>ERZ831979.269-NODE-269-length-61466-cov-13.670027_pt1 | contig 61466 bp, 77 predicted proteins | sample MGYA00519952_ERZ831979 | MGnify/ENA primary metagenome ERZ831979 (study PRJEB31850, sample SAMEA3708723) | human gut metagenome | biome: human gut; feature: human-associated habitat; material: faeces | place: China | collected 2014 ...
GCTTTCCAAAGATAAATGCTGGCGTGTTATTGAAATTTTAGAGCGTGCAAAATAATGAAATCTGCCGATTGATTGATTGGCAAGGGAGGTAAAACCATGATCCAACAACAGACTATTCTTAATGTCGGCGACAACACCGGCGCTAAGAAAGTTATGTGCATCCGCGTATTGGGCGGTTCCTACCGTAAATATGCTAATATTGGCGACGTAATCGTGTGTGCTGTAAAAGATGCATCACCCGGTGGCGTTGTAAAAAAAGGTGACGTTGTAAAGGCAGTTGTTGTTCGTTCAGCTAAGGGTGTCCGCCGTCCGGATGGTTCTTACATCCGCTTCGACGAAAATGCGGCAGTTGTAATCAAAGACGACAAAACTCCGCGCGGAACACGCATCTTCGGGCCTGTTGCCCGCGAACTCCGTGAAAAAGACTTTATGAAAATCATTTCTCTGGCACCTGAAGTGCTGTAAGAAATTTGATGACGCACATAAGGAGGTGTACCTGAAATGACAGCAGCTAAAATGCACGTCAAGAAAGGCGACAAAGTTTTGGTACTGTCCGGTAAGGACAAAGGCAAAGAAGGCAAAATTATTATGGCCCTGCCGAAAAAATCCAAAGTTGTCGTTGAAGGCATTAATAAAGTAAAACGTCACACAAAACCGACTCAGAGCAATCCTCAGGGCGGCATTATCGTTAAAGAAGCTCCGATGGCTTCCGCAAAAGTTATGCTCGTTTGCCCGCATTGCCAGAAACCGACCCGTATTAAAAAAGTTGAAGTTTCCGGCAGCTTCGTAAGAGCCTGCAAAAAATGTGGCGAAGTAATAGATAAATAATCCGGGAAAGGAGGAAATGTTTGAATGGCAAAAACAAGATTGCAAGAAAAATATTTGTCTGAAGCTGTTAAAGGCCTGATGGACAAATTTAACTATAAAAATGTTATGGAAATTCCTAAAATCGAGAAAGTTGTCATCAATATGGGCGTTGGCGAAGCCGTTGGCAACAGCAAAGCTCTGGAATCTGCAGTAGCAGACCTGACCGCAATCTCCGGTCAGAAACCTGTTATCACCAAAGCAAAAAAATCCATCGCAGCTTTTAAACTCCGTCAGGGCATGCCGATTGGCGCAAAAGTTACTCTGCGCGGCGACCGCATGTACTACTTCCTCGACAAACTGATGAACATCGCACTGCCTCGTGTACGTGACTTCCGCGGTGTTAGCCCGACTGCATTCGATGGCCGCGGCAACTATGCACTTGGTTTGAAAGAACAATTGATTTTCCCGGAAATTGACTACGATAAGATTGATAAAGTACGCGGAATGGATATCATCATTGTTACGACCGCTAAGACTGATGAGGAAGCAAGAGAATTGCTCAGAATCCTCGGAATGCCGTTCAGCGCATAAGTTAGGAGGGAATACTTTGGCTAAGAAAGCCTTGATTGAAAAGTGGAATAAAGAGCCGAAATTTAAAGTACGCCGTTACAACCGCTGCAAAATTTGCGGCAGACCCCATGGTTATATGCGTAAATTTGGCATCTGCCGTATCTGCTTCCGTGAATACAGCTATCAGGGCGCTATTCCGGGAGTTACCAAAGCAAGCTGGTAATACAGCATTTTAGGAAGGAGGGTATTAAAGTATGGTAATGACTGACCCGATTGCCGATATGCTTACCCGTATTCGTAACGCAAATTCGGTTCATCATGATAAAGTTGAAATCCCGTGCTCTAAAATCAAAGTTGCTATTGCTGAGATTTTAAAGAACGAAGGTTTTATAAAAGATTTTGAAGTAATTGCTGATAATAAACAGAACGTTATCCGCGTCAGCCTGAAATATGGTGCCAACAAAGAGAAAGTTATTTCCGGCATTAAACGTATTTCCAAACCTGGTCTCAGAGTTTATTCTCAGAAAGACCAACTGCCCAGAGTTCTCGGAGGTCTTGGCATTGCAGTAATCTCTACTTCCCAAGGCCTTATGACTGATAAAGCAGCACGCAAAGCCGGCCTCGGCGGCGAAGTGCTTGCATACGTCTGGTAATACTGAAAGATAGGAGGTGCTCATAAGTGTCTAGAATTGGTAAGCATCCAATTACCGTGCCCGCTGGCGTAACAGTTACCATCGAAAACAACCTTGTTACCGTTAAGGGCCCTAAAGGCGAACTTTCCCGCCAAATCAACAAAGAAATGAAACTTACCATGGAGGACGGCGTTATCACCGTTGAACGTCCGAGCGACGACAAAGAACATCGCTCCATGCACGGTCTGTCCCGTACTCTCATTAATAATATGGTTATCGGCGTAACCCAGGGCTTTTCCAAAACTTTGGAAATTACCGGCGTAGGTTACCGTGCCGCAAAACAGGGTAACAACATTAACTTTACCCTTGGTTTTTCCCATCCTGTAGTTAAAGAGCCGCCTGCTGGTATTACCTTTGAGGTTCCGGCTCCGAACAAAATCGTAGTAAACGGTGCCGATAAAGAAAAAGTAGGCGCTGTTGCAGCAGAAATCCGCACTTTGCGTCCGCCTGAACCGTATAAAGGCAAAGGCATCCATTACGAAGGTGAACGTATCCGCCGTAAGATTGGTAAAGCAGGCGCTAAAGGCAAGAAGTAATTTCTAAAGGAAGGGAGTGAAACTCTTGCTTAACAGAGTTGATAAAAATGCGAAACGCCAGAAACGCCATCTGCGTGCCCGTCAATACATTTTCGGCACTGCTGAAAGACCGCGTTTGAACGTATACCGTTCCCTGGCAAACATTTACGCTCAGGTTATTAACGATGAAACTGGCGAAACCATTGTTTCTGCCAGCACTGTTGAAAAAGATAGAAAAGCCAGCAACGGCGGCAACGTAGAAGCTGCCCGCGAAATTGGCAAAACCATTGCTGAAAGAGCATTGGAAAAAGGCATTAAAGAAGTAGTATTTGACCGCGGTGGTTATCTTTACACCGGCCGTGTAGCAGCTCTTGCAGATGCAGCCCGTGAAGCTGGACTGCAATTCTAAAAGAAGGAGGAATAATAGTGGCTAATTTCAGAAATGAAGAAAGCGACTTGAAAGAGAAAGTCGTGTTCATCAACCGTGTTGCAAAGGTTGTTAAAGGCGGACGCCGTTTCTCCTTCTCTGCACTTGTTGTGGTAGGTGACGAAAACGGCCATGTTGGCATGGGCCTTGGCAAAGCGGCAGAAGTTCCCGAAGCTATTCGCAAGGGTGTAGAAGACGCTAAAAAGAATATGGTTAACGTTGCTTTGGTTGGTACAACCATTCCGCATGAATGCATTGGTGTGTTCGGTGCAGGCCGCGTATTTTTAAAACCGGCTGCAGAAGGTACCGGCGTTATTGCCGGCGGCCCTGTTCGTGCCGTACTCGAACTTGCAGGCGTACGTGATATCCTTACCAAATGCCAGGGTTCCAATAACCCGAATAACGTAGTTCGCGCAACTATTGAAGGTCTTCGTTCCTTAAAGAGTGCTGAAACGGTTGCTGCACTTCGCGGCAAAACCGTACAAGAAATTTTTGGCTAAGGAGGAAGCTCGATGCAACAACTTAAAGTTACGCTGACCCGCAGCCTTATCGGTTACCCGCAAGACCAGCGCATGACCGTAAAAGCTCTGGGCTTAGGAAAAATTAATTCTACTGCTATAAAAGACGATACCCCGGCTATCCGCGGTATGCTTCACAAAGTAAGACACCTTGTGAAGGTTGAAGTCGTTGAAGCTTAATGGAGGAGGTGCAACAGATGAATTTGCATGAATTATCACCTGCACCGGGTTCCAGAACCAAACATGTACGCGTTGGCCGTGGTTTGGGTTCCGGTCTTGGTAAAACATCCGGCAAAGGCCAAAAAGGACAGAAATCCCGCTCCGGCGGTGTAAAACGTCCGGGCTTTGAAGGTGGTCAAAGACCTTTGTATCTGCGTTTCCCGAAACGCGGTTTCTACAATAGATTCGGTTCTGACTATGTTGAAATCAACGTAGGCAGCCTTAATTGCTTTGAAGACGGCACAGTAGTTGAACCTGTAATGCTGATTGAATGCGGCATGGTTAAAAATATCCGTGACGGCGTCCGTATTCTCGGCAATGGTGAGCTTACCAAAAAACTCACCGTTCAGGCTATGGGCTTCAGCAAAACTGCTGAAGAAAAAATTATTGCAGCCGGCGGCAAAGTAGAGGTGATTTAAAGTGTTATCAGCCCTCGCAAATCTTTCTCAAGTAACAGAACTCAGGCGGAAAATCCTTTTTACTCTCGCCATGTTCGTCGTTTTTAGGGCTGGAACACATATCCCTGTTCCTGGCGTTAACGCAAGCATGATTGAGCAGCTGTTTAACAGCGGTAACCTCTTGGGTTTGCTCGATATGTTCTCTGGCGGTGCCTTGAGCAAATTTTCTGTTTTTGCGATGAGTATTACACCGTACATCAATGCTTCCATTATTCTGCAGCTTCTTAAAGTCGTTGTTCCTACGCTGGAACAATGGGGCAAAGAAGGTGTGGAAGGACAGAAGAAAATTACCAAAGTAACCAGATACGGTACTGTTCTTCTTGGTTTCATCCAGGCATTGGGTATGGCGTATGGTTTAAGAATGGCAATTAATGACCCGAGCATTTTCTCCGTTCTTTTAATTGCGATTACTTTAACTGCCGGTACTGTATTTTTAATGTGGATTGGCGAGCAGATTACCGCTAAAGGCGTTGGCAACGGTATCTCCTTGATAATCTTTGCAGGTATCGTTTCCAGAATTCCTGACGGGCTGCACGTAATTTACCAGTATTTACAGGCCGGAACAATTAATGCTTTAAATGTACTTTTATTTGCTGTAATTGCAGTTGCCATGATCGTATTTGTAATTGCAATTACGCAGGGTATCCGTAAAGTACCGGTACAATACGCTAAACGCGTTGTTGGCCGTAAAATGTACGGCGGCCATTCCAGTTATATTCCGCTGAAAGTTAACCAGGCCGGCGTTATTCCTATCATCTTCGCATCTTCAATCCTTATGTTCCCGGTAACCATCGGACAGTTTGTTGACGTTGCGTGGATTAAAACGGTGGCAGGCTGGTTTGCATGGGGTTCTCCTTTGCAGACTACTTTGTATGTATTGATGATTTTGTTCTTCACATATTTCTATACTGCTGTAAGCATCAATATTAATGATGTGGCGGACAATCTAAAAAAATACGGCGGATTTATTCCCGGCCTGCGCCCCGGTAAACCTACCAGTGATTATCTGGACAAAATCATGACCAGAATCACTCTTGCCGGTGCAATTTTCCTTTCGCTGATTGCGCTTATGCCTAATGTCATCGGCTGGATGACCGGCATTGAAGGTGTTTACTTCGGCGGTACCGCTCTCTTAATCGTTGTTGGTGTAGCGCTCGATACCATGAAGCAGATTGAATCGCTCGTATTGATGCGTCACTATCAAGGTTTTATGAAATAGGAGGAATCAGGAAATGTATATTATTTTAATGGGACCTCCGGGTGCCGGCAAAGGCACTCAAGCAGAAAAATTAATTGCCGAATTTAAAATTCCCCATATTTCCACCGGGGATATGTTCCGTGCAGCAGTAAAGCAAGGAACTGAACTTGGCAAAGAAGCTAAAAGATATATGGATGCCGGACAGCTTGTTCCTGATGTTGTAACTATCGGCATTGTACGTGAAGGATTATCCAAACCGGAATGTGCAAACGGATTTATCCTTGACGGATTCCCGAGAACTGAAGAACAGGCAGTTGCACTTGACGGCATCATGAAAGACCTGGGCATAAAGATGACAGGCGTAATCAATATCGTAGTTCCCGATGCTGAGCTTGTTGGCAGGGTAACCGGCAGACGCATCTGCAAATCCTGCGGCGCTACCTATCATGTAGCGTTCAACCCCAGCAAAGTGGAAGGTATGTGTGATAAATGCGGCGGGACGCTTTATCAACGTGACGACGACAAAGAAGAAACAATCAAAAACCGTCTGGAAGCATATCATTCCCAGACCGAGCCTTTAATAGAGTACTACAAAAAACAGGGCTTATATCATGAAATCGACGGCATGCAGCCGATTGACAAAGTATATGCCGATGTTAAAGATAGTCTCTCTGGCAACTGAGCAAGGAGGTATTGAGCGTGTCCAAACAAGATGTAATTGAGGTTGAAGGCACAATCTTGGAATCTTTGCCAAATGCCATGTTCCAGGTAAAATTGGAAAACGGCCATGTTATTCTGGCACACATATCCGGTAAGATACGTATGAACTTCATCAAAATTTTGCCTGGCGACAGGGTTACAGTGGAGCTTACTCCGTATGATCTGAACCGTGGAAGAATTACTTACCGTTTTAAATAAGCAAGACAGGCAAGAGGAGGTTAAAAAATGAAAGTCAGACCGTCTGTAAAGCCAATATGTGAAAAATGCAAAGTCATCAAACGTAAAGGCCATGTTATGGTAATCTGTGAAAACCCGAAACATAAACAAAAACAAGGATAAGAAGGAGGTGCGCTTTAATGGCACGTATTGCAGGTGTCGATTTACCGAGAGATAAACGTATTGAATACGCTTTACCTTATATTTATGGCATCGGACTTACTTTATCGAGAGAAATCCTCGCAAAAACCGGTATCAACCCTGATACCCGCGTTCGCGATCTCACCGAAGAAGAAGTTGCTAAAATCCGTGAAACTCTTGACGCTGATTATAAAGTAGAAGGTGACCTCCGCAGAGAGGAATCCCTCAATATTAAACGTTTAATTGAAATTGGCAGCTACCGCGGCCGCAGACATCGTATGGGCTTGCCCGTTCGTGGTCAAAATACCAAAAACAATGCTCGTACTCGCAAAGGTCCGAAACGTACTATTGCAGGTAAGAAGAAATAATCAGTGAGGGAGGGATAAACGAGTGGCTGGTAAAAAAGTTGTTCGCAACAAGAAAAAAGTTAGCAAAAATATTATTAACGGTGTAGCTCATATCCGTTCGACTTTCAATAATACTATCGTTACTATCGCTGATACCGAAGGTAATGTTCTGAGCTGGGCATCCGCAGGCGGCCTTGGTTTCCGCGGCAGCCGCAAAAGCACTCCGTTCGCTGCACAGATGGCTGCTGAAGAAGCAACCAAAGCAGCTATGGAACATGGCCTGAAACAGGTTGAAGTTTATGTAAAAGGCCCCGGCGCCGGCCGTGAAGCCGCTATCCGCGCACTTCAGGCTGCTGGTCTTGAGGTTAACTCCATCAGAGACGTAACCCCGATTCCGCACAATGGCTGCCGTCCGCCGAAACGCAGAAGAGTATAATTGGAGGTGTAGCATAGATGGCAATTGATAGAACGCCTGTCCTGAAAAGATGCAGATCTTTGGGATTAACTCCGGCATTTCTGGGCATTAGCAAGGAATCTCACCGTCAGGCTAAACGCGCTAACAGAAAAAAGAGTGAATATGGCATTCAGTTAACTGAAAAACAAAAAGCAAAATTTATTTATGGCCTGCTGGAAAAACAATTCCGCGGCTACTACGACAGAGCTAAAAAAATGGAAGGCATCACCGGTGAAAACCTGCTCATCCTTCTGGAAAGAAGAATTGACAACGTTGTATTCCGTCTTGGTCTTGCAAACACCCGCCGTCAGGCTCGTCAGATTGTAAGACACGGACATATCACCGTTAACGGCAAACGCCTTGATATTCCTTCCGCTCTGGTAAAAGCAGGCGACGTTATTTCCGTTATGGAAGGCAGCCGTTCCAAAGAATATTTCAAAGGCATGGCTGAAACTCTTGCCGGCAAAACCGTTCCGGCATGGTTGATTCAGGACGCTGAAAATCTCGGCGGCAAAGTTGACCGTTACCCGACTCGTGAGGAAATTGATGTTCCTATCGAAGAACATCTCATCGTTGAGTTGTACTCCAAATAATAGTTTGAACATCTTCATGCCACCATATATTGGGCGTATTGTGGTAATACGCAAAAGAAGGAGGCTTTCCATATGATCGAATTAGAAAAACCAAAAATGGTCACAGCTGATATCAGCGATGACGGGCGTTATGGTAAATTTGTTTGGGAGCCGCTTGAAAGGGGCTACGGCATTACTCTCGGCAACAGCCTTCGCAGAGTATTGCTGTCCTCACTGCCGGGCGCAGCAGTAACCAGCGTTAAAATCGAAGGTGTACTGCATGAATTCTCTACAATTCCTGGCGTCAGGGAAGACGTTGCAGACATTATCTTAAACATCAAAGGCCTCTGCCTTAAACTGCACGGCGACGAACCTAAAGTTTTGCGCATTGAATGCAGCGGCGAGCAGGAGGTAACGGCAGCAAACATCATTGCTGACGCAGATGTGGAAATTTTAAACCCTGAACTGCACATTGCCACACTTGATACCGACGCGGTATTCAATATGGAAATTAATGTAGACAAAGGGTTGGGATATGTTCCGGCAGATAAGAATAAACGTGCGGATCAGCCGATAGGAGTTATTCCCGTTGATTCCATATATTCTCCTATTACCAGAGTGAAGTTCGGTGTTACCGATACTCGCGTAGGTAATGTTACCAACTATGACAAACTGACTTTGGAAGTTTGGACAGATGGCAGCGTAGAGCCTGATACTGCTGTAAGCATGGCATCCGGCATTATGATTGACTATCTGAAAATGTTCCAGCCGGCAGCTGAAACCGCTTCCGGCATCATCACCGTATCCGGCAGCACGGAAGAAGCTGCTGCAGAAGAACAGGGCGCACCGGCAGGTACAGGCTCCGTTTCCATTGACGATCTTGACCTTTCTGTACGTTCCAACAACTGCCTGCGCCGCGCCGGCATCAACACGGTTGATGAACTTATCCAAAGAACAGAAGAAGATATGATGAAAGTGCGTAACCTTGGCCGCAAATCGCTTGAAGAAGTTAAGAAAAAACTCAGTGATATGGGCCTTAGCTTGCGCAAAAGTGAAGAAGAATAAGAAGGGGGTCGGAAACAGATGGCATACAGAAAACTGGGCCGCAATTCCAGCAACCGTAAAGCATTGTTCCGCAGCATTTTAAGTTCTTTCTTCAAACACGAGAGAATCGAAACTACCGTAACTAAAGCTAAGGAAGTAAGCAAACATGCTGCTAAATTAATTACTTTGGCTAAACGCGGCGATCTTCATGCACGCCGCCTGGTAATGGCTGAGCTCGTGGACGAAGAAGCAACGAGAAAACTGTTTAACGAGATCGCTCCTAAATACGCAGACCGCCAGGGCGGCTTTACCCGTATTTATAAAGTTGGTCCTCGCCGCGGTGACGCTGCTGAAATGGCAATTATCGAGCTCATCTGATTGGTATAAACAGCTAACATAAACAAAAAGACAGCGGATAACCGCTGTTTTTTTGTTTATACATGCAAATTTTGCGCAGCTTGGAAAAACACTTGCCGCAGACATGGTTAATTGTGTAAAATAATAACATAATAAATGTAATGGAGGCATAATAATGAGCGAAAACAGCAAAGTAAAATTTACAACCAATAAAGGTGTTTTTGTTGCAGAAATTTTTGAAGACAAAGCACCGAATACTGCCAAAAACTTTTTGGATTTGGTAAATAAAGGCTTTTATGACGGTATTATTTTCCACCGTGTAATCGACGGCTTCATGATTCAGGGCGGCGACCCGACCGGTACAGGCATGGGCGGCCCCGGTTACAAAATTAAAGATGAATTTGGCGAAGGCCTTAAACATGATGACGAAGGCGTGCTTTCCATGGCAAATGCAGGCCCGAACACCGGCGGCAGCCAGTTCTTTATCACGCTTGCGCCTACTCCGTGGCTCGACGGTCATCACGCTATTTTCGGCCGCATTGTAGAAGGCATGGACAGAGTAAGATTAATCGGCGTAGTGCCGACTGATTTCCGTGACCGTCCGATTGAACCGGTAGTAATGGAAAAAGTAGAAGTTGTAAAATAATGCCGGCCTATGTATATATGCTGCGCTGCGCAGATGGTTCGCTTTATACCGGCTGGACCAATGATATGGTAAAACGCCTGAAAGCGCATCAAAGCGGGCAGGGCGCAAAATATACCCGCAGCCGCGGCCCGGTAGAGCTTGTTTACAGCGAGGAACTTACTGATAAAAGCGAAGCCTTAAAACGCGAATATGCCATTAAACAGCTAAGCCATACGGAAAAGCTGAAATTAATAGAACGTAACAAATTGAACACAATTTACTGAAAATATTTGCAATTTTGCCTAAAGTGCCTTGCTTTATTTATATTGATAGGGTATAATAGGCGGAGTGAGTGCGAGACAGTGTATTTTCGCACTTAAGTAATATTTTTAGGAGGCCCAGAAAAGATGACTGGCAAAGTAAAATGGTTTAACGCAGAAAAAGGTTACGGTTTCATTGAACGTGAAGAAGGCGGCGACGTATTCGTACATTTCTCCGCAATTCAGGCTGATGGATTCAAAACCCTCGAAGAAGGCCAAGCTGTGGAATTTGACGTAGTTGAAGGTCCCCGCGGCGAGCAGGCTGCTAACGTAGTTCGTCTGTAATATAAATTTGTAGACCCGCTTGTGGAGCGGCTTTGAGCGATTTATATAGTTCGGTTATACAAAAAATTATACAAATTTGACGAATAAAGCAAAATATAAGCCCGAAATCTTAATTGTTTAGGATTCGGGCTTATTTTATTTTAGGAAAAATAAATAGCCTACAACAATACCATTAATTATTGGTATATCGCAGGCTACATTAATATATATTATAACCGTCAATTATTGTTATGTTAACAGATAGCACAGTTATTGCCACGGATAGGACTTTTTTAAAAACGGTGTAACCGCATAAACGCTGGGAGTAGAGCGGTTATAACTGAAAAACAAATCCGTTTTTGAAAATTGAACATAAAAGTGAGAAAATTCATAGAGGTAACTATTTGAAACGTAAAATACTTTACAGTTTTTTGATTTTATGGTAATATTAGTAGTAGATGTTAACAGTTGGTATAATATTGATATCAAACATAATAATTATGCTATCATCTGCTTGTACGGATTAATCAGTGTTGAAACGCGATAATCCCTGCATTTATTAATTGGCATAAGAAACGGTGCTATATCCATATTATTAAGTGTAGTTAAATTGCTATCAAATGTCTTTACGGTGCAAGTATTTGCTTTACGAGCAGTATTTACAGAATGTTTATCTTGAATCATCTTTAAAAACTTTATTATCTTATTGGCTTGGCGTGGCGAAAGTTCGTCACGTATTTTTTTATTGGCGGCTGTACCTTTATAGAAATCCCCGGTAGGAAGTAGCAAATCCCAGTATTTTAATAGCATATTTATAGCAAAATCACGCTTTAATAAATCAGTATTGTTTAACTTGGCTGTATCTTTTAAATTAGTTATAGTTTTAGCTTTCCGAAGCCGTACTTCATAACGGAGCAGACCACGTGCAGAATCGGGAGAAGGACGGTTATTGTTTATAACTTCGGCGTATTTATCGTATATAACCACGGATATGCTTTTGTTATGCAGGTGGACGGAGTTATATTTAAACTTTGTTGTTTTCCTTAAACGATTTTTTTCTATTACAGCCCCATTGAACTGATGAAGGTATAACGGTACAAGAGCTTCGGGGACTTGAAAGTTGAAGCTGTAATCAATCCGCCAAAGTCGGGCATTATTGAACTCGGTATAAAATTCTAACTCGTCCTTGGAACAGCAATCCAAAAACAGCGGAAACACAAGGTAGAAGAAATTTCTGCGGAAAGTTTCTATGTGTTCATCTGTACCGTTAAAAAGCTGATAAGGATTATTACTATTTCTCATATCATACGGTATGAAATCATTAAAATGGAATGATAAGATGAAATATATATAGCCAGTCTTATCGCTGAACAATATCCGCATATTTTTGAGTACAAATGAGAATTGATGTTTATAGCCGTAGATGTATTTTTTAACAGCTTTATCAATTTTTGAGTTAGTGTTACCGTAAGCGTTGTTTCGGCGTTTAGCGCAGATGTAGCCATACGCCGCTTCTTCGGTTACGTGGAAGTTCTTGCGCAGGAAGTTAACGAAAGTACCAGTATTAACTTCTAACGCAAGAGTTGCGGTATCAAGCATTTAGCAAGGTATACCCCCTTTCGTAAGATGTGGCTGTATTTAAGTATACAGATAATTTTAAAAAACGTGGATAGGGAAGAAAAAAGAAAAACTGTACACTTCTCGAATACGTTCCGAAGCCGCACCAGCTCTGGCTTTAGCGCTTCTTCACTTTCTGCGAAATTACGCAGTTTTTCCATTTATCTTTAGTCATAAAATAAGCGTTATTTTTGCTATAATTAAAAATATATTAGTGTTTAATTTGCGTTAAAATGTTATTGGCGTACTCGTTGCCGCCTAAAATAATAAGGGAATCTTCCAACAGATAATGAGCAAGTCTGCTGGGGGAGATGAACAGCAACCGTGCCGAAGTATCAAACTTATCTTTGTAATCAGTAATCGTAATTTCAGTGCCAGTGAAATCACGTTGACGGTAGAATACACGGACAATAGCAGATGTGGACATTATAAGTGGTTCTCTATCTCCCCGACTAAAAACAAAGTATTCAGAGTTTGTAAATTCAGGGGGAAAAACATAATAATGAGTATCAGTATTGACGGTATAGGTGAAGCCTATGCCGTTTTTTTCTTTCCCGAACAGCTCCTTGACCTTAAAACACACATCATCTGTATCACTGGAACGTGATTTTAGTTGAAAATTGATGTTGTCGCCGCTGAAATTATCATCAGCTTTAACATCTATCTGCTGAAAGATGTCGGCATAAGTATTCAATGGTACGGAGCGTATATTGCTGACGGAGCTTCCGAAGCGGTCAGATATGGCTTGAAGCTGTTTAGTTTTTACAGCTTCCGAAAATGAAAGTTTAACTTCATCAACCATAGCAATTACCCAAAAGTTATTTTGCGGACACGTTGGTTGTTAAGATAAACTTTATTTTTATGTATTCGCAGTTCATCACCGTTTTTTAACTTCGCTCTGCCAGTACACAAAAGGGACTTACGCCAACCGCCTATATAGTAGAAATCACATAACTTTTCAAGTGTAGCTCTGGGAATGTTACAGCCGCCGTTCTCGATATCTTCAATGACTAACGGGTCAATATCTGCCATAGAGCCGACCTTTCGGTAATCGCCGAAGTGGTACTTAATACGGATAGAGGAAAATACGTTTGCAATACTTGAACAAATATACATATCAGCTAACCGCCTTAATGTATTCTGCCACGGACAAACCGTAATAATCCGCCAGCTTCGCCAAAGTCTGATACCGAGGGAGAGTGCGTCCATTTTCAACCTCATATATAGCTTTACGGGTAAGACCCGTGGCACGGGCTATATCTATAATGGTTGCGCCGTTTTCTTTCCTGTATTTTTTGATGTTGTTAAGTTTGTAGTTCATTTATTTTTATGCCTTTCTAAAGTGTTTCCGTAAGTATTATTACCACATAATGTAACTTTAAAGTAATGTTTGTTATCACAGGTAATAGTAAAAACAGATAACAAATAAAGAAAGGAATAATACACAAATGACTGCGAGTATCAAAACAGTTAAAAAATGGCTGTTAGATAACGTTGGTGACGATGCCGAAGCTGAAATATTCCAAAGATTCCTAAAGACCAACAACATAAACGGCTGGGGAACGAAGAAGTTAGCCAGTGCTTACGATTCAATGAAAGCTGAAATGAGTAAGCTCAACAAAATCAATGAAGCACCGTTCCAAGACCTCGCAAGGGAACACGAAGCTGGGCGAAGAAGAATCTTCAACAAATACGCTGGAATAGCTGATATTCCTGACGAAGCGGTAAGAAACGAAGCATACGTAGCACGTGGGAAAGAGTTTGCTAAACTTGAAGCGGACTTTAAACGTAAAATCGCTGTAAAATCAGAACCAAAGGAATATACGCCTAAACCGAAGCCAAATAGGCAACAGTTAAACACGGAATCTGTACAAACTGATATACCAGCGCAGAGTCAGAAACCAACGCATACAGCAACGGCAGAACCTACAAAGCCATTAGAAGTAACAAAACCCGTAGCAGATACACCGAAGCCAGTGGAAGCAGCTCCAACCGTAGAAGTTAAACCAAAGGCAACAGAAACCGTTAAAACCGTAGAAGCCCCAAAACAGCAAGGTACGCCTAAAGTAGCACCAGTACCCGAAGCTAAAGTAGAAACACCAGTAAAAGCACAAGTGAACCAAAAGACAGAAGCTGTTAAAGCTAAACCGACCAACAGCGAATACCAAGGCGTTAAAACTGCATTTACAGATATTGCCAAATATGACGGCAATAAACCAACGCTTAATACTGTCAATTTAGACAAGAATAATATGGAGCTATTCCCGACAGATTATGCGGAGAAGAACCTCACAGAGAGCTTATACAGGCGCAAGGACAGATTAAAGCGCAGAACCATATATAACGTAAGGAACGCACCGAAAAACGCTTTAAAAGCAGTGGCAGGCTATGGCGTAACCACAATGTTAGTAGGCACGGGACTGTTATTAATGGACGGGACTTTTAACAGCAACCCCTCTGGCCCGAAAAGTAACTCGGAGCTGTTTAATCCATATACACGTTGGAACGAAGCATACTACCCAATGGGAAATCCGAACCGACCACAGCCCTTTGAGCCTATGCCAGTAGTAGACATACCCGAATTTTATACCATGGGTCAGCAACCGTCAGATATGCACACGCTATACCAGCCAGTAAGACGATAAAGGAGTAGAGCCATAATGAAACAGACCTTAAACCAATTCACTGGAACGATTAAAAATATGAAGAATACCTTAAACCAATATGCTGAACCAATTAACAGCAACGCCAGCTATACCAAATATTTAGGTATGGAAGCCACCTTCAACAATATGGATAAATTTGAAGGTACTGGAAAAATCAGAACCATAACGCCAAAAGCGGAGTTAGAAAAACACGTTAGAAATAATATGAAAGAAATGCCATTAAACGTTAAAAGGTTAGTCCTCGGTGGTGTTATTGCCGCTGGAGTTATCAGCAATATAATGGACGGGGGACAACAGACTAACGCTCAATTATTCGGGCAACAGCCATATTAAACCAACGGAATCACATCCTTTCAGAGAAAACAAAAACCGTCTGAACAAAAATGGGCATAAAGAGAGTTAAACTCCTCTCCTAAAACTCCTTCTTGTCAGACGGTTTATCTTTTTTTATCTACAACCGACATTTATTAAGTTGTACAATAAAAATGTAGCATATTTCAAGCTGATATACAAATACTTTATAAGCATAAATAGCATAATTATATAATAATTGGTTATATAATTTGATAATGTAGGTTATAATAATAGTAGTTTGTGAAGTTTATATTTATCGCCGCAGACAACGGCAAGCAACCTCTTATACCCATAGAGGCAAATCTATGTAAATATAAAAAAGATACCGTTCAGAATCCATAGATACTGGACGGTATTTTTTTTATATACAGATAATAAATGATACATAACATAACAGCAGATTGTTAAACTAATGCCTTTTAAGCATTATATAGGTATAATATTTACTAAATGCTATAAATATAATGTTTTATTAATCAATGAAAAACAAGACCAAAAGCAGTAAGAATAAGTCCTAATCCCGCTAAAACACAAAAAACGAATCCAAAACATCCAAGACAGCCGCCTTCTTTAGCGTCGTCTACACCTTCGCTTATTGTTTCGTAGCCCATTTTAAGTAATCCAAACACAACCAACATTCCTAACAATTCCAACATAGTAACAACACTCCTAAATAAAAATAAGACTCATTATATAATGAATATTATTTTTTAAAAATTTAGTATTTTAGTAAAATTATACAACAATTAAAAATAAAAATCAATATAGGTTTTAAAAATTATAAAATTTTCGGGCGGCACCTATATATTATTAGTAACTTGTCATTGAATAATATAGCCCCCGGTACGTTGACTTTAGCCTTCGGCAACCATAGCGCCTACGGTAACAACGATAACCCGTAGCGTTATAGGGTGTCGATATTAACCAATATGAAGAAGGAACGTTTCCTCGCTTTGCTCGGAAACCGATAAATTTATCTTCGAGGACGGCTCTCGATAAATATTATCGAATAAAGAATTGAAGAAGAAGAAGGAAAGCCCTCGAAGCCTGACGGACTTCTCGGCGCTTTTATTGAACCGCTTCGCTAATTCTGTTTACGAAGTTAACAACAACGGATATTTACATAATTTACATTATCGGTTCGTTACGCTTCGCTCCACACATTCTCCGCATAAGCTACGAATGTCAGCGATAATGTGAAATTATGCAAAATCCTTTACATAGATAGCACAGCCCCTCGAAACTAACAGCCAGTCAAGGATATATAAACGGCTATACGCCGCCCTTGACTTAGGCTGTTTTTTGTTTCTTCGGGACTGATTGAAGCTGAAAGGAGTGAGTTTTCGGAAGCCCATACGGGCGTTCCTCAAACTAAAACTATTTGTTTTTTTCTGGGCATAGCTTACCACACCGAGCTGTAACTCCGTCAAGGGTAAAATGAACGCTTCGCGCCCTTGACTTCGTGGCTCGGCGTGGTGCTTTGCCGCCGTAAAAAAACAAAACAATCAATCAGTTATTAAAAGAAAGGTGGAGTTTATATGTTTAGAATTTTTTTAACCAACCTCGGAAAATACAACGAAGGATTATTAATCGGCAAGTGGGTAGACCTGCCCTGCGATAACCTCGAAGAAGAACTTAAAGCTATCGGCGTAGGAAAAGTACCGTATGAGGAATACTTCATCACCGACTATGAAAGCGACTTCGGGATTGAAGTAGGCGAATATGATAACATTGATGAACTAAACGAACTTGCCGAAGAACTCGAAGCACTGGACGAGTGCGAGCAAGAAGCCGTGAAAGCCTACATTGAGGTAGAGAGCAACGACATAAGAGAAGCCATGAACGCCGTAAACAAAGGGCGTTGCGCATTTTACTCAAACACGGACTTGGACACACTGGCAGTAGAAGAAGTGGAAGCCTGGGACTTGCCCGATATAGCGTTACGGTACTTTGATTGGGAAGCGTACAAAAGGGACATGGAGCTGAACGGCTATACAGAAATCAACGGCGGCGTTTTCTACAATTACAGGTAGTAAACAGTTAATATGGGCGGTAGAAATATCGCCCACATATAAACAAAAATATATTCATAAAGGAGATAACAAAAATGAAAGCAATCAAATCAGTAGAGTTCAACTTTAGTATTAAAGCAGGAGATGTTTTAAACAGAAACATTAGAAAGAAGTTAAAAATGGCGGCGGACAAATTCAATCTGTCTATGTTCGTTCTGACTAATCATAACGGAGAAATTATAGAAATATTAGTTTTCAAAGGGTGGGTGAACAGCTTTAAACAGAGTATCATCAAAGCCTGCATTGGTTGTGGGAACGTGGAAGCCTTTACTTCGATAGCTTGGCTGGAAGATGTGAAGGACATAATATATCAGCTTTACAAATTTGATGATGAAGTTTTCGCATATGTAAACAATAAGATAATCAAAGAAGATGAAGCCATTTTATTTAGGGACTTATCGGGTGAGGTGATTTAACTATGTTGTGGATAATAACTTTTGTATGGTTAGTTTTAATCTTTGCTTCAAAATTCGCTTGTAAGCGTTTTAAGGAGTATAGGTATAGAAAGACATTAGTAAGCGAACAAAAACGCCGTAAACGTGAATTTAAAGCACTGTATAAAGCGGCATAAAAGAAAGGTGGATGATTTATTATGTTAAAGCCAAAAAGCGCAGAGAAAGAAAAAATGGAGCTGTTGAGATTGTATGACGATATTATTGATGAACCCTTCTGCTACGAGGAAATAGCCAAATGTTCAAAATACTTCACTGACGAAGCAGAAACTTTAGATTTAATGCTGATAGTTGTTGTTGATAATGATACATCAGTTGCGAGCGTTGTTTCGGGAAAAGCCATAGACATAATAGAAAAAGACATTATGGAAGCCCGTGGGAAGTACGGTTTAATCATATTTTGTAGTAAGGCACGAGAGGAAAAAGCTATATCCTTGTGCAGAAAGTTAAAATCGGTAGATAGAAACATAAAGATAACCGTGAACGAAACAGAGTTATAAAAAAAACAACGCCGTCAGCTTAAACGTTGGCGGCGTTGTTTATATATAATGAAGGAGAGTTTTAAAATGTTGAGTAAAAGAGAAATAGCAAAGAAGAAGAAACTGGCGAGCCAACATAAAGGTATCAGTTATGATACCATAAGGGATGAATTTGTTGTAAGGTACAGAATCGGTACAGATATTAATAACAGACCGATTTACATAAAACCAATTAAACGCTATAATGATTTTGAAGCGGCGGTAAAATGCCTTTCAGAATACAAGGAACTGGCGGCGTTAAAATTGGCACGTAGAGCGATAGTAACACTAAAAGATATTGAGGAAATTTATATAAAGAAACATAAAAAATTAATGCAGGAATCCAAAAATGATAAACAAAACGAAGTAGCCATAAAAAATTCTGCATTGATAAGAAACATTGAAAAAAAGTTATCAACAATAACACTAATAAAAAATAATGTACCCGAACTGTATGTTGCCGACTTAAAAAAGGTAACGAATGAGGCATTTCAGGAATATTATAGCAAAGTATATAACTTGGGGTTAAAAACTATAAAGAAAAAGACAATAACAGATTATTTTACAAGGCTACCGAGCATACTTAAAGACAGTGAAAACGGAATTACAGAAAGAATAAACAAAGCTGCAATTACCACAAACGAAATAAACAGACGTTTTAAAATCCAAAAAATAAAAGATACAGCCAAAAGAGATACAAATATAAACTTACTCAAAGACAGCAGGAGCTATGCCATTGAAGAACTACATAAGATGTATGTAACGGCGGAAAAAGGTAACGATAGAACTTTTCTTCTGCTGTTATTGTTAATTGGCACGGGCGCAAGGATAAATGAGCTGTTAAATATATCAGTGAACAAAGTTTATACCGCAAATGATACCAGAAAGGAATATGTTGTTAAAAATGAGGACGGAGAAGCCGTAATCAGCATACCCTTTGAAAACTATATCGTAATCCACCGTCAAAGAAGCCGTGTAACGGGCAAAGAAACGTACGCTAAGACTGGTGTATCAAACAGACCCGTAGTGCTATGCCAAATGATAATGGACAAACTTTTGGACTTTATCAGTAAACATCAGTTAAAAGATAATGACAAAATATTCTTTTCAACAACAGTAAAAGATAGAAGCCATAGCATATCAGACTTTCGTGCAGGAGAATTGTTACGTGAATTAGAACAAAAGGCAGGAGTTGAACACATTAAAGGAAGAATAAACCACGCTCATAGGCACGATTTAATCACATATTTTGAAAATGTGTTCCAAATCAACGAAGCAACGGTAAGATTCTTCGTTGGTCACAGCCCGAAGAAGAACGATGCGCACATCAGATATAATATGGTAGGCGCAGAAGATATTAAAAAATTGGGCGCAAGAAGATTTAAAGCCGCACAAACAGCATTTTTAATAACAGTTATGTACAACTTTGATGTTGATAAGTCTTTACAAATTTTTAACGAATATAAGGCAAAGTACGAAACCGAGCCGTATAAAAAACGCCTTAATGACGGTATAGTGGAATACGATATACAGGAAGATAATATCGACTGGGAAAAAGTGTACCAAATGGAACAAAACGGTAAAAACTTACAGGAAATTAAAGCCGAATTAGCCATTGAGGAACGCAACGAGGATATATTTGACGAAGAAGTTGGAAGAATTGACGGATTTTTAAGGCAGTATGCGTACTATAAGGAGTGGCGAGAATGTTTATATAACGAATACCGCAACGCAAGCAGAGGTGTTCGCAAAAGATTTAAAACTTTTGATGAGTACATTGAGTACCACAAATCAGAGTTCCTTGCAGACACAGGGGGGTATATGGACGAAGAAGAAATAGACTATGAAATGAAAGTTGAAGAATATATGAAGAAGGAAGAAGTGTTAAAAGAATATTATAATTTATCAGCAAACAGCGAGTACAGGAAGAACAACACCTTTGAAGATTTTAAGGAAGATGTTGCCGAAGAAAGCGTTATAAAAGATGATTTTAAAAGATATTGTATTCATAAAATTAATTACAAAAACTGATACAAAATTGTATTTTAGGCTTGTAATTAATGAAGAAATAAGCTCGTGAAGCCGCATAAATAGGGGGTTAAAAATAGCGTTGTCTAACGTAGTTCGTCTGTAATATATAGTTATTAATCCCAATTAATTATATAGAATCGGCTTATGAACAAACCGGAACGCATTTTCTTATGAAGATGCGTTCTTTTTATTTATGTTTGCTTTTTAAAATGCTATAATTAAAAATGTAAGGGGATGATAAAATGTTTACAAAGGCTAAGAAATATTACAAAGAACATTTTATTAAAAATATGATTTCTTCAACTGGACGTATGAGCCGTAAAGAAATGCAGGAAAGAGAGTTGCTTTTAACCCTATCAATTTGTGTATTATATGTAGTAATGCTTGGTTTTTTATCGTTAAGTACGTTTTTGTTTGGGTTAAATAATGATAACGGAATGTATGCTTTGGCGTGGATATTTGCAGCGATAATTATTGCTGTTCCTTTGTTGAGTATGTGGTCTGTATTTGTACGCAGACTACATGATTTTGGTTATAGCGGTTGGTATTTAGCGGCAGGGCTTGTATTATTTATGTTGTCTCCGCTTAGTGGCTTTGGTATCTTTCTTGTATTATTGGGTCCCATAGCATTTACGTTTGTATTTTTTTGCATCGAGTTAATGCCCGGTGAAACTAGTGACAATAAATATGGCAAACCGCCAGTAATATTGGAAAATGATTTTCTGGATAAAAAAGAAAATATTACATTTAAACGCTTTAAACAATATTTATTTATTGGAGAGTGGAAAAAAGATTATTTAACTTTTAACGGCAGACTAACGTGCCGAGAATTTTTCTTTTTAGCATATGGACTTATTGCTTTTCAAAGTATTGTTAGTTCAGCATTTGCTATTATTACATTAGTTGCAGAAATATTAGCAGGGTTTGAGCAAATTCCTGTTCTTGAAAGTACTGTAGCTATCTTTAATCTGCTTTGCATTATTTTACTTTACCCTGTTAATGTGCGTCGTAACCACGATTTCGGGAATTCGTGGGTGTGGACACTTTTGATACTAATTCCCGGTGTTAACGTATGGTATATTCTGCGCCAACTTTGTTTTACTGGTAATCTTGCAGAAAATCAATACGGCGTGCCACGCACTTGGATAGATGGAAACGGCGTTTTGCGCAACAATGATTATTAAAATCTGTGTTTGTTTATTAATAGTGTTATAATAAGATATAACCGTATTGTAAATTTATTTTAGAGGCTAAAATGATTATAATATTAAGTATTTGTATGGTTTTATCTTCAATTCATGACTTGATAAGGACTAAGCGTGAATATATTTCTTATAAACCGTATTCAATTTTTTATATAACAGGTTCATTATTAAATTTAATTTCATGGACTTTAATATTATATTCAGAGTACAGTAATAAAAATTTTATTATTTACTTTCTGCCATTATTTTTAATAGGTTATACTTTATTTTACAAAGGATTATATAATTTAGATAAATTTTTAATGGATAATAGTCAAGGTACAAAAATTCATAAAGCTGGGTATAAGTGGTTTGTTATAATAGATATCTTGAGTATTTTGATAGGAATATTTTTATATTTGATTAAAGCAAAGGTTTTAAAATGAAACTATTAAGAATTTTAACTTCAACAATCTTGTTAGTGATAATTATTTGCACGCAAGCCTTGGCGGCAGAACTGACGCTAGAGGAAAAGAAGAATATCATCAAAGAATACTATTTTACAGAAGCTGTTAATATCGCCGCAGGGCTTTGCATTGGCATTTATGACCCGCAGCAGGCGCCGGAAATTGCCTACCTGCGCGATTATGGCTGGGAGATTGTGCCGTTTAAATTAAAAGACGGCAAAGTTGACAGCAGCATTGTTGTAGCCAAAAACCATATTAAAGAACAGGATATTGATTTTTATATAGTGGGCTTCCGCGGAAGCGCCAATAAAAGTGACTGGAAAATAAACCTTGAAACCGAACAGGTTCCGTATGGTGGCAGTACGGTTGAAGAATTTAAAACTTTTGCCCAAACTGTTAAAGCAGACGAAACGGTGCCTATGGTGCATAAAGGGTTTAACGAATATGTAAACACTGTTTTAAGTGCTACCATGCAGGATGGTTCAAGCAGTAAACGGTTTGTTGAGGAGATTAAAAATAACCCTAAAGTACGAGTGCTTTTAACAGGACACAGCCTTGGCGGTGCGGTAGCAACGCTTACGGCGGAACGACTTGTGAGCATGGGCATAGAAAAATGGCGCGTGCCGGTAATTACTTTCGGTGCGCCTGCCATAGGCAACGCGGCGTTTGCCAAAGCCTATGGCGATAAGATTTTGCTGTGGCGCATAACCAATACGGCAGACCCTGTTCCCGGAAGCTTGCAGACTTTTTTTGGCGGCTATAAGCAGTTTGGCAGACAATACAAATACAGTGTATCGCCTAAGCTGGCAACACAGCAGCATGATATGGCAATGTATTTTGATGTATCGGTACACAAATATTACAAGGCGCTGCAAAAAGCACAGGAGGCCGGGCTGATTGCAAAAACGCCCATGCAGCAGCTTAACGGCACAGAGCCTCTTGTAGCGGTATGGATAGGTTCCAGCCAAGCTTTGGAAAAACGCCCGTATATGCCGGATATCCAAAGTTTTCTGCTTTCGGAATATCAGAACATGCTGCCGAGATATATAATTATGGATGCCGACATTAAATTATACAGGCAGGAATTTTATCCGCTGAATTACTTTATACGCGAGGCGCAGGCTGTTGGCGCAGACTATATTATAATTGCCGAAATGGACGGGCATCAGCCGCGAAACAGCCAAAACTGGTATATTAATATGAATCAGAGCGTTTTTAACGCAAATGGCGGGTTAATAAATGTTATCAGCATTTCCAAGCTGGTTTCGCCGGTATCGGGCAATATGCACGCTGCCGTTTATGCCGTTAAAGAAGGGCGCACGCAGCTGAAGCAATACCTGCCCTTTATAAAAACCAGATATAACAAAACACCGCAGTGGATTAGTTTGGGAGAGATTGAAAATTGAAAGAAGAAGCATTGCAGGAACTTGAACAGCAGCTGGCAAAATGCAGGGAGTGTAAACTGTGTGAATTTGCCAAAGGTCCTGTCGGCTGGTTTGGCTGCGCCGAAACGCCGATAGTATTTGTAGGTGAAGGCCCCGGCGGGGTCGAGGATGATTACGGCTGCCCGCTGATTGGCCCATCCGGACAGCTTTTGGACAAAGCTTTATGGGCAACCAAAATGACAAGGGACAGGGTAATTACAACCAATATAGTAAAATGCCGCCCGAAAGGAAACCGTACGCCTAATATTGCCGAAGCCGATTTTTGCGCGCAGCGCTGGCTGGAAAAAGAACTTGAAATTTTACAGCCGAAAGTAATTGTGGCGCTTGGCAGTGTAGCGCTGCATTATTTGGGCAGCCCGGATATGCGCATTACGCGCGACCGCGGCAAATGGTTTAAAACGCGCCAGGGGTATGACTGCATTGCAACATATCATCCGGCGTATCTTCTGCGCCTTGCAGACCCGCATGTACTGAACCATGCCAAATGGGAAGTTTTTTATGATTTGGAGGCGGCGCGCAAAAAAGCAGAAGAAGCCGTACCGGATTATAAATTTATGAGTGAAGAAAAAACAGATTTATTTAAGCTGTTTAAGAAACGTTAAAAAGAAAGTAAAAAAATTTTTACACAAAAGCATTAGTTAGGGGTTGCTAACTAATACTTTTTATGTTATACTTCTAAATGTGAGTTAGATTAAGCTAACCAAGTATTCTGAAGAACCTTCTTCTTTTGATTACTGCTTAAATAACTGCGCTTTGACCAATGTCCCTCCTGAGGAATATTTGGTTAGCAATCTTTCTTTTTGGTGATATTATGGCACAAAGCATTTTTGGTTTTAACAATCTTGATGAGTTTTTTGCTTTCCATGCGGCTCCTGCCATTGCAGGAATTAAACCGGCAAATTTGTTCAGCTGCCCTGCGGGGTTAATGCCGCAGGCGGAAGAAATACTGGCAGATTATGAAAAACAGTTTAAAGAGAGCCATACGCGTTTTAAATTGTTGTGCCGCTGCCGTGCGCATATATTAATTTTGGTTTATGATACTGAACTTACCGAAAAGATTTTTCAAAAAAAGGTAACTCAAAATTATCTTGCCCGTTTTGGCTATGAGGCCAATACCGGCGTACAGGATTTTTTAAACCAGATTGCCGCAAAAATTGCGGGCGGAGAAAACTTTCCGCATGAAATAGGCATCATTCTCGGCTATCCGCCGGAAGATATAGAAGGCTTTAAGCGTTATAAAGGGCGCAATTTTAAGTGCTGCGGTTACTGGAAGGTTTACGGCAACGCAGAACGCGCGCAAAAAATGTTTGATGCATATACGCTGTGCCGCGAAAAACTGATGCAGGCATTGCAGAACGGCGCAACGTTAAAAGTTGCTGCCGCTGCCATATAAAGGAGGTATTATTAATGGAAATAGCTGTAATTTACTGGTCCGGAACCGGCAATACAAAAATGATGGCCGAAGCCGTTGCCGAAGGCATTGCCGAAGCAGGCGCACAGGCCGTTGTTAAAAGCGTAAGTGAAATTACTCCCGGCGAAGCAGCTGCTTATGATAAAATTGCTTTTGGCTGCAGTGCCATGGGCGCCGAAGTATTGGAAGAAATCGAATTTGAACCCTTCTTTACCATGGTTGAAGATAATTTAAAAGGCAAAAAAGTAGTGCTGTTCGGCTCTTACGGCTGGGGCGGCAGCTACATGCAGGACTGGGAAGCCAGAGTACAGGCTGACGGTGCGGAACTTCTGCATCCGGGCGTGCTTGCTATGGGCGAACCTGATGACGCTGCCAGACAGGAATGTAAAGAAATCGGCAGCCTGCTTGCCAAAGCTTAACTTATTCTCTGCATAAGCGGCCCTCCCCGTTTATGTTAAATCCATTTCTCCATAAAGCAGAAACAACGCCTCTAACATTAGGGGCGTTTTTCTGTTTCCCGGGAAATAAAATAATGATTTTTTGGTGAAATAGATTGTAAAAATTATTTTTTGAGATATAATTAAAGTAAGACAAGAGAGGTGACCTATGGAATTTTTAGCTAAAATAAACGACCCTGTGCTTTTGGCGCTGGCTTCAACCTGTTTTACCTGGTTTATGACGGCGCTTGGTGCAGGCATGGTTTTCTTTTTTAAAGAAATAAACAAACGCGTGCTGAATATGATGCTCGGTTTTGCCGCAGGCATTATGGTTGCGGCTTCCTTCTGGTCGCTTTTGGAGCCTGCCATTGAAATGGCGCAGAGCGCGCCCATACCGGCGTGGCTTGTTGCGGCTATCGGCTTTGTTGGCGGCGCAGGCTTTTTATGTCTGGCAGACCACGTTATGCCGCATGCCCACTTCTTTGCCAAAGAGGGGCAGACGGAAGGCATACCGACGCATTTAAAACGCAGTATTCTTTTGGTATTCAGCATAACGCTGCATAATATACCGGAAGGGCTGGCAGTTGGCGTGGCCTTTGGCGCAGCGGCGGCAAGCGGCGACCATACATCCTTGCTTGCAGCTATGGCGGTGGCGCTTGGCATAGGCCTGCAAAACTTTCCGGAAGGCGCGGCGGTATCCATTCCGCTGAGGCGTGAAGGCATGAGCCGCTTTAAAAGCTTTATGTACGGGCAGGCAAGCGGCGTGGTAGAACCAATGGCAGGCGTGCTTGGCGCGTGGGCTGTTGCCGGAATGACGCCCGTTTTGCCGTATGCACTGGCATTTGCGGCCGGGGCCATGCTTTATGTGGTGGTAGAGGAACTGATACCCGAAGCGCAGAGCGGCGGCGAGCATGAAAGCGCAGATTTATCGACCATTGGCTTTATTGTGGGCTTTACCATAATGATGATAATGGACGTGGCACTTGGTTAATCAAAGCAGGGGCTTTGTAATAAACACAAAAGTTATTTAAGGAGATGAACAGAATGGAAAAAAGATTTTATGTTTGCAAACATTGCGGCAACATGGTTGGCATGATTAAAAATGCAGGCGTACCTATTATTTGCTGCGGCGAACCGATGGCAGAACTTACTGCCAACACCGTAGAAGCATCGCAGGAAAAACACCTGCCGGTTTACACTATGGAAGGCGGCGTGCTGAAAGTACAGGTTGGCAGCGCCGAACACCCGATGCTTGCAGAGCATTATATTGAATGGATTTATGTAGAAACGGAACAGGGCGGACAGCGCAAAGCACTGAAACCGGGCGACAAACCGGCAGCAGAATTTGCTTTTGCAGGCGGCGATAAACCTGTTGCCGTTTATGCTTACTGCAACCTGCACGGCTTGTGGAAAACCGAAGTAAAATAATATAAAAGCGTAAAATAAACCCGGAGCTTGCTAACGGCAGGCTCCGGGTTTTAACTTATAAAGTAAAAATATCTTTACAGGATTATATTTTTCTGTTAAACTATCTAAGCAAATGTGCTGCCATAACGGTAGGCGGTTAGCCCTCTCCGGAGGGACTGTGACCCTCTGTTGATATAGAAATCCGTACGCGGAAATACTATGGAGGAGGGGATAACGTGGATATATTATCGTTATTAGCCGTAATCGGCTATACGGTAACAGTCTTTTCTATCGGTTATACCCTTGGAAAAGATATTGTGCGTAAACAGAAATAAACCGCCATAAGCCTTGCGAAAACTTAGCGGTTTATTTCTATAAATCCTAATTTATTTTGCGGCTGACCGTCTATCGGCAGCCATTTGTTTTTCTATAATTATTATAGCAAATTAAAAGATAAAGTCAAATACAGCGGTTAAAAACATCAATGGTACAAAGTGTGTTGTTGGTGTTTTTTTAGTTGAGCGCTGCATATAATTAATAACCGGTTTTGCAAAAAGTTTACCTTGTCAGGTTTTTATTGACGGAGCATCTGGCGACTCGCAAATTTTAATTTGCGGCGTTGTTAACAAAAAGTAACAGAAAGCTCATGCAAGGCGGAACATGCCCCGGGCAGCGGTCGGGGCAGTTGCGCCGCCGTGGGCATTGCCCGCCCAAAAGTAAAGTTCGCTACGCGAACTTTTGCTTGCGGGGGGGGAGATGGTTTGGTATAATATTACTGCATATAACATCAAAGTAAAATTTGTGTTACGGAATAATAAAGAAAAGGTTATATGCAATAATAAAAATGCGGAAGGGGTAATGCAAATGAAATGTAAAAGAAATTTGGAAAGGGCAATCGTGCTGGGGTTGATTTTAAGCACCGGCGTTTGCGGTAGTGCGTGGGCAGAAGATATTTATTATCGTGGAGAAGCAGATGAAGCTGGAAATAGTAGAGCGGTAATTCCAATATCTGGAGATGATGTGTTTGAAGTTGATAATGTTGATATTCAAATGAGTACAATTGTTTCTAATAAAAGAGATGGTCTAGATACTAGTGCGGCTTTAATATTTGATGGAGCCCAAAAACAAAAAAACTATGTAATTACTGGTAACGTAAAAATAATAAATACTATTGATACACCTACTGATGCAAATTTAGAAATGTCCAACAATGATGGCTTACAGGTTATTCGTGGAAGTAAAGTCGATATACAAGGTAATGATGTGTATATTGCTTCAGTTGGCGGTTCTGGGATAAAACCTTTTTTGGGACCTGTTGATTTTAGGAAAAAAAGTACGGCGCTTTCTGTTGGTAAAGGAGATGGAAATCGTATAAATTTATCAGGTAATAGGGTAAGAATTATAGGTAATATTGATTTTATCAGTAGTGATTTTTCGTTAATCCTAAGAAAAGATAATGAAATTAAAGTAACCTTAAATTCAAAAGATTCGTATTTTTATGGAGATGTATGTGATAGATATATAAAGTCGAATGGAGAAATTTTTTTGCCTACTAGGCAAGGTACTGCTTATGTAATTCTTAATAATGGCTCAGAATGGATATATGATGAAATATCAGAAATAGAAAATTTAGAACTTAATAATGGCGTTGTTGTACTTGAAGATGCATATATTCAAAATAAATATGAAAACGAAATAATAAAAGTTTATGACGAAAACGGTAATGTTGTCGATGAAGTAAAACTTTCTGATGACCGCAGTGCTTATGATGAAAACGGAAAATCTACACATAAAAAAGTAACGATTGAAAATCTTACAGGCACGGGCGGTATTTTTAAAGCCGATATTGACTGGTTAAGCAACAAGGGAGTTAAAAAAGAAACAGATACCAGTGATTATATTTATATAACAAACAGTGACCCAGGTTCTACGCAAACTTTGGATTTTGAGCAGTCTAAAGCAAATTTGGATAAAATGAATGTCGGCGATAAGCTGTATTTTGCAAATGTAGGCTATGGCGATACTTCCTTCACTACTGTTTACGGCGATAACTGGACTTATAATGAAGCAGGCAAAATTTATGATTATAACTATGGCGTTGGCAGTGAAAATAATAATTGGTATATTGGCTTAAGCAGCAAATCTGCTGAAAGCAACCCCAACTTTAGTGCTGCCAAGGGTGCAATGTATGCAGGCTATGCGCTGGGCACCGAGCTTGATACTTTAAATAAACGCATGGGCGAGGCACGTTATCTTGAAGAAAATGACGGCGTTTGGGTTCGCTACCGCCACAGCAAAACAGGCTGGGATGATACCTACGAAACCAACGGAGATATGTTCCAGCTTGGCTTTGATAACGAAGTAACAGAAAAAGACGGCAAACATTACCGCGGCGTTGCTATTGATTACACCGATGCTGATACCAATATTATGGGCATCAGCGGTGAAGGAGAACACGAGCGTTACGCCGTAAGCCTGTACGATACATGGCTGGGCGAAAAAGGTCATTACCGTGATTTGGTGCTGCGCGGCGGCCGCATTAACAGCGATTATGATGTAAGCGGCGCTTTCAGCAACGGTTACGAAGATATTGGCGGCGATTATCACCAGTGGTTCGGCAGCATCAGTGCCGAATGGGGACGCAAAAACGATATGGGCACCGGCTGGTATTTTGAGCCGCAGATTCAGGCTCAGCTGGCACGTATCGGCGGTGCAAGCTATGTATCCGACAGCGGAGTTGACGTTGACCAGGACGGCGCAACAAGCTTAATCGGCCGTGCGGGCTTCCGCATTGGGCGCGAATATGTAAAAGACAACGGCAAGCACGATAACTTTTACATTAAGGCCGACCTGCTGCACGAATTTGCAGGCGACAAGAGCTTTAGCCTGACCGGTAATGACGGACGTTACGACAAAGAATATGACGGGCAGGAAACATGGTGTGATGTTGGTATCGGTGCAGATATTAGCTTAGGCAAAAACAGCTACTTCTGGGCTGATGTAGAGCGTACCTTCGGTGCGGATTTTGATAATACTTGGCAAATTAACGGCGGCTTCCGCTGGGAGTTTTAAATTTAAAAATATAAAATAAAAACAGTTATTTTTTATTTATGGGTGATGTGAAAGAAAGAACGAGGTAAACATGAATAAGGAAAATACAGGGCTTGATAAAACAGTGCTGGAAAAATTTGCGGCAGGCGGTACGGTAGAGTTTGAAAATTATCTGCCGCGCTGCAGAAGTGGCATGCGCACGTGGGAATTAAAAATAAGGGATGCAGACGGCAGCCGCAGAATTGTGGTAATCCGCGACAGCGGTTTAAACGTTACCGGCACGGAAGTGGCGGTGCAGCCTTTTACAAACCGTGCTGAGCGCAACGAAGAAATTTGCAGGCTTTATAATGAATGCCACTTGTCGCAGGTGTTTTTGGCTAATTTGTTTAATATTAGCCAGCCTGCTGTTTCGGTAATTATTAAAGGCTGCAGGCAAAGTAATTAAAAACTTACAATTAAAGGGTTTTGCCTGCCGTTTAGAGAATTATACCTTAATTAAACTTTCCGTACAGGAGGGATTGGTTATGAGTGAATTAAGTGAAAGAATCGGCACGGCGGCAGGTAATGCTTTTAAAAGCGGGTTTAACTGCGGCGAGGCAATTTTGCAGGCGTTCCGCACTGAAGGCGGCTTAAAAATTGACGACAACACCATGCGCATGGTTACGGCGTTTGGCGGCGGCATGGGGCACGCCCGCGCTGTTTGCGGCGCGCTGGTTGGGTCGGTAATGGTCATCAGTTATTTTGTTGGGCGCACCAGCCCGCAGGAAAAGCCTTTGCCGGAAGTTTACCCTTACAGTAAGGAATATCATGATTTGTTTGTAAAAGAATTTGGTTCTTCCGAATGCAAAGATTTGATGCCGTATGAGTTTAACACGCGCGAGCATTTAATTAACTGCTTAAAGCTTGTTAACCGTATGGGCAAATTTTTGGCAGAGTATTTGGAGAGCAAGGGCTTTTTAAAATAGCATAAAAATTTTTTGGCACCGCTGGCGGATGATACCGGCGGTGCTTTTTTACATATTTTTTACTTACGCTGCATTAAATTTTTAAATAATTTGCTTATAATAAAGCCAACCTAAAATAACAATATACTAAACTGCCATTTTAAAGGAGGACTAAAGTTTTATGAAATTATCCAGTAAAAAAAGAAAAACTGCTGCTGCCGTTTGTGCATTTTTAAGCATTTTTGGCTGTGCCGCAGCAGCAAATGTATATCTTCCTGCCCATGTTGAAGCTGCGGGCTATACCGTTCAGGAAAAGAACCCTGTAAGCGTAATGCCTATTAACCAGGCCAAATTTTTAAAAGGCCAGCGCTTTGATTTGCAGGTAGAAGTTAAAGGCCTTGCTGATGATTTTAAAGTAACTGTTGACGGCGTTGACGCCGAAAAATATTTTGGCAAAAAAGGCGAAGTTAAAACTGCTGACGGCGTAACCGTTTACTGCATTCCTGATGTTGCCTTTACCAAAGCAGGCGCTGTTAAAGTAGAAGCTGTAAGCGGCGGCAATAAAAATGTTGTAAACTACACTGTTACCGATGCCAAAGCCAAGAAAAAAGCTAAAAACGTAATTCTGTTTGTAGGCGACGGCATGAGCCTTCAGGCACGCGAAATGGCCCGTATCCTTTCCAAAGGCCTGAGCGACGGCAAATACAACGACCTTTTGAACATGGAAAAAATGCCGCACATGGCTGTTATTACAACTTCCGGCTATGATTCTCTGGTAACGGACTCCGCCAACAGCGCATCTGCTTATGCAACCGGCCATAAATCCGTAAACAACGCTATGGGCGTATATGCCAACAGCACCAAAGACCCGTTTGACGACCCGAAAGTAGAAAACATTATCGAGCTTGTTAAACGTACCAAAGGCATGGCAACCGGCATTGTTTCCACTTCAAACATTACCGACGCCACTCCGGCCGCGATGCTTAGCCATACCCGCCGCCGTGCTGAACAGAACTTTATTGCCGAAACCATGACCGAAGATTATCACCGTCCGGATGTTATCATGGGCGGCGGTTCCCGTCACTTCATTCCGATGAATGTGCCCGGTTCCAAACGCAAGGATAATGTTAACGTTGTAGAACAGTTTAAAGATTTGGGCTACACTTTCTCCGGCAACAGAACCGAACTTTTAAATACTCCGGCAGATGAAGATAAAATTCTTGGCCTGTACCAGCTGGATAACATGAACGTATATATCGACCGCGCTATGCTGAAAAACCCGAAGGTTCTGGGCGGCTTTAATGACCAGCCGGGCCTTGTGGAAATGACTCAGCGCGCTATTGATACTTTAAGCAAAAATGAAAACGGCTTCTTCCTGATGGTTGAAGGCGCCTGCGTTGATAAACAGCTGCACGTTATGGACTGGCAGCGTGCCGCTTACGACAACATTGAACTTGACCAGGCTGTTGGCGTAGCCAAGAAATTTGCTGCCGAAAACGGGAATGACACTTTGATTATTGTAGTTGCCGACCATGCACACGGCGCAAGCATTACCGGTACTTACCATGAACTGGACGGCAAAACCGGCCGCGAAGCAGTACGCACTTATGCAGCAGCAGGCTGGCCGACTTTTGAAGACCGTGACGGCGACGGCTACCCCGACAACCCGAACCCGGACGTAACCCTTGCAGTTCAGTTTGCTAACCATCCGGATACCAACATCAACTATAAATTTAAAGAAGTTCCGACTTCCCCGGCTATTATGGCAGGCGACAAAGCCATTGCCAACCCGAAACTGGAAGGCGAATTCTACAAAGGCAACATTCCTTACAAAGAATCCCAGGAAGTTCACTCCGCTGATGATATTCTGCTGAATGCCATGGGCCCCGGCAGCGAATACTTCAACGGCGTAATGGACAACACCGAGGTATTCTTCGGCATGGTTAGAGCCCTTGGCCTTGACGGAACCAAAAACTATAAAAAATAATTAAATTATGGAGGCAGGAAGATGCTCAGGAACTTTTTAAAAAGTTTTCTGCTTTCGCTCCTGCTGCTGGCAGGCGGTGCCTTTACCGCCGCAGACTTGCCGTTAAAGGCGGTTCACTGTGAACCGCCTTTTTTGTGCAGCAGGGCAGAAGCAGCAATAAGCATGACTTTTGATGAAATGTATGCCGGTGTTTCTTCGCTTGGCATTACGTTTTCCGATAAACTGAAAAACAGCGAAGGGCAGACGGTGCAGATGACAGGTTTTATGGCGCCGCCGTTAACGCCTACCATTAACTTTTTTGTGCTGACGCGCGAGCCTATGAGTATTTGCCCGTTTTGCAGCACGGACGCCGACTGGCCTGCGGATATTGTAGTGGTACAGCTCAGCGAGCCTGTTGTGGCGCTGCCGTTTGACCGCCCGATAAGCGTTACCGGCACACTGGAATTAGGTACGGAAGTTGATGCGGAAACAGGCTTTGTAAGCCTTGTGCGCATACAGGCGCAGTCACTGGAGGCTTTATAATGCTTTTGGAGATTAAAAACGTATTTAAACAGATTACGGAACCTTCGGGTGAAATTATTACCGTCAGCCACGCAGAGCATTTAATGCTCGATAAAGGCGGGCAAATGCTTTTAACCGGCCCGTCCGGCAGCGGCAAAACAACCCTTCTGCATATGATTGCAGGGCTTCTTTCGCCAAGCGGCGGCGAAATTTATTTTAACGGCGCGCGCATTGACAATATGCCGGAAAAAGAGCGTGATTTGTGGCGTGCGCGCAATATCGGCTATGTATTCCAAAAGCTGAACCTTATAGAAGCGCTGACGGCGGAAGAAAACATTTTGCTGGCTGGTTATTTTGCAGGCGGAAATATGGCTGAACTAAAAAAACGTGCAGCCATGCTTTTGGAGCGCGTGGGGCTGGCAAATAAAAAAGACACATTGCCCGGGAAATTAAGCATCGGCGAACAGCAGCGCATAGCCGTTGTACGCGCCGTTATCAACAAGCCTGTACTGCTTTTGGCAGATGAACCCACGGCAAGCCTTGATGCGGAAAACAGCCGCATTGTGCTGGGGCTTCTGCGCGGTTTGTGCAGCGAAAACGGCACGGCGCTTATTCTATCCACGCATGACGAAAGCGTTAAAGCACAGTTTGACGAATGGTTTGACATTAAAGGCGGGAGGTTCATAACTCATGAGCATCATTAAAATAGTACGCCGCAATATTATGTTTAAACCTTTGCAAAGCCTTGTTGCCTGCTGCGTTGTTATGGCAAGCATTGCCATGGCGGTGTTGGTGCTGCTTTTGGCAGACGGCGTACACAGCGGGCTTACGGCGGCGGCAGAACCTTTCCCGATAGTTGCGGGCAGCAAGGGCAGCCCTAATCAGCTGGTGCTGAATACGGTGTTTTTAAAAGATACTCCCATGAGCAACATCAGCTATACCGAAGTGGAAAAGCTGCGCGCCAATAAAAATGTGGCAATGGCAGTGCCTTTCGGTTACGGCGATAATTACCGCGGCTTCCGCATGGCGGGAACGGAAAAGGAAATTTTTAATTATGTAATTAACCCGCAGCGCGGCAAGTGGCTGCAAATAAACGAAGGGCGTGCGTTTGAAGCACCTTTTGAAGCTGTGCTTGGCGCAAGAATGGCTGCCATGACGGGGTTAAAAGTTGGCGATACTTTTAAAACTTCGCACGGCATGGTAGAAATCCCAGGCAGCAAAGGGCATGCGCAGGAATATAAAGTAGTTGGCATTTTAAAACCGGTTAACGGGCCGTATGACCAAAGCATTTTAACCGATATTAAAAGCATTTGGGCTGCCCACGCAGGGCACGGTGCGTCGGTGCAGGGCGTAACCGGAGTGCTGATTAAGCCTGCCGGTTATGCGCAGGCACTGGCAGTGCTTTCCCAATACCGCAACAATAAGGAAATGCAGGTGGTATTTCCTTCGCAGACAATAATAGAGCTGTTTTCGGTAATGGGCGATGCGGAAAAAGTGCTGCAAATTATAAGCTATGCCGTAATTTTGCTGTCGCTGATTATTATTGCTTTTACAACTTACTGGGCAGCAGCCATGCGCAGGCACGACAACGCTGTTATGCGTGCCATTGGAGCTGGGCAGAAGGCAATTATTAAAATTAACTTTTTGCAGGGCATGCTGCTTTCCTGCATAGGCACGGCGGCAGGCGCGGCGCTTGGGCACGGCGCTTTTGCGGCGCTGGCATATCTGCTGCGCGAAAAAACTGCCGTTAACCTTACTGCAGGCTTTACTTTGCAGGAGGGCGTTATGATAGCCGTTGTAGTGGCAGCAGCGGCGGTGTTCAGCTTTATTCCGGCAGCGGCGGCATGCCGCAGGCAGGCTGCGGACGATTTGTGAAATTTTTGGGCCCTGCTTTTGTTGAAAGGTATTTATGCTATAATTAACCTAACAACAAACCAAAAGGAGGGTTTTTATGAAAATCGCAAAAACTCTGGCAGCAGCGGCATTGTGCTTGTCGGTATGCTCGGCGGCATTTGCGGCACCGGCTGTAAAAACATTTGACGTACATGAAGGCAGCGTAAAGATTGACGTTCCGCAAATTAAAGGCGCAGCAGGCGGCAAATTTGCCGATAATAAAATTAACAACACTTTAAATTTTTATGTTTTAAAGCAGCTGTATACAGCCCTGCCTTTAAGCATGAGAAACGATGACGTTATGCGCACCGCTTACGATAAAACCTTTAGAGCCAAAGACGGCAGCGAAGACGCGCGCGAATTTGTTGAAGACGTGGCCGGTTTTGTTAATTTTAAACTGCGCTGCGACCTTGAAGATGTAAAACAGTATGGTGGAACCAGTGTGCCCAGCTATGATTTGCAGGGGCAGTATACCGTGCATTTTAAAGGCGATAATTATTTAAGCGTTGAGCAGCGCGGCTACATTTATACCGGCGGCGCCCACGGCATGACGCTTTTTAATGCGGCAACGTTTGATTTAAACACCGGCAGGGAGCTTGAACTGGCCGATTTATTTAAAAACGGCAGCAACTATCTGGAACGCATCAATAAAGTTGTTGCAGCCAAAGTAGCCGAAGACTCCAGAATGTTCTTCGGACCGGTAGAAGTAAAAGACGGCGACCGTTTTTATATTCAGGACGGCAAAAATCTTGTAATTGCCTACCCGCCTTATGAAGTTGCTCCTTATGCAGCTGGCGTTGTAACCTTTGCCATTCCGCTGGACGGCTTGAGCGATATTTTGGCAGTTGATATAAAATAACGACTCCGAACCTTAAAAATAAAATTAAAATCTATTTATTTTAGCAGGCTGAAATGTTATAATAAATTTAGTCAACGGGGACTTCACAAATTGGTGGAGTCCCTTCTTTTTTAATATTTTGAAAGGTGAGGAAGTGATTTTATGGCAAAAGCAGAAGTAAAACAAAAAGGTTTCTTCGATAAAGCGATGGACTTTATTGAAAAAATCGGCAATGCCATGCCGGACCCTGTCAGCCTGTTCATTATTCTGGCTGTTGTGGTTGTAATTCTTTCTGCTGTTTTGGGAAGCATTGGTTATGGAGCTGTGCATCCCGGTACCGGCAAAACCATTCAAGTAGTAAATCTTTTAACTAAAGATGGTTTCCGCGATATGTACAGCAAGGCCGTTGCCAACTATTCAAACTTTGCGCCGCTGGGCATGGTAATGGTATGTATTATCGGCGCGGCTGTTGCAGAAAAGAGCGGGTTTCTTGTAACCATGATGAAACAGGTTATGGGCGACGCCAAATCGTGGATGGTTACCTTTGCCATTCTGTTTGTTGCAATTAACGCTAACCTTGCGGGCGACGCCGGCTATATTGTTATGCCGCCGCTGGCAGCAGTTATTTATATGGGTATGGGGCGCAGCCCTGTTTTGGGCATGATTGTAGCCTACGCCGGTTGCGCAGGCGGTTTTAGTGCCAATATTATGCTTGGCATGACGGACGCTCTGGCTTACGGCTTTACCGAAAGCGCGGCACGCATGATTGACCCTAACTATCAGGCAACTATGGCCATTAACTGGTACTTTTTAATTGTATCCTGTATTTTGCTTGCTGTTTTTGGTACGCTGCTGACGGAAAAATTCCTGGTAAAACGTTTCCCGACAACCAAAGAAGATTTATTAAAATATAATTTTGACGAATCGGAAGGGCAGATTACCGAGGCACAGAAGCGCGGCTTAAAATGGGCTGTTATCGGACTTGTAATTTTTGTAATTGCGCTTGTTGCCGCCTGCATCGGTGATGACCCGCTTCTGGCAGACCCCAAAACACATTCTGTTATGACTAACGGTTCTCCGTTTATGAACGGCATTATTTTAACGGTTACCGTTGCGCTGTTTGTTGTTGGTGCCTGCTATGGCTTTGGGTGCGGCAAATACAAAAATGACCGCGATTTGTTTGCCGATATAACTCTTGGCTTTAAGGATATGGCCGGTTACATTTTTATGTGCTTCTTTATCGCTCAGTTTACCAGCTATTTTGCATGGAGCAATTTGGGCATTGTAATGGCAATTAAGGGCGCAGAAGCTTTAAAGGCGATGGAATTTACCGGTGCACCGCTTTTGATTGGCCTTATTTTTGTATCGTGCCTTGTTAATATTCTTATCGGTTCTGCTTCCGCAAAATGGGCGATTCTGGCGCCGATTTTTGTGCCGATGCTGATGCTGATGGGCTTTGACCCGGCCGTTACGCAGGTTTCTTACCGCATAGGCGATTCCATTACCAACCCGCTGTCGCCGCTGTTCCCGTACTGCCCGGTTATTTTGGGCTTTGTACGCAGGTACGCGCCGGAAATGGGGCTGGGCTCTGTTATCGCCAACATGGTGCCGTTTTCCGTTACTTTTACGGTTATCTGGATTATCCAGCTTCTGGTATGGATTTTCCTCGATATTCCTCTTGGCCCTGGCGGCGGTATTTTCCTTAACTGATAATTTAAACGTAAATACAGCGGCTGCTTGAAGGGCAGCCGCTTTTATAAGGAGTATGGCTATGTACTATTCTAAAATTAATATTTCCGTTCATGGCAGTTCCGCGCATGGCTCTACGCCGCATTTAGGCAAAGATGCTATTGTGGCGGCATCGTCTTTTATTTTAAACGCGCAGGCTCTTGTAAGCCGTTTAAATAATCCGCTTAAGCCGCTGGTGTTTACGGTAAGCGGCGTTAACGGCGGTACGCAGTTTAACATTATTACAGATTTGGTAAAAATGACGGCTTATTTATATGCCGGGGACGAAGAAAACCTTAAAGCAGCACAGCCCGGCCTTACGGCAATTGCCCAAAGCACAGCCGCAGCATTTGGCTGTACGGCAGAAGTTGAATTCGGCCAAGTGCAGCAAAACGGAGGTGAGGCATAATGAACTTTAAAGAACTTGCCTTAAAAGAAGAAAGCTATATTTTAGAGCAGCGCCGCTGGCTGCATGCCCATCCGGAACTTGGCACCAAAGAATATAAAACAACGGAACATATTGTAAACGAATTGAAATTCTTCGGCATTGAAGTGCAGGTGTTTGACGATATTACCGGCTGTGTCGGCATTATCCGCGGAAAGCAGCCCGGACGCACGGTAATGCTGCGCGCCGATATCGACGCACTGCCGATACAGGAAGAAAACAACTGCGGCTTTTGCTCGCAGAACGATGGCGTTATGCATGCCTGCGGGCATGACTGCCATACGGCAATGCTGCTGGCTGCCGGTAAAATGCTGGCGGCGAATAAAAATAAGTTGTGCGGAACGGTAAAACTTTTATTCCAGATGGCGGAAGAAATTGGGACGGAATCGCGCCATTATGTTGAAAAAGGCTGCCTTGACGATGTGGACGCTGTTTTTGGGCAGCATGTATGGGCTTTAATGGACAGCGGCACGGTTAATTTTGAAGACGGCGAACGCATGGCGTGCAGCGACCGCTTTACAATTACCGTAACCGGCAAAAGCGCACCGGCGGATAAGCCGCAGGAGGGCAGCGACGCCGTACTTGCGGCGGCAGCCGTTGTTATGGCACTGCAAAGCCTTGTAAGCCGTGTTAACAACCCGGAAAACACTCTTGTTGTAACAACCGGTATGATGAACGGCGGCAGCGGCGAGGCTGCCATGGCAGATAAAGCACAGCTTGTCGGCACGGTGCGCACCTTTAACAAGGCGTTCCGCAACGGCATGCCGCAGCTGATTGAAGAAACAGCCAAAAAAGCAGCGGTTACCTATGGCTGCGAAGTTAGCAGCACCTATTTCTTCGGGCCTGCGCCGCTTATTAACGAACACCATGATTTAAACGAAATTGCCCGCAAGGCAGCCGTAAAAATTATGGGCGAAGGCTGCCTGAGCCATTTGGATAAAATGACGGGCGCGGAAGATTTTTCCGTATTTATGGAAAAAACAAAAGGCGTGTATGGCTTTGTTGGCGTGCGCAACCTTGCCAAAGGGCTGAACTGCGTGCATCACCACCCCAAATTTGCTGTGGATGAGGACCAGTTAAAATACGGCGCCGGTATTTATGCGCAGTTTGCTTACGATTATTTAAACAGTGATGCCAAATGAACAAGCTGATGAAAATAATACTGCTGCTGGTGCTGGCTGCGTTTTGCAGCCTGGCATCGGCGCAGGAACCTGATTATGCGGACGCGGGCAGCTGGGCGTACTGGGGCGTTGGCGAAAACAAGCCGGCCGATTTATTTATTGTGTGCCCTACCGTTGACCTTGGCACGGGCAGCAATAAAAATATGAGCCTTGCCGATAACGAAGCGAAAAAGAATTTTTACGGTGCACTTAATATGGAGCGCGGCATTTATGAGCAGCATTGCCGCATGTATGCGCCGTATTACCGTCAGGCAGTGCTGGCTGATTATGATTTGCCGGCAAACGAGGCAGAGCCTTATTTTAACCTTGCTTATAAGGATGTACGCGCGGCCTTTGTATATTATATGCAGCACGAAAACAACGGCAGGCCGTTTGTGCTTGCAGGGTTTTCGCAGGGGGCGGAAATGTGCCTGCGCCTTTTAAAAGAATTTGGCAATGAGGATTTTGTAAAAAACAACATGGTGGCCTGCTATGCCATCGGCTGGAGGTTTACGCCGCAGGAAGCCGAAAAATATCCGTATATACAGCCTGCAAAATGTGCGGATGACCTTGGCAAAGTTATAATTTTTAACAGCGAAGCGCCGGAAGTAACAAGTTCGGCCATAGTGCCGGAAGGCGTTAAAACTTTTGCCATTAATCCGCTTACGTGGAGCTGCGGCAGCCAAAAAGCGCCCAAAACACTTAATGCCGGTGCCTGCTTTACTGATTACAGCGGCGCTGTTGTGCGCGAAGTGCCGCAGCTTACGGGGTGCTATATCGACAGCGTGCGCGGCACTTTAAAAGTAACGGATGTTGACAAAAAAGAATTTGTACCGGGGCTGCCGCTGTTTATCGAAGGCGTTTACCATATTTATGACTACCAGTTTTTTTACCGCAATTTACAGCAGAATGTAAATCTGCGTATAAAAACCTTTATGGAAGAAAGGCGGGAAGAAAATGCAGCTTAACAATTCTTTGCCGCATATAAAAATACTGGCAACCGGCGGGACCATTGCCGGAAGCGCGGCGCAGGCAGGGCAGCTTACAGGTTATACGGCGGGGGCACTGGGCGTTGAAAGCCTTATAAGCGCCGTGCCGGAACTTGAAAGCGCGGCGCAGGTAAGCGGAGAGCAAATTGCCAATATCGACAGCTGCAACATAACCAGCGGTTTATGGTTTAAACTGGCGCAGCGCTGCAATGAGCTGATGGCAGATGATGATGTGGACGGAATTGTTATTACCCACGGCACCGATACGCTGGAAGAAACTGCTTACTTTTTAAACCTAACGGTAAAAGGAACCAAGCCGGTTGTGCTTACCGGGGCAATGCGTCCGGCAACGGCTATCAGCGCGGACGGGCCGTTGGATTTGCTTAATGCCGTAAAAACTGCTGCCTGCCGGGAAGCGTGCGGCAAAGGCGTGCTTGTCGTAATGAACGATATTATTATGGCGGCAAGGTATGCCACCAAAACGAGCGCGTTTAAGGTAGAGGCATTTCAGGCAGTGCCTTACGGGCAGCTTGGCACAATTGCCGGGGGCAGAGTGTATTTTGAAGCCGCAATCAATAAATGCCATACGGTAAAATCCGTTTTTGCCGGTAAAAACTACACTTCTTTGCCGCGTACCGATATTATTTACACACATTGTGATGATGACGGCGTACTTATTGAAGCAGCCGTAAATGCCGGTGCGCAGGGCATTATTTATGCCGGCAGCGGTATGGGCAGCATCCATTGCGGTGCAGAGGCTGCACTTTTAAAAGCCGTGCAGCGCGGAGCTGCTGTTGTGCGCAGTACCCGCGTAAGCGAAGGGCGCGTTCTTGCAGCTAATCCCAAATGGGATGAAGCAGGTTTTATCAGCGGAGGCAACTTAAATCCGCAGAAGGCGAGAATTTTATTGCAGCTTGCTTTAACCTGCACGCATGATACGCGGAAAATACAGGAATTTTTTGATAAATATTAAGAAAGAAGGCTTTATAAGTGGCTTTATTGGAACAGATTTTGCAGGAAAACGCCAGGTTTACAGCCGAATTGCCTGAAAGCTACATTCACCGTAATGATAAAGTAAGCAAATACCCGGCCAAGCAGCTTGCAATTTATACCTGCATGGATACGCGTCTGGTAGATTTTCTGGAACCTGCCATGGGCATATCGCGCGGCGAAGCAAAGGTTATTAAAGCAGCAGGCAATATGATTACAGGCCCGTTTGATGAAGTTATACGCAGTTTAATGGTAGCTGTGTATGAACTTGGCGTAACGGAAATAATGGTTGTTGGCCATGAAGATTGCGGCATGCAGCATTCAACATCCGAATCGTTAAAAAAACGTATGCTGGAACGCGGTATAAAACCGGAAACGATTACGGAAATTGAAAGTGAATTTTCCAGGTGGGTTGATGCATTTCATCATCCAAGGGAGAATGTGGAAAAAACAGTGGCAGCAATTAAAAATAACCCGCTTTTGCCGCAGGATATTATTGTGCATGGACTTTTATTCTGCCCGGACAGCGGCAGGCTGGAAGTTATTGTGCGTGGCTGATAAGGTGGCGGTATAATGAAAACAATTTACAAAATTTTGGCGGTGCTGCTGGCGCTGTGCTTTGCGGCAACCGGTTTTGCTGCGTCCGTAACGGATAATGAGCACGGCGTGCTGAAGCTGGACCGCAAAAATACCGACATGCTGCCGGACAATTTCCGCACGTCGGATTATGCGTTTGAAAAAGACCTGCTCGGCGGCAAAGCGCCTTCGCGCACCGGCATGGATGATTTACATATTTCCGGCAGCAAAGCTTTTTCGGAACTGGAATATGCAGAAATTATTAAGCATATCCCGGCAGCGCCGGAGCTGATTTACGATGTTGACCTGCGCGGCGAAAGCCACGGCTACATTAACGGCAGCGCCGTAAGCTGGTACAAGCCCAACGACTGGGGTAACAAAGGGCGCGCGCACGGCGAAATTGTGGCAAGCGAGCAGCAGATGCTGGATGAAATTGCCGCTGTGCCGTTTGTGAATATCGGCATTTTGGGCGCGAATAAAGAAATTGTGCCGGATAAATGCTACACATGGCCGGTGGAAAGCGCCGTTACGGAAAAGGCTATGACGGCAAAGCACGGCACAAAATATCTGCGACTGACCTTAACTGACCATTTAACGCCACACCATTTAGAGGTTGACCGTTTTGTGCGTTTTTACAAAACGCTGCCCGAAGGCGCGTGGCTGCACTTTCATTGCTTTGCGGGCAAAGGGCGCACCACAACCTTTATGGTGATGTACGACATGCTGAAAAATGCGGACAAGGTAAGCTTTGACGATATCGTTATGCGCCAGTTCGCCATCGGCGGCATTAACCTGACGGCGTATAACCCCAACAAACCCGTGTGGCGGCAAAAAGCCGTTACCGAACGAATTGAATTTTTAAAAGACTTTTACCAATATGTAAAAGCCAACCCCAAGCTGCAAAAATCATGGACGCAATGGGCAACGGAAAACAACCTGCCCTTAGCGGCGGAATAAGTGAAAAGCCCTTTCCTTTACAGGAAGGGCTTTTTTATCTGCATGGGCGGGTGAATTTTGGTATAATAATAAAAAGATTATGAAAGAGGTTTAACTATGCCGTTACAAATTGTTGCTGCCGATATTACCAAAATGAAAGTTGATGCCATTGTTAACGCTGCCAACAATAGTTTGCTTGGTGGCGGCGGGGTGGACGGTGCTATCCACAAAGCGGCTGGAGTGCAGCTTTTGGAGGAGTGCCTGAAGCTGAACGGCTGTAAAACGGGGCAGGCAAAAATAACCAAAGGCTATAACCTGCCGGCACGATATATCATTCACACCGTTGGCCCGCGCTGGATGGGCGGCGCTGCCGGTGAGAAGGAAGCGCTTGTTTCCTGCTACCGCGAAAGCCTGAAGCTGGCAGTTGAGCATAATTGCGAAAGCGTTGCCTTTCCGCTGATTTCTTCCGGCATATATGGCTATCCCAAGGATAAAGCGCTGGAAGTGGCTGTGCAAACGGCGGAAGAATTTTTGCGCGCGCATGACCTGACGGTATATATTGTTATTTTTGACCGCAAGGCTTACCGCATTGCCGGTGCGCTGTATGACGCTATCGAAACATATCTTGACAAAAGCGAAATTGTTGAAGAAGCGCCGCGCCTGAGTAATCTGCCACCTTTAAAAATAAGCAAAAAGCTGCTTAATGCGACGGTTGCCGAAAAATGCTGCAAATATGAAAGCGCAGACAGCGACCTTGAAGAATTTGTAAGTTATATAGATGAAAGTTTTACAGAAATGCTTCTGCGCAAAATTGACGAAAAAGGCATGACGGATGCCGAATGTTACCACCTTGCAAACGTTGACCGCAGGTTGTTTTATAAAATCCGCAAGGATAAAAATTACCGTCCCAGCAAGCAAATTGCCATTGCTTTTGCCATAGCGCTTAAGCTGCCGCTTGACGAAGCGAAAGAACTGCTGACAAAAGCAGGGTTTGCGTTGTCTCCATCGCAGGTGTTTGACAGGATTATTGAATTTTTCATAATTAACAAAAAGTATGATATATACGAAATAAATACTGCTCTGTTTGCCTTTGACCAGCCTTTGTTGGGTGCATAAAATGTCGCTTTGCGGGCGACCAAAAGAGCCAACAAAAAATTTACAATATGGTTGTAAGCAGAAATGTTTACAGCCATATTTTTATTTTGGAGGTTATTATTATGAAACAAAATTTAACGGAGCTCGTTTTTATTATTGACCGCAGCGGTTCTATGGCAGGTTTGGAAGTAGATACTATCGGCGGATTTAACGGCATGCTGCAAAAGCAGAAAAAGGCAGAGGGCGAAGTACTGGTGACAACTGTGTTGTTCAATCATGAAAGCCAAACCATCCATGACCGTGTGGAGATTGATAAAGTGCCGCTGCTGACGGAAAATGATTACTGTGTTGGCGGCTGTACGGCTTTATTGGATGCTGTCGGCGAAACCGTGGAGCATATTAAAAATATCCACAAATACGCGCGGGCGGAAGATGTGCCGCAGCATACGCTGTTTGTTATTACAACGGACGGCATGGAAAACGCCAGCACTAAATACAGCTGTGTGCAGGTTAAACGTTTGATCGAGGAGCAAAAGGAGCGCGGCTGGGAGTTTTTGTTCTTTGGTGCTAATATCGATGCTGTTGATGTTGGCCACGATTTGGGGATTGCCAAAGAGCGTGTTGCAAATTTTAACAACGATGCCAAAGGTATTAACCTAAATTTTGCGGTAGTCAGCGAAGTAGTATCCTGCCTGCGTACCGGCAAACAACTTAAAGCAGACTGGAAAAAGAAAATTGACGAGGATTATAAGAATAGGAAAAAATAAAATAAAAAGATGCCTGCTGTTGAATAAATTAAATTTGCAGAAATAGCAATAATATTACTATTTTTAAAATAGCCGAAGTTTTAAATAAAAAACAAAACAGCCTGCCTTTGCGTTTGCAAAAGCAGGCTAAATTTTTTGTTTAAAATGATTTGGTACGCCTGAGTGGAATCGAACCACCGCACGCGGCTCCGGAGGCCGCTGCTCTATCCACTGAGCTACAGGCGCACTATAACATTTGCATTATACCACAAATGTGCTGTTTGTACAATCGGGCTTAATGCACGTGCTGTTATTTATTTTGCAGACGCCGTTTTTTGTGTTACAATTAGCTTATTAAATAAAACGGAGTAAATTATGCAAAAAAACATCTGGCAGCAGCTTGTTGCCGTTATAATTTTTATATGGGCCTTGTGGAATTATGAAATAACCTTATCTCTGCTGGGCAATGCGCTGGGTATTTTAATGCCGCTTATTACGGGCTGCGTTATTGCTTTTACCGTAAATGTGTTTATAGAAAAATTTGAGCAGATATGGATGCGTGTGTTAAAAGACCGTGCTGCAAGGTTTAGAGGGCCGGTTTGCCTTATTGCAGGCTTTATGCTTATTTTTGGCGTAATAACGGCACTGCTTTTTGCCGTTTTGCCGGAACTGCATGCAAGCATTGTTATTTTAAGCCACAAGCTGCCGCAGGATATTGTATATTTTAATGCCTTTTTGCAGGAGCAGCTTTTGGCATGGAATTTTTCGCCCGAAGACGTGGCATACGTTCAGGACAAAATTTATGAATGGCAGGCTGCCGTGGAAGCTTACTGGCAGGCCAATAAAGCGGCTCTGCTTTCGCAGACTTTAAGCATTACGGCTTCCGTTGCCGGTGTGGTGGCAAACCTTGTAATGGGTTTTGTATTTGCGGTGTATATTCTGCTGGAAAAGAAACAGCTTGCAATATCATCACGCCGCGCGCTTTATGCTTTTTGCAGTGCTGAACACGCAAGATACATTATTGCGGCGGCATCGCTTGCCAAAAGGATTTGTTCAGGCTTTATCGGCGGGCAGCTTCTGGAGGCTTTTTTACTTGGGCTGATGTGTTTTGCAGGTATGATAATTTTAGGCATACCTTATGCTTTTGTTATTTCCGCACTGGTTGCGTGCCTTGCGGTTGTGCCGTATATCGGCTCTATAACCAGTGCAGTTATAGGCTGCATATTTATAGTAATATCGCAGCCGGAAAAAGTTATTGTTTTCATTATCTTTTTCCTTGTACTGCAGCGTATTGAAGGCGATATTCTCTATCCGAGAATTGTCGGCAAATCCGTCGGCCTGCCGGAGCTGTGGCTGCTTGTTGCAGCTATGATAGGCGCAGGGCTTGGCGGCATTATGGGCATGATTATAAGCGTACCCTTGTGTTCCGTTTTTTATGCGCTTTTCAGCGATTATATCAAGCGGCGGCTGCAAGCTAAAAAAATGAATGATATTTGAACTTTATGGAGGAATACTTAATGAAGAAAATTGCTGTACTGCGCTGCCTGCGTGTAAGCGCATCCTGCACGGGCAGCGGCTGCCTGCGTGCGTTAAACGAAAAAACAGGCGCGTTTGAACGCTATGGCGATGAAACTTTGCAGGCTGCTGCTGTTTTTACCTGCAACGGCTGCGGCGAAAATAAACTGCCTAACCAGGAAGGCATTAACAAAAAAGTTGAACGCATTATAAAAATGCAGCCGGACGCACTGCATTTAAGTAACTGCACCATGCCCAAAGATGAAAACGGCAACCGTGTAATCTGTCCGGTAATTAAAGAACTGGAAGATAAATTTACTGCTGCCGGTATTGACGTGGTGCGCGGAACGCATTAACGGCGCAAAGATTAAAGAAAGAGGGTGCTGATGACGGCTAAAATAATTATTTCGGCTGTTAACCCGGAAGAAACCCGCATGGGCATTGTGGAAAACGGCCGTTTAATGGAATATGCTGTTGAGCGCAATAACAGTGCGCAGCTTGTCGGCAGCATCTTTCTAGGGCGTGTATGCAATGTAGTACGCGGCATACAGGCGGCTTTTATAGATATTGGCCTTGATAAGAATGCTTTTTTGTATTTGGGCGATAAAACAGGCATTACCGAAGGGCAGCGCGTGCTGGTTGAAATAACAAAGGACTCCCGCGGCAGCAAAGGACCTACGGCAACGCTTGATATATCGCTTGCCGGCAGGTATGCAGCGCTGCTGCCGGAAGCAAATTATACCGGTATTTCGCGTAAAATTACCGACAGCGCCGAACGCAGCCGCCTGAAGAAAATTGCCGACGAAGTTACAAACGGGGCGGCAGGCGCGGTTATGCGCACTAATGCGGCCGGTATGCCGGAAGAAGTTTTGCGTGCTGATTTGCAGCAGCTTATGGCAGACTGGCAGATTATACAGGCGCGTGCCAAACTTGCACGTTCACCGCAGGTGCTGCACCGCGAACTTGATATTTCCGTACGCATTGTGCGCGACTATCTTAATGCCTGTATTGATGAAGTTGTTGTAGACAGCCCGGCTGTTTACGGGCGTTTACAGGAGCTTTTGCAGAATATTGCCGAAAGCAGAAGCTGTAAACTGCTGCTGCATGACAAGCAGACTGATATTTTTTCATATTACCGTTTAAGCGATGATATTGCTTCCATCAGCGACAGGCGCATTGATTTGCCCAGCGGGGGCTATCTTGTTATAGATTATACGGAAGCTATGACTGTTATAGATGTTAACAGCGGGCATTTCAGCGGGCGCGAGAACCTGGCGGAAACCGTAATGCAGATTAACCGTGAGGCGGCGGACGAGATAGCACGCCAGCTGCGCCTGCGCGATATTGGCGGCATTATTGTGGTGGATTTTATCGACATGGATAAAAAAGAATACCGCGAAGAAATAATGGAACGTTTGCAGCAGGTGCTGCGTGCCGATAAAATGAAACCCTGCGTGCAGGATATGACGGTGCTTAACCTTGTGGAAATAACCCGCAAAAAAGCACGTCAGAATTTGTCGGCAGTTCTTTATGCGCCGTGCCCGGTCTGCCAGGGCAGCGGCAGAGTGCAGTCGCAGGAAACGGTAGGGCTTGAAATAAAACGCCGACTGCGTACGCTTCTGGCCAAGCCATGCGCGCCACGCAGCATTTTAATTATGGTCAGCCCGTGGCTTGCCGAATGGCTGAACCATAAAGTTATACGCCAGTGGGAAAAAGAGCTGAACTGCACGCTTGCCGTAACGGCAGAGCCGCGTTTGCAGCTTGAAACTTTTTCACTTTTGGATAACACCGGTGTTGACAAATAACGCCCGGTGTGGTAAATTATTCCAGTATAGACTGATTGAGTCTGTCCCCAACCGCGCAGAGAGGTTCCGTAAACTCCGGATGGAGTACCGTATTTGGCGAGTATATAACAAGGGAGGTGCAAATAAATGTACGCAGTTATTAAAACCGGCGGTAAACAGTACCGTGTTGCTGAAGGCGATGTATTGAACGTTGAAAAACTGAATGCAGAAGCAGGCAGCGAAGTAGTATTTGACGAAGTTCTTACCGTAGTTAACGATGCTGATGTTAAAATCGGCCAGCCTGTAGTTGAAGGCGCAAAAGTTACTGCTAAAGTTGTAGAGCAGGGCAAAGGCGAAAAAATCCTCGTTTTCAAATACAAAGCTAAATCCAACTACCGTAAACGCCAGGGCCACCGTCAGCCGTTTACTAAAGTAGAAATCTCCAAAATTGAAGCATAATGGTTAAAGTCAGTATTTACCGTGATAAAAACGGAAATATTACTTCTTATGAGGTAGCAGGGCATGCCGGAGCGGCAGAGGAGGACGGTTACGACCTTGTCTGCAATTCGGTTTCCGTACTGACTCAGGCTCCGCTTATAGGTTTGGAGCGTTATTTAAAACTTAAGCCGCAGTACACAGTTGATGAAGAAAGCGGCATCTTTACATTAAAACTTGACCGGGCGGACAGCAATACACAGGCAATACTTGAAACAATGTTTCTGGCATTGCAGAGTGTAGAACGGCAGTTTCCGCAGTATGTCAAAGTGAAAGACACCAGGAGGTGAATACCGATGTTTGAACTGATTCTTCAATTACATGCTCATAAAAAAGGTACCGGCAGCTCCCACAACGGACGTGACTCCAACTCTCAGCGCCTCGGCACCAAAGCACATGAAAGCCAGCTCGTTACCGCAGGCAGCATCATCGTTCGTCAGCGTGGTACCCGCTTCTATCCCGGCAACAATGTAGGCATGGGCAAAGATTACACCATTTATGCAATGGTTGAAGGCCGCGTTAAATTTGAACGCAAAGGCCGCGATAAACGCCAAATCAGCGTATATCCGGTTGAAGAAGCTATGTAATTTTGCTTACTACCCCAAAGTTTTTGGCTTTGGGGTTTTATTTTTGCCTGATTATAATAAAAATTATTTACTGCAAATGTGAATTATTTGTAATTTTGCTTCAATTTACAGCTTTTCTCCTTGAACAAAAGGTCAAAAAATGCTATGATTAAACCATGAGATAAGATAATTTTTTAAGGAGTGATATAAATGGCAGCATTACATTTAAGCGCAGAAAATTTTAAACAGGAAGTATTGGAAGCAAAAGGCAAGGTTTTGGTAGATTTTTTTGCAACCTGGTGCGGCCCCTGCCGTATGATGAGCCCGATTGTTGACCAGCTGGCCGACGAACTGGCAGACGTTAAGGTGTGCAAGGTTGATATTGACCAGGCTGAGGCGCTGGCAACCGAATACGGCGTGGAAGTTGTGCCTACTTTTATTGTTTTTGAAAATGGAGAAGCAGTTAAAAGCGTAAGCGGCGTTATGCCGAAACCTGTAATTTTGGATATGCTGAAATAAGGTGTTTTTATGGCTGATAAAATGACGGATATTATTATTATCGGCGGCGGCACAGCCGGAATGACGGCTGCCGTTTATGCCGGGCGTGCCGGGCGCAGTGTTAAGGTGCTGGAACAGAGCATTCACGGCGGGCAGATTATTAATACCAGCCATGTGGAGAATTTTCCGGGCTTTGACAATATTGCTGGTTTTGAATTTGCAACGGCGCTGTATGACCAGGCTGTAAAATTTGGTGCTGAGTTTGTGTACGAAAAAGTTACCGGCATTGAAAATGCAGACGGCTTTAAACGCGTGCTTACGGCAAACGGGCATTATGATGCCAATGCCGTTATTATCGCAACCGGTGCGCGCCCGCGGCCGATTGGCGTTGCCGGTGAGGAAAAATTTGTAGGACGCGGTATTTCCTTCTGCGCAACGTGCGACGGCGCATTTTACAAAGGTAAAACCGTTGCTGTTATCGGCGGCGGCAACACTGCGCTGGATGATGCGGTTGTGCTTTCGCAGCTTGCTGAAAAAGTTTATCTTATTCACCGCAGGCAGGAATTCCGTGCCGAAAAACAGCTGGTAGAAAAGGTTCATAAACCTGAAAATATTGAGTTTATTCTCGATACCGTTGTAACGGGGCTGAAAGGCGATAAGCGCCTTGAAGGGCTGGAACTGGAAAACAAAGTTACCGGCGAAAAATCGGAACTTGCCGTGGACGGAGTTTTTGTAGCTATCGGCCAGATGCCGGAAAACGGTATGTTTAAAAATGTTGTTGAGGTTGACGCAGGCGGCTATATTGTTGCCGGTGAGGACTGCAAAACAAGCTGCCCGGGCATTTTTGCCGCCGGTGACGGACGCACCAAAAAAGTGCGCCAGCTTACAACGGCTGCGGCGGACGGTACTGTTGCCGCACTTGCAGCAAGCGAATATATAGGTTGAAAATAATAATTCAATGCAACGGTTCTGTTTAAAAGCAGAGCCGTTTATTTTTTTATGTAAACTTCGGTAAACCCTTTTAAATTTATGGTAAACCTGTTTACAAAGAATAGTTAACGTTGTATAATGTGATTGTTAACCAAAATAAATAATAAGGTTTACGTAAACGGAGGGCAAAATTATTATGAATTTTATTATTGAAGTGGCTGATAAAGTTTTAAACGGCGGAGAAGTAACCAGAGCCGAGGCAGAACGCTTAATAAATGTAAGTGATGACGATACAATGCTGCTTTTGGCAATGGCAGATAAAATCCGCCAGAAATATAATGGTAATGCTGTCGATTGCTGCGCTATTATTAACGGCCGCAGCGGGCGCTGCCCGGAAAACTGCAAATTCTGCGCGCAGTCCGCTCATTATCATACCGGCGTTAAAGAATATCCGCTGCTGAGCGAGCAGGAATTTGTTGATGCTGCCCAAAAAGCCAAAGCCGCAGGCGCGGTAAGGTTTTCGATTGTTACAAGCGGCAGGGGGCAAAGCAAGGCTGATGATTTTGACAACATCTGCAAAGCCTTGAAACGTATTAAAGAAGAAGTAGGCATTGAGGTTTGCTGTTCTTTGGGCATTTTAACGGAGGAGCAGGCTTTTAAACTGAAAGAGCTTGGCGTAACGCGCTATCATTCCAATTTGGAGACCGCGCCCAGCCATTTCCCCGATATTTGCAGTACCCATACCTATGAAGATAAAATGTTTACCATTCATAACGCGCAGAAAGCAGGCCTGCGTGTTTGCAGCGGCGGTATTTTCGGGCTGAACGAAACGCCGGAGCAGCGTGTTGAAATGGCGTTTGAACTGAAACGCCTTGGCATCGACAGTGTGCCGCTGAATCTCTTGACGCCTATTCCTGGAACTCCGTTTGAAAATAACAAGCCTTTAAAACCTTTGGAAATTCTGCGTGCTTACGCGGTTTTCCGTTTTATATTGCCGAAAGCGCTTATCCGCACCGCAGGCGGGCGTGAGGTTAACCTGCGCGATTTGCAGTGCCTGGCGTTAAACGGCGGGCTGAACGGCATTATGGTTGGCGGTTATTTAACTACCGGCGGCAGAAGCCCGGAAGCCGACAAAGTAATGATTAAAGATTTGGGACGTACTGTAACGCATCCGGTTTTGTGAGGGGTGAGAGCTATGCTTTACAGTGTAAAAATGCGTTCGGCACAGGGCGGAGCGCATGAAGAAGGCGGCAGGCATATTTCCGGCGCGGAGCGCATTTTGCCGGAAGGACAGCTTGATTATGCCGTGCTTACCATGCTGCACCGTGCGCGCGAGCATGAACGCGGACGCGCGGATTTTATCAGCTTAAAAGTGGAAGAAATTAAGCCGCAGGATATTGTTTATAAGCCGCTGTTAAGTTTCAGCACCTGCCCGGTAAAAACGGCGCAGGAAGGGCACCGGGCGGCAGTTGCCGAGCTTGAGCGAGCCGGAGTGAAGCCTAAAGCCGCCCTTAAAGGGCTGGAAATGCTTGAAAACCTGCATGACAGTATGCGCGGTGCTATTGTTGTTGATTGTGAAAGCGGAATGCGTATTGACGGCATGGGCGAGCGCGGCGTGCGTGCCAGCAAAATGGACTGCGTAAACAGCCGCGGTTATGATGAATATATGCAGGCGCGCGGGCTGACAGGTGACCATGTGCGCGAAGCGCTGGTGCTGGCATCCAAGGTTGCCGGGGCTGAAGGTATTGTTGCGGAGCTGTGCTGGTCGGATGACCCATATTATGTTACAGGCTATGTTGCCTCGCCGCTTTATGGCTACCGCCGCATACCCGTAATGAAGGAACGCGGCAGCGGCATTGGCGGCAGGGTGTTTTTTGTGCGTCCGGGTACGAATATGAAAGAATTGATTAATTACCTTGAAGAACAGGTAGTGATGATACAAACCGGGGAGGCGCTGACATGCTGACAGAACGCCTGCAGAAAGAACTGGAGGAAACTTATGCCAAAGGGTTAAGGCGCACCGTTGACGGGCTGCGCTTTAAAACCGCGGTACGAGCCGGAGATGAAAACGGCAAAGAATATCTTGTGTTTGCAAGCAATAACTACCTTGGGCTTACCCATGCGCCGGAGGTACAGCGGGCTGCGGCAGAAGCGGTACGCTGGGGAACGGGCAGCACGGGCAGCCGTCTTACAACAGGCGCGGCGTTTGAAACCGGCGAACTGGAAAAAGAACTGGCGGAATTTAAACACGCCGAAAGAGCGCTGGTGTTCAATACCGGTTACATGACCAATTTAGGCGTGCTGTTTGCCCTGGTTAAACCGGGCGATGTTGTTTTCAGCGACGAGCTGAACCATGCCAGCATTATTGATGGCTGCCGCATTGCCCGTGCGCAGGTTGTTGTTTACAAACATAACGATATGCAGGATTTGGAGCAGCTGCTTGAAGAAATTCCTGCCGCTGGCGAGCGTTTTATAGTTACGGACGGCGTTTTCAGCATGGACGGAGATATTGCCAATTTGCCGGAGCTTGTGCGCCTGAAAGAAAAATACGGAGCCTGCCTGATGGTTGACGATGCCCACGGAGTTGGCGTTATAGGCGCGGATGGCAGCGGCACGGCGTCTTATTACAACATGCCGGGCACAATTGATTTGCAGGTTGGCACATTAAGCAAAGCGCTGGCGGCGGAAGGCGGATACGTGGCTGCCAGTAAAACAATTATTGAATATCTTATCAATAAATCGCGCCCGTTTATTTTTTCTACCGCATTGCCTGCCTGCGTAACGGCGGCAGCATTGGCGGCTTTACGCCTGCTGCGGCAAAAGCCGGAACAATATGTTGGCAGGCTGAAAGAAAATGTGGCCTTAATGCGCAGGCTGCTGTATGACGAAGGCTTTGAGATAATCGAAGGTGTAACTCCCATAGTGCCGGTGCTTACCGGTAGCAGCGAAAAAACCATGCGGTTTATGGCGGCACTTTTGGAGGCAGGCATTATGGTTTCGGGCATACGCCCGCCGACGGTGCCGGAAGGCACAAGCCGCCTGCGTGTAACGGTAACGGCTGCGCATACGAAAGCAGAAATTAAGCAGGCCGCAAAAACTATGGGCAGAATATGGCGTGAATTAAAGGCGTAAAGCGAAAGAAGGTTTTGGCATGAAAGCAATCGGTATAACCGCAACGGATACGGAATTTGGCAAAACGGTAGTAAGTTCCTGCCTGGCAGCGGGGTTTAAGTATTTGGGCTTTAATGTGGGCGTGTTTAAACCGGCGGCCTCCGGCTGCGTGCGTACGGCAGAAGGCAGGCTTGTTTCGGAAGATGCGGAACTGCTTATTAAAGGTGCGGGGCTTACAATGGCTCAGCACGACGAGGTTGTGCCTTATGTTCTGGAAGCGGCACTGGCGCCGGCGGAAGCCTCCAAGCTTGCAGGCGTTAAATTAGAGCCTGCCGTAATGAAAAACGCGGCGGCGAAGATGATAAACTCCCATAAACTGACTGTCGTGGAAGGCGTGGGCGGAATTTCCGCACCGCTGACGGATAATTACCTTGTAAAAGATTTTTTCTGCGATATGAAGCTGCCGGTAATAATTGTTGTTAAACCGCTTTTGGGCAATGTTAACCACGCTGTTTTAAGCGCTTATTACGCACAGCACGAAGGCTTGAAGGTACTGGGCTTTATTGTTAACGGCTGGGACGAGGAAAATGCCGGTGTTTTGGAGCGCAGCAACCTTTATTATTACGAAAAATTAACCGGGCTGCCTGTTTTGGGCAAGCTGCCGGTTTTAAATAAAGAACTTTTAACCGGCCCTGATATGCTTGAAGCAGGTAAAATTGCCGCGAAAAACATAGATTTACAGCGCATTTATAAACTTTTGGGAGATGGCGAAAATGAATAAATGGGAAGAGCTCGATAAAAAATATATCTGGCATCCTTTTACGCAAATGAAAGGCTGGGTTGAAAACCCGCAGCTTGTTATTGAACGCGGCGACGGCGTAAAATTGTACGATACCGAAGGGCGCGGCTATTATGACGGTATTTCCAGCCTGTGGGTAAATATTCACGGACACCGCCGCAGGGAAATTGATGACGCCATTAAAGCGCAGATTGATAAAATTTCCCATTCTACTTTGCTGGGGCTTATTAACCAGCCTTCGGCAGAATTTGCGGAAAAACTGGTGGAAATTACGCCGGAAGGATTAAATAAAGTTTTTTATTCGGATGACGGTTCTACCGCGGTTGAAGCTGCCGTTAAAATTGCTTTTCAGTACTGGCAGTTTAAAGGCAGGCCCGAAAAACAGCAGTTTATTAATCTCGGCGATTCTTACCACGGCGATACGGTAGGTGCCGTAAGCGTCGGTAATATCGACGTGTTCCATAAAGTTTACAAACCGCTTTTGTTTGCCACTAAAAAAATGACCTGCCCGTCTTTTTATCACAGCAAACTGGGCCTTAAAACCGAAGAAGAATTTTTAAAATATCTGCTTGACGAGCTTGAAGCCTATTTAAAAGAAAATGCCAGCCATGTTGCCGCCATGATTATTGAACCTTTGGTGCAGGCTGCCGCTGGCATGCTTATGCAGCCGAAGGGCTATATTAAGGGCGTGCGCGAGCTTACCAAAAAATACGGCGTGTTGTTAATTGTGGATGAAGTTGCCACCGGCTTTGGACGTACCGGCAAAATGTTTGCCTGCGAACATGAAGGCGTGCTGCCTGATTTAATGTGCATGTCCAAAGGCATTACCGGCGGTTACCTGCCGCTTGGCGCAACCATGGTTACGGATGAAATTTACAATGCCTTTTTGGGCGAGCCGGAAGAATACAAAACTTTTTACCACGGGCATTCCTATACCGGCAACCCGTTGGCGTGTGCGGCAGGCCTGGCCGGGCTTGAAATTTTTGCCAAAGATAAAGTTATTGCAGGTTTGCCGCCCAAAATGGCAGTTATTGAAAAATATATGGAAAAATTCGGCAAAATGCCGTATGTTGGCAATGCAAGGCAGTGCGGCATGCTGGCGGGCGTTGAACTTATGCGCGATAAGGAAAACAAAGTTCCGTTTGACCCGGCGCTTTTAATTGCCGGCGGTATTTGCCAGAATGCACGCAAATATGGTTTGATTGTCCGCAATATCGGCGATGTAATTATTTTTATGCCGCCTCTGGCAAGCACAGCTGAGCAGATTGAAGAAATGCTCGGCATGCTTGAAAAATCCATGGCGGAAGTATTTGAGAAAATTGCAGGCGGCAGCAAAGTGGATTTTTCCGACCCTTGCGCTTTTTAATCAGCCTCCATTTCCGGCGCTCTTGTGACAGGGCGCCTTTTATTTTTATTTTTTGTTGCAGGTGTATGGTATAATAAAAATGATACACAGCAAGTTTTGGCGGTGATGATAATGGAGGAATCTAAATTTTTAATAATAACCGGTATGTCGGGCGCGGGCAAAACGCAGGCTATCCGCACGCTTGAGGATATGAACTATTTTTGCGTTGACAATATGCCGCCGGCGCTGATTACCAAATTTGCGGAACTGTCCAGGCAGGCATCCGCGCCGCGCAACACGGCAATAGTTGTTGACATACGCGGCGGACGCTTTTTTGACAAACTGGCAGAAGTTTTGGACGAACTGCGTTTAAACGGCTATTCGTATGAAGTGCTGTTTCTGGACGCTTCCGATGCGGTGCTGATAAGAAGGTACAAGGAAACCAGGCGCCGCCATCCTTTGGGGCAGGGCAGAACGTTAAGTGAAAGTATTTCTTACGAGCGCAGCAGCCTGCAAAAAATCAAAGACCGTGCAACGTATATTATCGACACTACCGATATGCGCGCCGACGCGTTGAAAAACAAAATCCGCGAGTTGTTTTCCGTAAGCGGAACGGGCGAACCCATGTCGGTAACGGTGCAGTCTTTCGGGTTTAAGCATGGCCTGCCGCTTGACAGCGATATGGTGCTTGACGTACGCTTTTTGCCTAATCCTTTTTATGAAGACGACCTGCGGATGTTAACCGGCAATGATGAACCGGTTGCGCAGTTTATAGAGCATTATCCGCAGACGCAGCAGTTTTTGGCAAAAGAAGAAGATTTGCTGGAAATGCTTTTGCCGCAGTACGTGGCGGAAGGCAAAAGCCAGCTTGTAATCAGCGTTGGCTGTACCGGCGGACAGCACCGTTCTGTTTATATTGCCAATAAGCTGGCGGCGTTTCTGCGCAGGCAGGGCTATAAAGTTCTGTTAAGCCACCGCGATTTAAGGCTTAAAAACCGCTGAAGGAGGCTATTATGGGCTGGATTAGCTGGCTGTGCCCGGGCATGAATTTAAAACGCTGGCTGCTGCTGTTTACAGTGGGCGTTTTATGCTGTGCGCTTGGGCTGGCATTATTTTTTAATTATCAGTTCATGGGCTATGTTGAAGAATTAATGTTCCGCATGGCCTATCTTACAACCGGCAAATATTCCAACACGGTTTCCATGCTGGGAGGATTTTTATTCCTGTGCATTGGCGGCTTTGTCATGATATATGCAACAAGGCGCGTTATCCGTTCCGTTGTGGAAGCAGTTCTGCCGGACAATAATTCATCTTTAATGGAAAAAATCTTTACGCAGAGGAAACTTGGGCGCGGCCCTGCCATTACCGTTATCGGCGGCGGCACAGGGCTTTCCACTCTTTTGCGCGGCATGAAATATATAACAAGCAACTGCAATGCCGTTGTTACAGTGGCAGATGACGGCGGTTCTTCCGGGCGTCTGCGCAAGGAAATGGGCATTATTCCGCCCGGCGATTTGCGCAACTGCCTTGTAGCGCTGGCAGACCGTGAACCTTTGATGGAACGCATTATGCAGTTCCGTTTTAACGATGGTTCGCCTCTTGCGGGGCACAACTTCGGCAACCTTTTTATTGCCGCCATGGCAGAAGCCGAAGGCAGCATGGAAGCAGGCCTTGCGGCAACAAGCCAGATTTTAAACGTGCGCGGCAAGGTAATTCCTTCCACGCTGAGCGATATCCGCCTGAAAGCGGAGATGACGGACGGCACGTTAATAGAGGGCGAATCGGAAATACCAAAAGCACATAAGCGTATACGCCGCGTTGGCATTGAACCTTCAAACGTGCAGGCCACAAGCAGCGCCGTTGATGCCATTATGAAGGCCGATGTGCTGATTCTGGGCCCGGGCAGCCTTTATACAAGCGTAATACCGAACCTCATGGTGGAAGGAATCCGTGAAGCCGTGCTGCGGTCGGACGCTGTAAAAATTTATGTCTGCAATGTAATGACGCAGCCTGGCGAAACAGACGGCTACGGTGCTTTCGAGCATGTGCAGGCGCTTATTACCCATGCAGGCGCGCAGTTTTTGGATTACGTTATTGTTAACGACCAGAACGTTACGGAAACGCAGCTCGCGCAGTATCAGCTAAAAGGTTCAATTCCGGTTACGCCGGATATTAAAAAGATTGAACGCCTCGGCATTAAGGTTGTACCCAAGAGCCTTATCAGCAACAAGGATTTGGTAAGGCATAACCCGCAGAAGCTTGCGCAGGCAGTTATTTCGCTTATTTACCGCCTGCGTCTGTTCGGTAAGGGCTTCCGCTTTTTCGATTACTTCTTCATGCGCCAGAGCATGCGCAAATTAAAAAATAAATCGGTGTAAAAGGGTAAGGCAATGTCATTTTCCAACGAAGTAAAAAACGAATTGTCACGTCTTGAAGTTTCTAAAAAATGCTGCGAAAGGGCAGAGCTTTTGGGGCTTTTGCGTGTAAGCGGCGCTGTTATTTTGCAGGGGCGCAATATGGGCATCCATTTTTCTACCGAAAATGCTGCCCTTGCGCGCCGTATGCTGCAAATGTTAAAAAGCAATTACAATGTGCAGACGGAGGTTGTCATTACGCGCTCGCGCCGTTTAAAAAAGAACAACCGCTATCAGGTCAGGGTAATTCCTTCCAAAGAAGCAGGCAAAGCATTGCATGAATTACAGCTTTTGCCTTACAGCGACGTTGCGGAAAGGCATAAACTGCTTGCCAAATCCTGCTGCCGCAGGTCGTTCCTGCGCGGGGTGTTTCTGGCGGGCGGTTCTGTAAGCAAGCCTTCAAGCGATTATCATTTGGAGGTGGTAACGGAAAACGAAGAACTGGCCAAAAGCATTGTAAAGGTAATGCACGGTTTTTCGCTGCCGGCAAAAATTACCGACCGCAAAAATGATTTTATTGTTTACATGAAGGAAGGCAACAGCATTATTGACTTTCTTTCGGTTATCGGCGCGCATAATGCACTGATGGAGTTTGAAAATGTGCGTATTGTTAAAGAAATGCGCAATAATGTTAACCGCGTTGTAAACTGCGAAACGGCCAATTTGAATAAAGTTGTGCAGGCTGCTGTTGAACAGCTTGAAAGCATCCGCTATTTGGAAAAGAAGGGGCATTTTGGCAAACTGCCTGCCGTACTGCGCGAAACGGCAGAACTGCGCCTTGAAAACCCTGATGCTTCACTGGCAGAACTTGCCAAAGCCGCTAACGGCAAAATAAGTAAATCCGGCCTTAATCACAGGCTGAAAAAATTACAGCAAATTGCAAAAGAACTGGGGCTGGAAATTAATGATAAAAACAAAGAGCAAGTGGATTAAAATAGTTCTGCTGGTGCTGGTTGTTGCTGCGGCAGCGGTTGCGAAGCCTTTTTATGACGGTTACAGCGAATACCGCAAAAATGCAGTGCCGGTTTTGGAATATCATTCCGTTGGCGGCAGCGATGAATGGCCTGCCGAAGTAATAATCAAAACCGAAGTTTTTGAAAAACAGCTGCAGTATCTTCATAATAACGGCTACCGCATGCTTTCCATGGAGCAGATGATAAACGGCTTTAAAAACGGAAAAGACATGGGCAAGGCGGTTGTGCTTACTTTTGACGACGGCTATATGGATAATTACACCAATGTTTTTCCGCTGCTGAAAAAATATAATGCCAATGCTTCGTTTTTTATAGTGCAGTCGAAAATAGGCAAGCCCAATTACATGGGGCATAACGAAATTACGGAGCTGATTCGCGCGGGCAACGATTTGGCTTCCCATACAATCAACCACAATATTTTAACGGATATTGACCCCAAATATTTTGCGTGGGAGCTTTCAAGTTCCAAATTCTTTTTAAAAAAGGAATTTGATATGTACTATGTGCATCTGCTTTCGTATCCCAACGGCAAATATGACGAAAACGTAATTGCCGCAGCGCAGAAGTACGGTTACAACTATGCCGTTACGGGCAAAAACGGCGCCGTTGATAAAAACTGGGTGGAAAACCATCCGATGGAAATCGGGCGCGTAATTATCAAGGGCGACATGACGGAAAGCGAGTTTGAAAGCAAACTGGAACGCTCCTATTTATTGGGGTATTTAAAAAGCGTGGTTTTCGGCAGCCTGTTTTTTTACTGATAAGGCTTGCGGATTTAGTTAAAACACGGTACAATATTATAAATAATGATTTTGGAGGAATGAACGATGAAAAAACATATCACTACCGTAAATAAAGCAATGCTCAACAAAACTTTAAGAACCGGCGGCTGCGGCGAATGTCCGGCTTCCTGCCAGTCTGCATGCAAAACTTCCTGCACTGTAGGCAATCAGGTTTGTGAACATAAATAATCCGTTCGGATAAAAATTAGCAGATCTGTTACAGCTCCCTGCATGTCAGGGGGCTGTTTTATGCTTTGAAAGGTGGAATTTGATGCTGATACATAAAATGCGCCTTGACGATTACAAGGCTGTGCTTGACGTTAACAGCGGTGCGGTGCATTTGGTTGATGACCTGATTTACGATTTGCTGGATGTTTTTAACGGCGAAAACGCTGAAGAAGCCATCAACGCAATGAAAGACCGCTATGACGAAGCGGAACTGCGTGAAGCCGTTGAAGAACTGACGGAACTGAAAAATGAAGGGCTGCTTTTTTCTCCCGAATTTGAAGTGCCGCCTACTTTCAGCGAAACACCGGTTTTAAAATCGTTATGCCTGCATATTGCACACGACTGCAACCTGCGCTGCGGTTACTGCTTTGCCGGTACCGGCGATTTTGGCGGCTGCCGCGCTCTGATGAGCAAAGAAGTTGCCGAAAAAGCAGTTGAATTTGCCATTACAGGCAGCAAAAAACGCCATAATCTGGAACTTGATTTGTTCGGCGGCGAGCCGCTGATGAACTGGCCGGTTGTGGAGCACGTTATTAACTATGTGCGCCGCCGCGAACAGGAAACTGGCAAAAACATCAAGCTGACGCTTACAACCAACGGCACTTTGCTGAACGATGAAAACATTAAATTTTTGAACGATAACCGCGTAATGCTGGTATTAAGCCTTGACGGCAAAAAAGAAACGCACGACAGGATGCGTCCGTTCCCGAACCATACTGGCAGCTATGATGCAGCTGTGCGCGGCTTTAAAAAAGTTATCGAAAGCCGTCACGGCAAAAACTATTATCTGCGCGGAACTTATACCCATTACAATCCGCATTTTTGCGAAGATACCCTTGATATGACCAAAATCGGCAAGGAAATTTCCGTAGAACCGGTTGTCGGCACTGATGAACCGTATGTACTTACTGAAGAAGATTTGCCGGTATTGTACGAAGAATACGATAAACTGGCGCGTGCTTACCTGCAAAAACGCCATGAAGGCGATCCGTTTGACTTTTTCCATTTTAATGTTGCACTTGATAACGGGCCCTGCGTTGCCAAAAGGCTGGCTGGCTGCGGTGCCGGGCATGAATATTTTGCCATTACTCCGGAAGGCGATATTTACCCCTGCCACCAGTTTGTAGGGCGTGAGCAGTATAAACTCGGCACGCTTGATACCGGCGTTGTAAAACCGGATTTAGTGCAGAAATTCCGCCATACCCACGTCATGACGAAAACTGCCTGCCGCGAGTGCTGGGCAAGGTTCTTCTGCAGCGGCGGCTGCCATGCCAATGCCGACCTTATTAACGGTGATATTTCCATTCCGTATGAATACGGATGCAAATTGCAGAAAAAGCGCCTGGAGTGTGCCATTATATTGCAGGCCGTTCTGTCTGCCGAAGCGCAGCAGGGCGAGGATAACAGGCCGCATATAACAAACTTTAAGTTCGAAACAGAATAAATTTTTCATACCCCTGCGAAAAAATTTGCGCAGGGGTATTGCATTTTATCGTAAAATCTGCTAATATACTAAATACAGTTTGTTACACAAGTTTAACAAATGCTTAACTTAAAAACTTTTCGAAAAAAGGTAAAAAAAGCACTTGACAAACCTTTGAAAGTGTAATAAACTATACAA
>ERZ831979.285-NODE-285-length-59404-cov-12.701579_pt1 | contig 59404 bp, 54 predicted proteins | sample MGYA00519952_ERZ831979 | MGnify/ENA primary metagenome ERZ831979 (study PRJEB31850, sample SAMEA3708723) | human gut metagenome | biome: human gut; feature: human-associated habitat; material: faeces | place: China | collected 2014 ...
GCACCTCCTTGCCAAGGAGGGGGTCGCGAGTTCGAATCTCGTTTTCCGCTCCATTATTACGGCGACATAGCCAAGCGGTAAGGCAGAGGTCTGCAAAACCTTTATCCCCGGTTCGATTCCGGGTGTCGCCTCCATATTCATGCCGGAGTGGCGGAATTGGCAGACGCAAGGGACTTAAAATCCCTCGGGGAGTGATCCCCGTACCGGTTCAAGTCCGGTCTTCGGCACCAATGGTAAATACACAGCAGTACTCGAAAGAGTGCTGCTTTTTTGTATACAAAAAAGCCCATGAAATTTGCTTCCTGGGCTTTTGCTGATGCTATGGGAATTTTTAGGTTGTAGAGTTAACAGGTTTTAACGGGACAACGGCAAGAGTTTTGCCGAGCGGGGCGAGCAGTTTTAAAATAGTTGCTATTTGCGGATTGGTAGTACCTTTTTCTATTCTGGCAATGACAGGCTGTTTTATACCTGTTATATTTTCCAATTCTTTTTGAGTAAGGCCTTTTTCACGTCGGGCTTTGATAAGTTCACCGATAATGGCTACACGTAAGTCGCTGGCAGCAATTTCTTCGGGTGTAAAAAGTTCTTTTCGTGCTTCTTCCCAGCTTATGCCGACTGCTGGATTGTTTTTAAGTAAATCTTTTTCCATTATTCAAGCCCCCTTTGCCTGATTTCTGATAATTCCTTTTTAGCTTTTTCAATTTCTGCTTTTGGTGTTTTTTGAGTCTTTTTCATAAAAGTATGCAATAGCACAAAACTGTTATCAATCCAGGCGGCAAATAAAATTCTGTCGCGCAGTGGGCGGAGTTCCCAAATTTCACCTTCAAGATGTTTTAAATAAGGTTCGCCGATTTGTGTTCCGTAAACACTTAAAGCCTGAATATAATCATTTATTTTTGAAGATTTGATTCTGCTGTCTTTATCATTTTTTGTTTTTAGTTTTTTGATATAATCAAAAACAGGATAATTACACTTGCGGTCTTTATAAAAATATATTTTATATAAATTTGCAGCTCCTCTCGCAATTATTATAACTTAAAAGTTATAAACGGTCAATAACTTAAAAGTTATTAAATATAGTAGAGCAAAAATAAGGCTTTGCCGCCGGTATCGACAGTAAAGCCTTATAACTGAAAATATTTGAGATTATTGGAATTTGTAAAAATACATGAAATTAATGAATGTTTATAACGCACTTATCTGCCGTGCGGGTCAAAATCCAAAAAGCTGTCGCCGCCGCAAATGGGGCAGACGGGGCTTTTAAAGAAAAAATAATAAATAGCGTAAAACAGCAGCCAGCTGCCGCCTGTAAAAAACGTCAGCAAAAGCAAAATAAAGTAGTTAACTTTCTTTTCGGGTTTTATCATGCGGTGGCAGTAGTTGCAGTATTTCAACGTAATCACCTCGTTTTATTCAGGGGTTATCCGGTTTATATTCTAACTTTATCTTACACTAAAATGGTGTAAAAATAAATGACGCAGCAAAATTTTTATAATTGTATTTGATTATTTAGAATAAATTTTTATTTTACTGTTTACCGCGCTTTTACAGCTTCTTTACGGCGTTTTGTTGACATTGCTTTTTAAAAATAATATAATAGATTAGTCGCATAGGAAGCTGCGGCGTTATTATTTTTTTAGCATTACCCTGCTGCCGTGAGCAGCCAGCAAGAGAGGAAGAAAGACTTTTATGATAAGAAACGATTTGCGTAATATTGCAATTATTGCCCACGTTGACCACGGCAAAACAACCCTTGTAGATGCCATGCTGAAACAGAGCGGCATTTTCAGGGCCAATGAACATGTTGAAGAACGCGTTATGGACTCTAACGCACTGGAACGTGAACGCGGCATTACTATTTTGGCAAAGAACACGGCTGTAATGCACAACGGCACTAAAATTAATATTCTCGATACTCCGGGCCATGCCGATTTCGGCGGCGAAGTAGAACGCGTGCTCACCATGGTTGACGGCGTGCTGCTGCTTGTAGATGCTTACGAAGGCCCTATGCCGCAGACCAAATATGTTCTGCGCAAAGCGCTTGAACGCAATTTGAAACCTATTGTTGTTATTAATAAAATCGACCGCCCCGACCAGCGCGTAAACGAAGTTATTGACGAAGTTCTTGATTTGTTCATTGAACTGAATGCCAATGACGACCAGCTGGAATTCCCGGTTGTTTTAACTTCTGCCCGCAACGGCATTGCCAAATTTTCCATGGAAGATGAAAGCGACAACCTGGAACCTTTGTTCCGCGTAATTTTAGAGAACATTCCCGCACCGGACGTTGATACCGAAGCTCCGCTGCAAATGCTTGTTAATACGCTTGACTACGATGATTATGTAGGCCGCATTGTTGTAGGCCGTGTTGTACGCGGTACCATTCACAACGGCGAAAACATTATGCTGATGGACAATAGCAGCAACCGCAAGGCTAAAATCGGCCGCCTGTATACCTATCAGGGCTTAAAGCGCGTTGAAGTTGACGAAGTTGCCGCAGGCGATATCGTTGCTTTAATCGGCCTTGCCGACGCTAATATCGGTGATACCATTGCCGACGCCGAAAACCCCGAAAAACTGGAAGGCATCAGCATTGACGAGCCTACTCTTTCCATGGTATTTTCCGTTAATACCAGCCCGTTTGCAGGCCGCGAGGGCGAATTTGTAACAAGCCGCCATCTGCGTGAGCGCCTGTTTAAAGAGGTTAAAACCAATGTAGCCATGAGGCTTGAAGAAACGGAAAGCCCGGATTCTTACATTGTTAAGGGCCGCGGCGAGCTGCACCTTTCCATTTTAATTGAAACCATGCGCCGCGAAGGCTATGAACTGCAGGTTGGCAAACCGAAGGTTATTACCCACCGCGACGAAGAAGGCAATTTGCTTGAGCCTATGGAAGCGCTGACCATTGACGTGCCGCAGGACTTTATGGGCGCCGTTATGGAAGGCCTTGGCCTGCGTAAGGCAGAGCTTCAGAACATGACCGAAATGGCTGGCTACCTGCGTATGGAATTTTTAATTCCGGCGCGCGGCCTTATCGGCTTCCGCAACCAGTTCTTAACCGATACCAAAGGCAACGGCATTATGAACCACGTGTTTGCAGGCTATGCTCCCTATAAGGGCGATATTCCGGGCCGTACCCGCGGCAGCCTTGTTGCTTTTGAAGCCGGTGAAACTACTTCTTACGGTATCAGCAACGCACAGGAACGCGGCACCATGTTTATCGTGCCGGGCGAACAGGTTTACGAAGGCCAGATTATCGGCGAAAACAGCCGTGAAGACGATATGGACGTTAACCCCTGCAAGAAAAAACACGTCAGCAACATGCGTGCTTCCGGCAGTGATGAAGCAATCCGCCTGATTCCGCCCAAAACCTTCTCTTTGGAACAGGCTCTGGAACACATTAACGATGACGAACTTGTAGAAGTAACACCCAAGAGCATCCGTATGCGCAAGAAAATCCTCGACAGGGTTGAACGCGGCAGACTGCGTGCGCGCAACAAACAATAAATTTTTGCCAAAAGCAGGATTTAAAAATTTTTTGTAGAAATATTAACAGTACATTAGCTGAAATATGAATTTGGATGGAGGCACAGGAGATGGATTTAAAAAACACTGCTTTAAAGTTTTGGCATACAGATACTGAAGAAGTTGGCTACGGCGGGCCTTGCCTTGTAAAATCCGGGCATATGGATATTCTGGTGCGTACCCCGCGCCAGTTCAGCGATGTGCGTGAATATGCAGATGCGCTGATGAGCGGCTCCACGCTGATGATTTCTTTTGAAGCTGTGGACTGCGTAATGCGCAACCGTATTTTTGATTACCTTAACGGTGTAAGCTATATTATCGGTGCGCGCGTATCCAAAGTGCAGGACGATATGCTTTTGTATGCTCCTTCTTCCGTAGAAATAAACAAAGAAGCAGGTAAAAAATCTTCCCGCTCCTGGCTTGGCAGATAATAAATAAAACTTTTAACGCCTGACGGTTAATGCCGCCAGGCGTTTTTATGTAGGCCTGTTTTTGTAAAGTTTGTAACTGTATGCGGCAGTTTTTGGCGGCGATATGCAAAAAAATTGCCGCTGTTTATGGCTGAGGCAGGTATTTTGCATAGTTTAAGCGAATAATATACTTTATAAGTTTATTTAAATTTTTGATGGGAGATGATGATATGCCGTATTTGCTTTTTACATTAATTATCAGTATTATTGTGGCGGTATTTGCAGTGCAGAACGCTGCTGATGTAACGGTTGGCTTTTTGATGTGGACGGTGCAGACCAGCCTTGTTGTGGTAATTTTGGGTGCTGCGCTTTTGGGCGCGCTGGCCATGGGCTTTTTTACGCTGATGCTGAAAGCCAAGCACTATTTGTATAACAAGAGCCTGAAATTTGAAATTGATCAGCTGAAAAAAGAAAATGCCAAATTAAAAGAAGAAAAAGAAATGCTTATGCACAGCCAGCGCAATAAAGAACTGGAAAAAACTGCGGAAGAAGCTGTTAGCAAAGCATGAAGAAACATAAAATATGGCAGTTTAACGAATTTAACAGGGAAGAAGCGGAAAAACTGGCGCAGCAGGCAGGCGTTTCGCCGCTGGTGGCAGGCATTTTGCTGAACCGCGGCATAAAAGATGCCCAAAGCGTGCGTGAGTTTTTATACGGCAGCGCCGAGCCTTACCACGACCCGTTTTTAATGAAGGATATGCCCAAATCGGCAGAGCGCATCTGGCGCGGCATTGCTGCCGGCGAACGCATTACGGTTTACGGCGATTATGATGTGGACGGCATCAGCGCAAGTTCGCTTTTATATTTGTTTTTAAAAGACTGCGGAGCAGATGTTAACACTTACATCCCGGAGCGCAAAAGTGAAGGTTACGGGCTGAATATTGACGCGCTGAACCATCTGGCGGAAGCCGGAACAACGCTTGTGGTAACGGTGGACTGCGGCATCAGCGCGGTAAAGGAAATTGCAGGCGCACCAAAAACGCTTGATATTGTGGTAACTGACCACCATACGCCGCCGGAGGTTTTGCCGGAGGCTTATGCGCTGGTAAATCCGCATCAGAAGGACTGCAATTACCCGTTTGAGCATCTTTCCGGCGTGGGCGTGGCCTTTAAGCTGTGCCAGGCGCTTTACAAAATGCGCTTTCCGGATGAGCCGCTGTGGGACGGCAACACAGAGTTTGTGGCTTTGGGCACGGTGGCCGATATTGTGCCGCTGTTGGGCGAAAACCGCACGCTGGTTAAGCACGGGCTTAAAAAGATGGAAACAACGGAAAACATCGGGCTGAAGGCGCTGATAGAAAAGAGCCGCTGCCCGGTTAAGGATATAACTTCCGAAAATATTGGTTTTATACTGGCGCCGAGGCTTAACGCCGTTGGCAGGCTGGAGCACGCGCAGTTGGCGGTGGAGCTTTTAACGGCGCAGGATGAAGCGCGTGCGGCGGAAATTGCCGAAGCGCTGAACGAAGAAAACACGCTGAGGCAGAAAATAAGCCGTGAGATTTTTATGGATGCCGAAAAAATGCTGGCGCAGTATGAACACATTGATACGGCGATTGTGCTGGCAAAGGAAGGCTGGCACGCAGGCGTTATCGGCATTGTGGCGTCGCGCCTGGTAGATAAGTACCATTTGCCGGTAATACTTATAAGTATCGACGGCGAGGTTGCCAAGGGCAGCTGCCGCAGCATACCGAGCCTTGATTTGTACCGTGCCATTGATGAGTGCAGCGGGCTTCTGGTGCAGTTCGGCGGGCATCATCAGGCGGCGGGGCTGACGGTAAAAACGGCAAATATTGAGGAGTTTAAGCGGCAGTTCCGCGCGGAGGTGGCGCGTACCTTAAAGCCGGAGGATTACCTGCCGGTGCTTAACGTAGACCTTTTGGTAGATAAGGATTACGTGCTTGATGTGCCGCTTTTAAACGAACTTAAGCTGCTGGAGCCTTATGGCAGCAGTAACCCGGCGCCGCTGTTTGCGTTTAAGGGCGCTGCGGTGCGTTATGCCAAAATTTTCGGTGCGGAAAATACGCATCTGCGTTTTTCGGCGCTGTACGGCGGGCAGCCTTACCAGTGCCTGATGTGGGGCGGAGCGGAAAATTACCCCTGCATGTATAATGGCGCGGAGGCAGACCTGGTGTTTATGCCGAAAATTAATGTATGGCAGGATAAGGAAAACGTTAATTTGCAGGTTGTTGATTTTGCCCAGAAGCTGGCAATTTACGATTACCGGCACGAAGAAATTAACAAGCAGGCCTTTGTAAAAAAACTTTTGCAAACCGAAAGTGATATACTTATTTATGTTAACGATAAAAAAGCCTTTTTGGAAAATACGGATATAGACGCAGCGTTTGTAAGGGAATACGGCAGCTGCGAAGCGGCGCGCACCGTGGTGCTGTATGATTTGCCGGAGTGCGATGTTGCCGAATTTGCAGCCTCGTTAAAAAAAGGCAGCCTTGGTTGCAGTTTATTTCTGTTGTATAATAATGTTGATTACGATAATGCGGTTGAAGTGCTGTTCAGGCGCTGCCCCAACCGCCTGCATCTGGCGGAAGCCTATAAAAAAATGGCCTGCCGCCTGAAAAAAGAAGTAATTGCTGATGAAGCCGTGCTTATTGCCGAATGCGGCATGGAGGAAATTTATTTAACGGTGTTTGAAGAACTGAATTTCATCAACCGCAGCGGCGGCAAGGTGAGCATGGCCGCCGTCAGAAAAAATAATCTGGAAAATTCTCCTGCCTTCAGGCAGGCTGAAGAAACCGGCCGTAGGATTTACAGGCAGTACCGTGCCAATATGCTTGCCTCTCCGCAGGTAATAGCGGGCGGGCACGGAAATTGATTGGGTAAGGATGTGGTTATATGCCGGAAACACATGTAATTAGCGTCGAAGAATTCTTCGAAATGATAAAAAAATATCTTAATGATAACCAGGTGGCATTTGTACATAAGGCCTATGACGTAGCTGCCAAAGCCCATGCCAATCAGCGCCGTAAATCGGGCGAGCCGTATATTATTCATCCGCTGGGCGTGGCCACGATACTGGCAGAGCTGCAAATGGACGAAACCACGCTTGCCGCAGCTTTTTTGCATGACGTTGTTGAAGATACCGAAACCACGCTTGACCAGTTGAAGGAAATGTTCGGCGTGAAGGTGGCAGACCTTGTAGACGGCGTTACCAAGCTCGGCAAAATCGAATACATCAGCAAAGAGGACCAGCAGATTGAAAACTACCGCAAAATGTTTCTGGCCATGGCCAAGGACATACGCGTTATTATGATTAAGCTGGCTGACCGCCTGCACAACATGCGCACCATGAAGTATATGCCGGTGCATAAGCAGCAGTCCATCTCGCGCGAAACAATGGAGGTTTACGCGCCGCTTGCGCACCGCCTCGGCATTTACACCATTAAGTGGGAGCTTGAGGATTTGGCCTTCCGTTACATGGAGCCGGAAATTTACTACGACCTTGTGGAACAGGTTAAAGTAAAGCGCCGCGAAAGGGAAGCCATGATTCACGAGGCAATGGCGGAAATTAAAGAGCATTTGGACGAGCAGCACATTAAGTGCGAAATTCAGGGACGCCCGAAGAATTTTTACAGCATTTACAAAAAAATGCAGCGTGACCATAAAGAGCTCAGTGAAATTTACGATTTGCTTGCCATCCGCGTGCTGGTTGATACCGTTGCGGACTGCTACGGTACGCTGGGCGTTGTGCACAGCCTGTGGCGTCCGATTCCGGGGCGCGTAAAGGACTACATTGCCGTGCCGAAATCCAATATGTATCAGTCGCTGCATACCACCGTGCTGTACCATAACGGGCAGCCGCTGGAAATTCAAATCCGTACTTTTGAGATGCACCGCATTTCTGAGTTCGGTATTGCGGCGCACTGGCGTTATAAAGAAAGCGGCGGCAAGAGCAATATGCCGTCCGGCGGCGACAAAGACTTTGAGGCCAAACTTTCCTGGCTGCGCCAGCTTTTGGAATGGCACAAGGATATGAGCGATTCGCGCGACTTTGTAAACACGGTAAAAATGGATGTTTTTGCTGACGAAGTATTCGTGTTTACGCCGCGCGGCGACGTTATCGACCTGCCTGTCGGCAGTGTGCCGATTGACTTTGCTTACCGTATTCATACGGATGTAGGCAACCGCTGCGTTGGTGCGAAGGTTAACGGGCGCATTGTGCCGCTCGATTACAAATTAAGCAACGGCGATATCGTCGAGGTTATCACCTCCAAGCAGGCCACCGGCCCGAGCCGCGACTGGATGAACATTGTCGGTTCTTCCGATACGCGCAACAAAATCCGTTCGTGGTTCAAAAAAGAGCGCCGCGAGGAAAATATCGCCAAAGGGCGCGAGATGCTTGAAAAAGAAACCAAGCGCCTCGGCTATGATATTAAAGTGCTGCTTAAGGCAGACAAGCTTAAAACGGTGGCGGCTTCGTTCCGCTTGGACAGCGAGGAAGCACTGTATGCCAGCGTGGGCTACGGCGGCGTAACGCTTAACGGCGTTATGAGCAAGCTGGTTGAACTTTATAAAAAAGAGCAGAAGCTTACAGTTACCAAAGACCTTTCGCAGCTTCTGGCAGAGCTTAAACCGCGCCGCAGCAAGGCCAAGGCCAGCCACGGCATTCTCGTTAAAGGCGAGGAAGGCATTATGGTTAAGCTGGCGCGTTGCTGCAACCCGATTCCGGGCGACCCGGTAATAGGCTATATTACGCGCGGCAGCGGCATTTCCGTACACCGCACGGACTGCCCAAATGTTTTAAGCAACAATCCGGACGAGCAGCGCCGTTTGATTGAGGTATCGTGGGATATTACTACCGATGCCGTTTATAAAGTTAACATTGTTATCAACGCTTCCGACAGGCCCGGCATGATGGCAGACATTATGCAGGTTACAAGCGAAGCCAAGCTGAACATTAACGCGCTTAACTGCCGCACCGACAAGCATAAAAACGCTTACATCACCATGGGGCTGGATATCAGCAATCTGGAGCAGCTTGATAACATTATGAATAAAATAAAACGCATGAAGGGCGTTTACAGTGTTGAACGCCAGGTTTCTTCAAGCGTGCACCACCTTTAATAAACCGCTTTACAGGAGGATTTAGATGAAAATTATCGCAATGGAGGTTGGCTATATTGCCACCAACTGTTACATTGTAGTTAACGAAGAAACGCACCACGGCGTTATTATCGACCCGGGCGGAGATGCAGTCCGCATTATGGAAGCCGTGCAGAAGGAAAACCTTACCGTTGACGCCATATTTTTAACGCACGGCCACGGCGACCATATTATGGCGCTGGCAGAAGTTGCGGAAAAAACCGGCGCGCCGGTGTATATCAGTAAGGAAGATGCGCCGATGCTTACTGACCCTGTGGGCAGCCTTGCCGCTTATATCGGCGGGGGAGCGCTTAAAAAAGCAGCCGATAAGTTTTATGCCGACGGCGACGAAGTGGAAGCAGCCGGCATTAAGTTTAAAGTGCTGGCAACACCGGGGCATACTCCCGGCGGCGTATGCCTTTTAACCGGCGGCGTTGTGTTCTGCGGCGATACCGTTTTTGCCGAATCAATCGGCAGAACGGATTTTCCCGGCGGTTCATACAAACAGCTTTTGCAGTCCATTAAAGAAAAAATTCTTCCGCTTGACGATGACGTTAAACTTTTGCCGGGCCACGGGCCTGCTACTACGGTAGGATGGGAGAGACGCAGAAATCCGTTTCTGCAGTAACAGATGATTAAAGATTTCAGCACATTACGCAACAGCACCGCTTTTAAAGTGGCTGTGGCGGCATTTATATCGTTTATATTTTACCTGTTGGGCAACTTTCTGCTGCCGATACTTTTGGCGGTGGGGCTGGCATTTTTGCTGCACCCCGTCACCAAATTGTTCGGCAAAATTACGCTCGGGCGCGGAACAATCCATCTTTCGCGCGTGGTAACAATTTTAATGGCGTTTGTGGCCTTTGGGGTTATTGTGTTCTGCGCCGTAACCTTTATTATTTTGCCGCTGTTCGGGCAGATTAACGCCCTTGTAGGCAAAATACCTGACTATACCACCAAAATGGATGCCGCAACTTTTGACTGGCTTTTGGAAGACCCTGCCAATTACCCGCGCTTGCCGCATAATATAGAAAGCCTTTTCGATTATATTACCAGCTGGCTGATGGGCTTTGTGGCAGCGGTTTTGCGCAACCTGTTAAAATCGACGCTTGACATTATTGCCAACCTTGTCGGCCTGATTGTTGTGCCTTTCCTGGCATTTTACTTTTTAAAAGACTGGCGCGACCTGCGCGCAATGCTGATTAACTTTTTCAGCTACGAAGCGCAGCCGCGTGTAGCGCATATTATTGATGAAATAGGCATAACCTTAAGCTGCTACATTCAGGGGCTGGCACGCCTGAGCCTTATTGCAGGCTTTTGCATAGCCGTCGGCACAACGATTTTGGGTATTCATTATCCGCTTGTTTTTGGCCTGCTTGCCATTCTTGCGGAAATGGTGCCGGTTGTAGGGCCGCTTATCGGCGCCGTGCCTGCGGTGTTTATAGCGTATTCGCAAAGCCCGCAGTCGGCCTTTTATGTGGCGCTGTTTTATCTGGTGTTCTACCAGTTTGATGCCAATGTTTTAATGCCGCGCATTATCGGCAGAAAGATTGATTTGCATCCGGTAATTTTAATTTTAAGCCTTTTAATCGGCGCCAAGCTGTACGGCATTTTGGGTATGCTGTTTGCCGTGCCTGTTGCCGCTGTGTACCGCGTTTTGTATAAAGAGCTGTGGCACAGCACTGACGAGACACTGGAAGAAGCAACTCCCGCGCAGTTTGACGAAAGCCGCAGAAAATAAAATTACGGTCTTAACGGGCCGTATTTTTATTTTTAACCTTATTTTTACACCGTCAGCCAAAGTTTTTGCTGTTGGTGTTGAATAATGCGCCTTAATTGTGGTACAATATTTAAGTATGTAAACTTATGGATTTGCCGCAGAAGGCAGTGAGGAGGAATCAGCTTGCTTACTACTGCGCCAAGAGGCACAAAAGATATACTGCCGCAGGAAATTGAAAACTGGCGGTATGTAGAAGCCGTTATGCGCCGTATTTGCGCGCAATATGGCTATAAAGAAATAAGAACGCCGGTATTTGAGCATACCGAGCTGTTTAAACGCGGCATTGGCGATACCACCGATGTTGTTGAAAAAGAAATGTATACTTTTACCGACCGCGGCAACCGCAGCATTACACTGCGCCCGGAAAATACGGCGTCTGCCGTGCGCGCTTTCTGCGAACACAAGCTTTATGCAGAGCCTGCGCCGACAAAGCTTTATTATATAGGGCCGATGTTCCGCTACGACCGTCCGCAGGCAGGGCGTTACCGCCAGTTCCACCAGTTTGGCATTGAGGCGCTGGGCGTGGATACGCCGGCGATTGACGCCGAGGCAATTTTACTTGCCGTTACCATTTTAAAGGAACTGGGCTTAAAGGATTTGCACTTGAAAATCAATTCCGTGGGCTGCCCCAAATGCCGCCCGCAGCACAGAGCCAAATTGCAGGATTATTTCCGCCCGCATCTGGAAGAATTGTGCGACGACTGCAAATCGCGCTTTGAGCGCAACCCGCTGCGCCTGTTGGACTGCAAAGTGCCGCATGACCACGAACTTGCAGCCGGTGCGCCGAGCCTTGGTGACTGCCTGTGTGAAGAATGCCGTGCGCATTTTGAAGGCGTAAAAAAACTTTTAACTGCCGCAGGCATTGATTTTGAAGTGGACAACACACTGGTGCGCGGGCTTGATTATTACACCAAAACCGCGTTTGAAATTCAGTATGTGCCGCTGGGCGCGCAGAGCGCTGTATGCGGCGGCGGACGCTACGACGGCCTTGTTAAGGAAATCGGCGGCCAGGATGTTTCCGGCATCGGCTTTGCCATGGGCATGGAACGCATCCTTCTGGCGCTTGAAAGCCAGAACCTTTTGCCGGAGCATAAAGACGGCATCGACGCTTTTATCGTCTGCCCCAATCAGGATAATTTTGAACTGGCCTTTAAAACCGCTATCGCCTTAAGGCAGGCGGGGCTTAAAACCGAGTTTGACTTTATGGCGCGCAGCATGAAAGCGCAGATGAAGCAGGCAGGGCGCCTGAACGCCAAATTTGCCGTTATTTTTGGCGACGGCGAACTGGAACGCGGTGCCGTAACCTTAAAGGATATGGCAAACAGTACACAAACAGAAATTCCTGTTGATGAAATAGTAACAATTTTACAAACAGAGGTGCAAAAGTATGAGTAATTTGAAACGCAATCATTATTGCGGCACGCTTGCCAAAGCCGACAACGAAAAAGAAGTTGTGCTTTGCGGCTGGGTTGCCAAAAGACGCGACCACGGCGGACTGATTTTTATTGACCTGCGCGACCGCAGCGGCATTGTGCAGGTAGTGGTTGACCCCGACCACGCCGGTGAAGATTTTGCCAAGGCAGAAGCTATCCGCAGCGAATATGTTATTAAAGTGCACGGTGTTGTACGCCTGCGCAGCGAAGAAACCATCAACCCCAACCTTGCTACCGGCGAAGTTGAAGTTGTAGCCAAAGAGCTGGAAGTTTTAAACAGCGCCAAAACCCCTCCGTTCTACATTCAGGACGGCATTGACGTTGACGAAAACCTGCGCCTTAAATACCGTTACCTTGACCTGCGCCGCCCGGAAATGCAGCGCAATTTAATGCTGCGCCACAAAGTTACCAAACTGATGCGCGATTATATGGACAACCATGATTTCTGCGAAATTGAAACTCCGATGCTGACCAAAAGCACTCCGGAAGGCGCACGCGACTACCTTGTACCGAGCCGCGTAAACCCCGGTAAGTTTTATGCTCTGCCGCAGTCTCCGCAGATTTTCAAACAGCTTTTGATGGTAGCCGGTATGGAACGCTACTTCCAGATTGTACGCTGCTTCCGCGACGAAGACCTGCGTGCCGACCGCCAGCCGGAATTTACCCAGCTTGATATTGAAATGAGCTTTGTTGACGCCGACGATATTATGGATATGACCGAAGGTTTAATCCGTCACGTATTCAAAGGCGCGCTTGGCGTAGACCTGCCGGAAAAAATCCAGCGCATGACCTGGGACGAAGCTATGGACAAATACGGCAGCGATAAGCCTGACCTGCGTTTCGGCATGGAACTCATCAATATGACCGAAGCCGTTAAAGGCAGCGAATTTAAAGTATTTAACGATATTATTGATAAAGGCGGCATTGTTAAAGCCATTAACGTTAAGGGCGATGCCGGTATTCCGCGCCGCGAACTGGACGGCCTGGTTAATTTTGTTGCCATTTACGGCGCCAAAGGCCTTGCCTGGATGCAGATTCAGCCGGACGGCAGCGTAAAATCCCCGATTGCCAAATTCTTCAGCGAAGAATACCTTGCAAACATTCTTAAAACCGCTGAAGCAGAACCGGGCGACCTGCTGCTCTTTGTTGCCGATAAGCCTTCCGTTGTTGCAGCCGCTCTCGGCGCACTGCGTATCGAAATGGCAAAACGCCGCGGCCTTATCGACGAAAACAAACTGGCCTTCACCTGGGTTGTTGACTTCCCGATGTTTGAATACAGCGAAGAAGAAAAACGCTATGTTGCAATGCACCATCCGTTCACCTCTCCGCGCGAAGAAGATATTCCTCTGCTTGCCACCGACCCCGGCAAAGTATATGCCAAAGCTTACGACATGGTACTTAACGGCACCGAAATCGGCGGCGGTTCCATCCGTATCCACAGACGCGACGTGCAGGACGCAGTATTCCATGCTATTGGCCTGAGCGAGGAACAAGCACAGGAAAAATTCGGCTTTATGATGGGCGCGTTTGAATACGGTGCTCCACCGCACGGAGGACTTGCTTTCGGCCTCGACCGTTTGGTAATGATTATGGCAAAACGCGATTCCATCCGCGACGTAATTGCTTTCCCGAAAACCCAGAGCGCAAGCGATTTGATGTGCCAGGCTCCGAACGACGTAGAAGAAAAACAACTGCGCGAACTGCATATCCGCACCGTGCTTGTAAAAAAATAAGCTGATTTGCTTTAAACGTGCTGTAATTTATGGCAGCGCACAGGCAAATAAAAAAATTAAAACAGCAAAACTAATAAATACCGGCTGCTTAACGGCAGCCGGTATTTTGCGTTGTGAGCATTTTTAAGTTATAATGAAGTTAATTATAACTGTACGGAAAGGAGCATGTATATGAGCCTGAAATATAAATGCCCTGTTTGCGGCACTTCATTGGGATACGAAGGGCTTTGCTGGAAGTGCAAGGCAGAAAAAGAGCGCAGCGAAGCGCTGGCATGGACACCGGAAGAAATTGCAGCCAGGCAGCAAATGGTTATGCGTAACATAAAAGCCCTTGATGATTTTGATGACCCGGAATATACATATTTTTGGCAGCTTCTTGCGTATCATAATGCCATTACGCCGGAAATACAGCGCAAGGCATTGGCGGAGAAAGTTTTCTATCCGTCTGAAATTTATTTTAATGCGCCGGAAGATGTTTGCGATAGTTTGATTGAAATTTTAATGAAAACAAAAGATTCCGGTGAAGCCGCTGTTTTAATGAGTTGCCTTGCTATGCAGGGTGGAGACAAAGCATTGGCAGCCTTGATGGAACTTGAACGCAGCCCGCGCCCATGGCGTAAAAAACTATATGTTGACCCTTCTGTTTATGCCCAGGGCGGAGGGTGGACTTTTGATAAAGAAGGACGCAGAACAGAACTTAATTTTAAAACCTGCTATCCGATGGTAAAAGGCGGAGATTCTGCGGCATCGCTGGTTAAAATAGGGCGTATGCGTGATGATGCCTGCCCGCATTGCGGCGGCAGAATGTTTGATATGCTGGTGCTTGACGGCAGTGATGAAAGATTGAAATTTTTAGGTATTGACGGCATACTTACTGCTGCCTGCTGCCCTAACTGTGTTCCCTTTTTGGAAGGCGGGGCATTTAACCGTTATACTTTAGATGGCGGAACGGAAATTTTACCATCTGAATTATTTGACGGTAAAGAAAAAATGGAAAACTATTTTAAAAGTAACGAATATGAAGAACTTGCCGGCAACAATCTTACCTTGGCAGAAAAACAGGTACCGCTGTTTTACGGAAGCCATGATAGTGATATCTGCACTATCGGCGGGTTTGCCAACTGGGTGCAGGATTGGGAATACGCAGTTTGCCCGGAATGCGGCAAACCCATGAAATATTTGGCGCAAATTCCATGGGATGCTGTACTGGATTGTTCGGAAGGTACGCTTTATATTGAGTTTTGCCCTGATTGCCGCATTGTTTCCATGCAGCACCAGCAAACTTAAAAATACAAAATAATAAATTTACAGTAAAAAGGAGATAACTATGGTAAGCTGCGCATTGCTTTATAATTTTACCGGCAAAAAAGCCGAAATGACAAAAATGGTCTGCATGATGATGAACATCCGCTTTAAAAGCGTAGGGCAGGAGGATTACCACCAGCCGCTGGGCGCATTGTTAGGCATGGAAGATGTGCCGCTGAAGGAAGCGAAAGCCGATAACGCGCCGATGGCGGAAGAAATGCTTTTGCTGCACGGCTTTGGCGCGGACAAGCTGCAAAAGTTTTTAACGGCTTTACAGCGAGTAGGCGTGGGGCGCATTGATTTAAAAGCCATGCTTACGGAAAATAACCGCACCTGGAGTGGGCTTGATTTATACGAAGAACTGTGCCAGGAGCGCGATTATTTTAAACAGAAGGAAGAAGAAAAACGCAGGCAGCAGGCCGAAGATAAAAAATAACAGCATAAAAAGCAAAAATCCCTGAAGTTCGTTGGAATTTCAGGGATTTAGTATATTTATAAAGAGTACTAATAAATTTTACACGCCGGTGCCGTCAAATTTGGGGATGAAATCCTCGCAGGCAGAATCATCCTCCTGTACAAAGCCGTCCTCAATGCCGCTGTCGAACAGGTACTGCTCAACTTCCTTATATTCTTCTTCCGTTACGCGGCGGTTAATTTCGGGGTAATCGGCGGCGCGCCCGCAGGGAATGTACTGGTGCATTAAGCTGAACATTACTTCGCCGGGCTTAAAGGTTTTGGCAACCCAGTCGATAACGCCTTTGGTGTTTTCAACCATGCCGGGCATTAACAAATGGCGGATGATGACGCCGCTCTGCATAATGCCGTCAGCGTTCAGCTTATAGGGGCCAACCTGCTTGTACATTTCTTTAATGGCGTCCGTGGCAATTCGGAAGTAGCTGGGCGCGTTGCTGTATTTTATGGCGGCAAGGTCGTCGCTGTATTTTAAATCGGGCAGCCAGATTTGCACTTTGCCTTTTAACTTGCGCAGGGTGTCCAGCGTTTCAAAGCCGCTGGTGTTGTACACAACCGGCACGGGCAGCGGTTCTTTAAGGCTTTCCAGCACGGCGTGGGTAAAATGGGTGGGCGTAACAAGGTTAATGTTGTTTGCGCCCTGGGCAATAAGTTCAAAATAAATTTCGCGCAGGCGTTCCACGGTAATTTCTTTGCCTTTGTTCATGCTGCTGATTTCGTAGTTCTGGCAGAATACGCAGTGCAGGTTGCAACCGCTGAAAAATACGGTGCCGCTGCCTTTTTCGCCGCTGATGCATGGTTCTTCCCAAAAGTGCAGGGCGGCGCGGGCAACAATGGGCTTAATGCCGCAGTGGCACGAGCCGAAAATTCCTTCCGCGTGCATATCGGCAGGGCGGTCAACGCCGCAGCGGTGCGGGCAAACATAACATTCCATTTATAACACTTCCTTATGCTCGTTTGTTATATTGTACCACAGAATGAACGGGTTTATAATTAAAATAAAGTGGGGTGAGGATATGTTTTTGTATCCTTTTAAAAAGATTTGTTTTGAAACCGGCAAAAGCAAAGAAGAAATTGAGCAATTATTGAGTATATATAAAGCTCCTTTATGTTTTGAGGTTCTGTATGCTAAAGAATATTTTGAAGGGGAAGTTGAAACAGATAAATTTAGTTTAAAATATCATGCTGAAAATTTAAGCGGACGTGCCGGTGCTGTATTTTTTAATCCATTGTTTTATGGCAAGGTTTTTTATAATAATGAAACAATAATAAAAGTTAGGCTTGGATATGAATTTTTAGGATGGATGTACCATTTACTTTTATATGGCGTATATGTGCTTTATGGTTTTTATTGTATTTTAAATAATAAAAATTTTATTAGTGAATTTGGCTGCGAGTTTCATTTGTTTGTTTTTATTTTTGCTTTGATTGATTTATTGATATGTAATTATTGTGGGAATAGATTTTTGAAAAAATTTAAGGAAGTTCTTGATATAAAGTGAGTTTATAAATGATGAGAAGATGATTTTGAAAATTAAAATCAATTTAAAAATAGTTAAATTTGCTAATAAAATAATTCGCTATACAATCAAAGCGGGGTGATGGTGTGTTTTTGAAAGAATTAAAACCCGAAAAAACATTATATATTCAAACAGATAAAACTATTGAAGAAGTTATGATGATTATAACTGTTAATACTGAAAAAATTTGGAAAAATAGAAAAGGTTTTAATCAGTATTATTCTAAAAATGGTTTATATTTTATGGGTGATGTTGGTACAAAAGATTTTGAAATTTATAGAGCTTGTGGAAGAAATCCATATGGAGACCAAGATGGACCTCCGATTTTAAAAGGTTATGTTTTGAATTATGATAATAAAACAATAATTACTGTTTTACGTGGTGATTGGTTTTCATATAGAGAATTATTTGTTATTTGGTGTGTAGTAAGTACTTTGGGGGTAATTTCTAAACCTGAAGTAATAATAATGTATGTTATTACTTTAGTAGTTGCCTATTATTCTTGCCGTTATGCAATAAAAAAGAGATTGCGTGATATTGAAAAATTATGTGAATTAGTTAATGGCAAATTTATAAAGTGTCCATTTGCAAAAAACTTTAAATTTAACTATCCTTAAGATAATGATTGTTTGACAAACTACCACCGCAACTATATAATTTAAATATAAAGGCCATATAACTGACGGAAGTGGGTTAACCACATGGAGTATGGCCGGATTGAAGCCGACCGTCTGGGCAAACATAGTCCGGAAGTGCCGGCATTTTTAATTTACAGGGAGGAATTAACGTGAAGGAACTGCAATTAAAGTATGGCTGCAACCCTAACCAGAAAAAGGCACGTATTTTTATGAAAGACGGCGAGCTTCCTATTGAAGTGTTAAACGGCCGTCCCGGATATATTAACTTTTTGGATGCATTCAACAGCTGGCAGCTTGTAAAAGAGCTGAAGGAGGCAACAGGGCTTCCCGCAGCGGCTTCTTTTAAACATGTAAGCCCCGCAGGCGCAGCAGTTGGCCTGCCTTTAAGCGATACTCTGAAAAAGATTTATTATGTTGACGACCTTGAACTCAGCCCGCTGGCAAACGCTTATGCCCGCGCGCGTGGTGCAGACAGAATGTCGAGCTACGGCGATTTTGTAGCACTCAGCGATGTTTGCGACGTGCAGACCGCCAAAATGCTGGCGCGTGAGGTTTCTGACGGCGTTATCGCTCCCGGCTACACCGACGAAGCACTGGAAGTTTTAAAAACCAAACGTAAAGGCACTTACAACATTATTAAAATTGACCCCGATTACAAACCGGCACTGACCGAAACCAAAGAAGTGTTTGGCATTACTTTCGAACAGGACCGCAACGAAGCCAAAATTACGGCAGAGCTGCTTGAAAACCGCCCGACCAAAAACAAGGAAATTCCCGAAAACGCACAGCGCGACCTTTTAATTGCGCTCATTACCTTAAAATACACGCAGTCTAATTCCGTATGCTACGTTAAAGACGGACAGGCAATCGGCATCGGCGCAGGCCAGCAGTCCCGCGTACACTGCACGCGCCTTGCAGGCAACAAAGCCGATATCTGGTGGCTGCGCCAGAACCCGAAAGTTCTGGCACTGCCGTTTAAAGAAAACATCCGCCGCCCGGACCGTGACAACACCATTGACGTGTATATTTCCGACGATTACGAGGATGTACTGGCAGACGGCGTATGGGAAAACTTCTTTACCGAAAAGCCGGAGCCTTTAACCCGCGAGGAGAAAAAAGCCTGGATTGCGCAGCTTAAAGGCGTATCGCTCGGCAGCGACGCATTCTTCCCGTTTGGCGACAATATCGAACGCGCACAACGCAGCGGCGTTGAATATATCGCTCAGGCAGGCGGCAGCATCCGTGACGACAATGTTATTGAAACCTGCGATAAATACGGCATTGCCATGGCGTTTACCGGTCTCAGGCTGTTCCATCATTAATTTAAAGTTCAGCAAAAATTTAGATAACTTTGTTAAAAGTTGTTGAGCAAAAGCCGATTTTGTGGTACAATACTGAAAGTGTAATGTCAAAAAAAGCCACAGCTTTTAACATAAGGAGGACAAAATGGAATTTGCATTAACCGAAGAACAACTTGAACTGCAGGAAATGGTAAGGGAGTTTGTTGCCAAAGAAATTACCCCTTACGCTGCTGAAATGGACAGAGAAAACCATGCCAGAGAAGGACTGATGGAAAAAGCTGCCGATATGGGGCTTTTGAACGTAGTTGTTCCTGAAGAATATGGCGGAATGGGCCTTGACAGCGTTACTGTTGCCGTTATTTACGAAGAACTCGGCAAAGGCTGCGCAGGCGTTGCTACTTCTATCGCTGCAAATTCTCTTGCGTCCTATCCGATTCTGCTTGCAGGCACCGAAGAACAGAAAAAAGCTCACTGCGACCTTCTGAACGAAGGCAAACTTGCAGCTTTTGCTCTTACCGAACCGGGCGCAGGCTCTGATGCAGGTGCGGTTTCCACTTCCGCAGTTAAAGACAAAGAAGCAGGCACCTACACCCTTAACGGCGCCAAAGCATTTATCACCAACGGCGGCATTGCCGATACTTATCTGGTATTTGCCAATACCCGCAAAACCGGTGGCATCCGCGGCTTAACCGCGTTTATCGTACCGAAAGGCACTCCGGGCTTTTCCGTTGGCAAAAAAGAAGACAAAATGGGCATCCGCCCGTCCAATACCTGCGAACTGATTCTGCAGGACGTTGTAATTCCCGAAGCTAACCGCGTAGGCCGAGAAGGCGAAGGCTTCCGCATCGCCATGAACACTCTTGACAATGCACGCCCGTTTGTTGGTGCTGTTTCCGTAGGTTTGGCACAGGCTGCACTTGACTGCGCAGTTAAATATGCCAAAGAACGCAAACAGTTCGGCCAGCCGATTGCTTCCTTCCAGATGATTCAGAACATGATTGCCGATATGGCAATGCGTATTGAAGCTGCCCGTATGCTGGTTTACAAAGCCTGCTGGATGCGTGACCAGGGCATGGAATTCAGCAAGGAAGCTGCTATGGCAAAATGCTATGCAGCCGATACCGCTATGGAAGTAACCACCAACGCTGTACAGATTATGGGCGGTTACGGTTACAGCCGTGAATATCCGGTAGAAAAAATGATGCGCGACGCAAAAATTATGCAGATTTACGAAGGCACCAACCAGATTCAGCGCCTCGTTATCGCAAACAAAATTATATTCTGATTTTAAGCATACTGCCCGCTGCCGCTATGACAGCGGGCTTTTGTAATTTATGGCTGATTGAAAATAATTAAAGAGTAGTTTATAATAAGCATATAGCTTTATGTATAAATAAACAGTAAAGGTGAAACTATGTGGCTTTTTGTGCTGCCGCTTGCGGTAGTTATTTTAGACCAGTTTTCCAAATATATCGTAGTGGAAAACATGGCACTGGGAGAAAGCATTCCCATTATTGAAGAAGTTTTTCATTTAACGTATATTTTAAACTCCGGTGCGGCATTTGGAATGTTTGCCCATAACCGCCTGTTTTTTATTGCCATTGCCGTTATCGTAATCGGCATCATTATTTGGGCGCGCAGGGAAATTTTAGCGTCGCCGTGGGAAGTTAAAGCCGGCTGCGGCCTGTTTTTGGGCGGGGCAATAGGCAATTTAATTGACAGGGCGCGGCAGGGGCTGGTAATTGATTTTTTCGATTTCCGCATCTGGCCGGTGTTTAACATAGCAGATATTGCAATTTGTATTGGAGTTGGACTGATAATATGGAATTTACTGAAGACGGAATTGAAGCGGGATTAGAAACCGTAACGGCAGAAGCGGAGGACGCCGGTACAAGGGCTGACGTGTTTCTGGCGGCAAAACTCGGCGTTTCGCGCAGCAATATGCAGAAGCTTTTGGAGGATGGGCGCGTAAAACGCGGCGAAAAAATTATAAAAGCCAATTACAAAGTACGCGCCGGTGAAATGTTTGTGGTGGATATTCCCGAACCGGAGCCAATTGAAGCCGTACCGGAAAACATTCCGCTGGATATAATTTATGAAGATGACGATGTGGTAGTGCTTAACAAAGCGCGCGGCATGGTGGTGCATCCTGCACCGGGCAACTACACCGGCACGCTGGTAAACGCACTGCTGTACCATTGCAGCAACCTTTCGGGCATTAACAGCGCTATCCGCCCGGGCATTGTACACCGTTTGGATAAGGATACAAGCGGCATTATGATTGTTGCCAAAAATGACGCGGCGCATATTTCGCTTTCGCAGCAGATACAGAGCAAAACCGCTGTGCGCACTTATCTTGCCGTGGTGCGCGGCAATATTAAAACCGACAGCGGCACGATAGAAACGCAGATTGCCCGCGATAAAACCGATCGCAAAAAAATGGCTGTGGTTAAAGAGGGCGGGCGTGACGCCATTACCGATTACGAGGTGTTGGAGCGCTTCGGCAAGTATACGCTTGTGCGCTGTAAGCTGCGTACGGGGCGCACGCACCAAATCCGCGTGCACATGGAATATCTGGGCTATCCGCTTGTGGGCGACCCCAAGTATTCGCCCATGAAAACGCCGTTTGGCATAAAAGGGCAGGCGCTGCATTCGCATACGCTGGAGTTTACGCATCCGCGCACCGGCGAACGCATGAAGTTTGAAGCGCCGCTGCCTGAGGACATGCATAAAATAATTACCCGTTTACATAACGGTCAATTTTAAATTTGGGGTGAAAACAATGAGCAATATTGTTAAGAAAAACGTTATTATGGACAGCGAGGCCATCAGAAGGGCGCTCGTCCGCATTGCGCACGAAATTATCGAGAAAAACAAAGGCGTTGAGGACGTTGTTATCGTCGGCATCCGCACACGCGGCGTACCTTTGGCGCAGCGCATTGCCGCCGAAATTAACGCTATTGAAAACTGCGAAATGGCGGTAGGCATGCTTGACATTACCCTGTACCGTGATGACCTTTCCACGCTTGGCTACAACCCTGTGGTGCATGGCACCGATATTAACTTTGACTTAAGCGGCAAGCACGTTGTGCTGGTGGATGACGTTTTATATACCGGCCGTACAATCCGCGCTGCCCTTGACGCCGTTATCGACATGGGCAGGCCTAAAACAATTCAGCTTGCCGTGCTGGTAGACCGCGGCCATAAAGAGCTGCCCATCCGTGCGGATTATGTTGGCAAAAACGTGCCTACTTCGCAGAAAGAAACCATTGAAGTTGTGCTTAACGAAATTGACGGCACCGATGAAGTGTACATTGGTGAACGCGTAGATTAAAGGCAGTTAGTTACAGAGGAGGGGTAACTATGGCTAAAACACCGTTTGAACTTCGCAATGAAGTACTGGCACAGCGCGTTGTAAAAAATTTGCAGCGCCGTGCTTTTGATGCCTGCTATTGTGCAACTAAGGAAGAAGCACTTGAGAAGGCTTTAAGCCTGATTGACAAAGAGCAGTGCGTATCCTGGGGCGGCAGTATGACTTTGGAAGAAATGGGCCTTTTGGAAACTCTGCGCACGCAGGGCTACAACATTATTGACCGCGATACCGCAAAAAGCCAGGAAGAACGCCTGGAGCTTCTGCGCAAGGCGCTTACCTGCGATACCTATTTTATGAGCACCAACGCCATGAGCGAGGACGGTGTGATGGTAAATATCGACGGCACCGGCAACCGCGTGGCGGCAATGGTATTCGGCCCTAAAAGCGTAGTTGTTATTGCCGGCATCAACAAAGTGGTAAAAAGCTATGAGGACGCTGTGGCACGCGCACGCAACCTGGCAGCGCCGGTTAATGTACAGCGCTTTGCCAATTTTAACCCGCCGTGCAAAAATAACGGGCACTGCTTTAACTGCACCGCGCCCGACAGCATCTGCAACTTTATTTTAACCACCCGCAAAGGCAGCACCATGAACGCTCTTGCGCCGCGCATTAAAGTAATTCTTGTCGGCGAAAGCCTTGGTTATTGATAAAAACAGCATAGGGCAATTATAAAATCCCTGCATGAAAGTGCGGGGATTTTTTGCTGAAAAAAATTAAAAATTTTTGTAAAAAAGGCTTGCATTTTTGATAAAGCTGTATTATAATAACTCTTGTGTTCAGGAGAGCTGAGCACAAGGTAACTCCGGGATAGTGTAATGGTAGCACAAATGACTCTGGATCATTTTGTCTGGGTTCGAGTCCTAGTCCCGGAGCCATTTTTTTACGGCGCTATGGTCAAGAGGCTAAGACGTCGCCCTCTCAAGGCGAAATCACGGGTTCGATTCCCGTTAGCGCTACCATCGTACTATATATTTTAATTTTAAAATCTACTGATAAATTTCCTTGTTTGACTTCTATTTTGCGCACAAATAAGTCGAACAAGGTTTTTTTATCGGCAATATCAAGCGTTTTCGCTGCGGCTTCATCAAGATATTTTTCTACCATTGCTATATCAATACCGGCCTGTTGATTTTGCAGGTCGGATTTTTCTTTTTTAGGCAAAAGTAAAAGCAGTACCGCAATAACGGTACTGCTTTTAAAGTTTACGCTTGTTTAAGTTAATGTATTTTTAATTCAGCGGTATTATATTTTATTTATTCCAGTTCCTTTAAAATATCGGGGAAGGGTTGGAGCGTGCGGCGCAGGATGCCGTTAATATAGGCAATGGCAATGCCGTAGTTGGTAATGGGTACGCCCTGATTTTTGGCGCAGCTTATGCGGTGCTGCATTTCTTTTTCGTTAAGCATGCAGGCGCCGCAGTGAATAATCATTTTGTACTTGGTTAAGTCTTCGGCAAAGGCGGTGCCGCTTGTCCATTCAAAGGCAGGTTCTGCACTGGTAAATTTCCTGATCCATGCCGGCAGCTTTACGGTGCCGATATCGTCGCACTGGCGGTGGTGCGTGCAGCCTTCGCTGATTAAAATGCGGTCGCCGTTTTTAATATGCTTCAGCATGTTTACGCCGCGCACTGCTTCTTTTAAATCGCCTTTGTAGCGTGCAAATAAAATGGAAAATGATGTCAGTAAAACATCATTTGGCACCGTTTTGGCAACAAAGCCGAAAACCTGGCTGTCGGTAATGATGATTTTCGGTTTTTCTTTCAGGGCGTCAAGGCAGCTTTCAAGCTGCTTGTCCTGCGTTACAAAAGCCGTTGCCCCTGCGTCCAAAAGCCCGCGTATAACCTGCTGCTGCGGCAGTATAAGCCTGCCTTTTGGTGCTGCGCTGTCCACCGGCACAACCAGTACGGCGGTATCGCCGGGGTTTACCAGGTCGCCTACAAGCTGCTGCGTACTTTTTTTATCCGGCACAAGGGCGGCAAGGGCAGTGCGCAGTTCCGCAATATTTCTGCCGCTGACGGAACTTACGGCCATACATTTTACGCCGAGTATTTTTTCGTAATTTGTCAGGTCTGCTGCGGCTTCCGCTTTGGTAAAAACAGCTATAACCGGCAGCTTTTTTTCTGTAATGCGCGCAAGCAGCGCCGTATCTTCCTTATCAGGCCCAAGCATGCTGTCGATAACGAGAATGGCAATATCGGTTTTGTTAAGTACCTGTACTGCTTTTTGTACACGCTGAGCGCCGAGCTCGCCTTCGTCGTCAATACCCGGGGTATCAATAATCATAACGGGGCCGAGCGGCAAAATTTCCATGGCCTTGTAAACGGGGTCGGTGGTAGTGCCTTTGGTGTCTGATACTATGGCGAGGTTTTGACCTGTAATGGCGTTAATAAGGCTTGATTTACCGGCATTGCGTTTGCCGAAAATGCCTATGTGGATGCGTTCCGAGGATGGGGTAGCGTTTAAATCCATAATAAAAGCCTTCTTTCTTACAAAAAAAGCACTGCATGGCGCAGTGCTTTGGTGTTAATCAACAAGTTCCAGGCGCGGATTCGGCAAATGCCTGCGTCCCTGTTTGGCACATTCTTTGCCGTCTACCATAACGATATCGGCGGTAAAGTTAATGTTGCCGTCAAACAGGCTGCTGCCAACGGCATAAGTGTCAACCGGTACGCCGGCTGCTTCAAATTCGCGGATGCGTGCCGGGTTAAAGCCGCCGGAAACGATAATTTTTACATAATCAAAGCCTTCGGCGTCAAGCGCGCGGCGCACGTTCCATACCAGCTCCTTGCATACGCCGGTGGGGTTAAACATGCCAAGCTGTCCAAGCAGGCTTTTGTCTACCATTGTTCCGCTGGTATCAAGGCGTACGCCTGCAAGGTTTCTGCCAAGCTTGCGGGCAACGGCAAGGGCGGTGTTCACGCAGTCGTTGTCAAAATCAACCAGTGCAATGCGGGCAATTTTCGGGTTAACATATTTGTCAAAGGCTTCGGTTGCGGCAACGGTATTGCCGTTGTATGAAGCAATTAAAGCGTGGGGAATTGTGCCCAGTCCTTTGCCGCCGCTGGCAAGAGCGTTGGCGTCGGTGGAAAAGCCTTTAATGCCGCCGATTTTGGCTGCATAGCCGTCGCATTCCTGGGTCTGCCAGGTATCGTAGCGCGCGGGGAAGAACAGCACCGGCTTGCCGTTTGCAGCTTCTACCGTGCGGCGCACGTTGGTGGCAATGCGGCTCTGGCGTGCCAGAATGCCGAGGTAAACAGTTTCAAGATGGGCAAAGTCGGCAAGGTCGCCTTCAATGGTCATCAGGGTTTCCCAGGGCTTAACTTCGTCGCCGTCATGCAGGGCATGGATGGTGATGTTTTCGGGATTATGTGCGCAGGTTTTAATCAGCGCTATAGTTTCGTCAATGCCGCATACAACGACATTTTCGCGGGTAAACACCTGCATCATAACGCGCGGGTGATGGTTGTCGCCGTTTAAAATTTCTTCGGTACGCAGAAAATAGGCGTCCGAATAATAACCGGATTTAATTTTTTCAACGGGAAAATGAAAATGTTCAACAGGTAAACGTTTTTGCATAATAGCCTCCATTTAAAATTACAAATATAAAATTATGGTTAATTTCTTTACTAATTGTTATTTATGATATATGATTTTGATAACAGGTTCAAGTTTTTTTACAAAATTTTTTCAAGAGGTTCGTTAAATGGCTGCATCAGCATGCAAATATACAATACTCCTGCTTTCGGCTCCGCTTGGCAGCGGCCATAAAATGGCGGCCGAAGCGCTGGAGGAGGCGTTTAAAAAACACGGCAACGTTAAAGTGGTCAACGGCAGTGCTTTCGATTTCTTCCCGAAGTGGCTGGGCAACATTATTTTGGGCGGCTACATCGGCATTTTAAAGCACATTCCCAAGCTGTACGATATAGCGTACCACTGGAGCAACACCGGCAATAATTCTTTCTGGCTGCGCGATTTTTTAAACCTGCTGCTTTCTTATCTGGCGCAGGGGTTCATTAAAAAAACTTCGCCGGATGCGGTAATAGTAACGCACCCTACGCCGGCGGGGGTTATGGCGCAGTACAAAAAACGCTGCGCGCCCGGGCTTTGGCTTGGTGCGGTAATAACCGATTTTAACTTTCACCACTGGTGGATTTATAAAGGACTGGATGTTTATTTTACGGCGGACGAATCAATCCAGCCGCCGCCGGAACTCGGCATACCTGCCGTTGTAACTGGCATACCTGTGCGCAGTGCCTTTAGCGCGCCTTTTGAGCGCGAAAAGTGGCGCAGCAGGCTCGGCTATGCCGCCGATGATACCTTGTGCCTTGTAATGGGCGGGGGCGATGGGCTTTTGCCGATGCCGGAGCTTTTGCGTGCGCTTACGGAATGCCGCGATATTAAGGGCTTAAAAATAGCCGCCGTAACCGGGCATAACAGGAACTTAGCCGAAAAGCTGAAAAAAATGGCGTTGCCCGGCGTAATGGTGCTTGATTTTATAGCGGAACTGCCCCAGCTTCTGCACAGCGCCGATATTGTAATAAGCAAGGCCGGCGGGCTTACTGCGGCAGAAACCCTTGCTATCGGCACCGAATTTATTTTATATGACCCATTGCCGGGACAGGAAGTGCGCAACGCCGTTTACCTGTGCGAAAAATGCGAAGCAAAAATTGCCGCAACACCGCAGGAGGTTTACGGCTTTGTAAAAAAATATGCGGAGCTTGGCACGGAAGAAAAAAACAGCCTGCGGCGCAGGCGCAGGGCGGCTTACGGAAAACCTTACGCGGCAGACGCAGTGGCAGATTTTGTACTGAAAACGCTTGACGGGCTTGACCATAACTGATTTAGCAATTATAATGAAGTGAATTTGCGGATACAATACAGTATGGAGTGTGCTGCTTGGATAAATACTATTTTGCCGCGCTGTTTGCAGCCTTTGGCTCGCGCAGCGCAGAAATTGCAGAAGCTGCGGCTAAGTTTAAAAGCCCTGCCGAAGCATATATGGCTCCGCCGGAAGCATGGGCGGAAGCCGGAATTGATGAAAAAACAGTTAGTAAATTTATTGCCAGAAGGGATTTTAATTATCCCGCCTGGCTGAAAGATTTTTGTTTGAATAACGGCGTAACAATTTTAACGCCGGAAGACGATGCTTACCCTTACAGCTTAAAGCAAATCGCATCGCCCCCGCAGGTGCTGTACGTTAAGGGCAGCCTGCCCGATTTACGCGGCAGCATTGGCATTGTCGGTTCGCGCGAGGCTTCCGGCTATGGACTTAAGGCTGCCGATGCTTTTGCGGCAGACCTTGCCGCGGCAGGCGTTGTTATTGTAAGCGGCGGCGCCAGAGGCATAGACACGGCTGCGCACAGGGGCGCACTGGCGGCAGGCGGCATAACCGTCGCCGTTTTGGGCTGCGGCATTGATATTGCCTACCCGGCAGCCAATAAAAATTTATTTGCACAAATTTGTGAGCGCGGCGCGCTTGTTACGGAATACCCTCCCGGAACACCGCCTGCTGCGTATAATTTTCCGGCGCGCAACCGCATAATTAACGGCATGACGCACGGCATACTTGTGGCGGAAGCCGCTAAAAAAAGCGGCGCCATGATTACCGCCGAATATGCGCTTGAAGAAGGGCATGAAGTTTACTGTGTGCCCGGCAGCATTTTTCTGCCAACGAGCATTGGCTGCCACAGCCTTATAAAAAGCGGTGCGCAGCTTGTAGACAGGCCGGAAGACATACTTGAAAGCCTCAAACTGGCAAGCTTCCCTCAGCAGCCGGCATTGTTCGGCAGCGGGAACGGGGGAGATGAACTTGATGATAACGCAAAAGCGGTTTTAAAAATTTTAAGTTTTGAACCGCTTTCGCTTGAAGAAATACTTGAAAAAAGCGGCCTTGGGCTGGCGGAAGCCGGCATGGGGCTTTTGGATTTGGAGATGCGCGGCAAGGTGGCGCAAACCGCCGCCCGCAGTTATTACCTGCTTTAGGAGGACGTTTAATGGCTAAAAACCTGGTTATTGTGGAATCTCCCGCCAAATCAAAAACAATAGAAAAATTCCTGGGGCGCAATTATACTGTGCGCGCTTCCATGGGGCACCTGCGCGATTTGCCGAAAAGCATTTTCGGCGTGGATGTAGAAAACGGATTTCAGCCCAAGTATATTAATATCCGCGGCAAGGGCGAATTGATTAAGGAATTGAAAACAGCAGCCAAAAAGGCTGATAAAGTTTATATCGCAACTGACCCTGACCGCGAAGGCGAAGCTATCGGCTGGCATCTGGCATATATTTTGGGGCTTGACCCTGAAAGCAGCTGCCGCATTGAGTTTCATGAAATTACGCCGGGCGCTGTAAAAGAAGCATTGAAGCACCCGCGCAAGATTGACCTTGACATGGTTGACGCCCAGCAGACGCGCCGCATTATCGACCGCATTGTGGGCTACCAGTTAAGCCCGCTTTTGTGGCGCAAAATACGCAAAGGGCTCAGCGCCGGGCGTGTGCAGACCGTAGCCGTAAAAATTATCTGCGACAGGGAAAAGGAAATTGCCAACTTTGTGCCGCAGGAGTACTGGACTATTACGGCGCGCCTGCGCGAGAATGACAAAGCGCCTATTTTTGACGCTGATGTTATTAAATTTAACGGCAAGAAGCTTGAAATAAATAACGCGGAAGAAGCTGCCAAAACGGAAGCGGCGCTGAAAGAAGCCGCCTACGTTGTTGAAAAGGCAGACAAAAAAGAACGCAAGCGCAATCCGCTGCCGCCGTACACTACCAGCAGCCTGCAGCAGGATGCCGTTAAAAAACTGAACTTTTCTACCAAAAAAACCATGCTGCTGGCACAGCAGCTTTATGAAGGCGTAAATGTCGGCAAGGGCGGCGCCGTCGGCCTTATTACTTATATGAGAACCGACTCCGTGCGTCTTTCTGATGTGGCTACGGCAGAACTGCGCAGCTTTATAGGCAGCACCTACGGCGCGGAATATGTACCAGCAGGCGTTAATGTTTACAGCAGCAAAAAGAACGCGCAGGACGCACATGAAGCCATCCGCCCGACCTCTGTGGAACGCACGCCGGAAGCGGTGGCGCAGTATCTTACCAAAGACCAGCTTAAACTTTATACCTTAATCTGGAAACGCACCGTTGCCTGCCAGATGAAAGCCGCCGTGTACGACGTTACAACTCTTTTAATCGGCGCGGCAGGCTACCAGCTGCGTGCAGGCGGGGCAGTGCTTAAGTTTGACGGCTTTTTAAAATTAAGCGACAAAAAAGAACTGGCAGGCGAAAAGGAAAAAGAAGTTCCGTATTTGCCGGAACAAACACCGCTTAAGCTGCATAAGCTTATGCCGGCAGAACAGCACTTTACCGAGCCGCCCCCGCATTTTACCGAAGCAACGCTTGTTAAGGAACTGGAGGAAAAAGGCATAGGCCGCCCGAGTACCTATTCGCCTACCATTCAAACCATCCTTGACCGCGGCTATATCGTTAAGGACGGCAAAAAACTCGTTTCCACCGAGCTTGGCGAACTGATAGTCAACATGCTGACTACTTATTTTAAAGATATTATCAACATTCCGTTTACGGCAAACCTTGAAACCGAGCTTGACGAAATTGCCGAGCACGAAGCCAATAAGGAAACCGTGCTGGAAAACTTCTACGAGCCTTTTTCACATCTTCTGCAAAAGGCGGATAAAGAAATAGAAACCGTTGAAGCGCCGGTGGAAGTAAGCGATGTAAAATGCGAAAAATGCGGGCGCATGATGGTATATAAACAGGGCCGCTACGGTAAGTTCCTGGCATGCCCCGGTTTTCCGGAATGCCGCAATACCAAGCCGATACTGAAAAAAATCGGCGTAAAATGCCCGGACTGCGGCGGCGATATTATCGAGCGCAAAACCAAAACGCGCAAGGTATTTTACGGCTGCTCCAACTATCCGGAGTGCAAGTTTACCTCCTGGGACAAGCCGACAGAGCAGCATTGCCCCAAATGCGGACATATTTTATATGAAAAAACGGACAGAAACGGCAACAAAAAGTTATTCTGCACAAACGAAAACTGTGAAGATGCCGTAAAAACTTATAAAGGAAAGGCGGCAGCCAATGCAAAAAGTAAATGAGCCGGTACACGTTATCGGCGCAGGGCTGGCCGGGTGCGAGGCTGCATGGCAGCTTGCGCAGCGCGGCGTGCCGGTTATACTGTACGAAAAAAGGCCGCTTAAATCGGACGCGGCACATAAAACCGATAAATTTGCAGAGCTTGTGTGCAGCAATTCGCTGCGCGCAGGCAATATAGAAAACGCCGTCGGGCTTTTAAAAGAAGAAATGCGCCGCCTTGATTCCGTTATTATGGCCTGCGCCGATGAACATAAAGTTCCGGCAGGCGGGGCTTTGGCGGTAGACCGCGAAGGCTTTGCGGAAGCGGTTACGCAGAAAATTAAAAACCATCCGTTAATTACGGTTAAAAACGAAGAAGTTACAAGCCTTGCGTCACTGGAAGGCGTTGTGATTACCGCTACCGGCCCGCTGACGGACGGCGCGCTGGCAGAAGAAATTGCGCAGCTTGCCGGTGAAGATTACTTTCACTTTTTTGATGCGGCAGCGCCGATAGTAACAGCCGATTCCCTTGATTACAGCAAAGTTTACCGTGCTTCGCGCTACGATAAGGGCGACGCCGATTACTTAAACTGCCCCTTTGAAACCAAAGAGGAATATGTTGCCTTTTGGGAGGCGCTGCGTACGGCGGAACTTGCCCCCGTAAAGGATTTTGAAAAAGAAGTGTTTTTTGAAGCCTGCATGCCCATTGAAGAAATGGCGCGCCGCGGGGAAGACACCATGCGCTTCGGGCCGTTAAAACCGGTTGGGCTGGTGGACAAGCGCACCGGCAAAGAGGCGTATGCCGTTGTGCAGCTGCGGCAGGATGACGCTGCGGCATCGCTTTATAATATCGTCGGTTTTCAGACCCACCTTAAATGGGGCGAGCAGAAGCGTGTGTTCGGCATGATTCCGGGGCTTGAAAATGCAGAGTTTGTGCGTTACGGCGTAATGCATAAAAATACCTACATCAATTCGCCCAAACTTTTAAATGCTGATTTCAGCCTGCGCACTCAGCCGCGCTTATTCTTCGCCGGTCAGTTCACCGGTGTGGAAGGCTATGTTGAATCGGCAGCGTCCGGGCTTATGGCAGGCATCCATGCCGCGCGCAGGGTGCTGGGGCAGCCGCCGGTTGATTTTCCGCCGGAAACGGCGCACGGGGCATTGGCGCATTACATCAGCAGCCCGGAAATTAAAAACTTCCAGCCGATGAATGTTAATTTTGGCTTAATTCCGCCGCTCGGCAAGCGCGTGCGCGGCAAAAAGATAAAAAATGCAATGATTGCCGAAAGGGCGCTTGAAGCACTGGCAGAGGTGCAGAAACAATTAAATACCGGGCTTTAAAATGCGGTAAAATATGAGGCAGCGGCTTTAAGACCGCTGCTTTTTGCGTTTTTGGGCACTGCAAAAAATAAAAACGCAGAAAATTTAAAAAATATGGATAGCAATTATTGAAATTGTTTAACAATTATGATACTATAATTTTACTTTAAAAGAGGGATATTTATGAAAGAAGCAGCAAACGCATATCCGGAAGTGCATAAATTTTTGCAGTATCTTGCAGTTGAAAAAAATACTTCTGCGCTTACGGTAAAAAATTATGCGGCAGATATAGATATATTTGCCGGATTTTTAAAAACACGTTATCCCGGCGGCTTTAACTGGCAGGAAATAAACGTGCTGGATATCCGTTCCTATCTGGCTGACATGAACGGTAAAAAATATGCGCGCACAACCATTGCCCGCAGAATATCCGCCCTGCGTTCTTTTTATAAATACCTGCAAAGAGAAAACAAGGTAAAGCAGAATCCTTTTGTAAAAGTGCGGACGCCGAAACTGGAAAAACACCTGCCCGTATTTTTAGAGGAGTTTGAAGTTAACGAGCTTTTGGAACTGCCCGATACAACAGGTGAACTGGGCCTGCGTGACCAGGCCGTGCTGGAACTTTTGTATGCCACCGGCTGCCGTGTTTCGGAGCTGGTAGGGCTTACGCTTGATACGATTGACCTTGGTAATATGTTTGTGCTGCTGCACGGCAAAGGCAACAAAGACAGGCTGGTGCCTATTGGCCATACCTGCCGCGAAGCTGTAGAAAAATACCTTAACGGGGCAAGGCAGGCCTTAATGGCACGCTATAACGCTGCACCGCACGATAAACTGCTGGTTAACCGCCTGGGCGGGCCGCTTACGGACCGCAGCGTACGCCGCATACTTGATAAATATATTAAAAAGCTGGCCTTAAGAAAAAATGTTTCGCCGCATACAATACGGCATACCTTTGCCACTCATTTGCTGGACCATGGTGCGGATTTGAGGGCGGTGCAGGAGCTTTTGGGCCATGCTAATCTGTCAACTACTCAGATTTATACGCATGTAACGACGGAGAGGATTACTTCTGTTTATGAGAAGAATTTCCCGCGCGCGTAGATTGGAGGGGCTATTGTGGAACTTTTAGAAAAAACAAGAAAAATCAACAAATTGCTTCAGCGCGGTGAGAAAGTGGAATTTAATGCCATTGCCCGCCTGCTGAAAGACGTTATAGTGGCCAACGTCTATATTGTCGGCCGTAAGGGCGGCATTAAAGGCTATGCGCTGCTTGACGATTTTGAATGTGATATTATGCGCGAGCAGGTGCTTGATGTAAAGCGTTTTCCTCCGTCTTACCTTAATTTTATAATGGAAACAAGAGAAACTGTTTCCAATATCGGTCATGTAAACGAGGAATGTTCCTTTTTAAAGGGCACCAAATGCTATTTTGGCGACAAGCGTACAACAATTGTGCCTATTTACGGCAACGGCGAGCGTATTGGCACTTTAATTGTTGCCAAGTATGACCGTGAATTTAATGACGAAGATTTGCTGCTGGCCGAATACGCGGCAGCTGTTATCGGCGTTGAAATTCTGCACGAGCGTGCAGCACGCGTGGAGGAAGAAGCCCGCAAAAAAGCCATGGTTCAGATAGCTTTTTCCACACTTTCGTTTTCGGAGCTGGAGGCCATTAACAGCATTATGGAAGCGCTTAACGGCACGGAAGGGCTGCTGGTTGCTTCCAAAATTGCCGACAGCGTTGGCATTACGCGTTCCGTTATTGTAAACGCATTAAGAAAGTTTGAAAGCGCCGGTTTGATAGAAACAAAATCCCTCGGTATGAAGGGGACTTATATACGCGTTAAAAACGAGTTTTTACTGGACGAACTGAAAAAAGAACATAAATAACAGCAGTGGTAGTATGCCAAAGGAGGCTGAAAATATGGAAGAAGCAGTTTTGTTTAGTGTTGAAAACCATGTAGCAACTATTACGCTGAACCGCCCGAAAAGCCTGAACTCTATGAATGACAAGCTGATTGACGGTTTGCACGAGGCTCTTGACAGGGTAGAGCAGGATGAAGAAATCCGCTGCGTAGTGCTTACCGGCAGCGGCAAGGCATTTTGCGCAGGCGGCGACCTGCCGTTTTTGGAAGCATTGCCCGATGCCGGTGCCCGCCGTGCCTTTATTATTAAAGTGGGCGCGGTTGCCAAACGCATTACAACCATCGATAAACCGTTTATTGCCATGGTTAACGGAGTTGCGGCCGGTGCAGGCGTTAATTTGATGCTGGCCTGCGATTTGGTATATGCCGCTGATACTGCCCGTTTTGCGCAGAGCTTTGCCAAAGTTGGCCTGATACCCGACTGCGGCGGCCTGTACTTTTTGCCGAAAGCAGTTGGCGTACACCGCGCCAAAGAACTGATGTTTACCGCCGATTTGATTGACGCCGCTGCGGCAGAACGCTTCGGTATGCTGAACCATGTATGCACTGCGGAAGAACTGCCGGGCGAAGTTTATAAAATGGCGGCAAGGCTTGCTGAATCGGCACCGCTTTCGCTGGCGCTGATTAAAAAGTATGTTAACAACACTGCCATGAGCCTTGACGATGTGCTTGATACGGAAGCCGTAGCCCAGACGCTCTGCATGGCAACGGAAGATTGCCGCGAAGGCATAGCCGCTTTTAAAGAAAAACGCGTACCGCGTTTTACCGGTAAATAAAATATTTGCAAAAAACGGGGCTGTCTGTTACAGTCCCGTTTTCTTTTTTACAAAAATACGTTATAATAATATTATTGTTTAGTTTGTTTTAGTGGAGGGTTTTATGTTTGATTTTAGTTCGATGATTTATACGGTACCGGCACTTTTAATTGCCATTACCATACATGAATATGCCCATGCCCTTACGGCAGATGCCATGGGTGACCCTACGCCGCGTTATCTTGGGCGTTTAACCTTTAACCCTCTGGCACATCTTGATATTTTGGGCGCAATAATGCTGGCCTTGTTCCATTTTGGCTGGGCAAAGCCGGTTGCCATTAATCCCAATAATTTCCGCAACAGGCACGAAGGCATGATAAAAGTATCTCTGGCAGGGCCTGCGGCTAATTTGTTTTTATGTTTTCTGGCGGCTTTTATTATGCTGCTTATGCGTAAACTTAACATTTTAACGCCGGGCGTCAGCGAGTTTCTTTCCTGGACGCAGCTTTACAACGTATGGTTTGCTTTTTTTAACCTGCTGCCCATACCGCCGATGGATGGGTCACGACTTTTGAATGAATTTTTACCTCCAAGTGCGGCATATAAGTATAATTCTATAGTAGGGCGTTACGGTTTTTATATTCTTATAGCCCTTGTGGCAAGCGGGCTTATCGGCTATATTGTTGCTCCTTTTGCGGCGGCATATATGTCATTTGTATTTAAGGTATTGGGTATATTCTTATAATTATTGAAGGGACTGCGGCAGTTATTGAATGCCGTAAGATGTTAACCTTATGGCAGATTTATCTTTAAAAGTCAGTGATTTTGAAGGCCCGCTGGACCTTTTAATGCACCTTATCGAAAAAGATAAAATAGATATTTACGATATTCCCATAGCGGAAATTACCGAGCAGTACATTGCTTATTTATCCGCCATGGCGGAATTTGACATGGAAATTGCCAGCGAGTTTCTGGTAATGGCGGCAACGCTTCTGCAGATAAAATCGAGAATGCTTTTGCCGAAGCCTGCGCCTGAAACCGACGAGGAAGAAGCAGACCCGCGCACCATGCTGGTGGAGATGCTGATTGAGTACAGGCGCATTAAAGCGTGTGCGGCAAAACTTACCGAAATGAAAACGGCGGCGGAGCGTTACGTTTACCGCAGGCCGCTTGCAGAAGGAAGGATAAACCGCAGCATTGCGCAGTATCAGGCGGGCGATTTGGTAAAAAGCCTGCTGGCGCTTTTGGCTGCCGGGCACGAAACCACGGCTTTTATTGAGCGTCAGGAGTTTAGCGTGCAGGAAAAAATGGCAGAAATTGTCAGCCTGCTTAAGCGCCGTTTAAACGGAGTAGAATTTAAAGAGGTTTTCAGCAGCACCGGCTCGCGCAGTGAAAAAATAGCCGGATTTTTAGCGCTTTTGGAACTGCTGAAGCTGAACATTATAAATATAACGCAGACGGAGCCTTTTGCGCCGATATACATATTCCTGCACCGGGAGGGCGAAAATAATGTTTCATGAATATTTGCAGGGCTCTCTGGAGGCTTTGCTGTTTGCGGCAGGCGAGCCGCTTACAGTGGCACAGATTGCCGGTATTATGCAGCTTGACAAGCCGCAGGTGTGGGAACTTTTAACCATGCTTGAAGAAAGTTACAATGAAGAAAACCGCGGCTTATGCCTGCGCAAAGTGGCTGGCGGCTATCAGCTGTGCGCCAAGCCCCAGCATTATGCCCTTTTAAAACAGCTGGAGCGCGTGCAGGAAGTAAAATTGTCGGCAGCGGCAATGGAAACTTTGGCTATTGTTGCGTTTAAGCAGCCGGTAACGCGCGGCGAAATGGAAGCCATCCGCGGTGTTAAGGTGGACGGCGTTGTAAATACGCTTCTGGAATACGGGCTTATCTGCGAGGCGGGGCGCAAGGAAGCGCTCGGACGCCCGATTCTTTACGCAACGACAGATAAATTTTTGCTTACTTTTGGGCTTAATTCACTGAAGGATTTGCCTGCTTTGCCGGATGAGGACAGCAGCGGGCCTGAACAGATTTCACTTTTGGACAGCCTGAAAGATACAGACAGCAATACACAAAACGACGGAGTATAATACATGGAAGAACGATTGCAGAAAGTGCTGGCGGCAGCCGGCGTTGCTTCGCGGCGCGAAGCCGAAAAATATATACTTGGCGGCAGAGTGAAGGTTAACGGCAAAGTCGTTAAAGAACTCGGCACCAAGGTTGATGAAAAATGCTTTATTACCGTTGACGGCAAGCCCATTAAACGTGAGCGTAAGGCATATTATTTGTTTTACAAGCCGCGCGGAGTGGTAACAACCATGAGCGACCCGCAGGGCAGGCGTACCGTGGCCGATTATGTTAAGGATCTGCCGCAGCGCGTGTTCCCCGTTGGCAGGCTTGACTATAACACGGAAGGGCTTTTGCTTTTAACAAATGACGGCGCACTGGCGCAGGGGCTGATGCACCCGAGCCGCGAGGTAAACAAAACTTACCGCGTGGGCGTGCCGGGCATTGTGCCGCAGGAAAAGCTCGATTTGCTGCGCCTTGGCGTTAAACTTGATGACGGTATGACGGCTCCTGCCGTTGTAACGCTTCTGGAATATGACCACGAAAGAAATATGACATATTTTGATATTACCATACATGAAGGGCGCAACCGCCAAATCCGGCGTATGTGCGATTATATCGGCTTTCCGGTGCGCAATCTTAAACGCATTAAGTTTGGCACGCTCAGCTTAAAGGGCTTAAGCAAGGGCAAAATGCGCGAACTTAACGAGGACGAGGCAGAAACTTTAAAAAAGGCGGCAAAGCTTAATGGCTAATGTACTTGTTATCGGCGGCGGGGCTGCGGGCCTTTTGGCAGGCATTGCCGCAGCGCAGAGCGGCGCCCAAACCGTAATTTTAGAAAAAATGCGCCGCCCCGGCAAAAAAATACTTATTACCGGCAAGGGGCGCTGCAATATTACCAATAACTGCGATTTGCAGGAAATTATTAAAAACATACCCGGCAACGGCCGCTTTTTAAACAGTGCGCTGCGCCGCTTTACCAATCAGGATATTGTGCAGCTTCTGGAGGATAACGGCCTGCCTACCAAGGTTGAACGCGGCGGCAGGGTGTTTCCCGTAAGCGACAAGGCGGCTGACGTTGTTGACACTCTTGTTAAAATTTATAAAAACTACGGCGGCAAACTGCTTACAGACTGCAAAGTAAAAAACATTACGGCAGAATTCGGCAAAATAACCGGCGCTGTAACTGCCGACGGGCAGAAATTTACGGCCGACGCCGTTATTCTGGCAGCAGGCGGGTCATCTTACCCGGGCACCGGCAGCGACGGCAGCGGCGTGAAACTTGCCAAAGCGTTGGGGCACACCATTGTACCGCTGGCGCCAAGCCTGGTTCCGCTTGAAAGCGATTCGCCCTACATTCCAGGCTTACAGGGCTTAAGTCTGCGCAATATAGAAGGCACCGTTTATGCGGACGGCAAAAAAATAGGCTCGGAGTTCGGTGAAATGCTCTTTACGCATTTCGGCGTATCGGGACCGATAATACTTTCGCTTAGTAAATGTGTGGCGGAAGCCTTTGCCAAAGGTGCGCAGGAGGTTGAACTTGCCATTGATTTAAAGCCTGCGCTTGATAAGGACAAGCTGGACGCACGGCTGCAGCGCGATTTTACGCAGTACAGCCGCAAGCAAATGCCCAACGGCATGAAGGATTTGCTGCCGCAGAGGCTTATTGCGCCGGTGCTTGACCAGGCGTTTATTGATGAAGAAAAATTTGTCAACCAGCTTTCGCGCGCAGAACGCCGCCGCCTTGTGGATGTATTGAAAGCATTTACGGTGCCCATTACCGGCACAAGGCCGATAGCGGAAGCCATTGTAACGGCAGGCGGCGTAAGCCTGAAGGAAATAGACCCTAAAACAATGGAATCCAAATTAATAAAAGGGCTGTTTTTTGCAGGCGAAGTAATGGATATCGACGGTTATACGGGCGGCTACAATTTGCAGGCGGCGTTTTCCACTGGTTATGCCGCAGGCACCTTTGCCGCACAAATATAAAAACAGGTGGGGATAAAATGAATGCACAAAAACCGGTAATTGCCATCGATGGCCCGGCCGGTGCCGGAAAAAGCACCATAGCAAAACTGGTCGCTGGCAAACTTGGTTACATTTATATTGATACCGGGGCTATGTACCGCTCCGTAGCGTGGAAGTTTCTGCAAACGGGCAAACCGTTCAGCCCGGAGCTTGTAGAAAAACTGGCGCAGGAAATGGTAATTACTTTTAAGCCCGAAGCAAACGCTAACCGCGTTTTTGTTGACGGCACGGAAGTTACGGAAGCAATCCGTTCTCCGGAAGTAACGGCCGTTGTTTCCAAAGTATCCGCAGTGGGCGGTGTGCGTGCGGAAATGGTAAACCAGCAGCGCCGTATGGGCGAAGCCGGCGGCGTTGTTATGGATGGGCGCGACATTGGCACCGTGGTATTTCCTCATGCACAGGTAAAAATATTTTTAACGGCCAGCGTTAAGGAACGCGCTATGCGCCGCTATAAAGAAATGCTTGCCAAAGGCGAAAAAGTTGATTTGTCAGAACTTGAAAAACAAATCGCTTTCCGCGACAAACAGGACAGCGAACGCGAAATTGCTCCGCTTAAACAGGCTGACGACGCCGAATTTCTTGATACTTCCGACATGACGATAGACGAAGTGGCAGAGCATATTTTAAAAGCAGTACAGGAGAAATAAGATGCTGTATTCATTTTTGGATGTTGTACTGGGAATTTTGTTTAAAATTTTTCTGCGGCTTGAAGTACATGGTGCGGAAAATATTCCCAAAACAGGCCCGCTTGTTATAGCAAGCAACCATTTAAGCCTGCTCGACCCGCCGGTTATAGGCGTTGCGGCACCGCGCAAGGTGCATTTTATGGCCAAGCGCGAACTTTTTGTGCCGGTGCTCGGCTACATTTATAAAACTCTGGGCGCGTTTCCCGTTAACCGCGGCGGCGCGGACAGGGCGGCAATCAAGCACGGCATTGAAATTCTGCAAAGCGGCGAGGTGCTGGCGATATTCCCCGAAGGGACGCGCAGCAAAACCGGGCAGCTTGGCAAACTGGAGCCGGGCGCGCTGATGATGGCCGGAAAAACCGGCGCCGTTATTGTGCCGACGGCAGTAAGCGGCACGGATATCAAGCGCTGCGGCAGGCTGTGGCCCAAGGTTGTGGTAAAATTCGGCACGCCGGTGCCTTTTCCACCGGTTGGCTTAAATAAAGAGGTTTTGCAGGATTTGACAGATAAATTAACGGCAGACATAAAAGCTCTGCAGGGAGTGAAGTGATATGCAGGTGTTTGTAGCGGAGCCTTGCGGCTTTTGCTATGGAGTTAAGCGCGCGGTGGATATGGCGCGCGGCGAGTGCGGCAAAGAAACGCATGCGGCAACGTTGGGGCCGCTTATACATAACCCGCAGCTTACGGCAGAACTGGCAGCAGGAGGAGTAAGCTGCTGCGGCAGCCTTGACAGCTTTGAAAAAGGCGATACGGTTATTTTCCGTTCGCACGGAGTTGGGCCTGAAGTTTACGACGCTGCTGAAGAAAAAGGGCTGAATATTATTGATGCAACCTGCCCGCATGTGCGCGCAGCACAGTTAAAAGCAAAAAAATTGGCCGAAGAAGGATATTTTGTTATAATTATCGGAGAAAAAAATCATCCTGAAGTAAAAAGTATCTCGGCATGGGCAGGAAAAAATGCTATAATAGTAGAATATAATAAAGATATTGCCGGTATACCCGTTGCAGATAAATATGGAGTTACGATTCAGACTACTTTTGAGCTGGCAAAATTTGAAGAACTGCTTGCCGGAATTCAAAAAGAAAGGCCGGGAGAGTACAAAATAGAAAAAACTATCTGTACGGCTACAAGCGAGCGTCAGAACGCCGCTAGGGAACTTGCGGGAAAAGTTGATGCATTTATTGTTATCGGCGGTAAAAACAGCGCCAACACAAGGCATTTATATGATATTGTGTCTGCACGCTGTAAAATTGCATACCACATTGAAACGGCTGCGGAATTAAAACCGGAAATGTTTCGTGGTTGCACCAAAATTGGCATAACGGCCGGTGCTTCGACGCCGGACCGATTAATCAAGGAGGCTTTATTTGTAATGGAAAACATGGAAAACATGGAATCTTTTGAAAGTATGCTGGAGCAGAGTTGGGAAAACAACGATATTTATCCCGGCAAAATCGTGAAAGCTACTGTTATTCAGAAAGATAAGGATGAAGTTTATGTAGACTTTGGCTATATGAAAGAGGGCGCTATCGCTTACAGCGAATGGGCTGCCGGAGATCCTGAAGAAGTAGCAAAAACCATTAATGTAGGCGACGAAGTTGAAGCAAAGGTTATTCCCGGCACTTCCAAAGATGATTTTGTACGCCTTTCCAAAATCCGCGCTGAACAGGACGCAGCATGGAAAAACGTTCCCGAACTTGCTGAAGGCGAAAAACGCCCGGCAACCGTTAAAGTTCTGCGCGTAATTAAAAACCGCCAGAAAAACATTGTAGGCCTTGCTGTTGCAGTTGAAGGCGTTGAAGGCTTTATGCCTGCATCCCACGTTGAACTGAAACGCGTTGAGGACTTCACTCCGTATATCGGCCAGGAACTGGAAGCAGAAATTATTGAAGTTGACACTGCTAAAAAACGCCTGGTAGTTTCCCGCCGCGATTTGCTGCGCGCTGAACGCGAAGCAAAAGCACAGGCATGGCGCGAAGCTAAAGCTGCCAAAGCTGCAGAACGCGCAGCTGCACGTGAAGCTGCTGAAGAAGAAGCATACAACAGCGTTGAAGAAGGCCAGGTTGTACCGGGCAAAGTTCTGCGCATTGCTGATTTCGGCCTGTTTGTTGAAGTAGGCAAAGGCCTTGTTGGTCTTGTTCACAATACTGAACTTTCCTGGGACCGCAATGTAAAAGCAAGCGATTTCGAACCCGAAACCGAAGTTACCGTTCTCATTAAGAAAATTGACCGCGAAAACAAACGCGTTGCACTCAGCATTAAAGCTACTCAGGAAGATCCCTGGGTAACCGAAGCAAACGCACTTCCGGAAGGCGCTATCGTTAAAGGCATTGTAACCCGTTTCCTGCCTTTCGGCGCTATCGTTAAAGTAACCGACAGGGTAGAAGGCCTTGTACACGTATCCGAAATTGCCGATACCCGCGTTGAAAAACCGGAAGACGTTCTTGAAGCAGGCCAGGAAGTTGTTGTTAAAGTTATCAAAAAAGATATGGAACACAAAAAAATCGGCCTGAGCATTGCCAAAGCTGCCAAAGAAAAAGAAAAAGCAGAATACAGTGCTTACCTTAACAACAAACCGGAACTGACTCTTGACCTTTCCGAACAGCTTGAAACTTTAAAATAATTTTACGGTGGTAATTAATGTCGCGTGAACAGAGGAAACTTGACCATATCAAATATGCGCTGAAGCTTGGTGACGGACCGCTCACCAACGGTTTGGAGAATGTACATTTTGTACATAACTGCCTGCCGGAGCTTAACCCGCAGGATATAGTCCTTTCCTCACAGTTCAGCGGCATTTTCTTTTTATCTCCGTTTTTAATCAACGCCGTTACTGGCGGGGCAGACGCCGTTACGGAAATTAACAGGCGGCTTGCGCGTGCGGCAAAAAAAGCGGGTGCTGCAATAGCAGTAGGCTCGCAGTACGGTTCTGTTAAAAATAAAACCAACTACCAAAGCTACGAGGTTGTGCGCGAGGAATACCCGGACGGCATTGTTTTTGCCAATACCAGCGCGCTGGCTACGCCGGAAGAAGCGCTGGAGGCTGTGCGTATGCTTGACGCCGATGCCTTGCAGATACATTTAAACCCCGCACAGGAACTGATTATGCCCGAAGGCGACAGGGATTTTAAAGGCCTGTTTGCCAATATGCAGCGCATACTTGATAAATGCCCTGTGCCCGTAATAGTTAAGGAAACTGGCTGCGGCATGGCGGCGCGGCAGGTTAAGCAGCTTTTAAAAGCGGGCTTTACCTGTTTTGATGTCGGCGGTGCAGGCGGTACAAATTTTCCGGCTATTGAGGCGGAACGCTACGGCGGCACGGCGCTTTTAAACGGCTGGGGGCTTAACACAGCCCAATCGCTTTTGGAAGCGGGCGGAGTATGCGGCAGCGAAGGTTATATTGCAGCCTGCGGCGGCATACGCAGCGGCTTGGAAGCGGCAAAGGCACTGGCGCTTGGCGCAGATATAGCCGGCATGGCAGGCAATGTGCTGGAAGCGGCTGTAAACAAAGGCGAGGACGCGGCGGCAGAAATAATTTTGCAGGCCGAAGAAGAACTGCGCATGCTGATGCTGTTAACGGGTTCTTCCGATATAAAAAGCCTGAGGGCAAAGCCGCTGTATTTTACAGGCAGCCTGCTTGATTTTATGCAGTGCCGCGGTTGGGAACCTGCGGAAGTTGCCCGCTCAAGAAGATAAAAAATAAAACGGTATAACATTTTGTTATACCGTTTTCTGTATTATAGTTTTAATTAAGATACTTTTATTAAAATTTAGATGTAGTTGCAGCATTTAGGTCCGTAAATTTTGCTCATTATTCAATCGCAAAATTTGCGTAGCTTCGCTGGCACAATTATTGCCATCGTTATCACTCGGCACTAATTGGCGCTCAGCTAAATAAAAAAGAAGCCGAATACCAAGGTATCAGGCTTCTTTTAAAATCCGTAACAATCAGATAGCGCGGTTAACTTTACCGGAACGCAAGCAACGGGTGCAAACGTTAATACGTTTTACAGAACCGTTTACAACGGCTCTTACTTGCTGAATGTTCGGTTTCCAAGCGCGTTTAGAATGTCTATTGGAATGGCTGACGTTACAACCAGCTTGAATACCTTTGCCGCAAACTTCGCAAATGGATGCCATGAGTCCCACCTCCTTAACGTAATTCCAGCATCAGTTACAAATTTAACAGAAGTATCATACCATAGAATGAAATTAAAAGCAAGTTATTTTTAGATTGGCAGTGTGATTTTATGTGGTGGCAAGAGCCGATTACAAAATTAAAGGGTATCGGGCCTAAAAAAGCGGCAGATTTTGCCAATTTAAACATTTTTACCATTGGCGATTTGCTGAACCGTTACCCCCGTACTTATGTAGACCAGAGCAAAGTTAAAACAATAGCGGAGCTTACAACAGACGGAGAAAAGCAGCTGTTTTGCGCGGAGGTTTACCGTGTGGCGGACAGAATATCGGCCAGGCGCATGCGTTATACGCTGGTAACGCTGAAAGACGCTACCGGCTTTGCGGAGCTTTATATGTTCGCGCATCAGCGTTTTCAGACGCGCAATTTTAAGCCGGGCACACAGCTTTTGGTGGACGGCAAGGTGCAGCCTGGGCGCGGCGCAAAAATGGTAACGGATGCTTACGTGCAGATTTTAAAAGACGGCGAAAGCGCTTCTGCACCCGGCATTTTGCCGGTGTATGCTTTAAGCGGCGCTCTGACGCAGCAGAATGTGCGTACAGCCGTTAAAACGGCTCTGGCCATGGCAGAAGACTACCTGCCGGAATCGCTGCCGCAGGAGATAATTGACGCCAAAAAATTGCCTCCGCGTTTTGAAGCCGTTAAAAACATTCATTTTCCTGCAAGTTTTGCGGAACTTGCCCGGGCACGCAGCCGTTTTATTTTTGAAGAACTGTTTTTATTGCAGTGCGGGCTTTTGTATTACCGCAGCAGGGTAAAAAGCACGCGCAGCGGCATAAAAATGGCGCCTGACGGCGCGCTTTTGCAAAAGGTGCTGGCGCAGCTGCCTTTTAAACTTACGGAAGCGCAGCAAAAAGCCTGGCAGGATATAAGCCTTGACATGCAGGATAAAAAGCCCATGCACAGGCTTTTGCAGGGGGACGTCGGCAGCGGCAAAACAGTTGTATCGGCGCTGGCGCTTGCCAAGGCTGCGGAAAACGGGTATCAGGCCTGCATTATGGTGCCGACGGAAATTCTGGCTCAGCAGCATTACGAAACTTTGCAGGCGTTTCTGGAGCCTGCCGGTATCAGCTGCGGGCTGTTAACCAGCAGCGTTAAAGGCGTGCGCCGCCGCGAACTATTGGAAAACCTTGCGGCAGGCAATTTGCAGGTGCTTGTAGGCACGCATGCTTTAATACAGGATGACGTTATCTTCGATAAACTCGCGCTCGTCGTTACGGATGAACAGCACCGCTTCGGCGTTGAGCAGCGCGCCAAACTGGCAAATAAATCGGCTTACGAGCCGGATGTTCTGGTTATGACGGCAACGCCTATACCGCGCACGCTGGCACTTACGGTGTACGGTGATTTGGATGTTTCGGTAATGAAGGGCATGCCGCCGGGAAGAAAGAGCATAAAAACGCTGTGCTACACCGGCGACAAGCGGCGCGAGGTTTACGCAGGGATGGTGCGGCAGATTAAAGCCGGGCATCAGGCATATATCGTCTGTGCGGTTATAGAACCGGGTGAAATGCCGGGCGTGCGTGCGGCAGCGGAAGTTTATGAAGAATTGCAGCGTACTTTTTTAAAGGATATACCCTGTGCACTGCTGCATGGCAAAATGAAGCCTGCCGAAAAAGAAGCGGTGATGGAAGATTTTGCCGCCGGTAAAATAAAAGCGCTTATCAGCACTACGGTTATAGAAGTTGGTGTTAACGTGCCAAATGCCACGCTGATGATTATTGAAAACGCCGACCGTTTCGGCCTTGCCCAGCTGCACCAGCTGCGCGGGCGCGTAGGGCGCGGCGAGGCACAGTCTTTCTGCGTGCTGCTTACTGATTCGGACAGCCCGGAAACACTGGCGCGCCTTAACGTGCTGCATACATCAAACGACGGTTTTTACCTTGCCGAGCAGGATTTAAAACTGCGCGGTGCGGGCCAGCTGTTTGGCCTGCGGCAGCATGGCTTGCCTGATTTATATATTGCTGATATACTTCAAGATACAGATGTTTTGATAGAAGCGCGTGCTCTTGCCAAAAAAACGCTGGCAGACGCAGGACAGACGGCGGAAATTACCAAAGTTCTGGACGCGCAGTTTGACGAACGTTTTAAACGTATATTCAATTCGTAACGGAGGCCCCAATGCCGGAAGAAAAATGGTATCAAAACCCGGAAAAAGCATCACAGGCGGCTGCGGTAATTATTTTAGCCCTGGCCGCTTTGTTAACGTGGCTGTTTGCCGGTGAAGAAGTAAAAAAAATGTTAGCCCTGGCCGTCAGCGGCGATGTGGAAGCGCTGGCAGCGTATTTCCGCTCTTTTGGGGCATGGGCAATGCTTATCAGCTTCCTGCTTGATGTATTAATCAACGCGGGCAGCATTTTCCCGTCCATCTTTATTTCTACCGCCAACGGGCTTATTTTCGGTTTGCCGCTGGGCATTTTAATTTCGTGGCTGGCAGAAACAACCGGCGTTGTTATCAGCTTCTGGCTGATGCGTTATCTGTTCCGCGGCGCTGCCGAGAAAATGATTGCCAAAAGCCCGATGCTGATGAAGATTGACGATTTGAGCGGGCGCAAAGGGCTGCAATGGATGGCGGCGGCAAGAATGCTGCCGTATTTTCCGTCCGGAATTTTAACGGCGATTGGTGCGGTAAGCAAAATTTCCACGCGCGATTACATTATTGCCAACCTTATAGGCAAATTTCCTTCAACGGCGCTGGAAGTTGTTATAGGGCACGATATTGTTAATTTTCAGCAGCACAGCGAACGCCTTGCCATGCTGGTAACGGTGGCAATACTTATTTTTGCCGCTTACAAATATTACTATAAAAAATAATTGTTTTCTTTTAGCACTCTGTTGTGTTTTCTTTGGCTGTAAGGTATAATTAAACCAGCAGTTATTTTAAAGAAGATTTAAAAGGAGGCAGCTATGAGCAAACACCAATTTACGGATATCCGCGTTGCCATCGAGCCGGATAATCCTTCCATCCAGCGTCTGGAGTTTAAGTGCATTAAATGCGGAAACTGTAAAACCGTCTGCACCGATTATATCGGCGTATGCGGAACTTATGACCTTAAGGCAACGGGTGATAAGCCTATCTGCATTAACTGCGGGCAGTGCGCCAATGTTTGCCCGGCAGACAGCATTACCGAAAAAATAGAAGCGTATCAGGTAATGGCAGAAATCCGTGATGAGGATAAAATTGTTATTTTCAGCACTTCGCCTTCCGTGCGTATTGCTTTGGGCGAAGAATTCGGCATGCCCGACGGCAGCTTTGTTGAAGGCAAAATGGTTGCGCTTTTGCGCAGGCTTGGCGCAGATTATGTGCTTGATACCAACTTTGCCGCCGATATGACGATTGTGGAAGAAGCAAGCGAGCTTTTACAGCGTATTACCGAAGGCAATAAGCCGCTGCCGCAGTTTACCAGCTGCTGCCCGGCATGGGTTAAATTTGCAGAAACCTATTATCCCGAAATGCTGCCACATATTTCCAGTGCCAAAAGCCCTATCGGCATGCAAGGGCCAACCATTAAAACTTATTTTGCAAAAAAGATGGGTATTGACCCGCGCAAAATTGTCAACGTGGCAGTTACGCCCTGCACCGCCAAAAAGTTTGAAATCCGCCGCGGCGAGATGAATGCGGCCGGGCGTTACCTTGGCATTGAAGATATGCGCGATATGGACTACGTTATTACCACGCGCGAACTGGCAATGCTTGCCAAAGACGAAGACATTGATTTTGCCGCGCTGGAGGATTCGGCCTATGATGATTTAATGGGGCAGGCGAGCGGCGCAGGCGTTATTTTCGGCAACACCGGCGGCGTTATGGAAGCGGCAATCCGTACGGCTTACTGCTATGCGACTGGCAAGGACGCACCGCAGGCTTTGTACGATTTGCAGCCTGTGCGCGGTATGGACGGCATCCGCGAGGCGGATGTTGACATTGAAGGCACTAAAGTTAAAGTGGCTGTTGTTTACGGAACTGCCAACGCCCGCAAACTGATTGAAAAAATTAAAGCAGGCGAAGCAGAGTACCACTTTGTGGAAGTCATGGCCTGCCCGGGCGGCTGCATCGGCGGCGGCGGACAGCCCAAAGACAAGGAATATAAAGGCGACGCTCTGCGTGCGGCACGCATTGAAGGGCTTTACAAGCGCGACAGCAGCATGAAGCTGCGTTTAAGCCACGAAAACCCGGAAATTAAAGCCTTGTATGCAGACTTTTATGGCAAGCCGCTGAGCGAACTGGCGGAACAGATGCTGCATACCGTATATTTTGACCGCAGTGAGGATTTGGGCGGCGTATATATCGCGCCAGGCGCGGAAAAACAGCCTGCGGCGGAAGAAGCAGCACCGCAGCAGGAAACAGGCACGCATAAATGGCGCTGCAAGGTTTGCGGCTATATATATGAAGGCGAAACTTTGCCGGAGGATTATAAATGCCCTTTGTGCGGTATGGGCGCCAATATGTTTGAAAAAATAGAATAGTTTTGCCAAAGCCTCTGCCGTAAAAACGGGCAGGGGCTTTTTGCTGCGTAAAAAAAGCAAAAAAATTAAAAAATTTTGTAAAAAATAGTGAAGGAAAATAAAAAATGTTGTAGAATATATGGCAGGTAAACCAAAAATGAGAGAAAATTAGGAGGACAAAAAATGCATAGTTACAGCATTGAGCTTGGCGGCAGAACGCTGACGATGGAAATCGGCAAAATTGCCAAGCAGGCCAACGGCGCAGTATTGGTGCGCTATGGCGACACTGCGGTAGTAGTTGCTGCTACCGGTACCAAAACACCGCGTGAAGGTGTAGACTTTTTCCCTTTGACTGTTGATTTTGAAGAAAAAATGTACGCTGTGGGTAAAATCCCCGGCGGCTTTATTAAACGTGAAGGACGCCCGGCTGAAACCGCTATTTTAACCAGTCGCCTTATCGACCGCCCGATCCGCCCGATGTTCCCGGAAGGTTACCACAACGACGTGCAGATTGTTGCAACCGCCGTTTCCGTAGACCCTGACAACGCACCGGATATTCCGGCAATGATTGGCGCTTCCTGCGCACTTTCCATTTCCGATATTCCGTTTGAAGGCCCTATCGCCGGTGTGCGCGTAGGCATGATTGACGGCCAGTACATTATTAACCCGACCATTGAACAGGCTAAAGTAAGCCGCCTGAACCTTGCCGTTGCAGGCACCAAAGACGCTATTTTGATGGTTGAAGCAGGTGCCAAGGAAATCAGCGAAGACGAAATGCTGGATGCTATCTGGTTCGGCCACGAAGAAATTAAAAAGCTGGTTGAATGGCAGGAAAAAATTATGGCAGAAGTTGGCAAACCCAAAATGGAAGTACCTGTTTACGAACCTCCTGCCGAACTTGCCGCAGAAATTGAAGCTTACGGCGCTGAACAGCTGAAAGCAGCCCTGATGGACGCTAACAAGCTGGAACGCGAAGAAAACGTTGCCCGCATTAAAGCTGAAATCGCCGACGCATTTATGGAAAAATATCCTGACAATGCCAAAGACGTTGCTTATATTACCCAGAAACTCGTTAAAAAGATTGTACGCCGCACCATTTCCGTGGATAAAATCCGACCGGACGGACGTGCGCTTGACGAAGTACGCCCTGTAACCTGCGAAGTAGGCCTTTTAGCCCGCCCGCACGGCAGCGCACTGTTTACCCGCGGCCAGACTCAGATTTTAAACGTGCTGGCACTGGCTCCGCTCAGCGAAGCACAGACCCTGGACGGACTTGGCGTAGAACTTACCAAACGTTATATCCATCACTATAACTTCCCGCCGTACAGTGTTGGTGAAACCAAACCGCTGCGCAGCCCGGGCCGCCGCGAAATCGGCCACGGCGCACTGGCAGAACGCGCACTTTTGCCGGTAATTCCTTCCGAAGAAGAATTCCCGTATGCAATCCGCCTGGTTTCCGAAACTCTGGAATCCAACGGTTCTTCCTCCATGGGCAGCGTTTGCGCAAGCACTCTTTCCCTTATGGACGCAGGCGTGCCTATTAAAGCACCGGTTGCCGGCGTAGCAATGGGCCTTGTAAAAGACGGCGATTATTTCACCATTCTTACCGATATTCAGGGCCTTGAAGATGCTCTCGGCGATATGGACTTTAAGGTTGCAGGTACTAAAAACGGCATTACCGCCATCCAGATGGATATTAAGATTGACGGCATCAACAAGGAAATTTTCAAACAGGCTCTGGCACAGGCTAAACGCGGCCGCGAACACATCATGGGCATTATGCTTGACTGCATCTCTGAACCGCGCAAAGAACTGTCCAAATACGCTCCGAAAATTACCACAATTCATGTTGACCCCGAAAAAATCAGCAAAATTATTGGCCCCGGCGGCAAAACCATTAAAAAGATTGTTGAAGAAACCGGCGCTAAAATTGATATTGAAGAAGACGGCCGCGTATATATCGCCGCAGTTAACAGCGAAGAAGCTGCAAAAGCTATCGATATGATTAACGGCATTACCGCAGAAGCAGAAGTCGGCAAAGTTTACACCGGCAAAGTTACCCGCCTGATGGCATTTGGTGCTTTTGTTGAAATTCTGCCGGGCAAAGAAGGCCTGGTTCATATTTCCCAGCTTTCTACCGAACGCGTAAATAAAGTTGAAGATGTTGTTTCCGTAGGCGACGAAATCGTTGTAAAGGTTACGGAAATCGACCAGAAAGGCCGCATTAACCTGTCCCGCAAAGCAGTGCTGGCAGGCGGCTTAAGCAAATAATTTAAGTAAAAACTAAATCCCGCTGAATTATTTTCGGCGGGATTTTTTATAATGAGGTGTACTATGAAAATACGTGGTTTTGAAAAAATTACTTCCTTTAAAGAAGTTGATTTCCCCATGCCGGAACGCAAAACAAAAATGGCGGCAGGGTACGATATCTGCCTGCCGCAGGACGTTACCATTAAGGCGCGTACGCTGCAAATGGTGCCTACAGGCGTGAAAGCCTATATGCAGGACGACGAGTTTTTGGGCGTGCATATCCGCAGCAGCATGGCGGTAAAAAAAGGGCTGGCGCTGGTGAATAACGTGGGCATTATCGACGCCGACTATTATAACAATGAGGACAACGAAGGGCACATTATGATAGGGCTGTATAACACGACAGATAGCGATGTAACCCTAGCAAAGGGCGAGCGCGTGGCACAGGGCATTTTTTACAAATACCTTACCGCTGACGGCGACAGCGCCGCCGCAACCCGCAGCGGCGGCTTTGGCAGCACGGGTGAGAAATAAACTGTACCCTTAAAAATTAAATAATACTAAAATTTAAATTACAGGTTTTAAAAGACTGCTTGTAAGTGCAAACGCGCTTGCAGGCAGTCTTTTTTTGCGTAAAAACGGAGTTAAGTTAAAGGGCAATGGTAGAAATTTTATTTTAAAAGTGATATAATACATAATAATTGATTGCAAAATAAAGTTATAGATAAGTTTTAAATAAAAATTAAGGAAGAACAAATTTGAACTACTACCCGTTAATCCGAAAAATAATTCTCATCTGCGGCGACGCCGCTTGCTTGTACATAGCAACAACGGCAGCAATGCTTCTGGAATTAGGAATAAAACAGCCTGATAAAATTGCCTTTCATATGCAATTTTTGCCAATACTTATCGTTATTATGCTCGTAATGTTTAACGTATACGGGCTGTTCAGTCTTGTGCGCAAACGTATTGCAGATATATTTTTAAATATTATTGTTGCAGTAATAAACATTTACGTAATTGCAATGGCAGTAACATTCTTCTTCCGCAGCTTTGACTATTCTCGTGTAGTGCTGTTATACAGCGGCGTATTTTCACTAATACTGCTCTTTATATGGAACTATATCTGCCATCAGTGGGAAATTAAAAACCTTCCGGCTTTCAGCGGCATTTTATTTTGCGGAAAAAATGAAGCTGCAAGGCTGCAAGAGAAAATTGGCAAAATTTACGGCATGCATAAAGCCATTAAAGAAGTTGTTACTGATATTAACAGTAACCAAAACTGCCAGAGCTGCGCAGATAAATATGACCTTATTTTTATAGGCGCAGAACTTGATATAAGCGCAAAAGAACAAATTATCTGCTATGGCAGAAGTGCAAAAAAACAGATGTTTATTGTACCAACAATGTACGAAATGGCGTGCAAAAATACCAGCCTTATCATAGCAGACGACATACCCATACAGCGCATAACACGCCTGCTTTTAACAGCAGAACAAAAAATACTTAAAAGAATGCTTGATATAACGGTGAGCATACCGGCAATAATAATACTTCTGCCGCTAATGGCATTAACAGCCGTAGCCATAAAGGCAGACAGCAAAGGACCGGTAATATACAGCCAGGAACGAGTAGGGCAATATGGCAAAACCTTTAAAGTTTATAAATTCCGCAGCATGAAGCAGGATGCCGAAGCCCAAAGCGGGCCGGTACTTGCCAAAGAAGGCGACAGCCGCATAACAAAGGTAGGGCGCTTTATACGTGCAACACGTATCGACGAACTGCCGCAGCTGTTTAACGTACTAAAAGGCGAAATGAGTATTGTGGGCCCAAGACCTGAAAGACCATTTTTTGTAGAACAATTCATAAAAGAAAAGCCGGAATACGCCTACCGCCATAACGTAAAACCTGGCATAACAGGCCTTGCACAAATAGCAGGCAAGTACAACACAACTGCTTACGATAAACTGATTTACGACCTTATCTATATACAGGAAGTAAGCATTAAAACAGATTTAATAATTATGCTGCAAACATTAAAAGTGCTCATCACCAAAGAAAGCACCGAAGGGGTAAAGTAAAACGTGAAATTCACTGTACTAATGTCAGTATATTACAAAGAAAAAGCAGAATATTTAAAACTGGCATTAGATAGCATTATAAATCAAACATTAAAGCCAGATGAAATAGTGCTTGTACAGGATGGAAAACTAACAGAAGAATTGCAAGCAGCAATAACAGAATACTTACAAAAATACCCAGATATATTTAAAACATATGCCTTAAAACAAAACCAAGGCTTAGGTAAAGCGCTTAACTTTGGTATGCAAAAATGCAGCTATGAACTTATAGCGCGTATGGATACCGACGATATAGCAGAACCAAACCGCTTCGAACTGCAAATAAAAGAATTTAAACAAGACAAAGAACTTATGCTTTGCGGCGGGCAAATAGCAGAATTTGCAGATAACCAAACAGAAATAACCGGCTACAGAAACGTGCCGCTGAAACACAATGAAATATTAAACTTTGCCAAAAAACGCAATCCGTATAACCATATGACGGTAATGTTTAAAAAGCAGGCAGTGCAAAGCGTTGGTGGTTATATGGAGATGCAGTATTTTGAAGATTATTGGTTATGGGTAAGAATGCTAAAAGAAGGTTACAAAGCAAAAAATATAGAGCAAGTGCTGGTAATGGTTCGTGCCGGCCAGGATATGATAGCGCGGCGCGGCGGTTTAAACTATGCCAAGTGCGTGATAAGGTTTGAAAAAGCGTTATATGGTATAAGCATAATAAGTTTTATGGAAATGACGTGTTATATAATAATGCGAAGTATGGTATCGGTAATGCCAAAAGGTTTAAGATTATGGATTTATAGGTGGAAATTAAGAAAATAGGGTGTATTAATGAATATGGTTTGTATAATAAAACAAAATAATATTATAAAATGGGCAATAATAGGTTTAAGTTATATTTGGTTTTCTTTTTGGCATTATATGTTTTATTTTTGTAATATAAAGAACAATAAAATCGTTATCAGTAATTTTTATGGTAAAGGATATGGAGATAATCCAAAACGAATAGTTGAAGCCATTTTAAAAATTAATGATAGAGTAGACATAGTTTGGCTTGTTAATGATAATTATATTTTTCCTAAAAATATTAGGACGGTAAAAATTTTTTCAATAAAATCAATTTTTGAGTTATTAACAGCAAAAGTTTGGATTGATAATTGTCGTAAATACTTTTTTTATAATATTTTTAAGAAAGATAAAACAATATATTTTCAAACTTGGCATGGCGACATTTCAATGAAGTGTATTGAACAAAAAGTAGAAAACAATTTATCTAAAAGTTATGTAATGTCAGCTAAGCATGATTCAAGTATGATTAACTATTTTGTTTCTGGTAGTAAATGGATGACAGAAAAGATAGAAAATGATTTTTGGTATAATGGAGAAATTTTAGAATATGGTTGTCCACGCAATGATATATTTTATACTAATTTAGATTTGCGAAGAAAAGTTTTTGAAAAATATAATATTATACCAGAAACAAAAATAATTTTATTTGCGCCAACTTTTAGAAAAAATAATAAATTAAATAAGTTTATTAATTTTCAAAATTTAATAAATTGTTTAACTGATAAATATGGTGGTAAATGGAAAGTCTTTTTGAGATTACATCCAAATATACGAGAATTGAAAATTGAAGAATTAGATAATGTAATTAATGTTAGTTTTTATGAAGATACACAAGAACTGTTATGTGCAGTTGATGTTTTAATTACTGACTATTCTTCGATTATGTTTGATATGTTATTTCTAAATCGGCCAGTTTTTTTATATGCAAATGACATAAAAGATTATATAAAAGATAGAAATTTTAATTTTCAATTTATGGAGTTGCCTTTTTTATTAGCTGAAAATGAAGTAGAACTTATGCAAAATATTAAAAATTTTGATGAAACAATTTATATTAAAAAACTTAATAAATTTAAAACTTCTTTAGGATTAGTAAAAAATGAGCAGGCTTCAATAAAATTGGCAAAAAAAATATTAAAAATAATTGAGAATGTATAATTATTTTTCGCATAAATCATATATAAATATGTAAAGGAGACTTAATGGTGAAAGCTTTAATTTTAGCAGCAGGTTTAGGAAGCAGGTTAGCGCCAATAACAGATAATTATCCTAAATGTATGACAGAGGTAGTAGATGGTATAACTATCATTGAACAGCAAATAAGATCTTTATTGAAAAATAATATTAAAGACATTTTAGTTATTGTTGGTTATAAATCAGATATACTAATACCTTATTTGCGAAGAATTTATAAAGATATAAAAATTATTGAAAATAAAAATTATAAAAATACTAATAATATGTATTCTGCATATTTGGGATATAAAAATTTAAAAGATAGTGATTTTATAATGATGAATGCAGATGTGTTTTTTGATAGAGAAACATTAAAAAGCTTAATAGATGATATTAATGATGATGCTATTGTTACAGATATTGGAACTTGGAATGAAGAATCTATGAAAGTAGTAGAACTAAATGGAAAATTAGTTTCAATATCAAAGCAAATAGATGAAAAAGAAGCTTTAGGATGTTCTATTGATGTATACAAATTTTCAAAAGTATCGGGTAATAAATTTTTTGAACAGTGTAATTATTATATACATAATAAAGGTGAATTAAAACTATGGAGTGAAGTTGCATTAAATGATATTTTAAAAGATTGTAATTTTAAAGCAAGTGAACTTAATGGTAGATGGTATGAAATAGATACTCATGAGGATTTAGTAAAAGCACGAGAATTGTTTAACAAAATTGAGTGATTATGAAAAAGTTAACAGCAGAAGAAATAAAAATAAAAGAAATTGATATGTTATTAGAGTTGCATTGTTTTTGTATTAAAAATAATTTACGCTACTATATTTCAGGAGGGACTTTATTAGGAGCTATAAGACATAAGGGATTTATACCTTGGGATGATGATATTGATGTATGTATGCCAAGGAATGATTATCAAATACTATTAGAAAAATTTTTTAGTGATAAAAAGAATTTAAGATTAATAACAAGTTTTGATATACCATTTGCTAAAATAGTTGATTTAAATATATCAATAAATTCAAAATTTGATTTATCAAAATCTAAAAAATTTTTATGGATTGATATATTCCCTGTTGATGGCTTGCCTGAAAATATACAAGACGTAAAAAAAATTTATGATAAGTGTAATTTTTATAGATCTATTTTAAAACTTATAGATGCGCAATTAGGTGAGGGTACAACACTTTTTAGAAAATATAGTAAATATATTTTAAAACCATTAGCTAAACTATATGGTAGAAAAAGATGTATAGATAAGATAGAACAAATTGCAAAATCAAATCCTTACGAAACGTCAAAATATGTTGGAGCAGTTACTTGGGGATTGTATGGTACTGGGGAGAGAATGCTAAAATCAGAATTTGAAAAATCTGTAGAAGTAGAGTTTGAAGGACATAAATTTCCAGCGTTTTCTTGTTGGGATAGTTATTTAAGAGGATTGTATGGTAATTATATGGAATTGCCGCCAATCGAAAAAAGGAAAACGCATAACATGACAGTTTATTTAAAAGAAGATTGATAGAGGTATTTATGAACATAGCAGTAATATTTGCTGGTGGAACAGGGCAGCGTATGAATACGGCTTCTAAACCGAAGCAGTTTTTAGAGCTGCACGGCAAACCGATAATAATTTATACATCAGAATATTTTCAAAAGCATTCTCAAATTGATGGCATTATTGTAGTTTGTTTATCAAGCTGGATAGATTATTGTAAAGATTTACTGCAAAAGTATCATATTACTAAAGCTGTAAAAGTTGTGCCTGGTGGAAACAGCGGGCAGGAATCAATTTTTTATGGACTGGAATCTGCACATCAGATTAGTAATGATAAAAAAGCTATTGTATTAATTCACGATGGTGTGCGCCCGCTTATAAATGAAACACTTATTACAAACTGTATAGCCGCTGTAAAAGAAAGCGGCAGTGCCATTACCGTATCACCGGCAATAGAAACAGTTTTAATAAAAAATGCTGATGGCAATATTGGTAATATATTAAAGCGTTCAGACTGTGAAATGGCAAAAGCACCGCAATGTTTTTACTTAAACGATATTTATAAATGTCATTTAAAGGCACAAAAGGAAGGTAAAACAGATTTTATAGATTCGGCAAGCCTTATGCAGTATTACGGCTATAAATTAAATGCAGTGGAAGGCCCTATAGAAAATATAAAAATAACAACACCGTCAGATTTTTATATTTTTAGGGCAATAATGGACGCAAGAGAAAATTTACAAATATTAGGGCTGTGATGAAACTATGTGGACAGAAAATGAAATATTTAAAGAAGATTTGGAATATATAACATCTGCCGGTTTTATTGATTGGCGAAAGTTGGATAACAAAGCAGTATTTGTTACCGGAGCAACTGGGCTTATTGGTTATGCGTTTCTTTGCACATTGCTGTACAGAAATTTAAAATACCAAAGCAATATTAAAATAATAGCTTTAGTAAGAAATATTACTAAAGCTAGAGAAAAATTTACAGAACAATTAAAGCAGAATTTAAACTTAAAATTCGTTATAGGTGATGTAGAAAATTTGCCGCAAATAGATGAGAAAATTGACTATATCGTACATGGCGCCAATCCTACCGCAAGCAGTTATTTTGTAGAAAACCCGGTAGAAACTATAAAAAGTGCTGTGTGGGGAACAAATAATATTCTTAATTTGGCAAAAGAAAAAAATATATCCGGTTTGGTTTATCTTTCAAGCATGGAAATATATGGTGCACCACATACTGATGAATTAATTGATGAAGCGCATGGAACAACAGTCGACACAATGAGCGTACGCAGCTGTTATCCAGAAGCAAAAAGATTATGTGAAGCATTATGCGCAAGCTATGCTGATGAATATAAAGTACCGGCAAAAGTAGTCCGTTTAGCCCAAACCTTTGGGCCGGGGATTGAAAAGAACGATAACAGAGTATTTGCAGAGTTTTTGCGTTGTGCAATAAAAAAACAGGATATTGTTTTGCAAACGAAAGGCACAAGCAAGCGTTGTTATTTATATACAGCAGACGCAGTTACAGCGATATTAACAGTTTTGCTTAGTGGGAAAGCTAGTGAAGCATATAATGCGGCTAACAAAAATACCTATTGCAGCATTATGGAAATGGCGCAGCTTGTGGCGCATGAATTAGCAAATGATGAAATTAAAGTTATGATAAAAGAAAACGAAAATAGCAAACGTAAGTTTCTCCCACCGCACAAGCTAAATTTAGATGTAAGTAAGCTTGAAAGTTTGGGGTGGAGAGCAGTTGTATTTTTAAAAAATATATTTATAAGAAGTGAGCAAGGGAAATATAAATGATGTTTATTGGAACACTAAGTTTGAATATAAATACACATGATTTAAATTATGGTGCTATGTTACATTCGTGGGCCTTTCAAAGATTTTTAATAAAGTATTATAACGTTAATGCTGAAGTAATTAATTATATTACGCCTATATATGAAAATAAGAATTTAAAATATCCTTTTATTGATTCGTTAAAGGAAGGAAAAATAAAAGAATTTTTAATTAAACTTATAAAAGCAAAAAATCATTGTATTAGGTATAATAAATTTCAAAATTTTATTATATCGAATTTTATAGTAAGTAAAATAAAATATAATCAAAAATTATTGGAAAAGAGTAAATTGAGCTATGATGTAATTATTTGTGAAAGCGATGTTATTTGGAGTGCAGATTTTTTTAAAGGTAAGTATGATAAAACTTTTTTCTGTGCATTAAATAGTATGAAAAATACAAGGAATATTATTTATGCTGCTAGTATGGCTAATGCTGATTTGAGCAAAGATAATGAAAAAGAGTTAAAAAATTTATTGAAAGATTTAATGTATATATCCTGTAGAGAGAGCTATGCTGTGAAATATATTGAGAATCTAATCAATAGAAAGGTATATCATGTATTAGATCCAACATTATTGTTAAAAGAAGAAGATTATATTCCTATAATTTCAAGAAATTTAGTTAGTCAAAAATATTTGTTAATTTATATGCCGGTAGGTAATAATTCATCAATAATAAATTCTGCGACAGAATATGCAAAAAAGCATAATCTAAAAATAATAGAAATATCTAGTAGCTTGAGGAATATTCTTAAACATAAAGTGGTTGCAAATGCAGGAATTGAAGAATTTTTATCTTTAATAAAATGGCTGAGCAATGCGGTTTTTCCAACCCGGCGTCGTCCGTAGACAACTGCAAATTCAAATTTATCCGATCGATATAGTTTTTCAAGAGAGGACAGCTCTCTTTCTCTTCCAATGAACATGATTTCACCTCCGGCCATATATGAGTTTAGTAAAAACAGATTTGCGTGTGCATCAAAATGTTCTTGCACACAAACCAACGCAGGATTGAATGGTTACATCTCAATTATAGATGATAAAAATAATCCAGTCAAATACAAAATAGTCATTTATGATTTACTTATGTATGATTGAGTCAAATATAAAAAATTATACATAGATATCATTTGTATATTTAGGCAACAGGAATGTTGCTCAATGCTTTGAATTTTAAATGAAAAAAATATGAGACTTTTTGTGTTTGTGACAAGAGTATCCACGTTCCTTGAAAGGTAGCGACAGTCAAGCACAGAATGCCATGAACGGAGCGGTGGGAAGACTGCGTAAGCAGGATTCTTGTAACCGCAAAAAGAAGGTCAGCATCTTAAGACACTGACCTGATAATAGTGGGCTTATAATCTTAACACAAACAAACCACTCTTTTAGAGGTGGAAAATGATTTATGAAAATGATAAGCAAAAGTATATACTTGCACGAAACCTGGGTGTCAATAGTGCCACACAGACAAAAATGTATAAACGCCTGCCAGCTTAGGGTAAATAAA
>ERZ831979.327-NODE-327-length-56092-cov-237.364723_pt1 | contig 56092 bp, 39 predicted proteins | sample MGYA00519952_ERZ831979 | MGnify/ENA primary metagenome ERZ831979 (study PRJEB31850, sample SAMEA3708723) | human gut metagenome | biome: human gut; feature: human-associated habitat; material: faeces | place: China | collected 2014 ...
AGGTGAAATAATATTTGCCGTTACGCTCGAAGGCAAATGGTCCTTCCTTGAATCCCTCAGGCAACCCCTCTACCTGTTTTGGTTCCGAGGCAAGTTCCGTCATGTTTGGTTTCAGCTTAGCCATGTGCAAACCAGCTCCCGCCCAGTAGATATAAGCCTGTCCGTCCTTATCTATCAACACACAAGGGTCTATACCATGAACCCCCTCTATGGGTTTCCACATCGGCATAAATGGTCCTTCCGGCTGGTCGGCAACCGCCACACCTATTCCGAATCCCTTCTCCTCCCCTTTCGGAGCAGCAGGGAAATAGAAGTAATATTTCCCGTCTTTCTCCACACAATCAGGTGCCCACATCGTATAACTGCCATCCTGTACCCAAGGTACTTTGTCCTGCGAAACGATGACTCCATGATCCTGCCACTCCGTAAGATTAGTGGAAGAGAAAACGTGATAATCTGCCATGCAGAACCATTCCTTCAGTTTCTCGATAGGACTCGGAATGTCATGAGAAGGATAAAGATACATCTTCCCATTGAACACGCGAGCCGTAGGATCAGCAGAATACTGTCCGCTGATAATCGGGTTCTGAGCCGAAGCTCCTGTCGATAACGCCAGCATCAAGGCACACATCCATGTTTTCATACGCAAATTCCTTTAAAGAAGAAAAAAGGGGGTGCTTCTTTTCAAAACACCCCCTAATTATCAAACTAACCTATAGTTCTTTAAACTAAAATCTATATTTACAAAACAACTTCATGATTACCAACCAGGGTTCTGCTCCAGGTTAGGATTCATGTTCTTCACTGTTTGTGGATAAGGGAAGTAATCATGTTTTCCCTCTTGGTAACCAACTGTGAAACCTGCATCCTTTGCTGCATGAGAAGAAACTGTATAGAAGCGGCTATTTGCCTCTGTACCATGCTCCCAGTACAACTTCTCGTCAGAAGCCTGAGGTGCGCGGAACAACTTGTCAAAGAGGTGAGGTACATCAGAACCCGCATTCTTGATGCGATTGATGGCAGTGGCATCCCTCCATCTCTTGATGTCGAACCAACGACAACCTTCCATCCACAACTCGTATGATTTCTCCTTCTTCAGCACATCCATATCTACGGTTTGGCTGATGGTCTGGGAACCTGCACGCTCCTGAATCATATTAATATACTTCTTGGCCTCACCCTGATCGCCGGTCTGGAGACAAGCCTCAGCATAGTTCAAAAGAACCTCGGCATAACGCATCACGAGATAGTTGTTCAAACGGATGTTGTCACCATATTTCTTACCATCAGAGTCAGCTGCACGCATCACAGTCTTGAATGCCAACCAAGTAGAGTTACCATAAAGTCCCTGAACCTGGTCCTTGATACCAACAGCCGTGCTTACCTTCTTCTGCTCAACCGTCATATTGTTTAGCTTAGCATTAGCATACTTCATTTTATAAACAGCATCATCAATGTGCTTCAAGGTAGCCTTGAAACGGTAAGAGTCGCCATCGTTCTCATGGAACTCATCACCAAACCACTGAGGTACACCTAAGCCACCCCAACCATCGATGCCACTATATACAGACTGAGGAGAAACTACGAAGTTACCAGCACGCCAGTTCATTGCATTAGACTCCATCCAGCTAGAACGCTGAATCATACCGCTCCATGCACCCTTACCCGCATTGTACTCGAAGTTGATTTCGAAGACCTTCTCCTCGTCGCCATCACCCTCAATATGGAAGTTGTCCATGTACTTGTCGCCTGGAACAAGGGCATACTTGCCTGAGTCGATAACCTTCTTGAGGGCAGTCTTAGCCTGTTCATACTTGCCAGCAAAGAGGTATGCCTTACCCGCCAATGCATTAGCAAAGCCCTTGGTTACCTTTACAGCTCCATCCTTGTCTTCCTTGCTCTTGCGCTCATCGAGATCGGCCGCTGCTGCCTCACATTCAGTAGCAACCCACTCTATCAACTGTTCGTGGGTCATAGGATGCTCAGGATCCTTATCGCTGTTGTATGGAAGCGCATCAGCTGTCAACTGGTTTAAGACGAATGGAGGAGTGCCCCATAAGTTTGCCAACAAGAAGTAGTCGTAAGCACGAAGCACACGAGCCTCAGCCACACAACGCTTCTTGACTGGTGTATCTGGATTAGCAAACTTGTTAATAACCAAGTTGCAAGTATACACTGAAGAATAGAGGCCTGAGTACATCAACTTTGGAACCAAGGCATCAGTATCATAGCGGAACTCATTGAGGCAACCTGCGTCCTCATGGTCTCCATAGTTACCACTGGCATAGTAAACATCATCACCACACATGTTCAGAATCAACTTGTGAGGAGTATAGATACCCATACTTCCCTGGAAGTCTGGCTGGCGTCCTACTACATTACACATAAAGCCTTCGTATGCTGCCACCAAAGCAGCCTCTGCATCGGCATCAGTCTTATAGAACTGTTCCTCATAAGTAGTACCCTTCTGCTCAATATCGAGCTGACTCTCACAGGAAGTAAAAGATACTGTTCCTGTCAACGCAAGGGCTAATATACTAGAATATAATAAATACTTTTTCATTGCTGTATCATTTAATAATTAGAATGTTACATTGATACCAAATACCATCTTCTTAGAAGTAGGATAAGTACCATTATCAAAACCACGCGACTGAGCGCTGTTCATAGAAGCTGTCTCAGGATCGGCTCCAGGATACTTGGTGATTGTGAAGAAGTCATCCAAAGAGCAGTACACACGCACACCATTCAGACCAATCTTGCCCGTAATGAGACGTGGCAATGTGTAACCCAACTGAATCTGCTTGATTTTGAAGTAAGAACCGCTGAAGACAGCTGCGCTAGAACTGAAGAATGTCCAGTCAGTTGCCACCTTCTTCATATCAGGATACTTGGCGTTGGTATTACTCTCTGTCCAAGAATTCTTCCAATATTCATCGATACCATTCAAGAGTGGTCGGTCGGCCGATACCATCAAGTTGTAAATCTTGTTGCCAGCAGAGCCTGTTCCAAATACGGTGAGGTCAAAGCCCTTGTACTCAGCATTGAGGGTGATACCGTAAGTAAACTTAGGAATACCCACACCCAAATCCTGCTTATCATTATCTGTAGGCGCATTGGTGGTATTACCATTCTTGTCATAATACAACGCACTTCCATCCTCAGCTACACCTGCATACTTGTAACCACGGAAGTACCAGATAGAGTGCCCCACCTCGAATGTTGGCTTCAAACGGCTGTTGAAGCCATCGATACCTATACCCTCGATACGGCTGATGGATGAAGAAAGATCCTTTACCTCATTCTTCAAGGTAGAACCGTTGACTGAAACAGAGTACTTGAAATCACGGATATGATCTCTCCAACCCAACTCGAAGTCGAAACCTGTGTTAAGCACCTTACCAGAGTTGATGATATACTTGCTTACACCAATTTCCGGAAGAAGATTTATCTCTACCAAGAGGTCCCTGGTGTTCTTGCGATACCAGTCGAGAGAGAATGTCAAACGGTCGTTCAAGAAACGGGCATCAAGCCCCAAGTCTACCTGTTCTGAAGTCTCCCAAGTCAAACCTGGGTTAGCAAGACCAGTTGGCTTAGAACCATAAGACAACTTACCATCACCGACAGATGGATTGTACTGATAGAAGCTCTGGTTCATGGCAATAGGAGAAGCATACTGGTAGTTGCTCAATACATTGACATTACCATTCTTACCCCAAGATCCACGAAGCTTCAAGAAAGAGATGGCATCACGACTGATGTTGTTTGTGAAGAACTTCTCATTGCTGATAGTCCAACCCGCAGATACAGATGGGAAGTTACCCCAACGTGCATCCTTTGAAAGCTTAGATGAATCGAATGCATCACGACGGAAGTTGAACTGCAAGAAATAACGATTATCGTAGCTATAAGACAAACGACCGAAGTATGAAAGTTCCGTAGCGTCGTTAGGAGCATTGCCTACACTCTTGGTTGCATCAGCGAGCAAATAGTCGATGTAACGATAGTTAGGAGCGTAGTTTGAAAGAATATCCGTACCCTCAGAACCAATAGTAGCATTGTCCCAATGATTCTTGGTGAACGACATACCCACCATGGCTCCTACTGTATGCTTGCCAAATGTATTCAAATAGTTTGCAAAGTTCTCCCACTGATAGTAAAGACCATTGTTGGTATGAGCCTCTATCTTGTACTGTGAGGAGTTAGAGAGGGTATTGATGTAATATGGCTGCTCATAGTTGTGGTAGTTGCTCTGCGTGATGCGGTAACCCAAACGAGATGTATAGGTGAAGCCCTTGAATGGCTTGATGTTGGCAGCAACGGTACCACGTACATTGATACCCTGGTTGTAAGAGCCCACGCGGTCGCGCTGTGCCAATGGGTTACCAGTAGCATCCTCTACATAGTGAGATGTACCATAGAAATCATTATTATGGTCTGCATCTCTCATCACAGGGGCGCCATTCTGATAAGCGTTATAAACATTGGTTGGCAACATAGAAGGGTCGCTTACATAGCAAGGGGTCAATGGATCTACAGAAACAACAGAGTTCAACACAGAACCATAACCTTTGTTCACACCCTTGGTCTTCCACTTCTCGAAAGAGGTGTTTGTCGAAATGTTCAACCACTTATATACATCGTAGTCTGCATTAATCTGACCTGTAAAACGCTTGTAAACATCCTTATCTCCCTTGACGATACCATTGTTATTGAGAATATTCAAGTTGGCAAGGAAACGACCCTTACCATTGCTAGCCTGGATGGTAAGGCTGTGCTGATGAGCCAAACTATTTTCAAAAGCCTCATCATACCAGTTGGTGTTCTCTCCATTGTATCCCTCAGCCTTCAACTTATCATCCGTCAAGTCGCCCAAGTACTTATGGTATGAAATATACTCTGGAGCGTCGAAGAGCTTAGCCTTTCTACCAATAGACTGGATGGTAAACTTGCTGCTATAAGAAATCTCAGCCTTACCGCCATTGGCAGCACCCGTCTTGGTAGTAATGATAACGACACCATTACCCGCCTGCGCACCATAGATGGCAGCAGAAGCGGCATCCTTCAATACCTCAATGCTCTCGATCATAGATGGATCAAGATACTGGATATTGTCAACCTTCAAACCATCAACAATGAGCAATGGACTGATATTTCCACTGTTAGAAGAATAACCACGCACACGGATATCGGCAGCCTCACCCGGACCACCCGAGTTGATAATCTGTACACCGGCAACTTTACCCTGGAGGGCAGCACCGGCATCGGTAGCAGACAAGCCCTTGATGTCATCACTCTTGATAGATGCAACTGCACCTGTCAGGTCGCTCTTCTTCTGAACGCCATAACCGATAACAACGACATCGTTCAATACTTCAGAATCATCCTTTAAGGTAATGGTAAGGTTCTTACCAGCCTGAGCTTTTACGGTCTTAGACTCCATACCTATATAGGTAATCGTCAATGTTGCATCAGGTGCAGCATCAATGCTAAACTTACCATCCAAATCAGTAACCACACCTTGCTTGCTGCCAGCAGCCTTCACTGTAGCACCAATGACAGGTTCACCACTTTGGTCTGTAACTACTCCTTTTACAATACTCTGAGCCGACATTCCTGCAGGGAATAAACAGAGAAAGGATAGCAATGCTAACGGCTTTTCAATCTTTCTTAAGTTCCTCATAAGAAAATAGATTAAATTATTTATTTTATCAGTTTATGATTGTGTACGTGTTCAGTAAAAACATTCTTTTGCAAAGCACGCTGCAAAATTAAGATTTATTTCGTAAAATGACTTTCTTTTATGTTACAATTTCTTTGCGAAACATAAAAAAAAACAAAAAAGAAACATAAGATATTAGAAATATAACAAAAAGAAATCCCGAAACTACCAGGCAGTTTCGGGATTTCTTTTATATTATCTTATTGATTTCCAGTCTTGTTACTTGAACAGATGTGGCACAAATTCCTTCAGGCAGCGGCGCCAGGTAAGCCACTCATGATGAGTACCAGGTGAAACATAGACATCAAGCTTGATGCCCAGGTCCTTCAATTCCTTCGCCATCTTCTCCGTGCCGAAGTTCTCTTCTGAACCGCAGCCCATGAACATATAGTTTATCTGACTGTTGAACTTCTCTGCATCGGCAAAGACGCCGTTGAAGCAAGTCTTGACATCCACACCGAAAAGTGCACCGCTGAAGGTTCCCAGGGCTGAGAACTTATCCAAGTTCGGCAACACGGTGTTGAAAGTCTGGCAACCGCCCCATGACAAGCCAGCCATCGCACGATGCTCTCTGTCGGTATAGGTTCGGAACTTCTTATCTACCATCGGAATCAGATCCTTGATAATCACATCGTAGAAAGATGCGCCATAGAGCTTGCGCTCCTCATCCACATCCTTGCCCGGACGTGGCACGAAAGGCTGCTTTACATCGCCGCTCTCCATCACCACAATCATAGGCTCAGCCTTGCCTTCGGCAATAAGGTTGTCCATGATATGCTGCATATAGCCCTGATGGCTCCAGCCCGTCTCGTCCTCACCCATTCCGTGCTGCAGATAGAGCACTGGATAGCGCTTGCTCAGATTAGTTTCATATTCTGCAGGCGTATAAACCATGGCTCTGCGGAACTTGCCCTGAGATGCAGCATAGTAAGATACCGAACGAACCTGACCCTGTGCTACTCCCTGCTGAGGACGATAGTAGTTGCCTTCGGCTCCCTCAGGAACCTCCAGCCCACTCGCCTCTCGGCAGCAGCCGAAATAAGTTTCGCTTGCAGGATCTACTACCTGTACACCATCCACATTCAGGAAATAATAGTGGAAGCCTACTACCAATGGGTCTGAAACACCATACCAGTCGCCGTCGAAATCCTTCTTCATAGGATACTTCTTTCCGCAGATGTCGAAGATAACCTGCTTTGCTTCCGGTGCATGTAGCTTGACATAGGCACGATGGTCTTTGTCCACACGCGGATAGTTGGCATCCGGAATGATGCCGAGCAGAGAGAGCATCATGTTGGCATAGCGCTTGCCCATGGTGCGATAGCTTTCGGCAATGAAATGCAGACCATCGCCACGCTGTGGACATCCCTTGGAAGAGATGACGTGGGCAGTAGGGATAGTCTTGGCGATATCATCCACAATGGCGATATGCTGCCAGCAGCTGCCGCCCTGGTCTTTCTGAACGGTTTCTCCCACGAGCAAAGGTACATCTTCTGCCTTCAGGTGCAACTCTTTCAGAATATCGTTATACACGGTCTTCACCCGATTGGGCCAGTTGACATCACCATTGTTGGTTTCTCCCTGATGCAGCAGGATACCCTTGATGACACCCTGCTTCTGAGCTATCTTGGCAAGCTCGATGAGTCGGGCGTATGGATTGCCATTATACTGGGAAGCGAAGTTCTTCATCCAGTCGGGCTGCTTCTTCAGATACGCCTTATAGGTACGCTTGTCGAAGAGGTCGATGCTGGCGCCACCCACAGCCACGGTGATGGTTCCCACCTTGATGCTGTCTGGCAGGTTATCCACCATCTTTCTTCCGAAATAATCTACAGGAGTAAGGCCAGTGTCTGGTCGTGCCTGAGGAGGAACGGCAGTATGCCACTGTCCTTTTTCCATCCAGCCTTTTCATCATCCACGGCATACATTGCCATGAATCTTGGATTTACTCCTGTCCGGTCGATGTCTTCGATGGCGGCATTACCCTCCATGTTCGACTGTCCGAAACAGAGATAAATCTGAAAATTAGGATCGGGGCTTACATTGCCCCCATTACTTGCCTGTGTCCCCATAGGAAGGCACAGATTCATGAAAAGAGATGCGATAATTATTAAACGTCTCATTTGTTATATGTTAAATATCAATTATAAAGATGCTTTTGGATAAAAAAATTGGTCATGTCATCACGACACGACCAACCTTAACGACTAACATTTTTTTTCGGTTAATCTTTGTATGATAAAACCTAAAACTAATGTCTTTTAGAGTAATTACTTGGCTTCCTTCCAATATTCTGGAGCACCAAGACCAACAGCGAAACCTGCGTATGTGTGCTTGCGGAGATAGTTGCTATCCCAAAGACCTGTAGGGCAACCTGGACGCCAACCTGAATCCTTAGGAGAATCAGTAGCACACCACTGAGTGATACCATACTGCTTATCAATAGGGATAATCTCGAAGTACTTCTGGATGATGAATGTATAGAAACTACGCATCTGCTTGTGCTGCTCCTCAGTCATCTTGTCGAAGGTAACAGAAGTACCAGCCTCATCCTCATAAGCCATATCAAGCTCAGAAATCTTGATGAGCTTACCTGTCTTAGCCAGCGACTTAAACATCTCTTCGATGTCGCTCTGAAGCTTAGCCTGCTTAGTTGCATCACCATAGCATGTTACGTGCATCTGTGTACCAATACCATCGATAACAACAGGCTCCTCTGCATTAGGATCTTCCCACAGACCAATCCAGTGGATCAAGCTATTCAGCTTAGCGTGCTGATCCCCGTAACCTTCCAAGTTGTAGTCATTGATAAAGAGCTTCAACTTAGATGGATCACCATTGTGCTCAGCAAAGCTCTTACGTGCATCTCTTACGGCTGTACGAACATAGTCGATATCACCGAGATAATCCTGCCAGTAGAAGCTATTGGCTACATCAGAAGCAGGAGCATTAGTTGCATGCTGCAACTCATTGAATCCATCAGCACCAACCTTACCAGAGATCGCCTCATTAACAACATCCCAAGATGTAACATAACCATCAGTAGCCTCCATCATACCATCAATCCAAGTTCCCATGGCAGTGGTAAGAGCATTTTTCTTCTCTTCATCTGTAAGAGGAATGGAGTTGAGATTCTTGACCTGACAAACCTTAACAGAATGTACATCCAAAGTAGCATCTGCTGTCTGTGGTTTCAAGATAATATCATAATTACCTCCAGCAATATTAGGCATCTGAAGTTTTACGTTATGACGACCAGCAGAAACAGGTACTTTTACAGTAATAGCCTGATCACTGGCACCCCAACCATTCTGCATAGTCAATTCTACTCCACTAGCATCCTTGGAAGAAGTCATATCCAAATAAACCACATAATTACCCTCAGAAAGCAGATTATCGCCACCTGGCATAACAAAGAACTGAGACCAATCTCCTGTTGGAACAAAATGGATAGCACCATTCACAACAGGAGGTTCACAACCACCCATTACATAGAATGGGAAAGGTCCATCTTTATAGGTTTGCTCATGAACTAGTTGTTCTACCTCGACAGCTGCGGCTGCAGAAGCCACCTTGATGGTACAGCCAGTCGGATTCCAACCATGAGCCGACTCTTTTGCAAAGTCTCCATTTTCAATAAGATTCTCATCAGAACCTGCTTTCGTCAACTTAAAGTCATCGCAAGAAATGGTTCCTCCTACGTTACCGAACACAAACTGAAGCTTATCAATAGGGAAATTGGCTGTAAACTCCCACTTCAAAGTAGAATAATCGTTAGTGATGTCATAATCTTCCATATACTGAACATCATTACTACCACCCCATTGGTTTTTATTATCACTTGCTTCCCAAATAGGCCAAGCAGCAAAAGTTCCACCATCCGAAGCCTTTACCTTAACGGTCATCACGTAACTTTGTCCCTTAACCAATGCCTTAGGCAACACATAACTAATCTGTTTATCCCATTTATTGGCACCAGCTTCGCCACAAGCAATCTCCAAGTACTTGTTTCCACCATTTGGATCAGGTGGCAACTCCTTATCCTTGATAAGATTTTTGAGGTACTTATTGGCTGCCTGAGAATGCCAAGCCAGCGTATGACCATAAATCGTCATATCTGCATCTTGCGCATTCTTGACGAACTCCTTGACTAACGAAAAATCCGTACTGCCATCATCTTTCACACAAGAAGACATTTTCATGGCATTACCAGCAGTCATTTCATTGAAATTGCTACCAGCAAGACAATATACAAGTCCCTGCTTGTTGAATTCGGCTGCTTCGAGCGCAATGCCCAACTTAAAGTCGGGATTGCACTTGCCGGCAGCTTTCATATCTTCCACGTATTTCTTCAAAGGCTCGTAGTTATTCAGATACTGATAATCCTTCAAATTCTTGGTCATATCAGTTCTGTACTCCGAGAACTTGTCATCAGCACAAGAAGACAAAGCCAAGAGAGCCATCAAGCCTAAACCTAAATTAATATTTTTCAATTTCATAATAATCAAATTATTAGAATGACACTTATCTATCAAGAATAGTACTACTTGATATACTGAGGACTGAATTGAACAACACCATTGGTGTTACCACGAGTCTCGGCAACAAACTGATCGGATGTTTCCAAAACAATGCCAGAACCGAAATCAACCTTGTAATTGAGAGTCAGGATGTCACGATCCTTGTTACCCCAAGCCAACTTTGCTCCCTTTTCTACAAACTTTCCTGAACCAGAAGCAGTCATGCCCTCTGTATCAGAAGTAACGGTACAATTACCATTATCATCGAACGTAAGTTTCAAATTGCAAGTGACCTTTGAACCGTCAGCTTTATTTACAGAGACTACGAAATTACATTCCTTCAAACTCTTGGTTGTAATTCGACACACTTCATCCTTTTCAATAGTTGCACCTTCACGCTTTACCTCATGAGTTTGTCCATTCTCTGTAATCTTGTCAGTTCCTCTACGGAAATAATTGCCATCCCATGGATTCATAAACTTTACGCAATAAAGGATATAATCCTTAGGAGCAATTAACCAAGCTGAAGCATCAGTACGAACAGGAGTTGTACCTGCAACGGCAGGAGAACCCGAAAGAATAGAATCGGCTCCCACCATTTCCTTGATGCGAACTGGGATTACATATGTATTCTTTGCACAATCTGGGTCAGCAAAAAAAGCATTCTCCAACTTAACCTGAAGACGTCCCTGCAATTTTCCATTATACGCAACCGTCTTGGTAGGAATTGTATAATAATTGCTAGGCATTGGCTTTACAGGAGTGACTCCATCCTCAAAATACAGATTGTCACACAATGAATTATCAACATCTACATTCAATGTGATGTTTTTTCCATTATATGCTCCACCCATTGTAGATACGATATACAATACATGATTGTTATCATCCGTATTATCGCGATTCTCATCATTGCCTAAAACTACAGAACGTTCGATATACTGATAAGGATAATATACAGTAGTACCGCCCTCATAATCAGGAAATTCTTGGTTGCCATTCTCACAAGAGTTAAAGCCAAAAGCCAAGATTCCCAATGCAGCCATGGACAAATATTTGCTTATCTTCATTGTTTTCATCATTTTAAATATTAGTCGTTATTTTTTACTTCCCAGCCCTTATTCTGCTGCAAGTTGCTCCACTTCAAGATTTCGCTCTGTGGTATAGGACCATAATACATGTAATCTTTATAGCTGCGATCCTCAACCTTCATTTCTTTGTATGATGGGACACCAGCCTCTGAAGTGATTTCAATACCACGCGCAGCCTCATTTAGAGGAGCTTTCCAACGGCGAAGGTCACTAAAGCGCTTATTTTCAAAACAAAGTTCCAAACGACGCTCGTTGCGAATCAACTCACGCATTTTCTCTTTGCTACCAGCGCACTCATCCAAGTATGGATCCTCGCCAAACTCGCCAACCCCGGCACGCTCACGGATTGCCTTGATTACATCGTAAGCTGAGTAGTTGTGAGATCCCTTACCCTTTGGTCCCCAAGCCTCGTTGGCAGCCTCAGCGTAATCGAGGAATATCTCAGTATAGCGAATATACACAGGATAATGATACTTAGCATTCTTTGAATTAGGGTTAGGATCACAATCCTCACGCAACAGCTTTTTCATGTAATAGCCTGTACGAGTAGAATTGGAAATCTTATTCAAACCATCATTGTTATTAGCCGTCGTAATGTCTGTATGAATGGTCTTTCCCTTATAAGTACTACCATCATGAATGATATAAAGGTCAAGACGAGGATCTCGATTGCTGTAAGGATTCAACTTATCATACTCAGAACGAGCATCGTTGATAGGATAACCATTTTCAGCAGGGAATGCATCGACCAGATTCTGAGTTGGGTTGATTCTACCCTTACCATAAAGAGACGGAGGGAAATTATCAGACTCTTGGTTCAGACCAAAATCCCAGTCATCAGCACCATTGGTACGACTGCCACGCCAAAGAATTTCAGCAGGACAAGCACCTGAGCCAAGCGCATCGATTTCCTTGGTTTGCATAAACCAATTATTACCTGTAGCAGACAAACCATTCACACCATTGATACGGTCAAGAACGGTAGCTGCATCGTCAGCAGCCTTAGCATAATCCACGTTTGTACCTTCAGAGAAAGCAGGACTAGCTGCAAGCAAAGATACCTGTGAGCGAATAGCCTCAGCGATACGACCGCTGATACGACCACGCATAATGGAACCAAACACACGGTTGTAGTCTCCTGCGGTCTTTACTCCGATTTCCTTATACTTGGCAGGAACAGCGTTATCATCAGTCAAATCATTGTAATCAAGAGGGAGAAGCTTGGCAGCCTCGTCCAAATCGCTATAGATTTGATTCAAGCACTCTTGGAATGTATTACGTGGCTTGTTGAAATCATCAGTAGAAGTCTCTGGTACTGTCAAATTAGGAACGCCAAGCAGTTTGCCATCGGCTGTCCATCCACCATGATTCATCAAAAGATAATACAAGTTGAGAGCTCTCAAAGCATAAGCTTCACCTTTACGGCTATCACAATACATCTTACGGGCATTCTCGTCCTTTGCCCAGTTTACCTTATCAACCTCCTGAAGGAAGATATTGAGATATTGGATACTAGCACGACCATTTGTCCATTTAGACATAGGATCGCTATTAGCAGTCCAAGAACCTGTAGCCATCTTGAGCCAGCTATCTGTCAAGTTATTGGTTACAGCGTCATCTGTAGCAATATCAGTAACACTCTTGGTATTGTAAGGAAGCATCGAATAACCATATCCCAATAGTCCCTGAGCGTATGTTGGCTCATTGTAAATCTCATCCAAGCCACGGTTGTTTTCCTCTGCAGGCTCGAAGAGATCTGAGCAAGAAGCCAAGGTAAGCGACATTGCTGCTAATATAAATATATTTTTTACTTTCATTTCTTTCTACATTTTAAAATGATTAGAATGTTGCCTTCACACCTATATTATAATAGCGTGTCTGAGGCGCAGACCCAACGTTCATCTCTAAGACTTCGCGTTCTCCTGAAATGGTAAGCAAGTTAGCTCCGCTTACGTATGCCGACAACCCCTTAAGCCATGTCTTTTGGAACAAAGTACTAGGCAAGTCGTAAGTTATCTGGACCTTAGCCAAGCGGAATGCATCTGTCTTGTACATCCAGAAGTCTGATGTCTGGAAGTTGTTGTTACCATCAAGAGATGTCAAACGAGGATAGGTTGCAGTCTCTTTGGTTTCCTCAGTCCATCGGTTACGAACTACAGCAGAATATTTGCTATCGCCCTTTACCCACCAATAAGAATTATTCTTGACACCCCAAGCACCGAAGTTACCGGTACCAAGAGCGAAGAAGGTAAAGTTCTTCCACTTAGCTGTAAGATTGACACCAAGCGTGAATGGTGCTCCGTACCAACCACCCTTACCCAAGAAGACTTGGTCGTATTGGTCAATTTTATTATCACCATTTACATCCACATACTTGATGTCACCAGGTTTAACTGTTCCACCAAAATAGCTTTGGTCTGGAGAATTTTTGATTTCCTCCTTGCTTTGGAAGAGACCTGCGCTCTTGTAGCCCCAAATGCCATCAAGTGCCTTTCCTTGTCTGTTCTGATACTGCTCTACGTTGTTCTCATCTCGTTTGGTAGCCTTGGTTGTATAGTAAGTACCTGTCACACCAAGTGAGAGATCCACATCACCTACCTTCTTATTGAAGTTGGCTGCGAAATCAAATCCAACTCTTCGATTATTGTTGTAATTAAGTACAGGCATAAACGAAGCCACTGGATAACCAGTATTCAAATGAGATGGATAGAATGTTGGCGAAGAGATGAGATAACCCTCCATCGAATTGATGAAGAAACTTGCATCCAATGTCACCAATTTCTGCCACAAGGATGTCTTGAAATTCAGAGACAACTCTTTGCGCTTGATAAAATCAAGGTCTTTGTTCTCACCTCTTTTTGAATAGGTGTATTTATCACTAGATCCATCATACCATCCATAGCCGTAAGCAGAAGTCCAAATACTCTGATAGAGATAGTAGCGATTGTCACCACTTGCTATATCAATATCCTCATTGATAATACTACCTGATACACTAATCATCATGTCATCTACCACCTTGGAATTCTTCAAGAAAGACTCATTCTTGAGTCTCCAACCCAAAGAAAGTGATGGTGAGAGAGCCTCACGATGACCTGGAGCCAACTGGGCAGAGTGGATAGCAGCTAATCCAAAATCTGCGTAATACTTCTGGGCATAATTGTAAGAAGCATCGAATGCAAGATTGGCACTAGAGTTCTTATGATACTGTCCAGACTTCGACTGCTGGAAGCCAGAAGCTATCAACATTGCCGACAGATTGTGAACCTTGTTGAAAGTATTGTTGTAGTTTAACTGACCAGAGAAAAACATGGTCTGGTTATCTGTACTTCCACTGATGTTCTGGTTGCCAGACTTTTTATCCTCACCTTCCTTCTTCAATGCGACAATCATATCCTTGCCATCAATGTTAGCCCATGTTGGGATATAAACAGCATAGCTATTATCGAAAGAAGTATTATAAGAAGTGGCATAGTCGACAGCGAAATGAGTCTCGAAAGACAAGCCCTTCAACACCTTGTGCAAGTTGATATTGACGCCCGTATCAAACTGGAATTGACGACTAGTAAATTTACTATTTCCTGCAGAATAGATATCAGCAAAAACATTAGAGGAGTTTGCCTGAGTACCAGCCAAGAAGTATTTGCCATCAACCAACTTCGCAACGCTCATCAAGTTCCAAGCAGCCTTAGCATTAGGGGCTATCATATCTGTGGAGATAAGAGGAGCTGCATTCTGTGGAAAATTAGGACGCCAAGTAGCAGCAGCTTCCCAATAATTACCCTTTGCAGAATGAGAATCATAGAAGGTTGCACTGGAGTTGACCCAAGCCTTAATATCATCAGTAATGTCTATATCCACATTACCACGAACGCTGAAGCGCTGGGTATTATTATTCTTAGCCTCACCAAACTTGAAATAATCGCCCTGGCGATAATAGTTGATATTGCTATAGAAATGAGCTCGCTTACCACCACCACTGATTTCTGCAGTAGCCTCATAACGGCTGTTCATCTTTCTGAGATAATCAGAAGAATAGAAATCGAGATTAGGATAACGATAAGGGTTCAAACCTGCTCCATGATTATAGATGTCCTCAGCAGAATAAAGCTCAGACAGACCATCATTACGACGAGCCTCGTTATAGAGAGTCATATACTCTGCACTGCTAAGATACTCAGGATAAGACTTTGCTACATTCAAACCTGCATTAGCCTGCACCTCAACCTTCAAGCCGTCATTATGACCACGCTTGGTGGTTATGACTACAGCACCCTTGGCAGCCTTGCTACCATAGAGCACCACAGCCTGCGCACCCTTGAGGAAAGAAATCTGTGCAATCTCACTTGGTTGAACGTTGTTAGCTTCACGAGGCACACCATCTACCAAGACGAGATAACCAGCGTTGTCGGCATCCATACCCCAGAGAGAATTGCCATTCCAACCACCTACATAACCTTGCATATTGTCGAGGCTATAAGTATGGTAGTTTTTCTTCATCAAGTTCTCTACATCGACTACAGACACACCGCCCAAGATGTCATCCTTGGCTACCTTTCGGTAAGCCACCTGAACCATCTCCTTGTCGGCACTGGCTGTGTCGGATTCGCTTGTCTGTGCAGTCTTGGCATTGGCACCAAGAGGAGCCAAAGCCACGAGACTTGCTACAAAAAGCTTATAATTATATGATTTGAATCTTGAATTCATACTATCATTATTCATTTAGTATTACTAATTTATAATTTTAAACCTTACCAGCCTGGATTTTGTTTAAACTCTGAACTGATCTGAGTCTCCTTGATTGGCAATGGGAACCAATAGTGCTTGGCATCGAAATTACGAGTCAATATCAACTTTCTACGATAATTGGCAACCTTAGCGTCCTTAGCATCATGCGTCTTATAGAAGTCTGCACTTTCCACACGATCAAACTCCTGTGAGAATTTTTGATTATATGGTGCCTCTGTCAGAAGCAACCAACGCTGCAAGTCACAAAAACGGAATCCTTCGAAAGAAAGTTCTACCTCACGCTCACGACGGACCTCGTCCATGAACTTATGGCTGTCTGCAACAAATTCTGGAGCAACATGACCAGCACCACAACGGTCGCGAAGTGTATTAATTGCATCTTCTGCGGTCTTACTAAAGTTTGAAGACTTGCCAGTAGCACCACCGAATGCAGCACAAGCCTCTGCATACATCAAGTATATGTCTGCAAGACGCATATATGGCAAATAGCAGTGTAAAGCTGAACCCCAGTCGTAATCTTTATCCACTTCATTACAAGTATGAGGCACCAACTTCTGAATGAAATAACCCGTACGGCTTGCATTTGCTACAGGGCGCATATTACCACCTGTATATAATTGGCAATACTGTAAATCTGCATACTGACCAGGTGTTCCGTTCAAATACTTAAAACCATCGAAGACGATATCGTGGTAGAAACGGGGATCACGATTTTTGAAAGGATGTTCAGGGTCGAAACCAGACTTTGGATTGAGTACATACTGACCATTCTCAACCAAATAGATTGGTTCTCCGTTAGCCATTCCATAAGCCTCTACAAGGTTGGCCGTAGGTTGGTGAATGACATTATCATGAGCAACGACTTTCTGTACCTTAGGGCCAAAGACCTTAGAGGTGTTCCAGTTAGAGCCATTAAAATCAGCAGATGGACCACGGAAGATAGCTTCAACCGTTCCTGGCATTTTCCAGTTCTGCTTCTTGGTATAGAATATATCAGAAAAACAGCTATTGGCATCAGCAGATTTCTCATGATTGTAGATGTCTGAGTACTTAAACTCTGCCAATGCATATTGTGTCTGACCAGTTTCCACAAGAGAGAGCAGTTCACCAAAAGCCTCAGCTGCCTTCTTAGCATATTCCTGATCATAATCATAAGTCTTGCCATTCTTGCTGGCACCAGCCTGCGCACCATTCTTCATCAAAGGACTAGCAGCCCAAAGATAGGTTTTACCTAGATAACCAAGAGCCATGATCTTATTGATGCGAAGTTCATTCTTACCTTGTGTGGCTAAACCTGCAGAAGTCTTATCCCAATTAATAGGCAACAAATCGGCAGCCTTGCGGAAATCTGCAGCCGCTTTATCAGCGCATTCCTGATAAGTAAGGCGTGGCAATCTCTGCTCGGCATTGTCACCGAGAAAAGTATCCACATAAGGCATACCACCAAAATACTCCATCAATTCCTCATGCCACCATGCACGGAAGAAATAGAGCTGACCCTCTATCAGTTTTTTCTCTTCAGCACTTCCAGTCACAAACTTGTCGATATTCTGTAAACCGAGATTACATTTTCTGATGCAATACCACGCATGGTTCCAAATACCGTGGTCGAACTTATTTGTGGAAGTAGAAGAACCATCACGCTTTAGCCAGTTACCAGTAGATTCCCATGCACGGAAGTTACCTAAATCAACCTGATGGGTCATTCTATTATCAGCCTCAGGATTGAAGATTTCATCATCACCCCAGTTCCATGAAGGACAATAGTTACATTTCTCTTTATCAGGGATACAGTTGTATATTTCCTCAACGAAACCTTGGAAATTACGGAAATTGGCAAAGGCATCGTCTGCAGAAACTGTTGAGTCTGGCTCCTTGTCCAAGTAGTCTTGACAAGAACTCAGCGAAGTACCGAGAGCCAGCGAGACGCATCCCGTCAACATTAATGTCTTTATCTTATTTTTCATCTGAATATTTTTTTTATAATTACAATGAGAATTTAACACCTAAGTTGAAGCGGCGAACCGTAGGGTATGCTCCCAACCAGCCACCACCACCGAGGTTTGCCTCACGGTCATCAGGCATACGAGTCCAGAGCCAGAGGTTATTACCATTCAAGTAAACCTTGAGGTAGTTTATGCCTAATGCCTTAATCCAACCCTTGGTCCAGGTATAAGCAATCTCGACATTCTTCAAACGAATGTAAGAGCCATCATACATATACTGTGTACCATAGGTGTAACTTGAAGCAGTGGCACCCCAACGAGGGAGGATACATTCTGCATTGCTTTGATTCTTATTCCACCAAGTACCAGTATCATAAACATTATCAAGCATATTACCAAAGCTTGACAATCCTACGTCACGGGTCACATTAGTTACTCCATAGAACTGAGCAAAAGCAGAGAACCCCTTCCATTCGAAACCAACAGTAGCATTATAGGTGTTCTGCGGACTACTGCTATAACCTACAGGAGCCGAGTCCCTGCTATCAACAACACCATCACCATTGAAATCAACAATGTAATAGTCACCAACCAAACGGTGATTGTCATTGGAGTCGTGCGCCGGAGAACCTATCAAATCATCAATATTATTGATAATGCCCTTATCTATATAAGAGTGATACTGATTCATGGCAAATCCTGCCTCCTTTTGATAATTTGGAGTAAAGATGGCATCATCCTTCAAAATCACCTTATTCTTGGCATGGGTCATATTGAAATTACCCCAAAGTCGCAAGCCATTAGCAAACACCTTATTAAGTTTCAATTCCCACTCGTAACCACTGGTACGAACCTTACCTTTATTAATAGTAGGTGCTGTCGTTCCGAAATAAGAAGGAACAGAACGGTTGGAGCCGAAAATCAAGATGTCATTACGACGGTCACAAAAGAAATCCAAAGAACCAGTAATCAAGCCTCCCAAGAAACCATAATCAATACCGAAGTTGGTTTTCTTAACTGTTTCCCATTTCACATTATCATTTCCAAGAGTGTTCTGTCGATACCATGTATAGATACTCTCTGTATGGTCGAGATCCATAGTACTCTTGCCGCCATAAGCCCACTGACTCATATACAACCAGCGACGAGAAGAATCAAATGGGTCACCAATGTTGTCATCACCAATCTCACCATAGGAAGCACGGAACTTCAACATATCGACGATGTGCTTGTCACGAAGATACTTCATGAAGTTTTCCTCAGTGATGGTCCATCCGATAGCACCAGAATTGAAGAAGGCAAAACGATTGTCCTTGCTGAACTTTTCTGATCCGTTATAGGCACCATTATACTCGATGTTGTAACGACCTGCATAGCTATAGGTAGCACGGAATGCCCAGTCCTCACGGTAAGTTGGCATCACACTACCACGTGCATTCTCCTGACGTGAGAACAAGCCCATGGCTGATACATCATGCTGTCCAAACTTGCGAGCCCAGTTGAGCTGCAACTGATAGTAGAGGTTGCGAACAGTCTGGTTATTATCTACAGAACCACCTTCCGTTGCCCAGTTCACACCTTGCTGCCAATCAAACTTATTATTTCCTTCAAGTTCTTTACCATAAGTAACCTGACCTGTTTCAGGATCAATATACTTAGTCTGGGCTTCATTATTCAAGTCATTGATACCTCGTCCTGTCTCAACAAAAACATTATCCCAAGAGATAGTACCACGGAAATTCAAGCCTTTGGTGATGAAGTCGAGTTTCTGCTCCAAGGTAAAGTCGGTATTGATACGAGTAGTAGTAGCCTGCGCTGTACCACCGATAGCAAGATTCTGTGCAGAGTTACTTACATTGGAAGCAGCTGGATAGAATCCCCATGTGCCGTCAGAATATTGTGGCAAGAACACATCTGGAGCGATGTTATAAGCACCAGCCCACTGCTGACCAATCTGCCACTCACTATTGCTCATGTTACTCCAAGGAGCTTTTCTTACGCCATTGCTACCAGCCACATTTACCTTCAAAGTAGTGCTACTTGTGATGGCAAAGTCCAAGTTACTACGAACATTGATACGATTGTATCCATAGCCAGAGTTGTAGTTACGACCATTGTCATACTCACGGAAGAGGTCACCCTCATGCACGAAATCAGCAGAAGCGAAGTACTTAACGAATTTTGTACCACCACTTACGTTCACGTTGGCATTATAGGACACAGCAGACTTTTTGAAAAGTGCATCCTGCCAATCCACATTGGCATAACGTTCACGCTGCTCCAGCGTAGTCTGGTTTCGATAGTTGTCTATAAAAGACTGAGGACGAAGATATGAAACACCTTCAGGATAAATGCCCAGTTCACGCTCTACCACTTGGTTGCGAAGCATCAACGCATCATAAGAGTCGTACTTGTTAGGCAACTTAGAAGGAGCTTTCAACGTAGCATTGAAACCAACGTCAATCTTAGCCTTGCCTTCCTGACCACGCTTGGTGGTAACCAAGATGACACCATTGGCACCCTTCACACCATAGACTGCAGTAGCAGAAGCATCCTTCAGTACAGAGATGCTCTCCACAGAAGAGATGTCCACGCTGCTCAGAGGACGTTCAATACCATCCACAAGAACGAGAGGGTCGGAATTGTTCCATGAACTAGAACCACGGATGATAATCTGAGGTTCCTCCTCACCAGGCATACCATTGCCTTGGATTGTAACAACACCTGGGAGGTTACCTGTCAAGGCTGAACCAACGTCGCTGACACCAGCTGCACGCTCCAAAACCTCACCAGTAGTCTGGGTGATGGAACCTACGACAGATGCCTTCTTCTGCTGACCATAACCAACGACTACAACTTCGCCGATGGCGTTGTCGTCTTCAAGAGTAAGTTTGAACTCTCTCTTCGTACCGATCTTTACTTCCTTGGTCTTCATACCTACGTATGTAAATACGAGGATAGAATTCTCTGAAGGAACACTGATACTGAAATTACCATCTAAGTCGGTGACCGCACCGATGCTGGCATTACCTTTCACTTTTACAGTGGCACCTATCAGAGGCTCACCTGTACCGTCAACAAGATTACCCTTGACCTGGATCTTCTGTGCCTGAGCATTCAGGCTGCAGAAAGCTCCCACCAAGCATAAGGCTGCTGTCCGTTTCATTGTTAACACTTGTTCAATCATGTTCTATTCATTTTTGATTTATGTTTTATAGTTTATGCATTCACATATTTATATGATTGTCTATTCACGGGTGCAAAGATACTTGTTTCATTTCAGATACACTTTGTCTCTTGTAACAGATACTTTGCCGTTAATAACAAACTTTGTAAGAACGAGTCTTTCCGCCCTTTAACAATTGTTTTGCTACATAAAGACCTTTTTCAGGTTTATTCACTTTTACACCAGCTATATTATAATAATAGGTGGCGATAACTTCTTCATCGTTCACATTCTGCTCAATTCCCGTATCCGTCTGTTTCATGTACCATTCCTTATACCAGTTCATGCAGGCATAGCCGCAGCACTCTTCAAAGAGATTGTGCTTCTTGGCATTCTGGAAGCCCGGTATTACCTTGCCGGTCTTCAGATACTCGTCTATGTCGTAATACTCCTGAGGATGGGTAAGGGTCATACCGATGTTGCCGTAATGGTCGTGCACTGCCTTCCATGCCAAGCCCCATTTCGAGGTGGATGCCGTTGCCCAGCTTCCCAGGTTAGGCTGAGTCCACTGGCCCCATTCGTTGTAGTGACCTTCGCTCGCCTTGTCAGGATCTTCCGGACTCCAGTCTATCTCCGTTACCATGATAGGCTTCGTCTCTACCATCGGCACCTGACTCTTGAAGTTGCGGATAAAGGTATCGTGATTGCAGTTCTTGTCGGTCATGTTGCCATACCAGCCGGAATATACATGTACGGCATACGAGAAATTATCCTCACTGTCGGTGATAGGATACTTGGCGTAGTTCTGATACTGGCTCTGATAGCCCGCACCCGGCACCCAGATGATTCCCTTGAAGCCCTGCGCGCGAATCTCATCAACCACCGGCTGGAAGTAATCATGCAGTGCTTTATCCGAATTAGAGCCATCACTCAGATGAACCCTCACCGGCTCGTTGGCAAGCTCGATGGAGATGATGCCTGAGTTCTGCCGGATATACTCATCGGCAGCAAAGGCCTTCCATATCGCCTTGAGGTAGCGGTTGTACTTATCGCCTACGCTGATGTCGCCAGGACATACACCCGGTGGACGCACGATGACGTAGAGTCCGTGGGCGATGGCATCCTTAATTAATGGGATATAGAGTTTCTGGAGATAGAGGCGATAGCGCGCCATGTTGAATGCCGAGATATCGGCCTCGTTCTCTGCCTTCTTCGATGGATCGTTGGTCCAGCAGGGATCCATGTGCAGACGGAACACGGTGCAGTAAGCCCCCTGCTCCTTGTCGGTGATGGCAGCAAACTGCTTGGAGAAATATTCCAGGCAAGGCTGGATGTCGGCTTCCGAATAGTCAGCCTTCCACTGTTGCCATCGCCAGCCGTTGAAGTAGCGGTTGGGCGTATCCATCACACCATGCAGCACCACGGTCTTGCCGTTGGCATCAACCAGATTCTTGCCTTCTATACGCAGAGCCGGCAAATTTCCGTCAGCTTGCGGGTCAGCCTGACTGGCAGCCGCATTCCCCACCATTGCAAACATCGCAAGAGCCAGGGATATGAAAAAATTCGTTCTGTTCATGTTATTTTATTTTTAGATTTTATCACTTTTCCAAATTGTCAATTAATTATTAAGCCCGAAAAACAATCTTAGTTACCTTTAAAGAGAATGGCGCGTATCCCTACGCACCATTCCTAGAAAACCAATTAATCATGATCTTTTCAATCATAAATATGTTCATTTTTAAATTGAACTCAAATGCAATCAACCTAATTTTCTAAAAAAAACATCAAACTAACTAAAACCATTCTAACTAAAATCATTCAAAAAACTGCTGTTTCGCATATTTCACAATAAACATAACCCAATGTCAATGCAAAATTGACTCTTTTTGATGGTGCAAAGGTATCATAAAATCGAGAAACAGGCTTTATCCTGCGTAACCGATAGTTTATGAAGAGTTTAGTCGTGCAACATATACTTTCCGTCATGTAACATCACCTGATAATAAACACCCAAAGACATATTATTTGTTTCCTGCAATCAAAAAAAGAAAGAATTATTGGGATATTCCAACTAAAAATCGTACTTTTGCAAGCAGAAAATAACACTATATAAATATAAACAAGAAACATGAAAACTATAAGCCAATTAATCATCACGATGATGATTTGCCTCTTCTCCATCCAGACATGGGCACAGAGCGGCAAACTCTTCAACACGGACAATCAGCTCTCGAGCAACCTCGCCACGCAGGTGTTCCAGGACAAGAGCGGATTCATCTGGATAGCCACCCGCAACGGTTTGAACAACTACGATGGTTACCACATCAACGTAATAAAGAAGGATATGTCAAATTTTTTAGGCCTTAACAGCAACTACATCAATAGCATTGCTCAAGACGAGAAGGAACATATCCTGCTAGGTACCAACAACTCTCTATTGGAATTTACGGGAAGCGAATTCCTAAAAATCCCTATGCTCGATTCCAAAGGCGAAGAACTCGCCACCTACGTAAAGCAGGTATATCCCCTAAAGAATAAAGACGTAGCCGTGGCTACATCCGGTTATGGCATCATGCTCAAAAAGCAGGATGAACAAAAATGCCATGCCATGAAGGGAGAGGTGGAAAAACTGAAATATATCCACAAACTCCTGGAAGATAAACGGGGCAGACTCTGGATCATCACCGAAGACGGAAAACTCTACCGCAAGGAAACAAACGGTAGAGTCACCTCCCACTTTTCCGGTACCGAAGGCGTGGACGCACAGGATATCCAGCAGGACGCCCTGGGCAACATCTATCTCGCCAGCAAGAACCAGGGCGTACATCTGCTCAGGGCAGGAAGCAACGTCTTTACCCGAATCAGCAGCATCGGAAACCTGCCCATCGACAACATCTATATCAGCCGCAACAACAAGCTCTATATCGGCTGCGACGGACTGGGCATCTATGTATATGACCCTCAGACCGGATTCCTGCAGGATAACCCTCTCTTCAGCCGACTGGTGAACCTGGCCAAGAGCAAGGTAACCAGCATCATAGAAGACTATCAGGGCAACATCTGGGTGAGCATGCTGCAGAAAGGTGTGTTCATGCAGAGCAACATACAGAACGACTTCAACTATATGGGCTTCCGCCTGGGCAGCCGCAACGTGATTGGCGAAAACTGCGTTACCAGCCTCAGCATCAACCAGGGCAACCAGGTGTGGGTGGGTACCGACAAGGATGGCCTATACCTATTTAATATAGCAACCCGCAGCGTAGAGGGGCATTTCCTGAACCAAAGCACCGTGCTCACCCTCTGTAAGGACCAGCAGGGCAGAACCTGGGTGGGAACCTATACCGACGGTCTGGGCTATTTGGATGCAGCCGGAAGCTTCCACCCCGTTGATTTGGGCATCAGCAAGTCGGTGGGCATCTTAGATATCAAGCAAGACCCACAGGGCAACATCTGGATAGCCACCATGGGCGAAGGTCTCTTCTGCCTGCAGAAAGACGGAAGCCGAAGGAACTACAAGGCTAAATATGGTGCAGATAACAACCTCAAGGTCAACAGCCTGCCCAACGATTTCCTCATCAAGATGGCCTTATCAAAGGATGGCAACCACGTGTATATAGCCACCTCTGTGGGACTGGCGTGCCTCGACCGCAAGCGAAACAGCTGGATTTCCACCTTCAAGGGCATCAACTGCCTGAACAAGAACAGTTTTTCGCACTGCGTGTTTGTAGATAGCAAAGACCACGTATGGTATGGCACCGAGGATGGAGCCTTCTGCTTTGACTTCAGAAAGGGAATTGAGCCTAAACATTATTCCACAGCCCAAGGACTCACCGACAACGGTGTGGCGAGTATCACAGAAGACAACAAGGGCAAAATATGGCTGGGTACAAACAGCGGACTCAACATGCTGAACCCCAAGGATGGCAGCATCATCAGGTTTTATACCGAAAGCGGACTGCAGAGCAACGAGTTCAGCGATGCTTCCGTATGCACCACCCAGGATAAGAAGGTGATTCTGATGGGTGGCTCTGGCGGAATCAACTGGTTCCAGGCCGACCGGGTAAAGCAGCACCCATGGCAGGCAAAGGTGGTTATCTCGGGCTTCGTGGTCAACAACAAGGCAGTGACCCCAGGCATGGAGTCGGGCAGCTATACCATCACGGACAGCTGGGTAACTGTGGCACGGGAGTTCAATCTCTCGCACGATGACAACACCTTCTCCCTGCAGCTCTCTACCCTCACCTATAATAATGTGGAGCAGATAAGATACGCCTACAGCATCAACGGCGATGCCTGGCGCACCGTGCCAGCCGGACAGAACGAACTTGCCTTCTCGCACATGGCTCCCGGCAGCTACAAATACCGCATCAAGGCCATCTGCAACGGCTACGAAACACCGGTGAAGGAGTTCACCATCATCGTTCACCCAGCCTGGTATGCCAGCATCTGGGCAAAGCTCTTCTATCTGCTGCTCCTCATAGCAGCCATCATGCTCTACCTGCGCCACCGCAAGCGCCAGATGGAAGACCAGCTCATCCTGCAGCAGCACATCCACGCCGAAGAGATGGGCGAGGCGAAGATCAAGTTCTTCATGAACATCAGTCACGAAATCCGTACGCCATTGACACTGATTATCACCCCATTGCTCTCCCTGATCAAGGAAGACAAGGAGCCTCACCGTCAAGGCATCTACGAGATTATCCGAAAGAACTCGGAACGTATCCTTCACCTCATCAACCAGATGATGGACCTCAGAAAGATTGACAAGGGACAGATGGTAATGCGTATGTGCAAGACCGATATGGTTTCGTTCATCAATGAAGAATACGACCTTTTCAAGCAGCAAGCCATTGCCAAGAGCATCGACTTCGAATACCAGCATGACTGCGAAGAGCTTCCTGTATGGATAGACCGCAACAACTTCGACAAGGTGATAATTAATACCCTCTCGAATGCCTTCAAGTTTACCCCTACGGCAGGCCACATCCTTCTCTCGCTCACCCACACCGACCACCATGCCTACATAAGCATCAAGGACAGTGGCATCGGTATCCCGAAGGATAAGTTAGAAACCATCTTCCAGCGCTTCTACCAGACCCCTGCCGACCCTAGCGACCGCAACGTCGGTACGGGCATCGGTCTCGACCTGACCCGTTCGCTCGTAGAACTGCACTACGGCACCATCTCTGCCCGCAACAACGAGGGCGAGAAGGGAAGCAAGTTTGAGCACGGAAGCGAGTTCATCATCCGCATTCCATTGGGCAAGGATCATCTCAAACCAGAAGAGATCATCGAGGAAGAAGAGATGAAGAAAGAGCAGAATAATGAACTTGCTGAAGCAGAACAGGAAGAACAGCTGGCAGAAAACAATGACCAACCAGCCGAAACCTTGAACAATTCCGATACTACCCCAGCCTCTGCCAAGGGAGCCAAGGCAGAAATCGTGATTGTGGAAGACGAAGAGGATATTCAGGAATACCTGAAAGCACAGCTCTCCAGCGACTTCAAGATTCGCACATACCCTAACGGAAAGGTGGCGCTGAACGAGATTCTGAAGAATAAGCCAGACCTTGTCATCAGCGACATCATGATGCCGGAAATGGACGGAACCACCCTCTGCGCCAAGCTGAAATCAAACATCAACACCAACGATGTGCCTATCATCCTGCTCACAGCCAAGAGTAGAGAGGAAGACCAGCTGGAAGGATTGCAGACCGGTGCCGATGCCTACATCCTGAAGCCGTTCAACATGGACATTCTGCACCGCAATATCATCAACCTGCTCACCGTGCGCCGCACTTTGCGCAATAAGTTTACGGGCAATGAAAGCCAGAATCACCAGGTAGAACAGATAGAAATGCAGACACCTGACAATTCCCTGATGCAACGGGTGATGGAGGTTATCAACGAAAACATCAACGATTCCGACCTGAGTGTGGACATGATAGCACAGAAGGTGGGCATCAGTCGTGTACACCTGCACCGCAAGATGAAGGAGCTGACCAATCAGACGCCACACAGCTTCATCCGCAACATCCGTCTGCAGCAGGCAGCCAAATTGCTCAAGGATGGCAAGCAAAGCATCACTGAAGTGATGTACGCTTGCGGTTTCTCCAATTCCGCAAGTTTCAGCACCATGTTCAAGAACCTCTATGGCTGTTCTCCTAGAGAATATATGCAGAATGCCATGAAGAAATAAAGATGATACACAATAGAAAAAAGAATATGTAACAAAAACAAAGCTTTATGAAACTTTGAAAAAAGTCTTGGTTACATTTCACAATGAAAGATTGCAAATAAAGCCGTAACTTTGCAGCGGAAAAACCAGTATGGATTCTCATCCCTGGCTTTCCGCTGCATTTTTTTATCTTATTGTATAATCTTTAAAAAATCAACTATCATAATGAAGAAATTAGCAATCTTATCGCTTTCGATGATGCTTGCTGCAGGAGCGCAGGCACAGACAGCAGACTTCGACTACTTCAAGTATGCCGGCAATGATGCCCGATTCAATGTCCAGATAGACAAGACGCATCAGTACTACAACCCAATATTGGCAGGATTCTATCCCGACCCATCTCTCTGCCGCGTAGGTGACACCTATTATCTGGTGAATTCTTCCTTCACCTTCTTCCCAGGTGTACCTCTCTCTACCAGCAAGGATCTGGTAAACTGGACTCCAGCCGGACATGTGCTCACCCGCCAATCGCAGGTGCCTCTGAAGGGACAGCAAGTATCAGCCGGTATCTTCGCACCAGCCATCAGCTATAACAAGAAGAACAAGACCTTCTATATGATCACCACCAACGTGGGAGCCGGAAACTTCTTCGTCAAGTCCAAGGACCCATCCAAGGGTTGGAGCGAACCTATCTATCTGAAGAAGATTGACGGCATTGACCCTAGCTTCTTCTTCGATGACAACGGAAAGGGATATATCGTGCATAACGGTCCGGTAGCTGGTGGTGCCGACTATGAGGGTCAGCGTGCTATCCGCTGCTTCGAATTCGATGTGAAGGGCGACAGCATCAAGGGCGACTTCAAGGAGATTCTCCGTGGAGGAACCCATGTAGAGGCTCGTCCTATCTGGATTGAGGGTCCTCACCTCTTCAAAAAGGGCAAGTTCTATTATCTGATGTGTGCAGAAGGTGGTACAGGCGGTTGGCATAGCGAGGTGATTCTCCGCGCCAAGAATCCAATGGGTCCTTGGGAGGAATGCCCAAACAACCCTATCCTTACCCAGCGTACCGGACTCGATCCTAACCGCAAGGACCCTGTATCAAGTGCCGGCCATGCCGACATCGTAGAAGATGGCAAGGGTAACTGGTGGGCTGTATTCCTGGCTTGCCGTCCTTACGAGGAGGATATGTACAATACAGGCCGCGACACCTATCTCCTGCCGGTAACCTGGAAGAAGGGCTGGCCAGAGATTCTTGCCAAGAATACTCCTATCTCTACCGTTGGAGAGAAGGCTGGCTTGAAACCAACTGAAAAGAATGAGTTCTCAGGAAACTTCTCTTACGTGGATAATTTTGATACAGCAGACAATGGAGCAGGTTTGAAGGATCTGAATCCTCGGTGGATGTTCCTCCGCGACTTTACAGATTGCTATAAGGTAGAAAACGGCAAATTGAAGTTCAATCTCTTGCCGGGCAATATCTACAAGCGTGAACCGATGTCTGCCATCTGGGCACGTCAGCAGCACGGCACCTTCTCTGCCGAGACAGAAATCAACTTCACTCCTCGCAACGACAAGGAGATAGCAGGTTTGGCACTTCTCCAGAAGGAAGATCACAACTTCGTACTGGGCAAGACCATGAAGAAGGACAAGCTGATGATTACCCTGACCCGTGCCGAGAAGAACAACGCCACTATCGCCTCAGCTCCTATCAAGGCAGGCAAACTGAAGCTGAAGATTGAAGGTCATGATAGATATTACGATTTCTATTATGCAGAGGAAGGCGGCGACTGGCAGCTGCTCGCCAAAGGTGTGGATGCCAGCAACCTGAGCACCCAGAAGAGCGGTGGCTTCATCGGTGCCTGCATCGGTCTCTATGCTTCTTCCAACAAGGAATAAGAACTTTCAAATATCAAAACAGAAAAAACTCCTTGAAGAAAGGTATAAAACAAGAAAGGCTCCTCGCAATGAGGAGCCTTTTTTGTTTTATGCCTTCCTTCGGGGAGCCTTATTTATTCTTTACGATATCCAATGTCATTTTGCCAACCCAGATGGCGCCCTTGCCATTCTGATCTACAGGCACCTGCTTGCCATCAAGATCTGTTCTGTACTTCAGCGTCTGGAAGAGGCTGTGACTGTGACCTCCCAATACCAGGTCGATATTGCGGGATGCGGCAATCACCTCGGTATCATCCGTGCCGTCTATATTCCAGCCCAGATGAGAGATGCAGATGATGACATCACACTTCTCCTTCTTCTTCAGGATCTCTGTCATCTCGTTCGCCTTCTGGATAGGATCCAGGTACTGGATGCAACCGTAGTTCTTCTCAATCACCAAGCCAGCAAGCTGCGGAGCCAGTCCGAAGACGCCAATCTTGAGTCCCTTGCGATGCAATATCACGTATGGCTTCACAATATCCGCCAGCTCGGTGCCGGTGAAATCGTAGTTGGCACAAACGATCGGGAACTTTGCCATCTTGAAGAGACGCACCATATTGTCCATGCCGTAATCAAACTCATGGTTTCCGATGGTGGCTGCATCATACTTCATCTCGTTCATTAATCCCACTTCTACATCCCCCTTGAAGAGCGAATAGTAAGGAGATCCCTGAGAGAAGTCGCCACTGTCGAAGAGCAGAAGATCAGGATTCAGACTGCGTTCCTGCTTGATCATTGCCACACGGCGGAGGTAGCCTCCACGGTTTGCTATGGCTGTATCTGCGAGATTCGGATTGTAAGGCATCACGCAGGAGTGGGTATCGTTGGTATGAAGCACCACGAGCTGCTTCACTACCTTTGGAGTCTTCTGCACCTTTGCCTCCTTCTTGCCCTTTGAATCCTTCAGGACTTTAGCCTGTACTGTTGCCGGCTGCAGCGTGAATGATGCCAGCGCCAGCGCTATATATAATAATGTATGTTTCATTTCTGTACTTATTTAGTTAGTCTATCTGCATTCCGGGGATTGCAAATCCCCGGAAACCTTCGTTCCCCCTATTCTACTACGCAGCGGCCTTCTACTCTTGACTCCACTACCTTGCCCTGAGCCTTCATCTCACGGAAATAGTCCATGATGATGTAGCGCACATTGTTCTCCTTCGCCTTAGGAGCCACCACATCGGTACCGCTCTTGAAGGCTACAAGCTGGTCGTTGCCCTCGGCAAGATAATCAAGGGTGGCTATGCGATAGCTCTTGGCTGGATCGACAGGTTCGCCGTTCAGGGTTACGCCCTTCAGCTTTCCGTCGCGGGTGATAACCATTCTTACGGCATGGCTCACACCCTCGCCACCACGGTGGGCTATCTGCTGGAAGAGTTCAAGCACCTTCTCGCCGGTAAGCGTGAGGAAACAGATCTTGTTCTCGAAAGGAGCCACCTCGCTCACATCGCCAACGTTGATATCGCCCTTGGCAAAGTCAGCACGGATGCCACCCATGTTATACACCGAGAAGACAGGCTGCTCATTAAACTGTCTGCCACCCCATACCAGGATGTCAGAAAGCAGATTACTCAACTCGCTCTCAGGGCGATGGCGGGTCATATCATGAGCCACGGATCCCACTACAGGTCCCATAATGCTATCCACCTTGTGCTGATAAGGGGCGATGAACTTCGCAGCCTCAGCATCCGGCTGGGCATCCCATTTTTTATCTACCAATATACGGGTTCTCTCCACCTTTGCCACCTTGAATTTCTGGGCAAAGGCTGGACTTGCCATCAGCATCAGAGCCATGGAGGCAAGCATCATCTGCATACTATTCTTTTTCTTCATACCTTTTACAATATTCTAATTTCGGGATGCAAAGATACAAAATAAATCGGCGAAAAAGACGAAAAAGGCGAGAAAAAAACGTTTCTTTAGTAAAGAAAACAAAAAAAGAAGGGGAAAAAGAGAAGAAACCCACTGAAAATTTGCGAGATACGAGAAAAAGTCGTAACTTTGCACCCGCTTTTCGGCGTAACCGCTGTTGTCTGGGCAGAAGTGTTGCCCGGCCATGTTGCGTTGGAACGACAAACAATTTTTAATTTTATACAAAAAAATGGATTTGATTAAAGTTGCTGAAGAAGCATTTGCAACCGGCAAGAAGTTCCCTGAGTTCAAGGCAGGTGATACTATCACAGTCGCTTACAAAATCGTCGAGGGTACTAAGGAGCGTATCCAGCTCTATCGTGGTGTTGTTATCAAGATCTCTGGTCATGGTGACAAGAAGCGTTTTACAGTTCGCAAGATGTCTGGTACTGTAGGTGTTGAGCGTATCTTCCCTATCGAGTCACCAGCTATCGATTCTATCGAGGTGAACAAGCACGGTAAGGTACGTCGCGCTAAGTTGTACTACTTGCGTAAGCTCACAGGTAAGAAGGCTCGTATCGCTGAGAAGAAGACCATCGCTAAGAGCGCTGAGTAATTTTCTTAGTTACCTATTAAAAATTAGAATCAGAAAAAGGGCATCCGATCTCACGATTGGATGCCCTTTCTGCATTTCCTTATTCTCCGGCGCTGTAGTTGGTCAGCCCGTCATCGGTGCCGTGCAATGCGCCCTGCAGATCAGCCCAGCTCTGGAATCCGGCAAGCAATGCCAGACGGTTGAGTGTCTGCTGTGAAGGTTTCTCCTTTCCTTTCATTATTTCCCACACCTTGTGCAGCAACTTGTTGTTTCTATGCTTCTCTTCGTGCTGCAGGTGTTCCCTGCCTAGCTTCTTCTCCAAAGCTACAGCGAGGATTTTCAAATCATTTTTCATTGTGATTATCCTTCCTCAAATTCTCAATTCCTTTAATTTCTCAAATTTTCATTTTTCATTCCTAACTGCGGGCAAAAGTACACAATATTTTTGAAACGGAGTCATGTTTGGGAGATTATTTTTGAATTTCGCACGAAAAAAATGGTTTTCTCATATTTTTTTTGTAATTTTGCAACCAAATTCTAAATACATTTCTTAATTAAGATGAAAGAATTAGCACTTAAGTACGGATGCAATCCGAATCAGAAGCCTTCTCGCATCTATATGGATGACGGAAGGGAACTGCCTATCGAAGTTATCAACGGCCGTCCTGGCTACATCAACTTCCTGGATGCTTTCAACTCTTGGCAATTGGTCAAGGAACTGAAGGCAGCTACAGGAATGCCTGCTGCCGCTAGTTTCAAACATGTTTCTCCTGCTGGTGCTGCCATCGGCCTGCCTCTGAGCGACACATTGAAGAAGATTTACTTCTGCGATGACGTAGATTTCGAACTTTCTCCTTTGGCTTGCGCTTATGTTCGTGCTCGTGGTGCAGACCGCATGTGCTCTTACGGTGACTTTGTTGCCCTGAGCGATGTATGCGATGAGGCTACTGCCCTCCTCATCAAGCGTGAGGTGAGCGATGGCGTGATTGCTCCAGGCTTTACCCCTGAGGCTATCAAGGTGTTGAAGGAGAAGCGCAAGGGTACCTACTGCGTCATTCAGATTGATCCAGACTACGTGCCAGCTCCTATCGAGCACAAGCAGGTATTCGGTGTTACCTTCGAGCAGGGACGCAACGAGGTGAAGCTCGATGATCCAGCTCTCTTCGAGGATATCCCTACCAAGAACAAGAACTTCACTGCAGAGGCTAAGCGCGACCTGATTATCTCGCTCATCACCCTGAAATATACCCAGAGTAACTCTGTATGCTACGTGAAGGATGGTCAGGCTATCGGTATCGGTGCCGGTCAGCAGAGCCGTATCCACTGTACCCGTCTGGCTGGTTCTAAGGCTGATGAGTGGTGGTTGCGCCAGTGTCCTAAGGTGATGAACCTGCCTTTCAAGGAGAAGATTCGCCGTGCCGACCGCGACAATACCATCAACGTCTATATCTCTGACGAGTGGGAGGATGTATTGCAGGATGGCGTATGGGAGCAGTTCTTCACAGAGAAACCTGAGCCATTGACCCGCGAGGAAAAGAAGGCTTGGATTGCCCAGAACAAGGGTGTATCTGTAGGTAGCGACGCTTTCTTCCCATTCGGCGACAACATCGAGCGTGCTCACAAGAGTGGTGTAGAATACATTGCAGAAGCAGGCGGTAGCATCCGTGACGATAATGTTATCGATACATGCGATAAGTACGGCATCGCCATGGCGTTTACTCACGTTCGCCTCTTCCATCATTAATTTATATAATATAAAAGGTATATGAGCGATATTGACGATATTATCATGGGTGGCATGGTTTTCAAGGGCGGCGGTGGTCCGAAGAAGGACGACGACGACAAGGTGAAGACCAAGGCCAAGAAGAAGAAGTACATTACGGGTGCTCACGGAAGCGGCTCTGCCCGTCAGAAGGCAAAGTATCGCCAACAGAGAGCCAACCGTAAATCGCAGAAGAAGAAGTAATTCTTTTCTCCAGAGAATAAAAAATAAATCCCCATCGACAGGAGCAGTCCAGTCGATGGGGATTTTTTCGTATTTCAGACATCAGTCTTCATTGAGCCTGATGCCCTGCCAGGTGGAAACCAGGTCGCCCGATACGGCTATGGTTGGCGTCTGACTCTTCTCATTCACCACTACCGACTTCTGCGCCACATTCGTCTTCACATAGTCGAAGAGATCGCCATAGGTAACCTTGCCCTTACTCTCCTGCAGTTTCTTCAGGAGAAAATAGGTAAAGAGTCCGTGCTTCTTCTCCTTGTAGGGATAAGCCGTCTCGCTACCCTGGGCAGCCGTCATCACGAGCATGTTGCCCTTCGGAGCCTCAGCCTTCGCCTTGAGTGCCACACCTCTGGCTGAAGCCAGCATACCCTCGCCTCGTTTGCTGCCACTGAAGCAGGCATCCATCAGCACCGTTACGCAGGCTGCGTTCAGACCGTTGAGTTCAGCATACAGCCTGCTCATACTGTAACCCGTTGCCAGAATATTGCTCTTGCCATCTACGGGCAGGAGATAGGAGGTGCCGTTACTCTCGTCGGGCATTCCATGTCCGGCATAATAGAAGATGAATCTCGCTTCAGCTCCATAAGCCTTGGCGATGTTCTGCATCCAGTTGATTTCCGCCAGCATATTGTTGAGGGTGGCATCCTTGCGGATATGCAGGTTGCTTTCCGGAATGCCGAGCAGCTTGATGCAGTATTCCCTGAAAGCCATACCGTCGTTGAGGGCAAACTCCACGTTCACTTCCTCCTGGTAATTCTCGTTGGCGATGATTACGGCAAAGGTCTTCTCCTGCTTCACCTTCGAAACGGGAATGTTCAGATCCACGTCCGATTTCAGATAGCTTGCCAGCGTGTTCACGCCTTCAGCGGCTCCCGCTGCCTTCGCCGTCTTCCGGGTAGCAATAGACTGATGTTCATCCCTTACAAATTCCTGGGCACAGGTGGAGTCGGTTCTCATTACCTTCACCAGTCCTTTCTTGCCCACAGAGATTCTCTGAGAGTGGACAGGTAGCGAGAACCAACATCCTGCTGCCATCATCACCATCATCATGATATTCTTCCATTTCATACACTAGCGGTTTTGATGTTTACACCTTATTATATATATAGAGTTTGATAGATTTCCCTTAACTTCTCTCTAACTTCCTTTAACTTCTCTCTAACTTCCCATTTACCAGTCGTCCGAGAATCCGTCGGAAGAATCAGCAAGAAGCGCCTCTTTCAGAATGTCGATAATGGAGTTCTGGAAAGCCGAAGCCATCACGAAAGCCTTGCTTGATGCCAGCTTGTGTTTGTCCTTTTCTACATAAGGATAGCAGGAACTGATGTTCCACACCTCATCCTTGCTCACCACCTCGTCATCATCCGCCTCACCGGTAGCAGCCGCGGCGAGCACACTGGCGATGGCACTTGTCCATCCGCCGCCCGATTTTACGGTCACTTCGTAGCTGTCCATATAGACGCTCACCCTTGCCTTCTCCTCCTTCACGTCCACACGGATATACGGCATCATATCCACCTGATAATGGTTGACTCCGGCATTCTGTCGGGCGATGTTCTCGATATAAGCCTGGGTAATGATCAGTCCCTGTTCAGCATTCTGCTCTCTAATCACGCCGTGGGTATCCTTACTTTTAAATGCACGGTTGAACCATTCGAGGGCTTTCTTGAAAATTTCAGCCTTCGACTGACCCGCACAGGCGATGACCTCCTGATAGTTCAGGCGGTTCTTGTTGTCCAGGGCTACTTCCTTGCTCAGGTTTCCTGCAGCCTCTGTCCAGTTATCGCCATACTTGTCCTTGGCGTATCTCTCAATCTGTTCGGCTGTAAAGACCTGTGCACTTGCCGTAAGGGCAAGCACGCAGAGTGCAAGTGTGATAAGATATTTCTTCATATTATCATTTATATTTTAAGTGATGCTGCAAAGATAGCATTTTTTTAAATACAAACCCGTTCAGATGATAAAAACCCATGGTGCAATTCGTAAAAACTTGCAGTTACCGGCTTTTAATCATCCAAACGGGTGGATTTTTTCGATTAACAGGAGTAATTTTCGCTATTTCTAGTTCTTCACGCTCTTTACGCCCTTGCCCTTGGTAAGATGCAGGGTGGCAGCCTTGAGCTTGTGATTGCTGTGGTCGAAGATGATGGCTGGATCCAGGCGCTTGCCGCCGAAAGACACCTCGAAATGGAGATGCTCTGTGGTGGCCCTGCCAGTGCGGCCCGTAAGACCGATTACCTGACCTGCCTTCACCTTATCACCCTTCTTCACCATGTTCTTACTCTGATGGCTATAGAGCGTTTCCAAGCCGTAGGCATGCTTGATGCGGATACAGTTGCCATAGCCGTAGTAAGGTCCCGAGGCAACCACCACGCCATCGAAGGCGGCATAAATCTCGTCGTTAGGCTTGGTCTTCAAATCCACACCCGAGTGACGGCGGGCACCTCCGTATGGACTGATGACACGGGCATCAGGCAATGGATATGCCCATGCCTTCTCTTCTATCTTCTCCAGATCGAGACGGAAGGTGTTGGTGATGGTAAACGGGTCGTACACCTCGTCGGGGTCGAGGGTCATGGCGTGATCGCTACGGCTGCTTCCCGATTTCTTATTTGTTTCCTTATTGTTTCTATCATTCTTATCGTTCTTGGAAACGGAGGAGTCCTTGCCACCAATCACCTTGATGCCGATGCGGTTGCCCTCCTTGCGGAACTGCACGGTCTGTCGGCGGAGCTTATGGCTCTTCAGCTCGATGATGGTCTCCGGATTGATGCGCGCACCATTCACCATGATGGAGAAATCGCAATAGGTCTCTCCCTCTCGGGTGCCCACGATGGCAATGGTCTGTCCTGCATCTATCGACTGTCCCACCTTCACCAGGTTCTCGGCATTGTTGGCATACACGGTTTCCAGACCGTTGTCATGTCGGATCACAATCACGTTGCCCATCGACTCGGTCTTGCGCGAGAGACGCACATAACCATCAAACATAGCCTTCACAGCATCGCCCTTGGCAGTAGAGATGCGCATCACGCTGTTGCCATTGATAAGGCTAGCCTTGCCCACAGGAAGCGGGAATGAATATTCCTTGGCACGGAATATCTCAAAGTCAACATTGAAGGCTTGACTCTGGGCAAAGAGACCTGGCGTTGCGATGCTCACCTGCTGTTGCTCGGCGGCAGTAAACTCATTCTTGGCGGGCATGAAACTACTCAGCGAAAGCATCAGCATTCCCGAGACGGCAGCCAGCCCGATTCTTCTTCTTAATCTTCTGTTTACAATCATTCTCTATTCTTTTAGATTCATTTTTTAAATTTAACCATTAAATCTTAAAACATAAAAACATCCATTTTTCCCTCTTCGTTCATAGAAAAGAGAAAAATGGATGTTATCCTGAAAACTTACTTCATCAGAATGCCGGTATAGATTCTGCCACTCTCGATGCCCAGCTTTCTTGCCGAGAAGAACTCGTCGCTATGGGCAAAGGTACAGATGCCGCAATCCTGGATATTCTCCTCAGCCACACCGCAATGCAGCAGGATCTGCTTGTTGCAGAGCGGCAGGTTGATGTGCCACTTCAGCGGCTGCACGATGTTTCCTTCTGCAGCCAGGCGCTCACGCTCGGCAATATCTACCGAGAAGGCGGCATTGGGGCGCTGCTCGGCAATCTCTTCCATCGGGAAGGCTGCCTGCTCGAAAGCCTCATACACCTCATCGCCTACCTCGAAATGCTCCAGCGAGATACCCGGACCAATCACTGCCTTCAGCTTCTTTGGCTCCGTATGATAGGCGAAAGCCATCTCCTGGATGGTCTTGTGGACGATGCGTGCCAGCGTGCCTCGCCATCCGGCATGGATGGCTGCCACGGCATGGTGCTCCTCGTCATAGAGCAGGATTGGGATGCAGTCGGCGGTGGAAACACCTATGCATACGCCCTTCTCATTGGTCATCACGGCATCTACGCCCTCGAGAATCATCTTGCGGATGTTCTCTGGCATTGAGAAATAATCTCCTGCCACCTGACGGACCTCTACTCCATGCACCTGATGCGGCAGGATGATATGGTCGATGCTTATGCCCAGCTCATCCGCCAGCTTCCTGCGGTTCTCTGCCACGTGTTCAGCGCAGTCGCCGCAATAGTCATTGATATTGAATTCGCTGTAGTTGCCCTGGCTTACTCCTCCCTTTCGGGTGGTAGAGAAAGCAGTGACGCCCTCAGCGATATGATATTCCTTATTCATATTCGAAATCATCTAAGTCATCTACATCCTCGATTTCATCCTCGTCGATATACTCCACGATGTCCTCGCCCTCAGCCTCGAGTTCCTGCTGGAAGCGGCTCATATCCTTGTCACGGTGAACGAGGGTATCTTCTGAAGTAATCTCCTGCAGCTTGTTGCTCTCTGAATTCAACTCCTTCCAGAGCACATCCTTGAGTTCCTGGATGCCCTGTCCGGTAACTGATGAGATGAATACCACCGGAAGATCGGTTGGCAGGGTCTCCTTCAGCATCTCGATGAGCTCCTCGTCCAGCAGGTCACACTTGGTGATGGCGAGCACGCGATGCTTGTCGAGCATCTCTGGGTTGAAGTTCTTCAACTCGCCCAGCAGCACCTCGTATTCCTTCTTGATGTCGTCGGTATCGCCTGGAACCATGAAGAGGAGCAGCGAGTTGCGCTCGATGTGTCGCAGGAATCGCAGTCCCAAGCCCTTTCCTTCGCTCGCTCCCTCGATGATACCCGGGATATCTGCCATCACGAAACTCTGATGGTCGCGGTAATCCACGATACCCAACGATGGCTCGAGGGTGGTAAACGGATAGTTGGCTATCTTTGGACGGGCACTGGATACGGCAGAGAGCAGGGTTGACTTTCCGGCATTAGGGAAACCCACAAGACCCACATCGGCAAGGAGCTTCAGCTCCATGATGATGGTCATCTCCTGCATCGGCTCACCTGGCTGCGCATAGCGTGGAGCCTGGTTGGTAGAGGTACGGAACTGGAAGTTGCCCAGTCCGCCGCGTCCGCCCTTCAGGAGCAGTACTTCCTGACCGTCGTAAGCCACGTCGCAGACGAACTTACCGGTTTCGGCATTATACACCACGGTACCGCAAGGCACATCGATATAGATGTCCTTACCATCAGTGCCGTGGCACTTGTCACGTCCTCCATTGCCACCATGCTCGGCGAAGAAGTGGCGCTGATACTTCAGATGCAGCAAGGTCCAGTAGTTGTGGTTGCCGCGAAGATAGATGCTTCCTCCACGTCCGCCATCGCCACCGTCAGGTCCACCATTCGGTTGGTACTTCACGTGGCGCAGGTGCATGGAGCCTTTACCACCCTTACCAGAGCGGCAGTTGATCTTTACATAATCTACGAAATTGGATTCAGCCATTGATTTTTCTTTTATTATTTAACGAATAAATCTTCCCCGCAGCCTTGCGGGGAAGATTATTATATCTTGATTACAAGTTGTCGATTACATTGCAAACACGAGCAAAGATCTCATCTACTGTTCCGAGACCCTCGATGTGGTGGTGGATACCCTCCTTCTCATACCAGTCGATGAGAGGAGCAGTCTGTGTATGATATACGTTGAGACGCTTCTTGATAGTCTCCTCGTTGTCATCAGAACGGCCACTCAACTTACCGCGGTTGAGCAGACGAGCCATCAGCTCATCCTCTGGAACGGCAAGCTCGATCATGGCAGCGATCTTGTGACCACGCTCAGAGAGCATCTTCTTCAAAGCCTCAGCCTGTGGAGTGGTACGTGGGAAACCGTCGAAGATCACACCTGCGTGATCCTTGCCGAAGCTGTCATATACGCTTGCGAGGATGTCGATCATCAACTCGTCTGGAATCAACTGACCATTGTCAATATAGCCCTTGGCTGTCTTGCCGAGCTCTGTACCATTCTTGATTTCGTTACGAAGAACGTCACCTGTAGAAATGTGACCGAGACCATACTTCTCGATCATCTTGTCGCTCTGTGTACCCTTACCAGCACCTGGAGCACCGAAAATTACGATATTTTTCATTTTTACCTTAATATATATAAATTGTTTTATGTTGTGTCTCCCACATGCTTCACCCCCTATTCTTCTACAATCGTGTAGATGTCGCGGAGGTTTCTGCCTTCTTGGTCATAATCTAATCCATATCCTACGATGAAATCGTTAGGGATTTCCATTACGGCATAGTTGATATCCAGATCCACCTTCAGATTGCCCGGCTTCACGAGGAGCGAGCAGATCTCGATGCTGGCAGGATTCTTCTTCTTCAGATCCTCGATCATGTGAGCCATGGTAAAGCCGGAATCCACGATGTCCTCCACGATCACCACGTGGCGACCGGTAAGATCCTGGTTCAGACCCATCAGGGTCTTCATGCTGCCGGTAGAACTGGTGCCCTCGTAGGAAGCATACTTCACAAAAGAAATCTCGCTTGGTACCGTAATCATTCGCATCAGATCGGCAGCGAAGATAAACGAACCATTCAACACAGCCAGGAACACCGGAGTCTTGTCCGCATAATCCTGGTTCAATCGGTCGGCAACGACCTGTACCTTCTTCAGAATATCTGCCTCTGGAATGGAGGTCTTGAAGGTCTTATCCTTGATTTTTACTATGCCCATAGTCTTGATGATATAATATTTTCTGCAAAATTACGAAAAAATCGTGAAACTTCATCCATTCATCGACTTTTTTTAGTACTTTTGCATTAAATTAATCAGATAATCGGACATAACATACATTAATATATGAAAATATTCACTAGTGCTCAGATACATGAGCTGGATAAATACACCATTGAGCATGAGCCAATCACATCGCTCAACCTGATGGAAAGGGCGGCAAAGGCGCTCACCCGTGCCATCGAGCAGGAATGGTCTAACAGAACGCCGGTCGTGGTTTTCGCCGGTCCGGGAAACAATGGTGGTGATGCACTTGCCGTGGCACGCCTCCTCAGCGAAGACGGCTATGGAGTGAGTGTATTCCTGTTCAATGTGCACAACAAGCTTTCTGCCGACTGTGCCACCAACAAGAAACGACTCATTGAGGGTAAGCGCGTCAAGCAGTTTACCGAGGTCACCGTCAACTTCGACCCTCCTCAGCTCGAGGCGGGAATGCTCGTGGTGGATGGCCTCTTCGGCAGCGGACTCAACAAGCCGCTGGCGGGCGGATTCGCTGCCATGGTGAAATACATCAACCAGAGTGCGGCAAAGATCGTGAGCATCGACCTGCCTTCCGGCCTGATGAGCGAGGACAATTCCTACAACATCAGCGCCAACATCATCCGTGCCGACCTCACCCTCACCCTGCAGCAGAAGAAGCTGTCGATGATGATGGCAGACAACCAGCAGTACCTGGGCAGAATCAAGGTGCTTGATATCCGACTCTCTCCAGAGTTCATCCAGCGCACCGAGAGCCGTTGCAGCATCCTTGAGGAGAAGGACATCCGCCAGCTTCTGAAACCTCGCGGCGACTTCGCCCACAAGGGCAGCATGGGCACGGCGCTCCTCATCGCAGGCAGCTACGGCATGTCGGGCGCTTCGGTCCTTGCCACCAGAGCCTGCCTCAGAACGGGTGTGGGAAAGGTGATTACCCATACGCCTAAGAGAAACTACGAGATCATGCAGATTTCCGTGCCCGAGGCGGTACTGCAGATGGATACAGAGGAAACCATCTTCAGCGAACCGGTAGATACGGAAGATTACCACGCCATGGGCATCGGTCCGGGACTGGGAACCAGCGAGGCGACAGCCATCGCCCTGATTGCCCAGCTCAGAAGATGCACCTGTCCGGTAGTGGTGGATGCCGATGCACTCAATATCCTTGCCAGTCACCGTGCCTGGATGCAACAGTTGCCTAAGAACCTCATCTTCACTCCACATCCTAGAGAGCTTGACCGTCTGGCTGGCATCACCAGCAGCAACTGCACCGAGCGCCTCTACAAGGCATGCGAGCTTGCCGACCGTCTGCACGGCTACATCCTGCTGAAGGGACATTTCTCAGCCCTCTGTCATCCGGATGGTAAGGTAGAGTTCTGCTCTACGGGCAACAGCGGTATGGCTACGGCGGGCAGTGGCGATGTGCTTACAGGCATCATCACCGCTCTTCTGGCTCGCGGCTACAAGCAGGCAGATGCTGCCCGCATCGGTATGTACCTTCATGGTCTTGCCGGCGACCTCGCTATCAAGGACCTGGGCAAGGAAAGCCTCATCGCCAGCGATCTCATCGATTACCTGCCGAAGGCATTCCTCAGATTGGAAGAGTAAGATTGGAAAAGTATAAGAATGCAGAAAGGGTGTGCTCGTGTGAGCACACCCTTTCTGCATTCTTATGTTTATACTAGGCTTCCAATGAATTTCTGGCTTCATAGAAGCGCTTTTCCAGTTCACGTCGCAGGTCGTCCTTGCGGTCCATATTCAGCTTCTTGCGGATATGGCTGCGCTGGCAGGTGATGTTCGATTCACTCTTGTTCAGTTCGATGCAGATTTCCTTCAGCATCTTGCCTTCCAGCACCATCTGGCAGATCACTCGCTCACTGTTGGTAAGGTCGGCACATACCAGATCCCATGCCTTCTTGCTCAGTTCGCTGGTCTTCAACTGTTCTGCGGCACGCTCCAGGATATTCTGCTGCTGCTCCGGACTCAGTCGGCTCAGCAGGTTTACCGCCATATCCTTCTCTTCATCCTTCAGGTCGGCAAGCATGTGCAGAGCCTTCCTCTCTTCTTCCCGTAACTGCTTGGGCTGTCTGAGTTCCTTGATGATGAGAGGTTCCCAGTTATAGAGCCATACATACAGAATCATCAGGAAACCTACCAGAATAGCCTTGATGCTGAAGAACAGCACGGAAATCTGCGTATGCGAGAGGGCTACCGCTACCACTGGCAGCAGAGCGACGGCAAAGCCGAGAGTGGTTCGGTTGAGCTGCTGGCTCTGGGCGGTAATGGCGAGTATAAACATGATAAAGATATTGCTCATCACGCTCAGGTTGTCCCGATCGCCCTGATAGTGCAGACAAAGCATACTGTCTATCGCCAGCTTGACGAATACGAGGATATAGAGCAGGGAGATGCCGGTCTTGAATACCACCTTGCGCTTCAGCACCACATACGTCAGCAGCACCAGTGCGAGGGTATGGACTATATTATAGAACATGCCCCCCCATGCTTTCATCATGTAAAACAAAAGGAAGTGATAGGGAATAATAAGTATCTCTACCAAAGTCAAAAAGACGAAGGCGATCACCCTCCGGCGATCCACCACTCCACAATAGTCAGGGCATAAATGATGTTCCAAGCGCAAACACCAATCCCAAAGTTTGTTCTTAGCTTTCATTTCTTGCTTTCAATTTACTTATAATTTAAACAGTCGTTTATATTTATTATAATCAAAGTCTTGCCCGCTTGGGGCACTTTGCATATCTTTCAGGACCTCTGAGTCCTGAATTCATTGATATTTTACCAACTTATTCTTCTCTGTTGCAAAATTACTACTAAAAATCGAAAAACTCTAAGAAAACTGATAAAAAGTGGCTAAAAAAGCAAAAAACAGATGAGAAAAAGCATTTTTCAGGGTTTTTCAGTGTTTCATTTATGCGGTTTTTATTCGGTATCAGCATTTTTAGGCGCATTTTTCTTGGCAGCAATCGAAAAAGACGCTATCTTTGCAATCGTAAAAACAAAGTTCGCGGTTTCAAGCCCGAGCTTCCAATCAAACCCCAAAGTTGCCAACAGGCATCTAAGAACAATGGAGTAGATGATAAAGATGATGATGAGTAGAAGAAGAGTAAATGATAGACTTACTATTCTTTAATAAATAAAGTCTAGTTTCAAGCCTATTGAATGGAAGGAAAAGGAAATTAAGAAAAAGAAAAAAGTATAAGTATAAGTATAAGTAAAAGATGATGATGCGTTTCTCTAGAGAGACCATTTGTCATTCTTAAATCATTAAAAGATTTTAAGTATGAACAGAAGGATTTTAATTGCGCTACTGGCTGTAGGCAGCTTCATCTGCCCAGCCGTCGCTCAGAAGGTGGCCTTGAAGACGAACCTCCTTTATGATGCTACAAGCACCATGAACCTCGGCTTCGAATTTGGCCTTTCCCCAAAATGGACCTTGGATGTATCCGGCAACTACAACCCGTGGACATTTTCCAAGAACAAGAAGTGGCAGCACTGGCTTGTTCAACCAGAAGCTAGATACTGGTTCTGCAATAAGATGATGGGCTCCTTCATCGGCTTCCACGCCCTCGGAGGTTCTCATAACATAGGTAACGTAGATCTTGACTTCAAGTTCCTCGGTACCGACTTCTCCAAATTGAAAGATTACAGATACGAAGGTTGGTTCGTAGGTGCAGGTGTAGCATACGGTTATACCTGGGCTCTCTCCAAGCATTGGAACTTCGAGGCTGAACTCGGAGTGGGATACGTTTATTCGAAATCGGATAAATATGAATGCCCACAGTGTGGTGAGAAACTCGAGAAAGACAAGGCGCATCACTACGTAGGACCTACCAAGGCGGCACTCAATCTGGTGTATGTCTTCTAATTCATGATACATTATTATATTAATAAGTAAAAACTGAAGATTATGAATACATATAAGATTTTAAACAAGACACTTGGAGCCGTCGCCCTCAGCATTCTGTTTAGCACTAACGCTATCGCTCAGGAACAGGCTGCCAAGGATATGAAAGTCCTCAACAAGGAAATCAAGAAGAAAGGCAATAAGGTGAACGTCTATATGGACCTCAACCTGGATGACGTGAAACTGGCAAGCAACAAGGGTCTCATCCTTACACCTATTTTATATAAAGGTGAGGATACGCTCAAACTCCCGGCTGTGGAGGTGATGGGTAACAAGAGATACATCTACTACCAGCGTACCAAGAAGACCGCTACCCAGAACCCGCTCATCGTTGCCAAGCGTGAAAACAAGGAGCCACAGACGCTCCGATACGCTTCATCCACTCCTTACCAGGACTGGATGAAGAACTCCAACTTCGCCATCAGCAATGATGCATGCGGATGTAACCAGAAACTGCTGGCTGAAAACCTGCTCACCAACAATGGCGAGGCGCTCGTTACTCCTCAGCAGCTCTATCAGGCTTATCAGCAGCCAAAGGCGGAGGCAGTGAAGATCAGACAGGAAAACGGTTCGGCTAGACTCAACTTCCGCATCAACAAGTGGGATATCGTGAAGGATCTCGGTAACAATACCAATGAGTTGGCTACCATCAAGCAGACGCTCGACCTCGTGAAGAACGACCCTGATGTAACCATCACTTCCATTACCCTCCACGGATATGCTTCTCCTGATGGCAGCTATGCCAACAACAACAAGCTTTCCCGCAACCGTACCCAGGCTCTCTACAACTACCTGTTGAAGACCTACCCTATCGACAAGAAGCTCTTCAAGGTAGAATCTACAGCTGAGGATTGGGAAGGAACACTGGAGTACATCAAGAGTCACAACATCCCTCAGAAGGAAGCTGCTCTCAAGATCATCAACAGCGATATGACTCCTGACCAGAAGGAACAGACGCTCGCAGCCAAGGCTGGTGAGGCATTCCGATTCCTCGTTGACAAGGTTTGGCCAGGCTTGCGCCGCACAGATTACACCATCGAGTACGACGTGAAGGCATTCAACCTCGAAGAGGCTCGCAGAGTGATCAACACCCGTCCACAGAAGCTCTCTCTGCAGGAGATGTACATGGTAGCCAACAGTTATCCGAAGGGAAGCGCAGAGTACAACAATGTATTCGACACCGCAGTGAAGATGTTCCCTGAAGATAAGCTCGCCAATCTGAATGCTGCTCTTGCTGCCATCGACAGAGGTGACAAGATAAGCGCAGAGAAGTACCTGAAGAAGGCTGGCACCGGTGCCGAAGTAGATAATGCCCGTGGTTGCCTCGCCGTTCTCAATGAGGATTACGAAGCTGCCAAGCAGTACTTCCAGAAGGCAGTAGCCGGAGGCTTGAAGGGTGCTCAGGAGAATCTCAACAAGCTGAACAAGATTGTGGAATAAGCTAAGCGCCCTGAAAGGGCAAAAGCTCCTAGCCCAGGGCAACACCCTGGGTAAACAAGCCGCAAGCAAAGCGCCCTGAAAGGGCAAAAGCTTCATAAACGCTTGATGTAATTTATATATAAGTAAAAGAATAAACAATAATATTAATATAAACTAAAAAATTTAATTTAAGAACAAGAAAAGAAAGAATAGTATTTGATTACCCCCGGGCGAAGACAGTGATGAGGTCAGAGAGACCCGTCCATTTCGCAACTCAAACTAAAAATTTTGTATAACACTTAATAAGTAAAAGATTATGAAGAAAATGAATTTGCTCGTTATGAGCTTGGTATCAGCAGCAGCGTTATCTTTCTCAAGCTGCAGTAACAATGATGATTTGACAGGTGGTGGAACTCAGTCACAGGCTGACGGTGTCTATATGACATTGAAGATTTCTGGTGCAACAAGTCATGGAACCAGAACAGGTGTAACAGCCGACAAAACTACCACAGAGAATGGTAACTCAGACGAGAGTACAATAACCCAAGGTATGTTGTATATCTATGATGGACAGACCTGTGTATTCCACAAGGTCATCACCGCAGAGATGTTCGATACAAAGCCAACTCAGACAACTGCAGGTGTTACAAAGCCTATCAAGGTTGCTGTAACTGGAGCTATTACGACTAACAAGCCGTACAATGTTTACTTCCTGGCAAACAATACAACTGTAACTGACCCATTAGCAGCAGGGAAAAGCTTTACAGCCTCAACTTCAGGTGGTGCAGATTATGCTACAGCTAACAACTTTGTTATGTTCAACCAGAATGATGGAACAAAGGAGGCTGCTCATAGCACCGTTACATTCACTGACGCAGCTAAGTCTGTAGCTACACCAGCCGCAGCTGGCGAGATTAAATTGGATCGTGTAGTTGCTCGTATCGATAACCCATCGTTTGCCGAGACAGTAACAACCGTAACTCCTGCAACCGATACAAAGACATCTATCAATGTTGCAGATGTTGTAGCAGGCATTTCTTACGAGGGATTTGCAGTTTCCAACTTGAACAACAACTCTTATGTCAAGCAGAACTGGGATAGTAAGTTTGAGACTTTGAATGTTAAATTGGGAGCGGAGCCTAAGTATTATCTGCCAAAGAGTGCTTATGGTACATTATACAATGCTGAAGGTCTTGAGAACTTTAGCTCAAAAGAAAATAAAGTCAGCTGGAAGTATGCTTTCGAGAATACCACAACTGACGTAGACGAAGCTACAGCAGTTTACTTCAAGGTTAAGGTTGCCTTGACTGAGACAGCAATGGCAGCATCAGACTTCAAGGATGGTACATTCTATCGTTATGACGGAAGACTTTACACCAGCATTAAGGCTATTTTCGATAATGCTGCAACAGGTGAGATTTCTAACCCATTCACCGAGACAAACAGCATTACTCCTGCAGACGTAGTGGCAAAGATCTCAGATGCAGATGGCAAGCTTACCACAGACGAAGCTAAATTGGCTAAATTCCGTCAGGACTATAAGATTGAGGTTTACCGCCAAGGTACAATGTACTACCGCTGGGCTATCTCAGACAATGCCTACAAGCCATTTGTTGCAAGTGAGACAACTCATACATATTCAGTATTGCGTAACAGCATCTATCGCTTGAATGTTACAAAGGTTAGCGAAATTGGTAAGGACGTTCCTAATGGACCAGAGCCAGACGATCCAATCAAGGATCCTAACTTCTACATGAATGTAACAGTTAGCATCAACCCTTGGGTTCTCAATGCACAGCCAATCGAGTTGAAGTAATCAGAACTTCAATTGGTAGGAAAAGATGAATACGGGATGAACCCCATCCCCCGCTCTCAAGATAATTCTTGAAACAACAATACTCTCAATCTCCCGGGGGCAACCCCGCCTCCGGGAGATTAAAAAAGAAAAAGATGATATTTGCCGCCAACAGATGGCGGGAACCCCTATCGTGCTGAATCAGCACCACTCAACAAGAAAAAAAAGATGCCGAAGGCTACCCCACTTCTTACGCCCTACGGCACACTAGATATAAGTATAAGTAAAAGAATCAATAAAACACAAACGATATGAAACATTTCATCATCAAAAACGGTTGCAAAGTGGTTTGTATCTCAGCCATCGCACTCTCTTCGCTTTCATCATGCATGAAAGACGATCTGACGAATTGTCCTGCACCTAAGGTGTCGCTCAAGTTCGATTATACATATAATGTTGAGAACGCTGATGCCTTCTCCCAGGAAGTGAAAAACCTCAACGTCTATGTTTTCGATAAAAACGGTAAATACTTCGATACCTATACGCAGTCAGCCGACAAATTCGAAACGGGTCACAGCATGGACATCACAGACTTACAGGAAGGTAAATACACCTTCGTCTGCCTGGCTCGTGACAAGAAACCTACAGGTAGCAGAGCCGACGGTGACGACGAGATGGAGTTCAGCTTCACCCAACTCACACCAGGTGTTTCTACCATCAACGACCTGCAGGAGGAAATGGGAAAGAAAGACGGAGAGGCTTCTGTCAACAACAAGAAGTTCACCGCTCTCTACACCGCCCAGACATCTCTCGACTTCAAAGGCAAAAAGGACACATCCGGCAAACTGAGTCTGATGAAATGTACCAAGACCTACCGCATCGTGATGCTTCCTTACGATAACGACCAGCAGGGATTCGTGGCAGAAAACTTCGACGTAAGAATCAAGGGTTCGGCTGCCCTCCTCGACTACAAGGGCGACAAGGTAAAGGATGCCAACGGAGTAGAACAGAACAAGCCAATCACCTACGTGCCTTACAACGAGAAACTGGTAGTAAACTCCAGCGGTAATACACAGGTAGAAGGTGAAGAAATCGACAAGGCTCTGGTTTACGACCTGTCTTCTTCCAGAATGTTCGAGCGCAAGGACGATGTAAGCACCCGCAACACCGACAGTAAGGAGTACGATGACAAGCGAATCGTAATCACCGACAAGCGCACAGGCAAGGTAATCTTCAACCACTCACTGCCATGGTTCCTCGCTCTCTGCGGCGAGCGCACCGACAAGGGCTGGGAGGATCAGGAATACCTCGACCGCCAGGAGCACTACACCCTCGTATTCTACGTTCCAAGTCCAGGTTCCGACTACCACATGGATGCTAGAATCAAGGTAAACGGATGGGTTCTCAATCTGCAGGACGTAGATTTAGGATCCAAGTAAAATGATCATAAAACAGTAACAAAGTAAAAGTATAAGTAAAAGATAGGAGATACAAGTTATGTTCGATTTCGCAAAAAGAAAAATCTGTGCGAATCAACTGACTAGCATAATGAAGGGAATAGCAGCATTGGCACCCACCTTGCTGCTTACCCTGATACTAACATCATGTATGTCGGACGGTTACACAGATACAGCTGCTGGAAAGAGTGATACCTACATCAACCTGAATGTATCAACTCCTACAGCTCAGGCCAGAGTCAACGCTCCTGCCAATACAGCAGGAACCAGCGGAACACTCGGGCAGAACGAAACTTCCCCAAATCCAACAGAAGAGGAGAAAATATACAGTATCAGAGTTTGGGCTTTCAAAAGCGGCAGCGCTGAAACTGCAGCACCAATAGGATTCAAGGCAGAAACCGGCCTCAACGAAACCGGTTCACATCAGGTAAGTATGAAATTGTTGCGCAAAGCAGCAGGTGATTTGGATAATATCGACCTTTTCATCCTGCTCAATGCAGAAAGCATTGGAGTTCTGAACGATAACAATTGCAATAGAATGACGCGCAAGGATTTGAAAGCTGTAACTTTTAACTCAAACTTCGGTATCAATACAGATGGCAGCCCTCAGGCTAAAGCAGTTCCTGCTACAGGTTTACCAATCTCACGTGTCATTACAAACATCAATGTAAAAAACAACATTGCAGATAATGCAGCCGAAGCAGCTACCAAACCTGTAAGTGTTCCATTGGTTAGAGCCGTTTCCAAGCTCCACTTCTTCTTTGCCCGTAAGACCGGCAAGGATATAGAAAGTGTAACCGTCACCAAGATTGAAGTAAACGGAGAGACCCTGACAGCAGCAAGCCCGGTATTCCCAGAAGCTGCAACAAATGCCGAAAAGGATACTAAAGGATTGACAGGAAGTCTCAATGGTCTCAATTACCTCACCAAGAATTTGATATTCGGAGCTATTGCAACAAATAAAATCAACCCTGTTGCCGATCCTAAGGTATATATTCGAAATACCGGAGAAAAAGCCCAGGATTATATGACTCGTCTCAGCACTGGTGTACAGGAAGGTTGCAGAAGCTATCTTCGTGAGACTGACAAGACCATAACTGGTAAGATTTATTTCAAGTCAAATGCTTCGCTTGCAGAAAGATCGGTTGATTTTAAGATTCCAGAAGCCTATCGCAATCATGAATTGGTTGTATATGGCTACTTCTCTAGAGAAGCATTACTGGATCTCAACTTAAAATACTACGTAGCAAACTGGAATGAGAAGGCTGCTACAGATATCACATTTAATTAAACTATTGGAGGAATCATAATATGAAGAAAGTAATGAAATTAGCATACCTGCTCATGGGAGTAGCACTCTTACTCAGCAGTTGCTCGGAAGACATCTTCCCGGGCGGCAGCGAGAGCAACGAGGATGTTACCATTTCGTTGGCCTATTCTGATGTTTCCCCAAGAGACATCGTGGTCAACTCCCGAGCAACAGATGCAGAGGAGCGTCATCTCGACAACCTCTACATCTATATATTTGATGGCAATGGTAATTTGAAGGGCTACAAAGGTATTGAAGGTGAAGTAAATCTGAATCAAAATACCAGCAGCACCACCAAAGCAGAAATAACTGGCATCAAGACAAGAAGTGGCGAATCATACATCTATGCAGTAGCCAACATTTCTACGGGTCTATACCCAGTTGAGACCAGCAACGGTACTGTTGAAGCAAACAAGTTACCTATTAACTTGAATGAAGAAACAGCCCGTGCCGGAGGATATGACTTCACCCTCGACCAGCTGAAAGCTTTGACTTTCAAGCGCAACAACACTTCCATTGATATTACAAATGCATTCTTAATGAGTGGTGCGGTACAAGATGGAAAACTGGTGAATATCACAACCGCAGGTGCAATCGCCGGCGACGACAATGCCATTCGATTGAGCCGCATCGTATCAAAGGTAAAGTTTACCATCAAGGCTGCTAAGACAACAGGAGTTACCCGTTCATTTAAGCTGGAAACTTACGACATTATGAACATTGCTGTAGATGGTTCGTTGGTAGGAAAGATTGATGGAAACAGCAGGAATAAGACGACAAACGTAAACAAGAACATCGGCAACACAGTTCGACCAAACGATGTGGAAAATGATGCTCAGTTTTTCGAAGTCTATTTGCCTGAAAATCTTCAGGATGCAGTTCACAACGTAACCACCCAAGCAGAACGTGAAGATGACAGTCAGAGTATTCCGAAAGTATTTACCAATGCACCTGCTAATGGTACATACGTAGTATTAAAAGGTAAGTATGAAGAAACAACAAGTAGTTCTACTAAGAGTGCCGACGTTACCTACTATGTTCATCTGGGCGACTGTACTAAAGATAAAAACAACTATGATGTAGAGCGTAACTGCAAATACACCTACAACATCACAGTAGCAGGTGTAGATAAAATCATCGTAGAAGCCAAGAAAGAATCAGGAGCAGATCAGCCAGGTGCCGAAGGCGTGGTTTTGGAATATGGTGCTACTGGTAAGAATATGACACTCGACAGTCACTACGAGTACATGGTAATGCGCTTCTATCAGAATGATATCCAAAAGTTGAAAAGAGCTGGTAAAGGCTATTTCTATCAGGTTTATGCCCTGGGTAATCATACCGACGTAATCAACGTGGGCGCAACAACTGTTGGTAAAGATAACGGTGTAGATACAAGCTGGATTCAGTTTGCAATCAAATGCAGCAGAGACGAATCTAGCAGTAAATACAGCACAGATAAAACGAGCAGAGGTACTGCATGCAGTTATCCTGGCACGAAATATGCTAGCGATCTCTACACTGTAGATAGATTCTTGAAATATCTCTATGATAATGCAGAATCAAGTATCTGGACAAAAAGTGACAGTAAAGGAAAGTATATCGATGCAACATGCTTTATCAGTGAGAACTATTACAAGAATCTCACATGAAATCAATATGTGAATAATGTTGATAAGCGTGCCTTTTATGTTGCTAATGAGGTTAAGACCAGTAATGATGGCAGAAGCGTTTACGCTCAGACACAATATGGCTTGACCCAGTATAACATCCAGACCTTCTATGACAGAAGCAAAGCTGGAAGCATCACAGCTTACGGTTGCGAGACTATCAATGATGAAGAGGGTAAAGATTTTAGTGTTAATGGTGGTGGAAGCAAGTATAATTCTGACGGTACCGATAAATGGAATGGACGTGCCAATATGGTTGCGGACATAAATAAGAGATCAGACACCTGGGATAATCTCAAGGGCAACAAGTCTCTGATCAAAGCGTGCATGTCGAGAAACCGAGACCTGAATGGAGATGGCAAAATCAGTGACGATGAAATCCGCTGGTATGCTCCAACCATTGATCAGTATATTGGTATCTGGATTGGTGAGGAGATTATGAGTAGAGAAGCAAAACTCTTTAATAGAGCAACCTCTACACTCGAAGGTGAAGGGGATCGTATGTTGTATTATAGTTCAATAAATAACCAGAACACTTACTTCTCCGAAGAAGGTATGGCTACGAATCATTATACTTCCTGGAATACCTACTATCCTCCAAAATTGGTACGTTGCTTACGCAACCTGAAATCTAACAATGAGGGATATAATTCTAGGCCAGATGAGTACTATACATACAATGCAACGAACTCCACAGTGACACTCGATAAGGTTGACGAAAAGGCTTTGAATACGACAGGAGATCAGGGAGAGCTGAATGAACATGAAGAACGTTCCGCAGTCAACAAACCAGCAAGATCGTTCAGAATTGCAGCCAATACATATCCAGAACAAAATAGTAGTAAAAGTAGTATGGAGAATGTTGTATATGGTAAATTCAAATGCTCTGGTAAGTATTATGAAGGAGACTATAAATGGAGAGTGCCAAATCAAAGAGAAATGTCTGTAATGTATATAATCAATCCAAGCAAGATCCAAAATACTTATTGCAGAACAAAATTCTCAAATCTAAACTTCAGAAAGTCTTGGACATATACTTCCGTTTTCACAATGGCTACCAACTGGAGTGACAAATCGTTAGGTAAAGTCCGTTGTATCAAGGTTCAGAAATAGCAAGCAAAATACAAAAGTTAAGAATCATATATCTGTAAGAGAGGAGGGAAGGAAGTTGGGAATACTTCCTCCCCCTTGTTTTAGTTATTATAAGACATTATTATCATTTACTATTATACAAATTTGCGAAGACTAGACTAGACTGGTCGTTGGAATTTTAGTTGCCGAGGTGACTCACCTTCTAAGATTCCACGACTTTTTTTTGTGCCCCAACATCGCCCACCAGCTGATATCCGCTTGCACAACAGGTGTTGGGCGAGCGCATATCAGCTGTTATGCAAGCGCACAACAGCTGTTGTGCGACCGAAAACATAGGCATCCCGGCTTATATCATTAATTCTTCCGGCAACAAGTAAAGGTTACTCCGAAGACTATTAACGTAAAAACGATACAACAATAATAATACTTTCAAGAAACGACGAAAGTACTTACAAGATACAAAGATGATTGCAATCAATTTGTGGGACAATGTCCCACATTTTGGAACTAGTATAATTTTCATTAAAAAAGCAACCTAAAAGTTGCAACTAATCGATATTGTTTATATCTTTGCATTATAAAAGCATTAAAGATATGAAGTTTGCTAGAATCATCCCTGGTTATGATCATCTCTGGGCTGTTAGAGATGAAAGTCAAAAAGCAGATGAGCTTACTCGTTTGTTTCAAAGGTGGAATAATGCCAATTATCTACTGGACTTCTTTCTAGCTAATCTTGAAGACTTACAAGGATTCTTCCATATTGAAAAAATAAGCGACGCTATTAAAGATACAATGGAAGATGCAGATGAGTTGGAAAGACTGATTCTGGAATTTCCATATACAGAACATCTAGACGAACTATTTCATCCATTAAGTCTTTCAGACAATAGAATGAGAGAATTAACTAGGGAAAAAGCAAGAAACTGGGATAGAAAGAAACATGCTAGCTGGCTTAGAATATACGCTATCAGAATAGAGCCTAATGTATATATTATCACAGGAGGTACTATTAAGCTAACAGCTAAGATGCAAGATAGAAAACATACCCAAATAGAACTTGACAAACTGAATATTTGCCGAGAATATTTAATACAGAACGGGGTGTTCGATCAAGATAGTTTTGTTGATTACATAAAGGAGGAATAAAATATGAAAGAGAAAACATTAAGATTCTTAGAGGCACATGAAAGCCATGAAGCCTCTTCATTTGTAGATGAAGCCAAGTGGAGACAGGAAAACAATGCCTGGATAAGATGGTCTCAGAGCATTGCTCTAAAAATTGTTGATTTCATGCAAGAGAACAATTTATCAAGGGCTGATATTGCTGAGCGATTGGGATGCACTCCACAATACGTAAGCAAAATATTGTCTGGAAAGACTAACTTCTCGTTCAAAACCATTGCAGAAATTGAACGCCGACTTGGTATTTCCTGTATGGAAAAAGCTTTTGCGTAAAGCTGGCTTGTAGCGCTTATTGCCTCACTATGGCATAACATTGCCCCTTACCAGGGCAATAATCTGCCATTGCCAGGCACAAAACGATACGTCGGGAGCTTTTTTTATAAAAGCACCACTCTTCTTTTTACTCTTCACTCTTCACCAAATCGGCTGAAACCCCGATAAACACTGGGGTTGCGAGTGGTGAAGAGTGGTGAAGAGTTGCGCGCCACTCTTCACCCGTGCAAATTCCTTAGCTACAGACATTTATGCCATTCCTGTGAAGAGTGAAGAGTGTTTTTGAAGCTGTACGGGCAAAGTTTTTCGGGAAAAGTTTTGGAGATTAGGAGATAAAGTATTATCTTTGCCATCAGATTCAAAAACGAATAATCAAACTGAGTTATGATAGTAAGACCAAAGCGCATTTATCGCAAGCGCATACCATACGGCATGCAGAATTTTGAGGATGTCATAAAAGAGGATTGCTACTATGTGGACAAGACTCCTTTCATCGAGCAGATAGAAGAATCCAACAAGTATTTCTTCTTCATTCGCCCTCGCCGTTTCGGCAAGACACTTACCCTCTCCATGCTTGAGAATTACTATGACATCAACAAGAAAGACAAGTTTGAGGAAATCTTTGGCAAGCTATACATCGGGCAGAATCCTACACCAGAGCATAGTACATATCTCATCATCCACCTCAATTTTGCCGAGGTGGCAGCAGGATTGGATGATTATAAGGATGGACTGGACAACCATTGTCGCCTTGTGTTCAATTTCTTCTGCGACATCTATGCACATATTCTTCCTGCTGGTACCAAGGAAGGATTGCAACAGGAGCCTGATGCTGTATCCAAGTTGAGATTTCTTTGCCAGAAGTGCCAGGAGGTGGGAAAGAAGATTTATCTCTTCATCGATGAGTACGACAACTTCACCAACATGATTCTCGCCCATGAGGAGCATCTTATGAGGTATCGAAACCAGACCCACGGTGAGGGATACTTACGCCAGTTCTTCAACACCATCAAGGGTGCGGCTGGCAATACCCTGGGCAGAGTGTTCGTCACGGGAGTAAGCCCTGTGACCATGGATGACCTGACCAGCGGATTCAACATCGGAACCAACTACTCGCTCTCACCTGACTTCAATGAGATGACGGGATTTACCGAGGAAGAAGTGAGAGAGATGCTGGATTATTACGGCAGTGTCCTGCCGTTCAATCACTCCACCGATGAGCTGATCAAGGTGATGAAGCCTTGGTACGACAACTATTGCTTTGCCGAGGAGAGATATGGTGAGACCACCATGTACAACTCGGTAATGGTGCTCAACTTCGTAGATAATTACATCAGAAGCGAATACCAAATCCCTAAGAAGATGGTGGAGACAAACATCCGCATCGACTATGACAAGATGCGCATGCTCATCCGCCACGACAAGGAGTTCGCCCACGATGCCAGCATCATCCAGCAGTTGGTGACCCAGGGATTCGTGATAGGCACGCTCAACGAAAACTTCCCTGCCGAGCGAATCAACGACCCAGACAACTTCCTCAGCCTGCTGTTCT
>ERZ831979.343-NODE-343-length-54848-cov-25.685982_pt1 | contig 54848 bp, 40 predicted proteins | sample MGYA00519952_ERZ831979 | MGnify/ENA primary metagenome ERZ831979 (study PRJEB31850, sample SAMEA3708723) | human gut metagenome | biome: human gut; feature: human-associated habitat; material: faeces | place: China | collected 2014 ...
ACAATAAGCCCATTGGCAGAATTAAGTATGCACTAAATTAATTCCGCCAACGGGTAACTATCTATTTTTTTACACATCTATGATGCCCAAAAAAGTTTCAATTCTTCTGTCGGCACTTTGCCTTTCGGCAGCGGCTCCTACAACCGTGCTGGCTCAAGAAGTTGGCGATTTCCAGCTTAAAACGGAAACGCGCAAAAATCCTGAAAACACGCCGCGACCGGTGTTTCCCGTGCCGAGCGAACGCCAAATGAAATGGAACGAAACCGAATTCTATGCCTTTTTCCACTATGGCATGAACACCTATACCAACCTGGAATGGGGTAATGGTGATGAAAAGGAAGAAATTTTTGCTCCTACCAAAGTGCCCAACCCCGAACAGTGGCTCACGGCGGCCAAGGCTGCCGGTATGAAGGGCGGCATTGCCGTTATCAAACACCACGATGGTTTCTGCCTGTGGCCTACGGAAACAACTACGCACAATGTGACTTCGTCGCCAAATTCGAATGCCAAGCAAACGAACATTCCGCGCGACTTTTCGGCTGCTGCCAAAAAGCTGAACATGAAGTATGGCTTCTACATTTCGCCCTGGGACCGCAACAGTGCCTATTGGGGCGAAAAGGATAAGGACGGAAACTACACTTCGACCTATACGAACGAAGTGTTCTTTAAACAATGTGCCGAGGTTGCAAAGTATGGCGCCGACCAGTTTGAAATGTGGTTCGACGGCGCACGTGGCGGTTCGGGCTACTATGGTGGCAAAGGTGGTAACCGCGACATTCCGAATGCTGGCACTTACTACGACATTCCGAACCTGCGCGACTCGATTCATAAGGCTTGCCCCGACATCATTTTGTGGGGCGAAGGCGGCGAAGCGCGCTGGATTGGCAACGAAGCCGGATGGGCCGGCGAAACGAACTGGTCGATGGGCCGTGGCGAATATGGCAACGAAAACGACTGGCGATGGTTCCCGGGCGAAAGCGATGCCAAAGCTACAACGAAGGGCTGGTTCTGGCACGAGGGCGAGGGCATTCACTCGGCCGAACGCTTGTTCCAGATGTACCTTGAAACCGTGGGCCGAAACGCTACGCTCATTCTGAACCTGCCGCCCGACAAAAGTGGCTACCTGCCGCAAAATACGGTTAACCGCATGACGGAACTGGGAAATATGATGAAACAGCGTCTGGGCACTGACCTGGCACTGAAGGCGAAGGTTACGGCTACCGAAACGCGCACCAAGGGGGCTACGGTGAACTACGAGGCTTCGAACGTGAACGATGGTAAAAAGGAAACTTATTGGGCTACGAACGATGGCACGACTTCGGCCTCGCTCACCTTTACGTGGGACACTCCGCAAACCATACACTATGTTTCGATGATGGAATTTATTCGTTTGGGACAGCGTGTCAAGAGCTTTACCATCGAAACCAGCGAAGATGGCACGACGTTTGAGAAACGTGGCGGCAACATTCAAACTACCACGATTGGCTACAAACGTATCATTCCGCTGAACGGCAGCACTGCTAAAAGCTACGATAAGGGCGTGAAGGCTAAGGCTGTGAGAATCACTATTAAAGATGCCAAGGCTTGTCCGCTGCTTCACACTGTTTCAATCTTCTAACATTCCATTGCATTCAACATGAATTTCAAAAAATACATCAGTCTGGCCGGTTTGTTGTTCCCTCTGGGCCTGGCTGCTCAAACCGAAAGCGGAAACATCATCTGCGACTTCGAAACCGATAAAGGCTATACCCAGGTGGGCGTGTACGACACTTGGGCTGACTCTCCCTTCAGAACGGGCGAAATGAAGGGCAACGTGCAAATTTGCAAAAACCCGCTCACCGAGGTCGACTCTATCCTGGGTTTTGCTCCGAACAGCTCGCCCAGGGTGCTGGGTGCGCAGCGTTCGCAATATGGCAGCAACACCTTCGGTGCATTGGTGGGACTGGAAAAACCCATTGCCCTGTCGTTGGGTAAAAAGTATGTACACGTGAAGGTGTACACCACCGAAGAGGGCCGCTTCATGCTCATTGGCTTGGGCAAGCGCAAGGACCGTGCCGGACAGAGCAACATGACCGAACAACTCTGGGAAACGAGCATTTCGAAGGTGGGTGTGGGCAAATGGTTCGATGCCGTGTTCCCCATCAGCGGTAACCCGGGTGCCGAACTTCACCACTTGCTGATTGTGCCCAACTTGGCTTCGACGCATAACCGCACGAACGACTTTGCCTTCTTCATCGACGACATCGAGGTGAACAACTCGGCTGCTCCGCGATTCAGCAGCACTTACTACAGCATTAACTACGACGAGAACACAAAAATTAACCGCAACGACCGCGAACTGAACAGCATTTCGCTGAATGCTGACGGTAAGGTGCAAACCATTGCGGTGAATCAAGGCGATACAAAACAGCTTTACACCAAAAAACTGGATAAGGCATTTACGGCTAAGGCTGGCCAAAAGGTGACGCCTACGTTCAACTATAAGGGGGCGTGGATGAGTGGCTATGTGTTCCTTGACAAAGGAATTGATGGCCGTTTCCATGTAGCCACAAAGGATAACGAAATTACTGACAACACGGACTTGGTGGCCTACTCGTTCTTCAAGGGTAAGGACAGCGCGGGCAACAAGCAACCGGATGGTAACCGCATCAATCCGCCGGCTTTCACCATTCCGGCTGACTTGAAACCGGGTGTGTACCGTTTGCGCTACAAGGTGGACTGGGACAATGTGAACCCCGGTGGCTCGGACGATGAGGGCAACCTGATTACGGACAACGCGGGTGCCATTGCTGATACGCGACTGATTATTCACACCGACGAGGTGTCGATTGTTCGCGGTACGCGCGGCACAAGCGGCGGACTGAACGGCGATGTGCTGAAGGCTAACGGCGAAGCGCTCACAAAGGAGACTATTCCGTTTGGCAAACCTTACACCGTGACGGTGAAGCCGGCCAATGGATTCAAGTTCTCGCACTTCCTGATTCGCCACGGCAATATCAATGCGCAGGATAGCTTGATGTACGACACGCCGCAATACGTTGACGTGACGGTGCCGGGCTTCCTGGTTAGAAACAACACGTACGAAATTCCGGCTGAATACGTTGATGGCGATGTGGAAATTACGCCTTACTTCAAGAGCACCACTGGCGAAGTGACTGGCGATGATTACCGCCTGAACTTTGACAAGGCATTGACCATTACGCGCAACGACCGCCGACTGAACGGCTTTACAATGAAGGCCGGTGCGAACGACAGCACGGTGGTTCGCTTGAGCACTGAGGGTGCCAACTTGGTTTACCGCAATATGCTCGACACGGAGGTTTCGGTGAAACCGGGCGACAAGGTGGTTACGAAAACGGATTACAAGGGTCGTGCCATGCACGGCTACCTGTACGTTGACTTCGACAACGACGGGGTGTTTAGCTGTGACCTTGCTGACAACGGACGTCCTACGCCGGGTAGCGAACTGGTGGCTTACTCGCACTTCAACAACAAGAACAGCTTGGGCGAACAGGTGGGTCAACCGGGTAACATTCCGGTGGGCATTCCGGCTTTCACGATTCCCGAAAACTTACCTGCCGGTAATTACCGTGCGCGCTTCAAAATTGACTGGTCGAACATTGACCCGGCCGGTCAGTGGAGCGAGAGCGGACAGAACAAAATTAACGACAACGGTGGTTATGTTGTGGACTTTCTGCTGAACGTTCACCCCGAAAAATCGGCGCTCGATGTGCGCACTACGAATGGCTCGGTGGTGGGTAACAACAACACGGGTTTGCCGCAAAGTGTAACTTACGGTCAGGCGCTGAACATCATGGCGGTGCCTGCTGCCGAGGGGTATGTGGCTGAAAACATGCTTATACGTCATGGTCATAACTTGGACGGTGAGGAGTTTATCCGTGGTAACCGCCAGTGGAAGGAGGATACGGTGAAAGTGGGCACGTTCAAACTGCCTGCCGGCATGGTAAACGGTGAGGTGCGTATCAGCGTGGACTTTGCAGACAACGGCAATGCGGCTTACAAGCTGAAATTCTTCGATGAATTTGACCAGAAGGATGGCAAAATCGACTTGAAGAAGTGGAACTACCGCAACCGCGAATATGTTACGTGGGCGCGCTTCATTGCTTCTACGCCCGAGGGACGTGAACTGACTTCGTCTATCAAGGATGGCAAATACCAGGCTATTTGTTTGGCAAACCCCTTCGACGAGGAAAAGAACAAAGAGGGGCAGAAGCTGGAAATGCTGAGTGGTGCTATCGACTCGGACAAGAAGTTTACGTTCCAGTATGGTAAGGTGGAGGGCCGTATCGTGACGACACCGCATATTGGTAACTTCCCTGCATTCTGGATGATGCCTACGAAGCCGGTGGGCGGTTGGCCTGCTTGTGGCGAAATTGACATTTGGGAACAGATTGATACGCAAAACCAGTCGCACCACACGATTCACTCGAAATGGGGCAATACGCTGGGCCATGCCAACGACCCTGTGAAGACGCATGCGCACAACACGCAGGCTGACCAGTATCACATCTTTGGCTTTGAATGGACGGCTGATATGCTGAGTTGGTATATCGACGGCAAAAAGGTGTTCTCGTATGCCAAAAAGAAGAACAACCAGAATGCTCTGAACAATGGCCAATGGCCTTTCGATCAGGAATTTTACTTGATTCTGAACCAGAGTGTGGGCGACGGAAGCTGGGCTAAAAAACCGGACGCATCGTTTACTTACACTACGCTCTTCGACTGGGTGCGCGTTTACCAAAAGGAAAACAACCCCGAAACGGGCATTGACAGCCAGTATGCTGAAAATACGCTCGACTTTTACGTTTCACCGGGACAAATCCGCCTGGTGGCTCCTGACAAGCAAATGGTGAACATTGTCGATTTGCAGGGCCGCACTGTTTACAAGGCTGAGGTGCAGGGCAACGAAACGGTGAAACTGCCGCAGGGTGTGTATGTGCTGAACAACAAGAAGGTAATGGTGCCCTAACGCGGACTTCATGACTGCATGATACTACAGGGGTGATTGAAGCATGACGCTTGGCCTGTGCTTTAATCGCTTTGAAATACAAACACAGGAGGCAACTTCATTCATCGTGAAGTTGCCTCCTGCTTTTTTTGAATGATTAAAATTGGAGAAAATACCCTATATAAAAGGTGCTTTATACAGAGCCCATTGTCGACGCATCCCCATGAATTTGCTACTGATTCGAAAATTTGGAATAACGGGTCAGTAGCAATTTTCGGGATCAGTAGCAAAAGGTGTGCGGATTGGTTTACAATGTATTCAGCATATTATGCCAAGCAAAGCGTGGTAAACAATCAGTTATTCTTCGGAGGTTTTGAGGGTGCGGCACCCTATCGAAACACATATAATATGTTCTAAATCAATGGTTTTGGAGTCGCGGCGCCCTGTAAGGGCAGGTGTATCTCAGCCCAGGGTATAGTGAACGGAGTGAACGACACCCTGGGTCCCCCCAATGACAGGGTTTAAAAGGTATCGCGCCCTGTAGGGGCAGTATGTCGAGGATAGGGGCAACGCCCCCTCGACACACACGGGCGTCAATCGGGCGAAATGCGCGAAATACAACATGTATATGCGTTGGTGGAACGGTACGCACATGGTAATTACGCGCCATGTAATGCGCCCCATTTACGCCCGTGTGTGTCGAGGGGCGTTGCCCCTATCTCGACATACTGCCCTTACAGGGCGCGATACCTTTTAAACCCGAGACATGGGGGAAACCCAGGGTGTCGCAGCCCTTCGGTCTGCTTTACCCTGGGCTGAAATACCATTGCCCTTACAGGGCGCCGCGGTCTCAAAACCTCCGAATAATGACGGGGCATTGGGGTTTTTAAATAGGGCGCCGCGGTTTCAAAACCTCCAAATAATGACGGGGCGTTGGGGTTTTTAAATAGGGCGCCGCGGTTTCAAAACCTCCGAATAATGAAATGGGTACTGTGGTTCTAAATAGGGCACCGCGGTTTCAAAACCTCCGAGTTATAACCGAAATGTATGCTATAAATTGTTTGTCATAATATACAGAAACCATTGTCGAGGCATCCCCATGAATTGGCTACTGACCCGGAATAACCCGAAACGACACGATTTTCGGCTTAAACAAAAAAAACCGAGGATATGTTTGCTGACACATCCTCGGTGAATGACTGCTGGAGATTTCATTGAAATGCTCCGTTAGGAATGCGGAAAGAGGGGGATTCGAACCCCCGAAACGCTTTAGGCGTTTACACGCTTTCCAGGCGTGCCTCTTCAACCACTCGAGCACCTTTCCTTAGGTGTTGCTATAGGCTTTGACGCTCGCTTTGCAGCGTACAAACCTTCCTTTGGGAAGTGGGCATATCGCAACGAATTGGTTGCAAATTTAAGATTTTATTTCTAAACAGCCAAATATTTTCGGCCTTGCTTGGGCATTTGGCAGGGAGTTAGCACTGAAGCAGCATTTCGATTTCTTCGACTTCGCGACGGAAAGATTTGTCGACACCCAGACGGCAGCTGACCTGATTGCAGGCATAGAGTACGGTGCTGTGGTCGCGCTTGCCGAACATACGGCCTAATTGGCTGTAGGTGGTGTCGGTGTATTTGTGACAAAGGAACATGGCGAGCTGACGGGCTTGCACAATGACTTGCTTGCGGCTTTTCGACACTATTTCCTTTTGCTTGATGGCATAATGCTTACACACCACGGCTATGATGTCGTCGTTGGTGATTTCCTTTTGCTCTAAACTGACGGCACGCGACACGACGCGCTGGGTGAGCTGTAGGTCGATTTCGCAGTTGTCGACTACGGAATAGGCCATGATGGAATTGACAATGCCTTCGATTTCGCGCACACTGCACTCCACGTTTTGGGCTATGTACTGCACCACGTCGGGCGGAATGACCAGTCCGTCGCGGCGAATTTTCGAAATGAGAATGTCGCGACGCAACTTGGTATCGGGCTTTTCCATTTCGGCAGTCATACCCCACTTAAAGCGTGTGAGCATGCGGTCTTCCATGCCTTCGAGCAGCACGGGGGGACGGTCGCAGGTCATGATAATCTGTCGGCTGTTTTGCTGCAGGTGGTTGAATATGTGGAAAAAGGCTTGCTGCGTTTTGGTGGTGGTGATTTCCTGAATGTCGTCGATAATCAATACATCGATGGTCTGATAAAAGTTGATGAAATCGTTGGGTGTGTTGTGCAGCACCGAGTCGGTGTACTGGGTTTTGAACACGTGTGCCGACACAAAGAGTACGCGCTTTTCGGGATAGAGTTCGCGAATGCGTACGCCGATGGCATTGACGAGATGGGTTTTGCCTACCCCACTCGGCCCATACAGGAAGAAGGGGTTGAAGGTGTTTTTTCCCGGATTTTCGGCAATGCTGAGTCCGACGCTGAGGGGGAGTTTGTTGCTCTGTCCTTCTACAAAGTTTCGGAAGGTGTAGCGCGGATTAAGCTGCGGATCGAGTTTGGGTAAGGGTCCGCGGTTCTGCACGGTGTTGAGCGAGTTTTTCTCGACCGTTGGCTGTGGGGGTGCGGTTTTGAGAATCGGCTCGTTCTGAATGTTACCCACCGGTTCGGGCGGCAACTTGTATTGAAGTTTCAATCCCGGTCCGTAGATCTGCGACACGGCTTTCATGAGATAAGCGGCGTAATGCTGGTCGAAATATTCGGCAAAATATTTGTTGGGCACGCCAACCGTGAGCATACCATTGTTCACACCCATACACGAAAGAGGCTCGAACCAAGTGGTAAAATGTTGGCTCGGGATAGCATTTTGTATGATATTCAGGCAGTTTTGCCATGCATTCGGGTGGGATGTGTCCATTGTTGGGGTGGGATTGTAAATTCGGGACTACAAAGTTACATAAACCGAACACTCTTGCAAAGCATTTTTCTATTTTATTTAGTTTGAGTAATATTTTGCAAGGGTGCGCTATGGGGCGATGTAGCGGGTGTGGTATGTAGGGTGCGTGAAAGAGGTTTTTTGTTTTTTAAAGAAACCGTGGTTTGATAGGCCGCATGGTGGAAGCCCTAAAAACATATCCCTATTTCACTTTGTTGAATCGCTGAAAATGGTGGTGGAAGTGCCTGTAAATAAAGGGCTTTCCTGCTATTTTCGAAGGACGAAAAAAGTGGAGGTGCGATATCGAGTGGCTGAAAAATTTGGATTTGGCGGTGTTTGTGTGGTATCTTTGCATTCGCAATAAAGGCTTTACTGTGCAGCAGCATTGATAAGCTGCACCTCAGCCTCAGCAGATGAAAAAACAAATTACTCTTATTGATTCATTCAGCGTTCTTTGACATTTTGATACAACAGGAAGTAAGGCAGGTAGGCCTGTCTGAAAGCCCAAAAGAAGGAGCGGCGTGATGGATACGTTTTACTGACAAACGAGAGGCGGAAAAAGCGGCAGCAGAATGTTGTCGTTCTGCTGCCGCTTTCGTGCTTGCGAACCGGCGGTTTGCGAATGAATGCCGCTTCGTGTTTGCTGGTGCATAAGGCCATGCTTATGTGTGGGGCCTCAACTTTATTTGTCTTTACGTCCGAACACTGAGAAGTGAACGTAGCGCTTGGGATGTGCCTTGAGGTCGATCATGAGTGAATCGGCATTGCGCAAGGTTGAGTTGAGATTGTCGTAAACACCGCGATCGTTGAGGAAAAGACCGAGCGTACTGTCGGTTCCCTTGAGCTTGCGGTCGAGGTTTTCGGCCATATCGCCCATCTGCTTCGAAAGGTTGTGGGCACTTTCAATGGTTTTGTTTACATTGTTGAGCGTGGTCTGCACATCAAGAGCGGCCAGATTGGCTGAAAGTTTTTCTGCATTGGCCGATGCTTTCTTCAAACTGGCGAGGGTGGCGGGAATGTCGCCCTTCATCATCACGTTGAGCTGCTCGGCACTTTGCTTGAGTTCGCCGGTAAGGGCTGCTGTGTTTTTGAGCGTTTGCGCCAGTGCGGGGTCAGCTAACAGTTTGTTGAGATTCTGCATGATAGAATCGAGCTGGGGCACCATCTTTTCAATGGCGGGTACCATGGTTTGTACCTTGTCCATCATGCCTTTGTGAATATCGCCTGCAAGGGTGTCGCCCTGTTCGAGGTTCTTGGCAGGATTGGGACCCATGAGGAGGTTCATTTTCACGCCGCCCATGAGGTCGGTTTCGAGTTCGGCTGTGGTGCCTTGTGCCACGCGCATTTCGTCGTCGAGTTCAATGCCGACTACGACATTATCACCGCGCTGGTAATCGTAGGCAATGCTGCGGACAATGCCGACAGGATAGCCATTGGCATAAACGGGATTCGACACTGAAAGACCTACTACGTTCTTGAACTTTACATAATAGGTATTAGTGGATTGAAAAACATTGATACCCTTGAGGAAATTGAGTCCTATAAACAGCAGCACAAGGGCTACTACAGCGGTAAGGGCAATTTTAATTTCTTTCTTCATTGTATGGTGAATGAGGTTGTACTTAAAGGATTGGAATGCCCATGATATGGGGGGAGTGGCGGCGCAGAAGCGTAGGGCTTACTTGCGTTCGGCTGCACGGGCTTGCTTAATGGTTACTTTCTGACCATTGAGAAAGGCTACCATATAGGCATCGGGGAGTTTCTTCAACACTCCGGGCATGGCGCGATGTGCTTCGGCATAGTTCGTGAACGAACCGTGATAGTATTTATAGAGGTTGCCTTCTTTCACTCGCTTTACGGTGAGTCCCTTGAACTGGGGGTCGCGGGGCGAAATTTCGCGAGTTCCGGCTGCCAGTTGAATGCAGTAGGTTACGACATTGCCGAGCATGGGACGCTTTTCCTTGGTTGTACGTTCGGCTTTCTCGGCAGTTCGCTTTTGGGTGATGGCGCGGGGGGCCGATTTCGTACGGAGCGGCTTGGCTACGTGCGTGGCGGCGTGTTCGCTGTGTTCGGCAGGCTGCGCGGTTTCCTCGTGTTGCTTGGCGGGCGTTTCGTTGCGCGGCTCTTCGTCATCGCGCTGAGATGACTGGTTGAGCTGGCTTGTCGGGACAACATTCACGGGCACCACTGCTGCGTCGCGGCTTTCAGTTTCTGTTTTGACTGAACTGCGTGTGGCATTCGATGGGATGCTTTCCTTGTCGTCGCGGCTTTTTTCAGTGCGCGATTGTTTTTCTTTTTGGTTTTGCGCGGCTTCGCGCTGTTTGAGCGGAAGGTCGGCGGGCAAATCGTGCTTGCGCCGGTCGTGCTGGCGACGGTAGGCAAGGAAGCCGTTGTAAATGCTGCGGCTGAGTTCCTGCTGTCCGGCTGCGGAGTTGAGGTAACGCTCCTCGGAGGGAGTGGAAATGAAACCTAACTCGGTGAGGACTGAGGGCATGGAGGTGTTGCGAAGCACCAAAAAACCGGCTTGATGTACGCCTTTGTCGGGGCGGCCGACCGAACGGTACTGACGTTGAATGCAACGGGCCAAATCAACGCTTTGCTTCATGTAGCGGTCCTGCATGAGTTCGAATATCACATAGCTTTCGGCTTTGTTGGGATTAAAACCTTTGTAGGTTTGCTGGTAATTGTCCTCGAGCGTAATGACGGAGTTTTCGCGTTTGGCTACATCGAGATTGGCCGAGGCGCGCGCCATACCGAGCGTGTAGGTTTCGGAACCGTAGGCTACGGCTCCCTTGGGAAGGGAGTTGGTGTGAATGGAAATAAACAGGTCTGCGTGATTGGAATTGGCTATGTCGGCGCGGCGCTGCAGGGGAATGAACACGTCGCGTTTGCGGGTGTAAATAACCTTGACATCGGGGCAGTTTTCCTCGACCAAGCGTCCGAAAGCCAGAGCCACGGAGAGATTGATATTTTTCTCTTTCGAAAAAGAACCTACGGCACCGCCATCGTGTCCGCCGTGTCCGGCGTCGATTACGAGTGTAAAATTACGTTTTTCTTTGTCAGCAACCGCATTTTGTATGCCGAATGAGAGAAATAGAACAATATATATGTATTTCCAAATAGCTTGATGCTTCATAAAGTGAATTGTGAGGATGAAAACGGAATACTAAAATGCCGTTTCCTGTATGCGGTGCAAAGTTACAATTTTTTCTGAGCTGACGGGGTGCTACATGGCGAAATTCGGAGGCGAAGCTCGTTCGGCACAAAAAAGTGGACTTGTGCGCTGCTAAAGGTGTGGCTGTCAGTTGCGTATGCGCCACTCCTGCGGATAGAGATTGTTGGCGCGCGTTCCGAGATTATTGGCAAAACCTAAGGGATGGTTCTGATAGGTGACCAGCACATAGCCGCGAGGGGCTTCGGCTGGGAGACAGAGGGCTTCGCGACGCAAATAGCTCAAGGCTTGTTCCAAACTGAGTTCGACGGTGGGAAAGGCTTCGCGGTTTAACGCTGCCGACAGGGCGAGGTGATGCTGCGGAATGAGTTTGCAACCTTTTTCTTCGGCAAGGGGTACGCCGACGGTGAGCGCGCGCACGGTTTCGGTGATGCTGCGAACATCGGCTGCCAGGCTTTGACGCACGGCGGCAAGTTGGCCTTCGCCTACGGGCAACAGTTTAAACTGCTCGGCGGGCTGTATCCATCGGGCGGCTGCGGCGGCGTTCTTGACAGCGGAGCTGGACTCGGTACCGCGTTTGCGCTTCTTTTCTTTCATCACCGGGGCCTCAGCGGTTTTGCGCAGCAGCGAAAGGAAGAGACCTTCGCCTTGGGTTCGGTGGGGGAAGAAATGATAGACGTGAAGATTGCGTCCGGTGGTATCGCCGCTGATTTTCCATTCGGCGGGTACGGGGAGTTCTACGGTTTCGGCACCGAGTTCGCGACAGATGCGGTAGACATTGTCTTCGTTTTCGGCGCGATTGTAGGTGCAGGTACTGTAAACGAGGTAGCCGCCTTGGCGCAAAGTGGGCCAAATGTCGCTGATGATTTGCCATTGGCGTTCGGCACAGTCGGCTACGGCTTGAAGCGACCATTCAGTGCGGGCGTTTTCGTCTTTACGGAACATGCCTTCGCCGGAGCAGGGCACATCGGCGGCCACGACATCGAAGAAACTGCCTAAACCGGCAAACTCGGCGGGATAGGCTGAAGTTACTACGGTGTCGGGGTGTCCCCATTTCGCCAGGTTCTCGGCCAATATCTGGGCGCGTTGGCGAATGGGTTCGTTGGCCACGAGCAAATGTTCGGCGGGCAACAAACTGCGCCACAGGGTGCTTTTACCGCCGGGGGCTGCGCAGAGGTCGAGCAGGCGGTGGGGCTGAAAGTCGGCTACGATGCGCCGGTAGGCTTGCTCAACAAACATGGAGGCGGCTTCCTGCACGTAATAGCAGCCGGCGTGCAGCAGGGGGTCGTAAGTAAAACGTGGACGGGCGGCGAGATAGCATCCTGCGTCACACCAGGGCACAGCGCCGACTTCGGCTTCGGGCAGGGTTTCGACGGGTTTGAGCGGATTGCGCCGTATGCTGACCGGGGCTTCGCTGCCGGTGAGTGCGGTGCATAGCGCCGAGGCTTCGTCGGCTCCGAGCAGTTGGGTTATTTGGGTGATAAAGTCGGCAGGTAACTGTGACATGGCTTTGATGGGTTTGACAGGATGGATGGGTATTTGCGCAGACGGACTCCGTGAGAAAGTGGTGTGTAAGTGTGTGGCTACACGGATACCTGGGCGGCAATGTGAGGCCAAGGGTCGTAGCCTACGAGCTCAAAATCTTCGTAGCGGAAGTCGAAAATGCTTTTTACATCGGGATTGATGTGCATTTGGGGCAGCGAACGGGGCGTACGGCTGAGCTGCAAACGGGCTTGATCGAGGTGGTTCAGGTAAAGATGGGTGTCGCCGGTGGTGTGAATAAATTCGCCGGGTTGCAAATTAGTTACCTGGGCCATCATTTGCAGCAAAAGGGCATAGCTGGCTATGTTGAAGGGTACGCCGAGGAAGGTATCGGCCGAACGCTGATAAAGCTGAAGTGACAACTTTCCTTCGGCCACATAAAACTGGAAAAGCAGGTGGCACGGGGGGAGGTTCATGTGGTTGAGGTCGGCCACGTTCCATGCCGATACGATGATGCGGCGCGAATCGGGGTCTTCCTTAATTTGCCGAACAACTTCGCTGATTTGGTCAATGCTTTGTCCGTTGTAATCGGGCCACGAACGCCACTGATAACCGTAAACGTGGCCTAAATCGCCATTTTCGTCGGCCCATTCATTCCAGATGCGCACGCCATTTTCTTGCAGGTAATGCACGTTGGTGTCGCCTTTCAGAAACCAAAGTAGTTCGTGGATGATGGATTTGAGGTGAAGTTTTTTTGTGGTAACGAGGGGAAAACCGTCGGCCAGATTGAAACGCATTTGGTGTCCGAAGACGCTGAGTGTGCCTGTGCCCGTACGGTCGCCTTTCTTCACTCCTTCGGTTTGAATGCGTTGCAGCAGTTCAAGATATTGCTTCATTGTTTGTTAGGAAAAAATAAAAGGAGAAATTCCGACACGACTACTCGGGATACACCAGATTTTCTTCGGTGGCACAGTTAAGCGTTTCGGTCAGATATTTTTGAGCTTCATAACGTGCCATAGGCAGGTCGTGCAGAAGCCAAGTGCCGCAGTCCTGGGCTGTAGCTCCGGGAATTTCGCCATCGAAGTCGGCAATGAAGCTGAAGGTTTCCTTCATGAGGGGCAGAATGTCGGCACTGCTCACCTCGCCCTTCACAATAAAGTAGTTTCCGGTAAGGCAACCCATGGGGCCCCAGTAAACAATGCGGTCTTTCCACACGGGATGATTGCGCAAGAAGGTGGCGGCAAGGTGTTCGATGGTGTGAATGGCGCCTTGTCCGAGCACGGGTTCGCGGTTGGGCAGTTTCATGCGCACGTCGAACGAGGTGAGTACTTCGTCGCCCACGCGGTCACGGCGCGACACATAGATGCCGCGGTTGAGTTTCAGGTGATTGATGGTGAAAGAGGCTATTTTTTCCATAAATGATTTCAGAATGTGTTGGGGTAAAAAGTGGAAAGGCAATCAAGTGGAGAGATAATCAATGCGTGCAGCGCGAGCGTGTTTAGCAGCAGATGGCGCGCAGCAGGGCTTCGGTCACGCCAAAGGAGCGGTTGGCCATTTCGCCCCAGAAGTTCAGATATTGGTCGAAATGATTATCGGCTCCGGGGGTGTCGCTGATGATGCGGAAGCTCAGGAAGGGAATGCCATAAAGGTGGCACACTTGGGCCAAGGAACCGCTTTCCATGTCGACGGCCAGGCCTTCGGGGAAACGCTGCTTGATGCCATCGAGCTGTGTGCGGTCGGTAATAAACTGGTCGCCGCTGCAAATGAGTCCGGTGTGAATGCGCGTGGTTCCGGCCTGCAAATGTTGCGCTGCGGCCAGGAGTTTGGGGTCGGCTTCGTAATAGAGCGGAAGTCCCTGAACTTGTCCGGGCAAGGATTCGGGTCCGCAGTCCACGTCGTGATAGGCTACACGGCTTCCGGCTACTACGTCCATCACACCGAGCGAGGTATCGATACCGCCTGCCACGCCGGTGTTAATCAGTGCATCGGGCTGATAGTGATTGATGAGTTCTACGGCTCCGACAGCAGCATTCACTTTGCCGATACCGCTTTCCATGAGTACGAGGCGATGGCCGTTGAGCGTGCCTTCGGTAAATGAAAAACGGCCGTGGGTTACTTCGTTCACATCGGCCAGAAGGGCTACAAGCTGCTCATGCTCTTTGTGCATGGCATTGATAATACCTATTGTCATTGTTTGATATGTATATATAATTAAGTAGATGTTGAAATTCTTTTTTTATATCATGCAATAAGTTTATTGACACATCTACTTAGAAATCATAAAAAGAATATTACAGTTACTAAGCAAATACCTGCCACAACTTGTCGGCTTCGGGATAAGGGGCTTCGACGCTGATGATTTGATGGCTCACGGGGTGTTCGAACTCGACGTGGCGGGCGTGCAGCGAAATTGAGCCATCGGGATTTGAACGGCGCGCACCATACTTCAAGTCGCCCTTAATCACACAGCCCGCAGCCGCCAGCTGGCAACGAATTTGATGATGGCGACCGGTGTGCAGGTTTACTTCGAGCAGGAAATAGCGTTCGGAAGTGCCAATCAGGCGGTAATCGAGCACGGCTTTTTTCGAGCCGGGCACCTCGCGCTGATGGGCGTATGCTTTGTTTTGCTTTTCGTTTCGCGTGAGCCAATGGGTGAGCAGGGCCTCATCGGTGGCCGGACGGGCACAAACCATGGCGTGATAGGTTTTCTTTACCTTACCGTTGCGAAACATTTCGTTCAGTCGGGTCAATGCCTTGCTGGTGCGGGCAAACACCACTACTCCACTTACCGGGCGGTCTAAGCGGTGAACCACGCCTAAAAACACCTCGCCCGGTTTATGGTATTTTTCCTTGATATAGGCTTTCACGGCATCGCTCAGCGGTGCATCGCCTGTTTTGTCGCCTTGCACAATTTCGCCGGCTGCTTTGTTCACGATAATCACATGGTTATCTTCGTAAAGTACTTCCATAAAGAAAGGCTTAAAAAGGAGTGGTTTATTTTTTATTTCTTAAATTACAAGTAAATGCGAGCGAACGACATACTGCTCCAGCTGCTCGGAATCTACGGGCAGGCGTGCAACGATTATTATCGCCCCATTTACATGAAAAGAATCACGGCTCGGGCTTGTGTTAACATAAGCGGCCCGGCCGTGATTTTTTTGTTTAAATAGGAATGAGCCATAACAGCAAAGGCTCGCCCTTGGTGTTACAGCCGGGCAGCATTACATATTCATACCGCCGTCAACCTGAATAACCTGTCCGGTTACGTAAGAAGCCAGGTCTGAAGCGAGGAAAGTAGCCACATCGGCAATATCCTCGGGCTTACCACCGCGACGCAGGGGGATAGACTTCATCCATTCCTTGCGAACGTCCTCGGGGAGCGCAGCAGTCATGGCCGTTTCGATAAAGCCGGGAGCAATGGCGTTGGCACGCACACCGCGGCTACCCATTTCCTGAGCCACACTCTTAGCCAAAGCAATCATACCAGCCTTTGAAGCAGCGTAGTTGGCCTGTCCGGCATTACCGTGAACACCTACTACCGAAGCCATGTTGATGATAGAGCCCTTGCGCTGACGCATCATGATGGGCGTGCAAGCGTGGATAAAGTTGAAAGCCGACTTCAAGTTTACGCCAATCACAGCGTCCCACTGCTGTTCGGTCATGCGGAGCATCAGGCCGTCCTTCGTAATGCCGGCATTGTTTACCAACACGTCGATAGAACCGAAATCTTCATGCACCTTCTTCACCACCTCGGCAGTTTGAGCAAAGTCAGCAGCATTCGAAGCGTAAGCAAGACACTTCACGCCCTTAGCTTCGATTTCCTGACGAGTAGCTTCGCCGTTTTCGTCAATTACCAAATCAGTGAAAGCAATGTTAGCGCCTTCTTCTGCGAATTTCAGCGCGATAGCCTTGCCGATACCACGGGCAGCACCCGTTACCAAGGCAGTTTTACCAGTTAAAAGTCCCATTTTAATATATGAGTTAATATTGTAAGTTGAAATAATCTATTGAGCGGGCTGTTCTGCCTCCTCCATATTGACGTTGAGCACCCGGTTAATCATCCCTTTCACCATTACCGAAGCTTCATCGTCCTCGAGTCCTTCGCCCAGGCGGTCGTAGATGTAGGGTACTTCGAGTCCTTTTACCGAATAGTGCATGATATCTGCCATCAAACCCACATTTTCGATATGGAAACGTCCTTGATCTACTCCTTCCTGCAGCAGTTGCACGAGCAAGCGGTGTTCTTCCTCGTCGAAAGCCTTTCTCACCTTTTCGACCATCCAGATGTTGCGAAAGAACTCTGCCCTCAGCGTACCGTTGCGAGCCACGGCTTCGCGGATGATGTCGAGATGCGCATAAATGAGCGAAAATATTTTTTCTTCCGGTTCTGCTTCGAGTGTCATCACCACGCCCATTTTGTCTGAAAGTCGTTCGAGTTCTTCCTTAATTACAGCGTAATATATTTCCTCTTTATTGCGGAAATAAGTGTAAAGCGTACGTCTTCCACGTCCCGAAGCAGCGGCGATATCGTTCATCGTAGTTGCTTCGAGTCCTCTGTGGGCAAAGAGTGAACGTGCCACTTCAAGGAGTTTTTGTCTGGTCTTTGTGATGGACATAGGGATGTAAGGAGTAAATATTAAGCCAATTACGCGACTGAATTGCGCTTTACGAAAAGCACAAATACGCGTTTATTGTGCAAAGATAGTGCAAACCGAATGCAGAGCCAAAGAAAAGCTTGATTTTCTTTGGTTTGACTCAAACTACGGACAGCAGGTGGAGGGAAGTGGGTCCTGATTTTTATGTATTTTTACTCATAAAACAAGCAAACGTTTCACATTTGCTACAAAAAGATAGAGGAGGTTTTGAACTTTACCCTCACAAAAAAATATCACTGCGCACAACAGATACAAAAAAAGTTTCGGTTGCTGCGTAAGGGAAATTACGCGGCAACCGAATTTTATGTCGAAACATGCAGGGGAAATGCAGTGCTTACATACAGCGGAGAAAGTCAAGGGTAGCTGCGCTACCCCGCATTTTTCATCCCCTAAACTGAAGATTTAGGGGTTTTCAAATGCGAGTCTCTATAAAAAAGAAGAATCAATAACTTCGGTGTTCAACGCTTACGCCAATGACGGCATTGTTGCCGATTTTAAATTCGGCAGCTGCCCCGATGCGGTCGCGCGGACGGTCGTAGAACACGGGGAAAGGGTAGTGACGGAACGCAAAGGGATTGTTGCGCGGCATAAAGGTTTTGGAGCCATAGGCGTAGAGGTTGATGTTCTCATTAACCCGATAGGCCAGCACACCGGCAAAGCCCACATCGGTTTGCCGCCAGCTACCCCAGTTCATGTTGGCCGCATAAATGCCGGCCGCTATGCTGAAACGGCTGTTGAGCGGCAACACATAGGCAAAGGCTGCCGATTGACCAAAGCCTACTCCTTTAGGGGCGTGCTTGCCCAACCCGGCACTGACGCTGAGCGAAAATTGGGCGTTCAGCCCTTTGTGCAGCCGCCACCCCGAACCGTAGACGCCCGAAGCAAAGGGGGCACAGCCATCGAAGCCGTAGCCACCGATTTCAACGGGCATTTGCCAGGGCAAGGTTTCGATAACCAAACTGTCGGCAAACGGCAGGGCCGTGTGGCTCAGGCTGTCGAGCGAACGAGTTGGCAGTGTGTCGGTGTGCATAAAGGCATCGTCGAAATCGCGCTTTTGCGACTCGCTGCTGCTTTGCGCGGCCATAGGGAGCAAACCACAGGTGAGAAATATGATGAAAAGAAAATGCTTCATGATGCTGAAGAAAAGGGTTCGTAAAAAAAAACGCCGACAGCCCACCTGCCATGCGCAACGTAGGTAAACGGACGAAGCTGATGCTACCGGGTTTTCTGTTTGATGCAAAAATACGGAGAATTGAACGAATCCTTCTTGAAAAAGCTCTTAATTAAGTGAAACGTGTGGCTTAAATTCGTAATTTTGTCGGAAAATCCGGTTGTGTTGCAATGAATATTTTCGTTCACTACGTTATTCTTTCAGTTGCAAAACATGCGTTTTTCAATCATCTTCCCTCTTTTTACATTTTTGATTTATGTTTTTTTCAAAAGCATCTATATGCGGCCTGCTGACCCTTTTGCTGGGATTGCCCATACAGGCGCAAAACCGCTGGCTGACCGAACCGCTTCAGTACATTTCGCCCGACAGCGTCTACACTTGGGCCTATGCGGGCAATGACTTTCGCCAAACGGCCTTGCTGGCCGAACCGCAAACTGCGGCTATGCGATTTGCTGCCGGGAGCAACGTGGTGGCGGCACGCGACGAACTGCTGAAACAGTGGCAGACGCTGTCGGCAGAATTTAACATTGTGGGCGGAGGCGACAATCCGCTATCCGACCCTCAGGGCATTCCTTCGGCCATCGGCACCAGCCTGGCTGCTCACTTGTTTTTGCTGACGGGCGAGGCTGGCTATGTGCATTTTTTAGAGCGTACGGTGTTCAATGCTGCCGGACGCACCTTGGCCGATACAACCCTGCAAGCCGGAAATGCCGACCGACGTTCGGCGGCCGAGGTGTTCATGGCTGTGCCTTCGATGATTTATGCCACTACGCCCCGTCGCAACGAACTTTATGTGAACCTATACACGAATGCTACTTCAACGCTGCACTTGGGCGGACAAACTTTTACGTTCGACCAAATTACCAACATGCCTGAGGATGGTAGCGTAAAATTCCGCTTCAGCAACTTGCAGCACGAATTGCCGCTGAAGGTGCATCTGCGCTTGCCCGACTGGGCCGTTTATCCCACAGAACGGACTACGGAGGTGAACATGCCCTACGCATTTGTGGACAAGGCTCCGAAGGGTTTGCAGGTGTTTGTCAACGGTCACGAGGTGGACAGTGTGAAACCCGATGCACAGGGCTATTTGTGCATTGACCGAACGTGGCAGAATCATGACGAAATTTACATTGAATTTCCCTTTACACCGCGCTTTTTGCGCCGCACCTTGCCCAATGGCACAGCTCAGCGGGGCGAATTGGCCTTACAGTTCGGACCGCAGGTTTACGTGGTGACTCCTGCACCTGCCGCCGATACCTATTTTTCGGTGAATGCCTTGCCTACGCTGTCGACAGAAAGCGACGAACAGGGCAATTTATTGCTCAAAGGTTATGGCTTTTCGTCGAACAAATCCACGCCACAGGATGCCGAAGCTGCGCGTGTGCCATACATTGCCTCGCCTTATGTTTCGGGTTACAAGGGAGCTGTTTGGCTGCCTGAATACGGCAAGTAATGACGTTGGTGAACACAAAAAGCTGTTAGCATTTAAAACGCTAACAGCTTTTTTTGAAGTCATCTGAACTTTTATGAAATTCAAGATTTGCCTTAATTTTTGAGGCGTTTTTGGGCCTTGAAGAAGGAGTGTAGCGAGCTACACGACTGATGAAAGGTCAAAAAACGGCCAAAAAGAAAGATGAAGATTGAATTTAGAAGAGATAAATCTCCAAATCAAATCTTCGTCAAAAAAGTTTAGACGACTTCTTTGACTATTCAATAACGATTGGGAACGTTTACTTCAAAAGTTCGCCCAACTTCTTATCCAATTCCTCGGTGCTCATGCCTCCGCCAACGATTTTACCGTCGGGACCCACGAGCAACATGGCCGGAATAGAGTTCACGCCGTAGGTTCGTGCGGCCGTGCTTTGCCAACCCTTGAGGTCGGACAGGTGGTTCCAGTTGATGCCCATCTTTTCGATAGCCGTTTTCCAAGCCTTCGAATCGTTGTCGAGCGAGAGGCCTACGATGTCGAAACCCTTGTTCTTATACTTTTCGTAAAGAGCCTTTACATTCGGCATTTCGCGACGGCAAGGTCCGCACCACGAAGCCCAAAAGTCAATGAGCACGTATTTGCCCTTACCCACAAATTCTGAAAGTTTGCGTGCCTTTCCTTGCGTGTCGTTGAGCGTAAGGTCGGTGAACATTGTGCCAGGCATTTGGCGTTTCCAACCTTCGATCGACGATTTCAAACGCTTCGTCAGGTCCACCTGCATATAAGCGGGATTGCCTTCTTCGGCCAGTTTAATCACCGTTTGTTTGTCCATACTCTGCACCGACTGCACGAGGAAAATGGCGGGGAACTTGCTCTGACGGTTTTGCTCGCAGCAAGCCGCCACGAGTTTGTTGATTGCAGCCATTTCTGCATCGTAAGTGCTGTTAATGCGTTTTTCAACGTCGGCCGGCACTTCCTTGCCTTGCTGCTTGTAGCCCGTGTATTCTTCTACAACCTTTTGAATGCGCTTTTGCGGTTCAATGAATTTGGCTTGCCAAATGCTCAACGCTTCGTTTTCGGCCGTACCGCTCACTTTGCGCGTGGTCATGTCCACCTGGGCCTTTCCGTCGAGCATCACGTAGATGGGGGGCTGTCCGTTCGAAGCTACCAGTGCAAAGGGTTTGCCCTGCGCATCGCCTTTAAACTCGAAAGTGCCGTTTTTCACCACCACACTGTCGGAGGCCTCGTTTTGCATGTTCATCAGGTAAACCACTTTGGCTCCGGCAGGAGCTTTACCCGAAACTTCATATTGTTGTGCATTCATTGGCAGCAACGACGCGGCACAGGCCGCCAACGTAAGTAATGTCTTTTGCATCATAATTGTCAGTATATAATTAAATATTGTTTTGCGGCGAACCCCATTTTTAACCTAAGTTATCAGGACATTTACCATGAGGTCCGCGCACCGACAAAAATACACATTTTCATTGAAAAAACGCGCTTTTGTCTGTATTTTTATGAACCAGAGGGTGTATTTGTTGGAAAAGGAGCGACACACAAAAAAAATTCCGGCAAGCCGAAGAACGCAGCGAACTTCGACTTGCCGGAATAACTCTTTTAAGCTCTGCCTCGTGGCATTGCTTGTGGGGCATTAGGCAATGCGCTTCACCATTTCGCGGAAAATTTCGGCCATGAGGGGCTGAACGGCATTGGCTGCCTTTTGCACTTCTTCGTGGCTGACTTCCACAATTTTACCTTCGACACCGAGGTCGGTGATGATGCTGATGCCGAACACGCGCATACCGCAGTGACGGGCTACAATGACTTCGGGAACGGTAGACATACCTACGGCATCGGCACCCCAAATGTGATACATCTTGTATTCAGCGGGTGTTTCGAACGTCGGGCCCTGGGTGGCCAAATACACACCTTCAACCGTTTTGATTCCCTTTTCTTTGGCAATTTGGCGTGCCAGGTCGAGGTAGGCATGGTCGTAAGCTTCGTGCATATCCGGGAAACGCGGTCCGGTGGGGAAGTTAGGTCCGTGCAGCGGATGCTCGGGCATGAAGTTGATGTGGTCGGTGATGAGCATGAGGTCGCCAATTTCGAAGTTGGGATTCATGCCGCCCGATGCATTGCTCACAAAGAGGTTCTGAATGCCCAGTTCGTACATCACACGAACGGGAAAGGTTACTTGCTTCATGTCGTAACCTTCGTAATAGTGGAAACGACCTTGCAGGGCCATGACGTCCTTACCGCCTAAACGGCCGAAAATGAGTTTACCGGAATGTCCCTCGACTGTCGATACGGGGAAGTTGGGTATATCTTGATAGGGAAATTCATCGACTATTTCAATTTCGGCTGCCAGACGGCCCAAACCGGTGCCGAGCACAATGGCAGTGAGCGGACGCATTTGCGTGTGATTTTTAATCCACTCGGCTGTTTCTTGAATTTTGGCTAACATAGTGAATAATTATTTGATTGAAAGTGGGTGAATATTGAGCATTCTCGCTGATTTCCACGGTTATGGGCTGCACGCAGAGCGCGCGGCGTAACGTGGGTGCGAGGTGCGGAATCAGGGTTTGCAGGCGCGTGGCGTCCTTTTGCGTGGTAACGGCCAGTGCCGGGCGGGCATCGGGTAACATGCCGTCGAGCAGTTTTTGCCATGCCTGGTTGATGCGCAGGGCATCTTTCACCGTGAACGCATGGTGGTCGGCAAATGAAAGCGTCGTGACGTTTTGCGCACCGCTGTCGCTGATGTAATTTACCAGCGGAAGCGGATTGGCAATGCCGGCAATGAGCAGCACGCTGCGGCCTGCATAGCTGCAGGGTTCAGGCGCAGCATCGGGGGCGTTATTGCCGGTCAACACGGTGCTATGCGCATCGAAGGGTTGCGGAGCGGCATACTGTATGTGGCTGTAGAACAAATGTTGCCCTTCCTCCACCGGAAGTGCCGGGCGTTCACTGCCCACGCATTTGGTCACTACCACTACTTGCGCCCGCCGTGCCGACGAGGCTGGCTCGCGCAGACGGCCCCAGGGCAGCAGGTGGTCGGTGGTGTAAAGCCGGTGTGCATCGGTGAGTAAAATGTTGAGTCCGGCCCTTACGTAGCGGTGCTGAAAGGCATCGTCGAGCACAATGACCTGGGGCGGATTGGGCAGGGCCATCAGTTGGCGAATGCCGATGACGCGCTTTTCGGCCACGGCCACTTGGGCAAAGGGGCAGTTGCGGCTTATCTGAAAGGGTTCGTCGCCGATGTCGGCCGCCGTGTGCTGCGGATTGGCGAGCAAATAGCCGCGCGTTCGGCGCCCGTAGCCGCGCGAAAGCATGGCCACGCGGTAACCTTGTTCGTGGAGCAAATGCAGCAGGTATTCGACGTGGGGCGTTTTGCCCGTGCCGCCCACTGCAATATTGCCCACGCAAATGAGGGGTACCCCGAAACTTTGGCTTTTGAGCAGGCCATAATCGAAAAGTTGGTTACGCACGAACACGACCAGACCCCATAACAGCGAAAGGGGGGCAGTGAAAACAGATAACAGATATTTCAATTTACAGACTTACTGAAAGTTAGGAACATAGAACATACGTGCTTGCAGCACATTGTGCTTGTCGTAGGTGCTGACGAAACGCAAGGGTTCGTAGTAAACACCCAGGGCGGTTTGCAACTTTTCTTCGAGGTAATCGCGTTGGGTGGTTTCGTTCATCAACTGTTCAAACCACGGAGTTTTGGCAGGGAAAGTGCAAATGGCGTAATCCTGTAATTTGGCTCGTTTGGCGGCTTCGGCCACAGCATCGTTGAGCGTGCCGAGTTTGTCGACCAGTTTAATTTTCAAAGCCTGATTACCCGTCCACACACGTCCTTGGGCAATTTTATCAACCTGTTCGGGCGTCATTTTGCGTCCGTCGGCCACGCGCTTCAGGAACAGGCGGTAACCGCGGTTCACATAATTCTGCATGGCAGCCGATTCAGCTGCGTTGAAGCCGCGTCCCATGGCTCCGAAATCCGACGAAACATTGGTTTTCACCACGTCGAAGTGCAGACCGAGTTTGTCGGTCAGCAGTTCCGAGGCATCGGGCACCATGCCAAAAATGCCGATACTGCCAGTAAGCGTGGTTTTGTCGGCCACAATGTAGTCGGCACCGCACGACAGGTAGTAACCGCCCGAAGCAGCCATGCCGCTCATCGACACTACCACCGGCTTTTTAGCCTTGAGCTGCTGCACGGCGCGCCACATCTGTTCCGAGGCATATGCGCTGCCGCCGCCCGAATTGATACGGAGCACCACGGCTTTCACGCTCTCGTCTTTGGCCAGTTTGTCAAGGTCGCTCACTACCTTCGAGCCCACAATTTCGCTTTGGGTGCTATTCAGCGGGCTTTGGGTCGAAACGTCCACAATAGTTCCTTCGGCATAGTAAATGGCAATGTCGTTGCTCGACGAAGCAGGCACATCGAGTTTTGCCAGTTCGGCGGGCGATATAAAGTTTACCTTGTCCTGCTGGCTGAGTTTCTGCAGTTTGGTGCGCACCTGGTCGATATAGGTCAGTTCGTCCACCATTTTCAGACGCACATAGTCGTTGGCTTCGGCAAACGTCACATAGCGGTCGGCAAAAGCGTTCAAGCTGTCGGTCGAAATTTTGCGCGAAGCCGACACATCCTGACAGAAGTGCTGCCAAATGTCACCGATAAACGACTGTACCTGCTGGCGGTTCGGTTCGCTCATTTCGGTCAAGATATAGGGTTCAACGGCGCTCTTGAATGTGCCCACTTTGAACACTTGCATTTTCACGCCCACCTTTTTCATCAGGTCGGTAAAGAAAATGGGCTGCGAAGCGATACCGTGCCAATCGAGCATACCGCTGGGGTTCAGCCACACTTTGTCGGCAGCCGAAGCCAGATAGTACGAGCCTTGAGTGTATTGGTCGGCATAAGCCACAACGAACTTTTTGCTTTGTTTAAAGTCGACCAATGCCTTACGGAGTTCTTCGAGCGAGGCAAAGTCGGCGCTGAGCAATCCGCCTTCGAGGTAGATGCCCTTGATTTTATCGTTGGTCTTGGCCACTTTAATGGCTTTGAGCAAATCGTCGAGTCCTTGCGAAGCCAAGGCTTTGTTTCCCATCAGTTCGGCAAAGGGGTTTTCGGTTACACGTTCCGACACCGTGCCGTTCAGTTCAATGCGCAACACGCTGCCATCGCTGACCGTAGGTTGCGTATCGCTGGTAGCCATGATGGAGAAAAACATAATCAGGCTCATGATGCCCATGAATGCCGTTACGCAGATAAAGCCTACGATGGTGGCTAATACATACTTAAAAAATTCCTTCATAATTGCTGTTTTTGGGGTTTGGGGTTGAAAGGGATTGAAAAGGTTTTGAGCGGCGGTTGCCGTTCGTCCTATCCATTAGACAACCCTCGGGCGTGTTTTACTACAAAAAACGGGATATTTTATCAGAAATTCTGAAGCAAAACACTTTATTTCTTAAAGGTCCACTTCCACCTCAACCGGGCAATGGTCTGACCCATAAATGTCTGTATGGATTTTAGCTCCTGTCAACTGGGGCTGAAGTCTGTCGGACACCAGGAAGTAGTCGATACGCCACCCCGTGTTCTTTTCGCGTGCCTTGAAGCGATACGACCACCACGAATAGATATCGGTTTGGTCGGGATAGAAAAAGCGGAACGTATCGGTAAATCCGTCACGGAGCAAACAGCTGAATTTTTCGCGTTCCTCGTCGGTAAATCCGGCATTCCGGCGATTAGTCTTGGGGTTTTTCAGGTCAATTTCCTGATGGGCCACATTCATGTCGCCACACACCACCACGGGCTTTTCGGCATCGAGTTTCTTCAGGTAGTCGCGGAAAGCATCGTCCCACTCCATGCGGTAATCCAGGCGGCGGAGTCCGTCCTGCGAGTTCGGGGTATAAACGGTTACGAGGAAAAAGTTGTCCATTTCGAGCGTAATCACGCGGCCTTCTTTGTCGTGTTCTTCGATGCCCAATCCGTAAGCCACGCGCAAGGGTTCGTGGCGCGTAAAGATGGCGGTTCCCGAATAGCCTTTCTTTTCGGCTGAGTTCCAGTACGACTGATAGCCATCGAAGGCAATGTCTAATTGTCCGGGCTGCATTTTGGTTTCTTGCAGACAGAAAAAGTCGGCATCGAGGTTGGCAAATATTTCGCGAAAGCCTTTGCCGTCGCAGGCGCGCAGTCCGTTTACATTCCAGGATATGAATTTCATACGTGCAGTCTGTTTATATTATTGACAAAAGGGGCGGCTATGCACCAGTCACCCCGCCCAATCATGGGGCAGCAACTACTAAAAATAGCGAATTACTTATGGCAAATATACCAACTAATTACGAGATGCAACCGAATCTCTTAATTTTTTAGTAACTTTGCTGCCGCAAAATCTACTTGCAAACCTATTTGCACCGCTTGGTTTTCCTTCCCTTTATATATATGCGTGATACACACAGATTATATATATGCGTGATGCACACAGCGTATTTATATAGGGAAGCGTAATGGCTTTTACCCACTCACAAACGACATTTTTTTCATGAAACACCTCATAGCCCTCGCCTTTTTCATGCTTTTTGCAGGCATCAGTGCCCTGGCACAGCCCAAAATGCAATTCGACCAAACCACCGTGGAATTAGGCACGCTGCTTTGGCACAGCCCGCGCACCGCCACCTTCACGGTAACGAACAAAGGCACTGCCGACCTCATTATCAAAGACGTTCACCCCGACTGCGGCTGTACGCTCGTTAACTGGACGCGCACGCCCATCGGACCGGGCAGCACGGGCACCATCGAGGCTACCTACGATGCCGAAATGCTGGGTCATTTCACCAAGGGACTGGCTGTTTACACCAACCTCGACTCCATTCCGCATTACCTGAGCATCATGGGACAGGTTTCGATGACGCAAGCGGAGCCTTCGGTGGAGTTTCCTTTTAAAATAGGCGACTACTTTCTGAGTACCGACAACGTGGAGTTCGACGACGTGAACCGCGGCGAACAACCGGTATTTGCCCTGCAGATTTTCAACTCGGGCAAAAAAACTTACCGTCCGGAACTCATGCACCTGCCTAAATACCTTACGGCTGTGGCCGACCCCGACGTGATTCGCCCCGGACGCATGGGCCGCATGCTCATCACGCTCAACAGCGACGAACTGCCCGCCATGGGACTGACGCAAACGAGCATTTACCTGAGCCGCTTCATGGGCGACCGTGTGAGCAAGGAAACCGAAATCAACGTATCGGCCACCCTGCTTCCTGAATTTAAGGAAATGACTTCGGCCCACGGCGCACACCCGGTAGTCGAAATAGACAGCACGCACATCACCCTCGGTCCGCTCGACAAAAAGAACAAGGCTTCGGGCGAACTCGTGCTCCGCAACACGGGCAATGCGCCGCTCATTATCAGCGCGCTGCAGGTGTATAACCCGGGTATCAGTGTCAGCTTGAACAAGCAGAAAATCAAGCCGGGCGACGAGCAGAAACTGAAAATCAGCATCAATGCCAATAGCTCGTACTTCAAAGGTCGCCGCCGCATTCTGCTCATCACCAATGACCCGAAAAATGCCAAAATGGTCATCGACGTCACGGTGAAAACTTCTGAACCGCAAAAATAACTTCCGACGCTAACCCAATGACCGGGGCAATAAATTTACTCCGCACACAGCCCGATTTCGCACGCTTACAACCAGCGTCTGGAAAACAAATACAAAATAAAGATGCAAAAAAAATCGTTCAATATTTGGTTAAATTAAAAATAAGACGTAATTTTGCATCGCAATCGGAAAGTAGCGCAGTTGGTAGCGCACTACGTTCGGGACGTAGGGGTCGGGCGTTCGAGTCGCCTCTTTCCGACACAACCGAGGTAAATCGTCTGATTTATCTCGGTTTTTATTTTGTCCGAAAACGAACAAAGCAGCAAAGCCCACTCTACACCATGAAACTGCAGTAACGCTCTGGCGCAATGCAAAAAAATCAACAAGCGTGCCTATTCCGTTACAGAGACAAGACACCTCAACCTCTGTGAAATTGCCTATGTTTTTTGATTTTTCTGCATAAAACTCCGTGCCAGTGTGCAAGATTTCAGTTTAATGCTGTTCTATATACAACAGAAGTGCTGAACAACCTGCCAACCAACGGCAACTTCCCGGCTGTTTGAGTGAGCTACTGCAAGCAAAATGTGATAGACATAATGACTGAAGAACAACTCACAAAGGGCCTGCAAGCAGGCGACAATTTGGCACGCAAGGAGCTTTACGAGCGTCTTGCAGGGCAAATGTTGTCGTTATGCCGCCGTTATGTGGGGCAAAGCGACGAAGCAGAGGACTTGCTGCACGACGGATTCCTGCAAATTTTCAGTCAGATTGGCAAATTCACCTGGCGTGGCGAAGGCACGTTGGCTGCATGGGTGCGACGAGTCATGACAAACCATGTGCTCAGTGCCCTTGAAAAGGAAAAACGACTGGCCACAGACGACATAGACGAAGTGCCCGACATGGGAGCAGACGACAACGATGCACCTCCCGACATCAGCACCGACGTTATCATGCAGCTCATTGCCGAACTGCCCACCGGCTACCGCACCGTGCTCAACCTCTTCCTGGTTGAAGGCTGGAGCCACGCCGAAATTGCCGAAAAACTGAATATAAAGGAAAGTACTTCGGCTTCGCAGTACCTGAGAGCGAAGAAATTACTGAAAGACAAAATTCTGAATTACATCAATCTGAACGACTTATGAACCACCTCGATAATTGGGAAGATAACCTGCGACATAGGTTGTCCGATTTCCGGACGCCTCCTCCCGCCATGGGGTGGGAAAAACTCGAAAAGGCACTCAACGAACTTCCCGTTGCTCCGCCCGTGCCGTCGAGCAAGCCTCGGCCCTTTTACCTGCGTCCCTGGTTTGTCAGCACGGCTGTTTCGGCAGCCGCATGCCTTACCGTGGCCTTGCTACTGCAACCGAGCGAACCGCTCACCCAGCATGCTGCACAGCAAGTGGCGTCTGTGGTCAAACAGCACGAAGCGCCCAAGCCCACGCACCGGCCAACGGTTGCCCAAAAGGTTGCCGCACCCGCAGCTGCTTCTGCCCCAACCCTGGCACACAGCGCCAAACAAGCTGCGCCCGAAGCTGCCATGCCCGCCACCTGCCGCATGATGCCGCAACCTGCCGACGAAACTGCCGGCCAACCTGTTGACGTAGCTCGGCTCAGCCACTCCGAAACAGCTGACACCACAGCGCAAACGGCTGCCGACGCACCACAAACCGATGCACCAGCGCCGTACTCACAGGACAGACAAACCCGAAGTTCACACTTAAATCGCACACACAGCGGACACGCCGTTTTTCGCCGTGCTCGCCCAATGCCTTCGTTGCAGCGCAACACCAACCACACGCCTCTACTCGCGGTCAATGCCCAGGTTCATCCTGCCAACCGCATGAGCATGAAAGGCTACATGGCCAAAAGCCTCGACTACTCGTACAGAAACAGCCCGAACGGATCGGGCAACGACGACTGGGACTTGGTGGTGGCCGAAAACCTGAATCGCGAAGTCAACACGCGCATCAATCACCATGTGCCTTTTCAGTTTGGTTTAAACATAGCCATTCCCATCACTCAAAAATGGTTTGTCAGCACCGGACTCACCTATACGCGCCTCACCACCGACATCACCTCGGGTTCCGACGCTTCGTACTTCGTCACCGAGCAGCGGTTGCACTACGTAGGCATCCCCATACAAGCGGGCTACACCATCTTCAGTTCGCGTCCGTTCAATGCCTACGCCACAGCCGGATTTCAGATTGAAAAATGCGTAAGCGGCACGCAAAGCACCACATACAGCATTGACCAATCCTATCGTTCTTCATCGGCCTACCACAATAAGTTGGGCCGCGGCCTTTGGCAAGCATCGTTCAATGCCTCAGCCGGTTTGCAGTTCAACGTCACGCGCAACATAGGTTTGTACTTTGAGCCTGGTGTAAGTTATTATGTGTCCGATGGCAGTTCGTTGCCGTCCATCCGTCACGACAAGCCGTGGCAGTTTAGCATGCAAGGCGGTTTGCGCTTCAGTTTTTCGGCCAAACCCTGACGCACGCCATCTTATTCACGTTGCCTACTTCCCCCAGCTGTACGCAACGTACTTCCCTTCGTGTCCGACACCTGCACCCTGCAAGTGTCGGACTTTTTTTGGGCTATATCACTTCGTCCTCGCGCAACATAGCGCGCATGGCAAATGCGTAGTTTCATGTTTAACAAACGACAAGGGGGACTTACATCATCCGCCTGCTCCGCCCTCATGCTTTAGTGGCGGCACGCTCCCCTTTGCTCCTTATGTTAAATACCAAAGGCTTGCATTTGTGAAATTAAATCAAAAAAACACGCCCGTTGTTTACTATGCTTGCAGCGATTTGAGCCGCGCGGCGGGCTATACTTGAAATTTACTCCGCGATTCTTGAAATTAGTTCCGAGCTTGTTGAAATTAGTTCCAAGCCAGTTTTAACAAGTTTGGAACTACTGATAACCAACACTTTCAGAATCACCACAACCTTGGTTTCGCGCCCGCGTGTTTCGCACTGAAAAACGCATTGACAGCCCCTTTGATTTTTTACATTTATTCGTATTTTTGTTAAAACTGAAACGAGCATCACAAACGCGGAACTGATTGCAAGTACTACGGATTGCGCAACCTCCCAACGCGAATTGCTTTTCTTTTATAGGAAATGCCTGCTTTGGAGAACGCACAAACAAAGTACAGACCGTAAAACCGCATTTCAGAAGCCTTGAAACCTGATGCCAACGACGCGCAACAAGCCATTGACAAGGATTCTTCATTTTTTTCGCCCAATATCATTTTTCCATAAAGCATTGATTTTCAATCGGTTCATGCAATGCGTCATGGTGTACTAAGAAAATATTACACCTAAATCGTTATTTTTTTCCCGAATTTCTTGCATAGTAAAAAAAAACCACATACTTTTGCGGTGTGATATTAAAGTAATACACCATTACACTTAATGAATCAGCGCATCGAAAGAGCGCGTGCCGACAGCGGTGCGTCACGGACTTCGGAGCGCAACCTTACAAACGAAATATTCACCATCAAACCCTTTACCTGTTATGATAAACATTGATCAAATCAACTTCAGCTATCACCGGCGACTGGCTCCGGTACTCTCGAACTTTAGTTTAACCATCGAACCCGGACGCATCTATGGATTGCTGGGCAAAAACGGTACGGGCAAAAGCACGCTGCTCTACCTGATGGCGGGATTGCTCCGTCCGCAGCAAGGACATGTGCAGTTTACCACCGAAGACGGAAACCTGACGCTCGAGGCGAGCGAACGACGACCGGAAATGCTGTGCGAAACGTTCTTCGTGCCCGAGGAATTCGATTTGCCAAACATTCCGCTGAAACGCTACGTCGACCTGAACGCACCGTTTTATCCTAAGTTCAGCCACGAAATTCTGAACCAATGCCTCACTGACTTTGAACTTCCGCAGAATCTGCACCTCGGTGCACTGTCGATGGGACAAAAGAAAAAGGCATTCATGAGTTTTGCGCTGGCCACAAATTGCCGCTTGCTGCTGATGGACGAACCGACGAACGGACTGGACATTCCGTCGAAAAGCCTGTTTCGCAAAGTGGTGACGCGCCACCTTACCGACGACCGCACGCTGATTATTTCGACACACCAAGTGGCCGACGTGGCCATGCTCATCGACCATGTGCTGATGCTCAGCGAAAGCCAGCTGCTGCTCAACCGCCCGGTGAGCGAAATCAGCCGGGTGCTGCGCTTCGAAGAACGTCCCATCGGGGCCGACATCAGCGATGCGCTCTACGTGCAACCCTCCATTCAGGGCAACGCGCTGATTACGCTGAATCACTGTCCGGACAATGAAACGCCGGTGAACCTGGAACTGCTATTTAACTGTGCACAATGTGGCAAACTGCCTGCTGAACTGCTGTAAATAACTGACCGCCGTTTTTACGCTGTACAGCCTCATCACTTAATCTTTTTGCAACAATGAAAAATTTTGATATGACCCGCTTTGGTCGCTTACTGAAACTCGACCTTCACCAATACGGCAAAACCTATTTGAGCTTTACGGCCGGTTGCCTGATTGCCCACTTCATCGGGCAGTTTCTGGTGTTCAAAATAGCCAACCTATCCGCCGTTCCCGTTCGCGGTAATGACCTTGAATACCTCGTGCTCAGTTCGTTCATGGCCTTCGGCATCACCAGCTGTTTGCTGCTGCTCATCGGTTCGTCGCTGCTGTGGAACAATCTCAAAACAAAGGAGCAGCGCATTGCCTACTTCATGATTCCGGCCACGAACACCGAAAAGTACCTGTCGCGTTTGCTCATGTGTACGGTAGGCGTGTTTGTGATGAACCTATTGTCCTTTTTTGTGGCTGATTTGCTCCGCCTGCTCTTTTTCATCACTGCCGACTTGAACATCGGTTTGGGCTATGCTGCTTATTGCAGCGAAATGGCCGAAAACGGCGCCAACTTTATCCGAGGCATCAACATGTTCATCGACGAGGCCGGCTACGCCTGGCTGTTTAGCATGGTGATTTCCGCCATTTCCTATCTCGCATGGTTCTTGTTTGGCTCGGCCATATTCCGCACCTATGCCTTTGTCAAGACCTGGCTGCTCATTATGTGCATCAGCACGGTGACCTTCGCTTTGTTCAACGGCACTATCATGCTCATGACCATCACTACAACCGATTCAATGAAAGACCTCAACACGATTCTCTGGGTGCAGAATGCAGTGAACACTGTGGTGTCGGTTGTCTTCGTATGGCTGAGCTACTACCTGTTCAAGCGCATGACGGTGATTCCCCGTAAATTCTTCTAACCCCCTTTATTTGCTTACATCATGACATTCAAAGACGGACAACCCATTTACCAGCAAATTGCCGAACGATTGGCCGACGAGGTGCTTTCGGGAGCCTATCCCCCCGAAACGCGGGTTCCGGGTGTACGCGAATACTCTGCACTGCTCGAAGTAAACGTGAACACCACGGTCAAGGCCTTCGACCTCCTGGCGCAGCGCGGCATTATCTACGCACGACGCGGCATGGGCTACTATGTGGCGAACGATGCCACCCAACTGATTCTGACCGAAAGGCAAAAGGATTTTCGCGAACAAGTGATGCCCGACTTCTTTATGCGTATGCTGCAACTGCACATCAGCATGGACGACGTGGAGGCGGCTTTTCGGCAATACAAGGAAAAAATGAACCACGCAAGTGGTGAACACGCATTAAATATTGACGCACTATGATTACAGTAGCCATCACCCTGTTCTCGCTGTTTGTTCTGTCGTTCAAACGCCTATTTTTGCGTTAAGTTCAACGAACAGCATTTTCTGCTTTCATAACCGATGAGTAGATATGAAGCAGATGTTGAAAATTAGTTTATACTTACAGAGTGGTTCAAAAAAAATGAGCATTTTATAGAACCACCCGACAAAAAAAAACCGCAACACTTTTGAAGGTGCTGCGGTTTTTCTGTATTTCATACCGCCCTCCCTTGCCCTTTGTGAGGCAAAGAGGCGGCGGAAAAGTGCAAACCCGAGGGGGCAATAAGTTCATGAAGTTTAGCGCATGTAGCTGCGCAAAGCGGCTGCGGCCAGTTGCGCATCGCGCTCCGCTTCGAGCTGGGCTGTGCGCGCATCATAGTAGAACGAGGTTTCGAGCAAGTAATCCATCACCGAAATCTGTCCCTCGGCCAGTGCGCGGTCCAAGAGTTCGGCATTGGCCGTCAAAGCAATCTGCTCGTTGAGTCGCTGCGCCGTTTCGAACAAACTTTGCGCCGTGGCATAGCGTGTGCGAATGTCGGCCCCGAGTTGCGTTTGCACATCAGCCAAGTCGAGTTCCGACACCTGCCGTTCCATTTTGCGCTGTTTCACTTTGGTGCGGCTGTTTCCCCAAAGCGGAATGCTCACACCCAGCGTCAGTCCGCTGTAACGCGAATCCTTGACATATTCGCCCGAAAAGCCCACACTCAGCGTAGGCCAGGCTTCGCTTTTTGTCACCCACAGCTGTTCGGTGCGCTGCGTCAATGCAGCCTTGCGCGCCACCACTTCAGGGTGTTGCTCGGTGGCATACTCCAGCATGCGCTGAATGTCGGGCAGCGAATCGGCCGCGTAAAGCGTGTCGGTGCAGTAAATGGGCATACCGCCGTTGAGTTTTTGCAAATTGAGCGTCACCTCGTTGCGCTCGGCCTCAGCCTTTTGCAAAGCCGCCAGCGCCACCGAAGCATTAAGTTTCACCTTGTTCACCTCCAGGCGGTTGATGTCGCCCTCGCTGAACTTGCGTTCGTAGGCCGCCGCCAAAGCATCGGCCTGCACAGAACGGCGGTGAAGTTCGCTACACAGTTTGTTGAGATACACCACCTGCGTCAACAACTGTTCGGCTTCGGTCAGGATGGTGCGGCGCAAGGCAGCATACGAGGCATCGGCCATTTGGTCGGTAGCCTTAGCCAGTTTGCGTTTCCGCCCCGTAATGACACCCCAATCGAGCGATTGACTGACACTCACGTTCACGCGGTTAGGAATGCCCTTGGGCGAACCGAAAAAATAGCCCACTTCGGCTTCGGGGTCGGAAAGGCGGTTTTCAGAACGACTCTCCGCGTATGTGGCTTCGATCTGTCGGCGCTGCGTGGCCAACGTCGTGTTGTGCTCCTCAATGAGTTTGAGCAACGATTCCGACTGCGCTTCGGCTTGAAGCGGAAACAGGCAGGCTGCGGCAGCAAGCATATATAATAGTTTTGATATATTCATAACATAAAGAATGTGTGGTGAATTAAATGGTGCTTGACGAATCAGCCTGTCCGTCTGCAGGTTCAGCAGCAACAGCCACCGGTTGGGCAGCCGTCGGTATCGGGGCAATGATGGGAATGACCACGAGGTTGAGCAACGTGCTCGTTACCAAACCGCCCAACATGACTTGTGCCATCGGGCTCTGAATTTCATTACCCGGCAAAGTACTGCCCAAAGCCAGGGGAATCAGGGCCAGGGCCGACGACAGGGCGGTCATGATGATGGGCAACAAACGGTCGAGCGAGCCTTGACGGATTACTTCGCTGCGGCTGAGTCCGCTGTGGGCCAACTCGTTGTAACGGTCAACCAGCAACATACCGCCACGCGTGGCAATGCCGAACAGCGAAATGAAACCGATGATGGCCGGAATACTCAGTACGCCACCGGTCGACACCAGTGCCAGCACACCGCCGATGAGGGCGAGGGGCAGATTGCACATCACCACAAGGGCTTGCTTCCACGAACGGAACTGCAAATAAAGCAACAGCAAAATCACGATGATACTGATGATCGAAAGGCCCAACAGCATACGCGAAGCAGCCGATTCACTTTCGAACTGTCCGCCATATTCTATGTGGTAATCCTCGGGCAGGGTGATTTCGCGCTCAATGATTTCGCGCATATCGGTAACTACCGAACGCATGTCGCGCCCGGCCACATTGGCCGAAACCACGAGTTTTCGCTGGGCATTTTCGCGGCTGATGGTGTTGGGACCGGCTGTCGAAACCACTTCGGCCACTTCAGCCAGGGGCACCTTGCGTCCGTCGCTCGTGTCGATGAGCAAACCGCGAATGCGGTCGATAGTGGCAATGTCATTGTCGGCCATGCGCACCGTGAGGTCGAACGTCTTGATGCCGTCTTGCACCTGGCTCACCACTTCACCGCCCAAGGCTGCATTCACATATTGCGCAAAGTCGGGCAAGGTGATGCCATACTGTGCCAACAGCGTGCGGCGCGGCTTGATAACGAGCTGCGGACGCTCAATTTGCTGTTCGACGTTCAAGTCCGTCACGCCCTCTACGCCCTTAGTGGCATTTTGTATCTGCACGCCCAAGCTGTGAAGCTGCGAAAGGTCGGGACCAAAAATCTTGATGGCAATGCCTGCCTTCGTACCCGACAGCATAGCGTCGATACGGTGCGAAATGGGCTGACCAATTTCGATGCTCACACCCGGCAGGGTGCTCAGACGGTGGCGCAGGTCGGCCATCACCTCGTCCTTGCTGCGTTCCTTGAGTTCGTAGGGCACCTCCATTTCGCTGGTGTTCACGCCCAATGCGTGTTCGTCGAGTTCGGCACGGCCTGTTTTCCGGGCCACAGCCTTGACTTCGGGCACCTGCATAATGAGTTTTTCGGCTTGTGCGCCAATGCGGTTACTCTCGGCAAACGATACACCGGGCAGGGTGCTGACGTTGATGGTAAACGAACCTTCGTTGAACGGCGGCAGGAACGAACGGCCCAGCGTGAAGAAGAGGGCCAGCGTAACCACTACCAGTACGCCCGTAACGGCCAGTATGCCGCGCGATGCCTTACCGGTGGCCCAGCTGAGCATGTGCAGGTAGCCTTGCTTCATGGCGGTTACCCAGCGGGGTTCCTTGCTGATAGCATTGTTCAGTTTGCCGGCAGGATTTTTCAACAGATAGCTGCAAAGCACAGGGGTGAGCGTAAGGGCCACGAGGGTCGAGGCAAACAGCGATACGATGAAACTTACGCCCAACGGTGCCAGCATGCGGCCTTCGAGTCCGGACAGGAAGAAGAGGGGAATGAAGCTGACCACAATGATGAGCGTGGAGTTGAGAATGGGCATGCGCACCTCGCGCGAGGCGTTGAAGATTACCTCCATCTTCGACTTGCGCTCCTCAGGGGGAAGCTGGGCATTGAGGCGGAGGTTCTTGAACACATTTTCCACATCGACAATAGCATCGTCGACCAACGAACCAATGGCAATGGCCATACCGCCGATACTCATGGTGTTGATGGTCAGCCCCATGAGCTTGAGCACAAGAATGGTAACGAGCAGCGATATAGGAATGGTAACAAGCGAAATGAGCGTGGTGCGACCGTTCATCAGGAAGATGAAAAGCACAAGTACCACAAAGATACCGCCTTCGATGAGCGATTGGCGGATGTTCGAGATGGAAGCGTCGATAAAGTCCTGCTGACGGTAAAGGTGTGTATCAACTTTTACGTCCTTGGGCAGCGAGGCTTTGAGGTCGGCCATGGCAGCATCGAGTTTTTCAGTGAGTTCGAGCGTACTGGTCGAGGGCTGCTTGGTAATGGTGAGCAGCACAGCCGGCTTTCCCGAAACTGAGGCCATGCCCATACGCGGACTTTTACAACCCATAGTCACGTTAGCCACATCAGCCAGCACAATGGGTTCGCCCTGCGGAGTGGTTTTTACCACGGCACGTCCCATTTCGAGCGTGTCGGTGGTGGTGAGCACACCGCGCACAATGTATTCGTTGCCGCTTTCGTAAAGCACACCGCCGGCAGCATTGCGGTTCATATTGCGCGCTGCATTCAGCACTTCGTTGAGCGTCACACCGTAGTGGCGCATACGGTCGGGGAGCATACGTACCTGGTATTCCATGAGGTCGCCGCCCATCACCGTAACCTGGGCCACACCGCCCGTCGAAAGCAGACGCGGACGCACGGTCCAGTCGGCCAGGGTGCGCAGGTCACCGGGCGAGGTGGAGTCGGCCGTAAGACCCACGAACATCACTTCGCCCATAATGCTCGACTGAGGGCCGAGCGTCGGACTGCCCACACCGTCGGGCAGAGCGTCACCGATGGTAGCCAGTTTTTCGGAAACTATTTGTCGGTCGCGGTAAATGTCGGTTCCCCAGTCAAATTCCACCCATACCACTGAGAAGCCGGTGGTCGACGATGAACGTACGCGGCGCACGTCGGTGGCACCGTTGACGGCGGTTTCGATGGGGAAAGTAACCAGACGTTCCACTTCCTCGGACGCCATGCCCTGGGCCTCGGTCATTACAACGACGGTTGGGGCGTTGAGATCGGGAAACACGTCCACTTCCATACGCCAGGCCGTCCATGAGCCCACAATCAGCAGCAGGGCTGTGAAGAACAGCACAACGGGCCGGTTGCGAAGCGAAAAGGATATGATTTTATTCAGCATGATTCTTCGTGTTTAGGATTTTGTGTAAAAAATGCGTCAGGGATTAGTGCGAGTGTCCTTCGGGTATTACGGTAGCGTTGGCTGCCAGTCGCACTTGCGTTGCGCCCTTTGTCACCACGGGGTCGCCGGATTTCAGGCCTTGGGTAATTTCGGTACGCACTCCATCGGTGGCACCGAGTTTCACCTCTTGTTTGCGGTAAGCGTCGGGATGAATTTGCAGATACACAAAGTAGAGTCCCTGTGCCTCAGTAATGGCTTCGTTGGGCACGGCCAGCACGCCCTGACGGGTGGCACCTTTCAGGAACACCTGAGCCAAACTGCCGGGCACAATGTTTCCACGGTTGTTAAACTCAAAAGTAACAGGCACAAAGAATGAAGAATCGTTGCTCGATTTGCCCTTCGACACCAAACGTCCGCCCAACTCGCTCAAAGCGTAGGTGCGGTTTGTTTCCTCGTAAGCCATGCGGAAGTTGGCTGTGGTGATGTTGGGCAACAGCGTATAATAGCGTTCGGGCACATCGGCACGGAGCTGCAAGCGGTTGTTTTGCGTGACAGTGGCAAGAGGCTGTCCGGCCGACACATAGTCGCCGGGTTTCACCATCACGTTCTTCACATATCCGTTCATGTTTGCGCCCACAGTGCGAGTTTGCGATGCGCCGCCCAAACTTTTGGCAGTGGTTTGTGCGGTGGCAAAGCGCAGACGGGCATCTTCGAGTTCGCGCGCCGAGATGATTTGGTCTTTGGCCAAACGTTCAGCACGATCAAGTGCGGTGCGTGCGGCCTGAAGTTCGGCTTGCGCGGCAGCGGCGGGATTGCCATCGGCCATGTTGGCTGCGCTGATGCGGAACAGGGGCTGACCGTTGCGCACGGACATACCATCGGTAAGTTCGCCCGTAGCAAAACTGATAACGCCGGCCATGGTGGCAGACACGGTGGCTTCGGCACCGGGTGCGGGCAATACGCGTCCGCTCACTTCGACTACTTCGGCAAATTCCGAAGCCTGCAATTTCGTGACTTGCAAACCGGCTGCTTTGGCTTGTTCGGGGCTGAAGCTGATTTCGTCGGCTCCGTGTTCATGTCCGTGTTCGTCAGCGTGTCCGTGTTCGTCGGCGTGTTCATCGTGGTTGTGTGCCGAATGGCATGCAGTGAAGAGCATAGCCTGCAAGCAAGCCATGCTTATAATAAGGAATCGTTTCATTGTAAACTTTTTAAAAAAGGAAATAAGGAATGCGATCGGCATCTACACAAAGTGATGCCGACAAATTAAAATAAAAAGGACGAACCAAGTCTGAAGGACTAAAAGTCTGCAAGTTACGGAACTGCAGAAAATGAAAATATGCAGAAATACAGATATGCAGGACTGCAAATATTATAAATATGCGTATCAGGCTCGGTTGTCAAACCACGATGAAGGGGGCCCCCGCCGGGGCTGATGTTTGCCTTCGCGGCAAATGGCATGTACAAATTGGGCTACCCAACTACGGGGGTCGAGCCAAACAAAAGCCGGTTCGGGCAATAAACTGCCAAAAAGCACCGGCAATAATAAATGGGCCGAAGCAAGGTCATGCGCATCATAGCGCTGCCCCATCACTTTGACCACGAGCATTTTCAGCGAACAATGTCCGCTGTTACCACCCTCGTTTCCGCTTGAACTTCCGTTGTGTCTGCCGTGAGTGTGTTGGCAGTCGTCATGTCGGGCTGGTTCGTGCGGTACAACCGGGGCGTCGCAGAATTCAAGGGTCACGCAAGCCACCCCATCAGCGTGATGATGATGGGGCACGAGCATAGCCACCAATATCAAACTGATAGCTACCCAAATTCTGAATAAGTGCCGGGGTTGCGTCATGCGTTATATATCAAAAAAACACGATTCAACGTGTAGTCATTATCCTATTATTGAGCCAATCTGCTCATATTTTCTGCAAAAATAATAGTTTCTTTTAGCAACCTGGTTGCAAACATGTCATTTTTATCGGATTTTAGCGTAAATATCCCATAAAGAGGGTATACTGGCAACGCAACTTAAATTTGTATCCACACGGGTTATGCGCAATTCGATTTCAACAAGTTAGAAGAGGCTCAGCCGCAAAAACATGTGGTACAATTCAACAAAGTATCCCGGGTTTCAGACAGGCCTACCTGCCCTACTTTCTGCTGTAACAAAATGTCAAAGAACGCTGAATGAATAAATAAGGAATATTGTTTTTTCATCCGTTTAGGCTGACGTACAGTTTAACCGTACTGTCGCGCAGCCTTTATCTGGTTGATGCAAAGATACAACGCGAACACTCCGAAATCCAAACTTTTTGACCGCCTAATATCGCACCTCGAAAGTTTTCCACACCTCCGAATGGGCATTCAGCCCTTTATCTACGGGCATTCCGGTGCGTTTTCCACACGCGAAAAAAAATAAAATCGGGATATTCCTTCAACTATTTCCAATGTTCAATATGTACGCAGCGCGTGTATTTTCCCCATGCTATTTCAAAAAAGCTCTTGAAAACTTACACAAATCAGTGCTGAGTACCCAGCTAAGCACTGCGCTACTTGTAATGTGTATCTCTGACCAAATCGGTTTAAATATTAAATTTTTGCTTCATACACCTTACAAAACAAACAGATAACACACCAAAACGAAAAAAAATAACGATTTCTCGTAAAAAAGTTGCGAATATGTTTGGTACTTTCAAACAAAGTTCGTACTTTTGCATCGCTTTCAAGAACGAAAGATACCGATGGTGCTTATAGTTCAGTTGGTTAGAGCGTCAGATTGTGGTTCTGAATGTCGTGGGTTCGAATCCCACTAAGCACCCAACGAGGAGTGAACATCCATAATGTTCACTCTTTTTTGTTATCTGCCTACGACGGGCAAACGCTTCCTTCAATGCTCGTCACGAAAAACGGAATGTGGTTCAACCGCATTCCGTTTTAATTTTATTGTCTTAGCCTAAAAAAAGGAATGAGATCTAAGAGGTGTTGCGGATAAGAAATTCTTCCTTTTCCGCATAGCAAATTTATATGGCTATCCCCACTAAAAATCTACTGAGCCCTTTTAATATAATCTGTAAAAATAACGCACAAAAAAAGGAACACAACCAAGCATATTGCTCATTGCATTCCTTTTGTGTTGGGGTATCCGGACTCGAACCAGAAAAGGCAGGACCAGAATCTGCAGTGTTACCATTACACCATACCCCAATGTCTAAAATTGACGGGCGTATTCTGTTGTTTCTTGAATACGGCTGCAAAATTAAGGTTTTCTATTGAACCTTCCAAATTTTCGGTCCATTTTTTTCAAAAAAATCAATTATTTCTTATTCATCGGGTAGTTTCCTTCGCATTGTCAGGCTATTTGCCGGTTGGCAAACCACTTTTAGAGGGTAAACCGCTTGATATTGGATTTTTAAAGCTAATTTTGCGTTATCAACTTAATCTACCACTTCAAAGTGCAAAAGCTGTCACAAATCATCTAATAGCAGCGTTTGCTCTCCCCTAATTATCCCCTTGCATGAAACTACGAAAAATAAAACGTTACTTATCGGGAATTCGCGACATTTACTCATCACAAACCGGATGCCACAAGCGCGAATTAGCCTTGCTGCAACGTTATTACTCAACAGAGTCGCCACGACGTGACATCAGCCAAACCGAAGTGGTAATGATGGTAGATGGGCGCTGTCTGCATGGCGGACTTTCCGACCGTATTCGCGGCATTGTCAACGTCTATAGCTATTGCCGCACCCACTGCATTCCTTTCCGCATTCACCACGTTTATCCGTTTAACCTCACCGACTACTTTGAACCCGCCCATATCGACTGGCGCATCGAAAGCGAAGAACTGTCGTACAACAGCAACGAGGCTTACCCCGTGGTGCTGCAGGCTGTACATTTGCAGCAGAAACTGCACAGCCTGTATCTGCGTCAGACGCTGAAACGCCACAAAGGTAAACAAATACATGTGTATTCGAACACGGTGATGAACGACAAAGCCTTTCACGACAACTTCCACCACCTGTTCCAACCCACCCCACTTCTTCAGCAAGCCATCGATGCCGTACCGCTCAAGCCTCATTCGGGCTATGTAGCCATGGTATTCCGTTTCCAGCAGCTGCTGGGCGACTTTAAAGAAGGGGGCTTCTCCACCCTCGAAGGCGCAGCACGTCAGGAACTCATTGAACGCTGCTTACAGGAAACCGACCGCCTGTACCGCGCACATCACCACGGCAAACTCCTACTCGTCACCTCCGACAGCGTTTCGTTTCTCGAAACCATCAGCAGCCGTTTCAACTATGTGCGCATCATTCCCGGCAAGGTGGTTCACATGGACTTTTCAACCAACGAAACGACGGGCACTTATCTCAAATCATTCGTCGACCTTTTCCTGCTGGCCGGAGCCGACAAAATTTACCTGCTGCGCACCGGCAAGATGTACCGGAGCGGTTTTGGCAAACGAGCTGCACGCCTTGGCAACATTCCCTACGAAGAAGTAAAATTTTAAAATCTTGCGCATAAAAAAAGCGGTGTATTCACTTACACCGCTTTTTTATTTCTATGTACGAATCAAGGCCCAACGATTAGCCAATGGTAAGGAGAGTAGTACCTTCCATTACGCTGTCGCCGGCAGCCACACAGATACCCGTAATGGTACCGTCGGTTTCGGCCGTGATGTTGTTTTCCATTTTCATAGCTTCGAGCACCAACACCGTTTCGCCCTTCTTCACAGCCTGACCGGCAGCTACGAGCACCTTCGTAACCACACCGGGCAGCGGAGCCTTAACGGGAGCACCGGCACCGGGACCGTTGGTTGCAGCAGGAGCAGCAGCAGGAGCCTCAGCAGCTGCGGGAGCAGCAGCGGCAGGAGCGGCAGCAGGAGCTTCAGTGGAAACAGTGGGGAGAGCCTCTTCAACGAGTGAAGAACCTTGCATTTCTACTTCAAAGGGAATGCCGTTTACCTCGACTTTAGCCTTTGAACCCACGATGCTGTCGATAGTTACATCGAACTGGGCACCGTTGATGGTATATTTATATTGTTTCATTGCAGATTAAGAAATAATAATGGTGGATTGAGATTGAGAAACTGCCTACCTTGCGATACAAGCAAAAGGAGTTACAAAAATTAAGGCAGCTGGTTCATCAAATCCGAGGGGTTGTTCCACCCCGTACGGTGATGTTCCACGGTGATGATGCCCGACTCATCGTCGTGCACGATTTCCACTTCGTGTTCGATGAGTGCCAAAGCGATGGCAGCAGCATATTCCGGCATTTCCGCGTCGGTCGGTTGGTGATGCCATCCGTCAACCAGGAAATCGGCAATGGTACCCTGCTTTTCGTCGAGACGAATGGTCAGCGTCTGCTCGCCGAGTTTATATTGAAAAGTTTTCATGCGCTGAGTTTTGAAAGCTCCTCATGCAGTGCGGCCAACAAAGGCGGGCTGCATGAGGCGCATAAAACGTCGATGTTTGAGCAAAATAGGATAAGAAACGAGTGAACACACGCAAAGGTAGCGTTCACCGTTTCACAGAATATTACAAAGGAATGTTTCCGTGCTTCTTGGCCGGACGCGTTTCGCGTTTGTTAGCCAGCTGAGCCAAGGCGCGGCAAATGCGGAAACGCGTGTTGCGCGGTTCGATAACGTCGTCGACGTAACCATATTCGGCAGCCTTGTAGGGGTTGGTAAAGAGGTCGTTGTATTCTTTCTCCTTTTCGGCGAGGAAAGCCTTGGGGTCTTCCTTCGTCTTGGCTTCCTTACCATCGAGAATAGCCACAGCACCCGATGCACCCATTACGGCGATTTCGGCCGAGGGCCATGCGTAGTTAAGGTCGGCCTTGAGCTGCTTGCAGCCCATCACGATGTGTGAACCACCATAGCTCTTACGCAGCGTAACGGTAACCTTGGGCACCGTAGCTTCGCCGTAAGCGTAAAGCAGTTTGGCACCGTGGTCGATTACGGCATTGTATTCCTGACCCGTTCCGGGGAGGAAGCCCGGCACGTCGACGAGCGATACGATAGGAATGTTGAAGCAGTCGCAGAAACGTACGAAGCGGGCAGCCTTGCGCGATGCGTTGCAGTCGAGCACACCAGCGTAAACGCTGGGTTGGTTGGCAACGATACCTACGCTCTGACCATTGAAGCGGGCAAAACCGATAATGATGTTGCGGGCAAAGTTGCGCTGCACTTCCATGAACTCGCCATTATCGACAACGGCACCAATCACCTTGTACATGTCGTAAGCCATGTTGGGGTTATCGGGGATGATTTCATTGAGCGAATCTTCCTTGCGGTCGATGGGGTCCGTGCATTCAATGCGCGGAGCGTGCTCCATGTTGTTCTGCGGAATGTACGAGAGCAAACGGCGGATGAGCTGTGCAAACTCTTCCTCGGTCTTAGCCGTGAAGTGACACACACCGCTCTTCGTTGAGTGAACGCCGGCACCACCCAGGTCTTCCTGCGTCACATCCTCGCCCGTCACGGTTTTCACCACCTTCGGACCGGTAAGGAACATATAGCTTACGCCTTCGAGCATCACGACGAAGTCAGTGAGTGCAGGCGAATAAACGGCACCACCGGCACAAGGTCCGCAGATACCCGAAATTTGGGGAACTACGCCCGATGCTTCAATGTTGCGCTGGAAAATTTCGCCGAAGCCTGCCAAGGCGTTGATACCTTCCTGAATACGTGCGCCACCCGAGTCGTTCAAACCGATGCAGGGTGCACCCATTTTCATACTCTGATCCATGACCTTACAGATTTTCTGTGCCATGGTTTCAGAAAGTGAACCACCATTCACGGTGAAGTCCTGTGCAAACACATATACCAGTCGGCCATTGATAGTTCCGCTACCGGCCACTACGCCATCGCCAAGGAATTGCTTTTTCTCCATACCGAAGTTGTGGCAACGGTGGAGTTTGAACATATCCATTTCTTCGAATGAGCCTTTATCGAGCAAAAGCTCAATGCGCTCGCGAGCAGTGGCTTTGCCTTTAGCGTGCTGTTTTTCGATAGCCTTTTCGCCACCACCCAGACGGGCTTTCTGGCGAAGTTCGACCAACTGCTTGATTTTTTTAAGTTGTTCGCTCATGTCTGTATGCTGTATTGACAATTAGGTTTCGAACCCCTTTGATTGGGATTTGGTGCATCCTGCCCGAAGTATCTGGCTGGCAGACCTTTCTATCCTGTTTTAATCATATCGAAAAGGATGAAAAGCCTCACTTGCCAAATGCCCAAAGGTTCTTAATGATTTTCTGCGGCAAAGATAATCAATTCTTGGCACACATCTTTAAATTGTGTGCGATTTCATGGTATTTTTCCTATTTTGTAGCTATGTATCGGGTAAGGTGGGCAACCAATAGCTTTATTTTAACTCAATTTGAATATTGCCTGATACAAAAAGCCGCGATGGCGTGTGCGACAACAAAAATATAATGTGTAATTTTGCAGAGATGAACGGCACTTACCCCTACTTCGGGTGATGGGCGTGACGATTTTTACCCAGAGTCACACGCTGCATAGTGTGCGTTCCACACATTTTTTCACACGTATTCTAACCAACACTAAAATAAAACTCCATGGTCAAAATAACTAAAGAGGCTGCACTGCATTACCACGAAATGGGTAAGCCGGGCAAAATTGAAGTAGTGCCTACCAAGCCGTATCGCACGCAAACTGATTTGTCGCTGGCTTATTCGCCGGGTGTGGCCGAACCTTGTTTGGAAATTCAGAAAAACCCGCACGATGCCTATCGTTACACCAATAAGGGAAACCTGGTTGCCGTGATTTCAAACGGTACGGCTGTATTGGGTTTGGGCGATATTGGCGCCATGAGCGGTAAACCCGTCATGGAAGGTAAAAGCCTGCTGTTCAAAATATATGCCGGTGTCGATGCTTTCGACATTGAGGTAAACGAAAAGGATCCCGAAAAGTTCATCGCTGCCGTCAAGGCCATTGCTCCTACTTTCGGTGGTATCAACCTGGAGGACATCAAAGCTCCCGAATGCTTCGAAATTGAGCAACGTCTGAAAGAAGAACTCGACATTCCCGTCATGCACGACGACCAGCACGGCACGGCCATCATCTCGGCTGCCGGACTGATTAACGCGCTCATGGTGGCTGGCAAAAAAATTGAAGATGCCCGCATCGTTATCAATGGTGCCGGTGCTGCTGCCATTTCGTGTACGCGCCTTTACTGTGCCTTCGGCGCACGCAAGGAAAATGTGGTGATGCTCGACTCGAAAGGCGTTATCACAGCCGACCGCGAAGGATTGAACGAACAAAAACGCGAATTTGCCACGCAACGCACCGACGTGCACACCCTGGCCGATGCCATGCGCGAGGCCGACGTGTTCGTAGGTCTGTCGAAAGGCAACGTGCTGACGCAGGACATGGTGCGCTCCATGGCTTCGAACCCCATCATCTTTGCCTTGGCCAACCCCGTGCCCGAAATTTCGTACGAAGATGCCATGGCTGCACGCCCCGACGTGCTCATGAGTACCGGACGTACCGACTATCCGAACCAGATTAACAACGTTATCGGTTTCCCCTACATTTTCCGTGGTGCACTCGACACGGCTGCCAGTGCCATCAACGAGGAAATGAAAATGGCTGCTGCTCGTGCCATTGCCGACCTGGCACGCCGTCCGGTGCCCGACATCGTGAACCGCGCCTACCATGTGCGTAACTTCACCTTCGGCCCCGACTACTTCATTCCGAAACCCGTCGATCCGCGCCTCATCACCGAGGTGTCGATGGCTGTGGCTAAGGCGGCTATGGACAGCGGTGTGGCTCGCAAACCCATTGAGGACTGGCGCGAATATCGCCAAAGCTTGCGCGAGCTGATGGGTCAGGAAACCAAGTTTACGCAAAACCTCTACGACACGGCTCGTTCAAACCCGAAGCGTGTGGTATTTGCCGAAGGCACGCACCCCACCATGCTCGAAGCGGCTGTACGCGCCAAGGAAGAGGGATTCTGCCACCCCATCCTTTTGGGCAACGATGTGCAGATTCGCCATATTGCCGAGGATTTGAAGCTCAACCTCGACGGTATCGAAATTCTGAACCTGCGCAACGATTCGCAAAACGAACGCCGCCACCGCTACGCACGCCTTTTTGCACAGAAAATGGAGCGTAAGGGCTACACGCCGCAGGAGGCTGAGGACAAAATGTACGAGCGTAACTATTTTGGTATGATGATGGTTGAAACGGGCGAGGCCGATGCCTTCATCACGGGCTTGTACACCAAATACTCTAACACTATCAAGGTGGCCAACGAGGTAATCGGCATTCGCGAGGGCTACAAGCACTTCGGTACCATGCACCTCATCAACTCGAAAAAGGGTATCCTCTTCGTGGCCGATACACTCATCAACCGTCACCCCGATGAGGAAGCACTTTACGACATTGCTCGCCTTTCGGCCGAAACAGCTCGTTTCTTCAACCGTACACCGGCCATCGCCATGCTGTCGTACTCGAACTTCGGTACCGACACCGAGGGCAGCGCCGAGCGTATGCAGCACGTCATCAAGCGCCTGCACAACGAACTCCCCGACTTGGCAATCGACGGCGAAATGCAGTTGAACTTTGCCATGGACAAGGATTTGCGCGACGAAAAGTATCCGTTCAACCGCCTCAAGGGCTTGGACGTCAACACGCTCATCTATCCCAACCTTTCGGCTGCCAACTCGTCGTACAAAATGGTGAAGGCTATGGTCGACGATGGCGAAGTGGTAGGCCCCATCCAGATGGGTCTGAACAAACCCATTCACTTCACCGACTTCGAAAGTTCGGTTCGCGACATCGTTAACGTAACGGCTGTAGCCGTGATTGATGCCATTGTTTACGAAAAGAAAAAGGAAAAGTAAACGACGGCCACTTACGAACTTTCAAACCGGTTGTTGAACCCACAAACTGCTTTTTTTGAAAGGGGCGGTGTGCTGTAATTTTGGTTTCCGAACACCAGCGTAATGCCCCCGTAAGTCATACGACAACCCTATTTGCCCGGTGCCCTCATGCAAGGGGCGTCGGGCAAATTATTTTTATCAATTTATGCGAAGCCTTTTCACGTTTTTCTGTCTTTCCGTGCTGTGCATTTTGCCACAGGCAGTACAAGCGCAAACCGTCATCGAACTGGACCGTGGCGGAAACGTGCGCAACAAAACCATCGACGACTACAAGGAAGAAAACGGCATGGCCGAACGCCTGCGTGCCGACTCTTTGCTCTATGTCGATCACTTGCGCCGCGCCTTCAACGCACTCCACACTGATTCGCTCACCGAAGCCGAAAACTATTTCACCCAGGCCTTGAAGCTGCGTCCGCATGCGCCGGGCAATCATGTGGTGCGCTATAATCTGGCGCAAATCAGTCGGGCCAGGGCGCAATACCTGCCGGCACTCAAGCAGCTCAACGAATTGATCAAGGAATTACCCAACTACTACGATGCACGCTTGGCGCGAGCCGAAATCAACCTGGAACTGGGCAATGCACGCGAAGCTGTGGTTGATGCCGAAGTGCTGATGAACAACGATGCGCTGAAACAAATTGACCCCGACTTGCAGCTGAAGGCGCTTTTCGTCAGAGCTGCTGCCCAATACCGGGCGCACCGCTACGTCGAGGCGCGCGCCGACATTCACCGTCTGCTGCAGGCACAGCCCCAAAACGTAAATGCTCAAATACTTGAAGCTCTGATACTGCAAAAAATGGGGCAGCCCAAGGAAGCGCTCAACACCTTGAACCGCATTGTTTCGGCAAACCCCACGCACGAGGATGCGCTCCTTACGCGTGCGGCCCTGCACCTGGAACTCGGCATGACGGCTCCGGCCAAGGCCGACTACGACCAGCTCATTGCCCTGCAACCGAAAGATGGCAACCTATATGTGGAACGCGCCCGTACGCTCATCAAACTCAACGATAAGTCGGGTGCTCGCCGTGACCTTGACAAGGCACTTTCGCTCGGCATTCCCCGTGGCATGGTGCAGGCACTCTACAATTTGCTGCGCCCCTAATCCCTGTAGCCCTCTGTGGCTGGGTTCAACCGAAAACGTTACGGCCTACGGCCTTTAAAGGTTAAATTAACCCAAAATCCACACCTTGATAAGCCTGCGAATTGGGGTCGCTGCAATCACGGAGCGGCGCTTCGTGAAAATTTATTCCGCGATTCTTGAATTTAGTTCCGAGCCTGTCCGAATTAGTTCCGAGCTTGTCCAAATTAGTTCCGAGCTAGTTCAAATTAGTTCCGAGCTAGTTTACACAATTTCGGAACTACTGATAATCAGCGCTTTCAAAATCAGCACAATATAGGCTTCCGCAACGCTGTGTTCGCCCCGGAATCAGAGAAGCGGCCAACTGTTTCGTGTTATATTTATTAGGATATTTGTTAAATAGGAAATGCGTTCATCAAATATCGCCTCCATCTTTCCTACGCACCCCTACATGGCTAAACGGCTGGCGTATCCTCACGATATTTCTACCCGAATTATGATTAAAAACTGCTTTGCGCTGTTCATTCTCCAATGGTTCAGCGTATTCACCCTCTCCGCCCAATCTGCCCACTCCGCAGTTTCGGCACAAATCCCCCGCGAAGTACGTGCCGTTTGGCTCACCACGCTCATGGGGCTCGACTGGCCGCAACATGCAGCCACGACCCCCGAACAGAGCCGGAAACAGCAACGCGAACTCTGCCAACTCATTGAGCAGCTACATGCCGTGGGCATCAACACGGTGCTGTTTCAAGCCCGCTTGCGTGGCACCACGGCCTATCCTTCCGAACTGGAACCCTGGGACGGTGTGTTCACCGGCACTCCCGGACGTGCGCCTTTGTTCGACCCCTTGGCATTGGCCGTGGCCGAATGTCACAAACGCGGCATGGAGTGTCATGCCTGGGTGGTTTCCTTTCCCATCTGTAAGGCGGCTGTGGCCATGAAGTTGGGCCGTCGCGCCTTGCCTCAAAAGCATCCCGAACTCTGCGTGCGTGCGGCCGACCAGTGGTACATGGACCCCGGGGTGCCCGAAACGGCTCCTTATTTGGCGCGGCTCTGTGGCGAAATCGTACGTCGCTATGGGGTAGATGGCATTCACCTCGACTACATCCGCTACCCCGAAAAGGGCATTCCTTTCACCGATAACCGCTCGTACCAACGCTACGGCAAGGGACAACCGAAAGCCGAATGGCGCAGAGCCAATGTGAACCGCTGCGTACAGGCCATTCACGACACGGTGCGTGCCATACGACCGTGGGTAAAACTCAGCTGTTCGCCGGTAGGAAAGTATGCCGACTTGTCGCGCTATTCGTCCATGGGCTGGAATGCGCGCGATGCGGTATTTCAGGACGCCCAATACTGGCTGAAGCAGGGCTGGATGGACTGTCTGTTCCCGATGATGTACTTCGACGGCAACCATTACTACCCCTTCCTGGCCGATTGGAACGAAAATACGTCCGGACGCATGGTCGTACCCGGTTTGGGCATTTATTTTCTCAATCCGGGCGAAAAGAACTGGCCGCTACTCACCGTCAAACGACAGATGAACGTGGCACGCCACATTGGCCTTCACGGACAAGCCTTTTTCCGTGCTCGCTTTTTGGTAAACAACGAAAAGAACCTGTACCATTGGTTGCGCAACAGTTTCTATGCCACTCCGGCACTGGTGCCTCCTATGACGTGGATTGACAGCGTGCCTCCGGCATCGCCCGTTGTCGAACAGCGCATACAGGGCAACCGCTTGCTGCTGCAATGGAAACCCGTAAGCGATGACACGCCGGTATATTATAATGTGTACCGTATCGACGCGCGTTATGGCGATGCCTTGCTGGCCACCCGTTTGCAAACCACGCGGTTTGAAAAACTGCTAACCTTTCCGGCACTCAAACACAGCCGCTATGTGGTTACAGCGGTTGATGCCTACGGCAATGAAAGCGGCCTGACTGATACAGTCGGGTTAACTCCTACACGCTCTGAATAAACTCGCAATCATTTTTTACATAAGTTATGTCTGTCACCACCTCCACCCCCCTACGTTCGTCTGCCTCGTACGCCGATAGCAAGCCGCATTACGAACTGCTCGATGGTTTGCGCGGTGTAGCCGCCCTGTTGGTTGTTATTTATCATGTGTTCGAAGGTTACGCCTTTTCATCGGGTGCGCCCCTCATTGAAGGCATGAACCACGGTTATCTGGCCGTCGATTTCTTCTTCATGCTCTCAGGTTTTGTCATTGCCTATGCCTACGACAGCCGCTGGCAAAGCACCCTCACACTCAAAAACTTTGCCCTACGCCGTTTGGTGCGTCTGCACCCCATGGTACTGATGGGGGCGGTACTGGGTGTCATCACCTTTGTGTTGCAAGGCAGTCAGCAGTGGGACGGCACACACATGGCCCTATCGGCCGTGATGTGGGCACTGCTCATGGCCATGTTCATGATTCCCGCCCTGCCCGGCTGCGGCTACGAAGTGCGCGGCAATGGCGAGATGTTTCCCCTCAACGGCCCCACATGGTCGCTCTTTTTTGAATACATCGGCAATGTGCTCTATGCCCTGGTACTTCGTCGTTTCAGCACGCGCGTGCTGAGCCTTTGGGTCGCATTTTTAGGCATCATGATGGGACTTTTTGCCTGCTTGAACGTATCGGGCTATGGCAGCATCGGCGTGGGCTGGACGCTCGACACGGTCAACTTTTTCGGCGGTTTGCTGCGCATGCTCTTCCCCTTCAGCATGGGTTTGTTGCTGTCGCGCGTACACCGTCCGTTGGTCGTACGTGGTGCCTTTTGGCTCTGTTCAGCCTTGCTTTTTGCGCTGTTCATCGTTCCCTTTTTAGGATGCACCGCGCAGTTCAGCCTGAATGGTCTGTTCGAATTTTCGTGCCTCATCGCAGTTTTTCCCCTCATTATCGTGCTGGCAGCCTCGGGCCGCACCACCGACCGCTTTTCGACCTTGGTGTGTAAAACCCTCGGCGACCTGTCCTTTCCCCTTTACATGGTGCATTACCCCTTTATGTATCTGTTCTACTATTGGATGATGCAAAGCGGATGGATGATGCAAAGCGGACGCACCGCCTGGGCCAACACCCAGCTTGTCAGCGTCGGCGTGGTTCTGGGCAATGTGCTCCTGGCCTGGATTCTGCTTAAGTGCTACGACGAACCCGTGCGCCGCGCCCTTACGCGCAAATTCCTCAGCCGCCGGGCTTGATTGCCTTAATCCATAAAACTGTACCTTATGTGTATGTTCAACGACGTAGCTGCTGAATCATCTCATCGGATTGTGTTTCAACAGCTACGTCATATTTCCCAAATTACCTTTTCATACATCCCATGACAACTCGAAACTTTCCTGTGGTCGGCATGAGCTGTGCATCGTGTTCGGCCCACGTCGATAAAGCCTTACGCTCCGTGCCGGGAGTTATCGAAGTGGCTGTGAATCTGCCGTTGAACATGGCAAACGTCACCTACGACGAAACCCAGTGTAACCCCATCGACTTGCAAAATGCCGTCGGGCGCATGGGCTTTGAACTCATTGTGGCTGATGCGCCATCGCCCGAAACTGCTACGCCATCGCCCGAAACTTCAGTACACGCTGACGCAAACAACCCGGAAACTGCCGGCGAAACGGCAACTGCTGCGTCTGCACAAATGCCCGATTTCGAAGCCGAAGCCCAACGTGCTGCTGCTGCCACCCGCAGCCGTTATGCCGAACTGCGCCGCCATGCCTATGGTGCGCTGATTGTGGCCGTTCCGCTATTGGTACTCAGCATGTTGCCCGACATTTTTCCTGGTCAAGGCATCGTGCTCATGGTGCTGGCCGGTTATTCGCTCTACGAGTTTGGCGGCGAATTTTACCGCAATGCCCTGCGCCTTTTGCGCTACGGCACGTCGAACATGGACACCCTCGTGGCGCTCAGCACCTTTGTGGCTTTTCTGTATAGCTGTTTCAATTTGTTTTTTCCTCACTTTTTCCTGGCGCATGGCATCGAACCGCATCTTTACTTCGACTCAGCCGGTGTCATCACCGCCTTCATTCTGCTGGGCCGTATGCTCGAAGCCCGTGCCAAAAACCGCACTACTGCTACCCTGCGCCGACTCATGAATTTGCAGCCCGACCAAGTGGTACTGGTTATGCCCGACGGCACAGAAGTGATGAAACCACGGGCCGAGGTAAAGGTGGGCGACAAACTGCTGGCTCGACCCGGCGACCGCATTGCTGTGGATGGCGAGGTAATCAGCGGACAATCGTATGTAGATGAAAGTATGCTCAGCGGTGAACCCATTCCGGTTGTGAAAGAAGTGGGTTCCTCGCTCCTAGCCGGAACCATCAATAAAAACGGCACCCTTTGCTATGTGGCAAGCCGTGTGGGGGCCGACACCACGCTGTCGCAAATTGTGCGCCTCGTGCGCGATGCGCAAAGTTCGAAAGTGCCTGTGCAGGCTTTGGTTGACCGCATTGCAGCTATTTTCGTGCCCGTCATCATTTGTTTGGCCTTGTTGAGCTTTGTGGCATGGATTATTTTGTCGCCGACCCATGGTTTCACCCATGGGCTGGTAGCTTTGGTTTCGGTACTGGTTGTGGCTTGCCCTTGTTCGTTGGGATTGGCCACCCCCACGGCCATCATTGTGGGTGTGGGACGCGGAGCCGACATCGGCGTGCTGATAAAGGATGCTGCCAGCTTGGAAGTGGCGCGTAAAGTCGACATTGTGGTGTTCGACAAAACCGGCACCATTACGCAGGGACACCCCGAAGTGGTCGAGGCTTTGATTCACGACCAAAACAACATTCCGGCTGTTATCCATTCGCTCGAACACCTGTCTACCCATCCGCTAAGCGATGCCATTTGCCGCTATTTTTCAGCCGAACAGCGTATGCCGGTGTTTCGCTTCAGTGCCACACCGGGCAAGGGACTTACGGGCTGCATCGGGACGCACACCTATTACAGTGGCAGCGTCAGCTGGATGCGCGAAATGCAGAAAGAGTTTCCCGCCGAAGTAGCCGAACGCATGGCAGCCTGGCAGGAAAAGGCTTATTCCATTGTGGCGGTGGCCAACGAAACGACCATTGTGGCACTCATTGCCTTGTGTGACGAAATCAAGAGTTCATCGGCAGCTGCCGTGGCCGAATTACACAAAATGGGCATACGCACCTGCATACTGACGGGCGACAATGAAACCACTGCGGCTGAAGTGGCACGCCGCGTGGGTGCCGAACAGTATGCCGCGCGTCTGTTGCCAGCCGACAAGGCTGCCTTTGTACGCCGCTTACAACACAGCGGACTGACTGTAGCCATGGTGGGCGACGGCATCAACGACAGTGCAGCTTTGGCTCAGGCCGACCTCAGTGTGGCTATGGGGCGTGGTAGCGACATTGCCATCGAAACCTCTATGCTCACCATTCTTTCGTCCGATCTCATGCGTCTGCCGCAGGCCATTCGTTTGTCGCATCAAACGGTAGGCACGATTCGCCAAAATCTGTTCTGGGCATTCTTTTACAATGTCATCAGTGTGCCCATTGCAGCCGGTATCCTCTACCCTCTCTGCGGTTTCATGCTCAGCCCCATGATTGCCGGTGCAGCCATGGCCTTCAGCAGTGTCAGCGTAGTGACCAACTCGTTGCGCAGTGCCAAACTGAAACTGTAAGTTAGCAAAAACACATAAGCCCCGATACAAGTTTCACACCTCAAAATGTGAAACCTGTATCGGGGCTTATTATTATTCAACAAACCGGGGGGAATTTTTACATTGGATGACTTGATATTCCTTAAACAGCTAAACTCTTTAGCTTCGAACGGCATTTCACTGCTGCAAACCTATTCCACACACGCCCATTCCTCGATGGTACCCGTTTCTGACGAAAAGTTTACGCCTATTTTCAGCACACGGCGCACATCTACCTCGTACTCGCGCGCATAGCCTTTGTCCTCAATCTGCTGTAAAGCCTCGGCTGCTGTGCCATCGAGCTTGAACTCAAAGATGTAGACGAACTGCGGCGTTTCGATGACGCAGTCCACGCGTCCCTTGCTCTGCTCCTTTTCTATATATATGGTGTAGACGCTCATCAACCGCAGCAACAGATAGAAAGTGTACTGGAAGTACCGCTCGCGCTCACGCTCCTCGTCCTTGCGGCGCATGGAGTAAGGAATGCTGG
>ERZ831979.396-NODE-396-length-50596-cov-4.959201_pt1 | contig 50596 bp, 82 predicted proteins | sample MGYA00519952_ERZ831979 | MGnify/ENA primary metagenome ERZ831979 (study PRJEB31850, sample SAMEA3708723) | human gut metagenome | biome: human gut; feature: human-associated habitat; material: faeces | place: China | collected 2014 ...
CCGGTCTTTGAAAATTCTCCGGGGGAAATTTTTGATATTTGGTTTCCTAATCTTTTTAACGCGGGTTGCGTTTTAGGATAGATGGTAAGTCATTTCACAAAAATTTTAGGAGGTTATATTCATGAAGACGATCGAATGTCTATCAGAGCTAATCGAGGACGAGTTGTCCGATGCTGAAAAGTATGTTGAGTTAGCACTCAAGTATGAGGATGAAGACAAAGAGACGGCGAAGTTATTCTATGATCTATCGAACGAAGAGATGAAACACATGCAGCGGCTTCACGATCGTGTTGCAGCAATCATTTCTAACTATCGGTCGAAGAATGGCGAGCCGCCAGAATCGATGCTTGCAGTTTATAACTACCTCCACAAGAAACAGATAGAGAGAGCCAAGGAGGTAAAGATTCTTCAAGACATGTTCGGGTGATAATTATGGCTACAAATATGGAGCAGTTAATTACTCAGACCCTGAACAGAGTTTCAGAGAAAGGCGAAGTTACTTCCGCCGATCTATTTGTGCTCCGATATTGCCAACAGGCAGAAGCTCGGAGGAACAAAACGCCAGCCTATAAGCAAATCCTAAATGGTGTTGGGGATGTTGTTGGAATCGTCCGCACATTTTTGGGAGGAGGTGAGTAAGCATGGCTAACGGATACCCTATGATGAACTATGGCCGCCCGTATCCCAAAACCCCGGAGCAACTCCAAAACGAAATGCAGGCGTCCATAGATCAGTATCAGAACATGTTCCAGGCATACCAGATGGCTCCACAAACGCAACGCCCTCCCACTCGACGAGGCGGGGAGTATTTCGAAGTCGCAGACGCGCATGAAATGGAAGAGGCCCCAACCCGGTTAGATGGGACAGCGGCACTTTTCTTCGATTTCAAGAACCGAGTGTTTTGGTCAAAGAAATACGTGAACGGCGGACATTCAATTCAGACCTATCGTTTCGAACCAATTCTTTCCAACAGTCTAACCACGGAGGAAGATGTTGATTATACAAAAGAATTGGAAGAGAAACCCAAGGAAAACAATAATGATTCTATGGAAGAGATCAAAGAATTATTATTGAAACTTGTAGAAAGGGATGAACAACGTGGATCTAAACGGAATACTAAACCTTCTGGACGCGATAGCGAATCCACAGGAGCTTCAGGGGAAGGCACTTAATGCGTTAGCCCAGAAGAATCCTCAAACGGCTTCTGAAATCGCGCGATTAATCAAAAGCGGAGCGAACCCATCGGAAGCAATTGCAAAATATGCTCGTGAAGGAAAGATCAATCCCGAACAGCTTGATAAGCTCCGCTCTGTCTACAACATGTTAAAGAAAAGGGGATTAAAAAAATTTTCTATACCGGATAGTGTATGGGAAGAAGCAAAACGAGCTATGACGTGTAACACGCCTGAACAAAATTGGTTTTAACTGACAGGGTGCGCAACTGTTAGTTGAAATAATTTTTATTAGGAGGGCTTACACATGGCAGACATGACCGAACTGATGCAGTACAAAATGCTGGAGGACGACAACAAAGGCGGAGGTTGGGGCGCCGGAGCTTTTCTCTGGGTCATCCTGATTTTCCTGTTCTTCCTTGCGTTCAGTGGCAACGGGCTCTTTGGTCGTAGAGGTGACGGTACTACGACGGTTACTCAGAATCTTTCTCAGGTCGAACGCGATGTTCTTACGGGCAACTGCGGAACACAGAAGGAGATTCTTCAGAACCGTTACGAGAATCAGCTGGCTTTCTCTGCTCTGGGGACCCAGATGCAGACGTGCTGCTGCGATCTCAAGACAACCATTATCGAACAGAACCAGATCACCCGAGACCTCATTCAGTCGCAGTACATTGACGAGCTCCGTACGTCCCTCAGCGACGCGAAGACTGCACTCAGCAATTACAACCAGAACCAGTACATTCTGGGGCAACTCGGTCAGTGGTACTCCCACCCCAGCGTAAACCCCAACACCTGCTATAACAACTGCGGTTGCAATAATGGGTGCGGTTGCGGTTAACACCGTCTGTCAGAAGCTCTAACAGTTATGCTACCTCTGGGTTTAACAACCCGGGGTTTTTCATTTTATGGAGGGGATTTCAAAATGGCATGTTCCAACAACCGTTATCGAAAATCTTCGGCGGTTGCCATTAACTCTGCGTCTCAGGCTTTCGTAGCAGCCGGAACCACACTTCAGCCCGGCTCGGCAGTGTCCGTAACCGGATGTTCCTTGTCGGTTGCCAATTCCGGTATTCAGGTAAATTCTGATGGTCTTTATCAGATCGAAGCAGCCGTGACCTTCACGCCTTCTGCTGCGGGCGTAGCCATCGTACAGATTTACAAAGATGGAGTCCTACTTCCTTGCACAACCCGTCAGCTGACTGTGGCGGCGGATTCTGTGTATACTATCAGCACGTGCGCCCCTGCGATTTGTGCCGCTTCCTGTGCTATGGTTCGGCCGGTGTTTACCGCTCAGATCAGCGGTGTCGCAGGCACAGTCAATTACACTTGCGTAAGCGGAGTTAAGCTCGCTTAATCCCAGAGAGAGGAGGTATAACTTTGGGTAAGCGTATAACGCCCGTCGACACAACGAAAAAAGTCGCACGACGTCCGGCCATCACACCGGAGGCGCGAGAGAATCAAATGATTGCTTTAGCTGTCGACCTGGCGGAAAGACAATTACTTGAAGGGACTGCCTCCTCTCAAGTTATTACACATTATCTGAAACTCGGTTCAACAAAAGAACGGATCGAGAAGGAAATTTTGGAAAAGCAAAAAGAATTAATCACAGCAAAGACGGAAGCGCTGAACTCTCAGAAGCGTTCGGAAGAACTGTACGAGAAGGCAGTCCGCGCATTTGCTGTGTATAGTGGTAATGCATCAAAGAGGGCGGAAGAAGATGACGAGGACATATTCTGAGTTAGTTTCTATTCCTTCTTTTGAAGAACGTTACCAGTATCTTCGATTACTCGGGGCAGTAGGGGATGAGACATTCGGTTTTGATCGAGTTTTTAATCAGATGTTTTATCGGTCTGGGGAATGGAAACGAGTACGAAAACAAATCATACTTCGCGACAACGGGTGCGATTTAGCATTTCCGGGTCAAGAAATTCGATATGAACCGATCATTATTCATCACCTGAATCCCATAACCATAGATGATATTCAGGAAAAAACGGACTATCTGTTAAATCCAGAATATTTGATCTGTTGCAGAGATAAAACGCACAGAGCGATCCATTATGGAGATGAGTCTCTTTTAAATCTCAACACGGTCGAGCGGCGACCGAACGATACTTGTCCCTGGAGGTGATGATATTTGGACGACAGCATTTTGGATTCAATTAAAAAAATACTTGGCATGCCGCCGGATTATGACGCGTTTGACACAGATCTGGTGATCCATATTAACTCCGTCTTCGGGATTTTGGCTCAGCTTGGGGTCGGTCCTGCAGGCGGCTTTTCTATCTCTGACAACACAACTTTATGGAAAGCCTACTTAGGCGATTCAAAAGATTTAGAAATGGTGAAAAGCTATATAGCGTTGAAAGTTCGGTTGGTCTTCGACCCGCCGACAATCGGCGCGGTTATGGATGCCATGAAGGAACAGATTCGCGAGTACGAATGGCGGCTGAATGTTCAGGTAGATCATTGAAAAAGGAGGTGATTTCATGACCAATCAGATTTCACAGGGCGATCAGTATCATATTTCTATGGCAATCAAGTTTAACGGCGAAACAGTGGACATAAGCAAAGTCGAAAAAGTAGAGATTACATTGCACAACAAGACGAAGCTTTATCCCGAAGAAATTACCTATTCGGATGGGGTATTTCTCTATCCAGTTACACAGGAAGAGACATTTTCTCTACCGCGAATTGTCGAAGCGCAGGTACGGGTGAAGTTTAAAAACACGGACGTTTTTACAAGTCCTACGGAACAGATTGATGTCATCAGATCGCTTTCGAAGGAGATTTTATGAATGGTCTTGTTACGTTTGAGATCAGGACGCCCAGAATAACCTTCGATGTACTGCCTACTCCGACATTAGAATTTACTATTCAGGCGGCATTCGTTGAAGGTGTCGGAAAAGATTATACCGGCCCATACGAAGTAACCCCGCAACTTTACAAAAACATCCTCCTTCCCACAAAAGGCACGATGCCTAAGGAGGATATTACCGTGTTAAAAGTACCGCAATACGAAGTCGCCAATACGGCTGGCGGAACGACTTTGATTTTAGGAGGAGAATAATATGCCTGTTCAACCCGAAGTAAAATTCATTAACAAACTGGTTCTTGGCGAAGAGGTTAAATTCGATTTAACGCAGGATGATATTACGCCTGACAAACTGGCAAAGGGTATTAAAGCCCATAATAAAGCCGGTGCGCCGATCGTTGGTACCAACACGTACGATGCTGATACCAGCGACGCGACAGCAACTGCTGCCGAAATCCTCAGCAGTAAGACTGCATACAAAGCCGGTTCCAAGATTACCGGCACGATGCCCAATCAGGGGGCTAAAACACTCAACATCGCAGATAAGGCTACTCCGGTAACCATCCCGATGGGTTTTCACGATGGCGGCGGCAAGGCCCAGATCGATGAAACGGAAGCTGCAAAGATTATTCCGAGCAACATCCGTGATGGTATCACCCTGCTCGGTGTGACCGGCACTATGTCCGGCACGGAGGGTGCGAAGCCGCAGGCCAAAACGGTTACGCCGACGTTCGAGGCGCAGGAGATTGTTCCGGATAGCCCCGAATACAACTATCTTTCGTCGGTCACGGTTGCCGCGATTCCTGTAAGTCAGACCGATAATTCTGCTGGAGGCCAGACGCTGAAGATCGGAGTGTAAGACCATGGCGGTAAATAAAGTGGATCTTAACGGGGAGACAGTGTTTGACTTAACCGCCGACACCATAACCCCTGAAGCATTGGATGTTGGGGTTACTGCCCACGATGCCCGGGGGATTAGAATTGTCGGAACACGTACTCCAAGCGCAACATGGTATGAAGGTACAGACGCGCCGGCGGATACACTTGGAAATGATGAGGATCTTTACTTGCAGAACCCGCCGGAGGTGTAACGCATGGGAACATTTAGTAAAGTAGAACCGACAAATGTAGTGGGTTGGAGTAAGGAAGTATCCGGTGAAATGGTTAATATGTACAGCTATGGGAAATATGGCTATAGCTATTATTCCCAATGCGCTATAACCCGTCTCACCGATAATTCCATTTGTGCTCGGATTAAGATGTGGTCCAAAGCATTTTCGCAATGGAATCCGGCAAACAAAACATCGTATCTCCCATGGGGTAATAATGGTTCAGAAAACGAATTCGGCCCGGAAGAAGTGTATATTTATGGTAGTAGTTTTTATATAGCAGACACCTATTATTACACGCTCCCAGCATCATATAGAGGTAAGACAGTGACTGTCGGGATGACCAGCGGACACAAATCGACTACAGCGAACAGTCCTGTCACACTCGCGGTGCCGGAACCGGTCGGAAACATGTTGTATCTAAACATCAACGGCGTTTGGCGTCAAGTGGAGCTGCATTGTAATACTGCAGATATATGGAAAGAAGCATTCGGATATGCCAATATTAACGGCATATGGAAATAGGAGTGTAAAACATGGGGACATTTAGCACAGTAGAGCCGACGAATATAACGGGCTGGAGTGAAGAAGTATCTGGCGACTGGGTCAATATGTATAACAAAGGGAAATACGGCTATGCCTACATGTCCCAATGCGCCGTTACTCGCCTTACCGACAATTCCATATGTGTCCGAATCAAGATGTGGTCTAAGGCAATCATGGGCTGGGGCGGAGGAAACAACGCAGCGTACCGCCCGTGGGGCAACAATGGTACGGAAAACGAATTTGGCCCGATGGAATCATATAGCTATGGCAGTAACGCGTATGTGGCGGCAACGTATTACTACACGCTTCCGGCATCATATACCGGTACAACAGTGACTGTCGGAATGACCAGTAGTCATAAATCGACTTCAGCAAATAGTCCGGTTACCCTTACTGTGCCGGCAGTAGTAATCACCCGAGCCCTCTGGAAGAAAAAGAACGGCACATGGGTGAAGATTGCGAATTTAACCTAAAGGGAGGAAAAGAATGAACGGTTTTGATATTTCCAGCCATCAGACTGGGATCGATCTGAGCAAAATCGATTGCGATTTCATTATTACAAAGGCGACGGAAGGGTATTATTATACGAATCCGGATTTCGTTCGCTCGTTTGAGCAGGGGATTGCTACTGGGAAGCGAATGGGCATCTACCATTATGCTAACGGTACGGATCCCATCAGAGAAGCGAAGTTCTTTCTGAAGAAGATCGAACCCTATCTGGGGAAGGCGATTCTGTGTCTCGACTGGGAACGCAGCAACAATCGAAGCTATGGCTATAACGACGCCGATTGGTGTATGCGTTTCATGGATTACGTGTACGATACAGTGGGCATTAAGATGTTCCTTTATATTTCTGCCGGCCTCAGACATAAGTTCCAGAAGGTGCTCGACAAATACTATTTCTGGGCAGCTCAGTATGCTGATTTTTCGCCGGTTTACAAATTCCAGGAGCATCCTTGGAATGAAGGAGCGTATGAGTGCGAAATTCGTCAGTATACTTCCTGCTTCTGGATGCCGGGCATTTGGCGTTCCCGCCTGGATACGAATAAGGCGTATATTACCCCGGAGCAGTGGGATGCAATGGCGGCACCTCTGCAGGAAGTGCCTGAGGATCCGGCGGAATCGAAATACACTACGGATGAGCTTGCGCAGCAGGTTCTGAATGGCAAGTGGGGGAACGGCGGTGAGCGTCGCCGTCTGCTTGAAGAGGCCGGGTATAATTACGAAGAGGTTCAGGCGCGAGTAAACGCGATCCTGGCGGACGAAAACATTACTCGACTGGCCAGAGAAGTCATTGCCGGAAAGTACGGGAATGGTAATGAACGGCGTGAAAAGCTTGGCGAGATGTACCAGCCGGTACAGAAACGCGTGAACCAGCTGCTCGGATACAGGTGTTAAACGGAAAAAGAAATTAATACTACAATGTGACAATTTATGGGGTTAAGATATTTAACCCCTTTGAACGACGTTCGAAATCTGATGGGGGAAGCAGACTCGTCTCTTTTCATCTCCTTTCAGACGAATCTGTATCAGATCGCCTCGGACGTCCTTCAAGGGGGTTAATTTTTTACCTAAGGAGGTTGACATAATATGGGCAAGAATTATTACTCGATGTACGATAAGGGGAAGCCCGCTGCTGAAAAAGAGCCCGTCATCGAGCAGGAGCCTGTCATACAAGAAGATAAGCCATCCACAGTGAAGAAGGCACAGGTTGTTGATTGCGGTTGTCTCAATATCCGGGAAATGCCGGACATTCGGGCGAAGATTCTGTCTGTGGTGAATGCTGATACGGAAATCACGGTTGATGAAAACGGATCTAATGAAATTTGGTGTAGCGTGAAGCTGCCCAATGGCCAGGAAGGCCATGCTATGCGGAAGTTTCTGAAGATTCTGTAATCGGAGGAAATTCAAAATGGAATATGAATTTTGTCATTCCGGCATCAAAGGAATGAAGTGGGGCATCCGACGGTACCAGAATCCCGATGGGTCTCTCACTGTTGCCGGCCGAGCGCATTATGGTGTTGGCGGAGGACGAGGGAAGACGGAATCAATTAATAAAGCAAACCGGGTAAAAATCCGTCAAGAGAAAAGGGATGCTCGTATTGAAAGTAGAAAAGTAAATAAGGAACTCAGTCAGAAGAAAGATCAGGAGCAGCAGGAACTTCGTCGCTATGAAGAACTTCGCAGAACCCCTGCTAAGCGTCTTTCTGAGAATGAGATCAAAGAACTGACAGCACGGTTGCAGATGGAAAAAAGTTATAAGGATCTTCTTAAGCAGACGGAAGATCCGAAGCTTTTTGATGGGAAAAAATTTGTTGTCGACATTCTTCAAAGTTCTGGTAAGACCATTATCACAGGATTGATTACTTATGGGGTCGGCACCGCCATAAATAATGCTGCTAACGCAAAGGTAATCAATGTCGGAGGTAAGTGGGAAGCACCTAAGCCTCCGGAAAAGAAAAAGGAACAGGGCTAAGTCATGCTATCTAATACGGCCACGCCGATATATTACGGTCGTTTTAGAGAGGCCGTAATTCGAGGGGAAATCCCGGTTTGTAAAGAGATCTCGATGGAGATGAACCGCATTGACGAGCTTATTGCCAATCCGGGAATTTACTATGATGATGAAGCTATCAACGGGTTTGTGTCATTTTGTGAAAATGAGCTGACACTTACGGACGGGTCGCCGTTGCATCTTCTGGACAGTTTCAAGTTGTGGGCAGAGCAGATCTTTGGCTGGTATTATTTCGTTGAACGGAGTATTTATGAGCCAGATCCAAGCGGTCATGGTGGACAGTATGTCCGAAAGCGGATCAAAAAACGACTGGTCACCAAGCAGTATCTGATCGTCGCCCGAGGCGCGGCGAAGTCCATGTACGCCTCCTGTATTCAGAATTACGGTTTGAATATTGACACATCGACGACGCATCAGGTCACGACCGCACCGACGATGGCACAGGCGGAAGAAGTCATGTCGCCGATTCGAACGGCGATCACCCGAGCGAGAGGACCGTATTTCCAGTTTCTTACCGAAGGAAGCATGCAGAATACGACCGGCAATAAGGCCAATCGCGTGAAGCTCGCCTCGACGAAGAAGGGGATTCAAAATTTTCTTACCGGTTCGCTACTTGAAGTTCGCCCAATGTCCATCGACAAATTGCAGGGCCTTCGTGTAAAGTATGCGACCGTAGACGAATGGCTGTCCGGTGATATCCGAGAAGATGTTATCGGCACGTTGGAGCAGGGCGCAGCGAAAGAACAAAGTGGCGGCTCTAATGACGACTACCTGATCGTTGCCATCAGTTCCGAAGGAACCGTCCGCAACGGTGCCGGCGATACAATCAAAATGGAATTGATGGACATCCTTCGCGGTGACTACATCAACCCGCACGTGTCCATCTGGTATTACAAACTCGATTCTGTTGATGAGGTCGCCCGCCCGGAAATGTGGGTTAAGGCGAACCCGAATATCGGCAAGACGGTTTCCTATGAAACGTACCAGCTCGATGTGGAGCGTGCTGAAAAAGCGCCTGCAGCGAGAAACGATATTCTGGCGAAACGCTTTGGTATTCCAATGGAGGGCTATACCTATTACTTCACCTACGAAGAAACCGTCCCGTTTGAGAAGCGGGAGTATTGGCAGATGCCGTGCAGCATGGGTATCGACCTTTCACAGGGCGATGACTTCTGTGCGTTCACATTCATGTTTCCGTTGGGAAATGGGTGCTTTGGCATCAAAACCCGAAATTACATCAGTTCACTCACCCTAATGAAGCTTTCTGCTGCCATGCGGGTGAAGTATGACGAGTTCATCCAAGAGGGAAGTCTGATCGTGCTGAACGGGAACATCCTTGATTTGAATGACGTATACGATGATCTGGACCAATACATCGTCGACCAGAATTACGATGTTCGATGCGTTGGGTATGACCCTTACAACGCTAAAGACTTTATCGAGCGTTGGGCGCGGGAGAATGGTCCGTTCGGTGTTGTGAAGGTTATTCAGGGTGCTAAGACAGAGTCTGTCCCACTTGGCGAACTAAAGAAACTTTCTGAGGAGCGGATGCTTCGTTTTGACGAAGCACTCATGTCGTTTTCTATGGGTAACTGTATCACGATCCAGGATACCAACGGAAACCGGAAACTTTTAAAACGGCGTCGTGAAGAGAAAATTGACGCGGTGGCAGCTATGATGGATGCCTTTATTGCGTACAAATCTAACCACGATGCATTCGAATAACTATTTCTCCGGAAAGGAGGAAAACAATTCAAAATGGATGAATCCATTGGTTCCAGACTCAAACGAGCCTGGAATATTTTTATGAACCGCGACCCCACGGACTATTCGTACCAGAATCTTGGAAGCGCATATTCCTATCGTCCTGACCGAGTGTTTCTTAGTCGGGGGAATGAGCGAACGATCACCAACGCAATATATAACAAAATCGCTGTTGACGTTGCTTCTCACCCGATTATGCACATCCGGCTGGATGATCAAGAGCGGTATGAAGAGACCATAGATTCCAAACTAAACACTTGTCTGACTTTGGAAGCCAACATCGATCAGACTTCCCGAGCCTTTTTTCAGGATGCCGTTCTTTCCATGTTTGATGAGGGTGTTGTGGCCCTCGTCCCGGTTGACACGTTATACGACCCGAATAAAGCCGGATCCTATCAAATTTTATCGCTTCGGACAGGAAAAATTGTGGAGTGGTATCCGAAGTATGTTCGGGTCGAAGTCTATAACGAACAGACGGGTCAGAAAGAGCAGATCGTGGTCCCCAAAAAGATGACAGCGATCATCGAAAACCCCTTCTACTCCGTGATGAATGCGCCGAACTCGACCATGCAGCGGCTTGTTCGCAAGCTGAATCTCCTGGACGCTATTGACGAGCAAAGCGGTGCTGGAAAGCTTGATCTTATTATCCAGCTACCGTACATCATCAAGTCAGATGCCCGACGTCAGCAGGCAGAACAGCGGCGAAAGGACATCGAGCAGCAATTGGCCGGTTCGAAGTACGGCATTGCCTATACGGACGGAACGGAGCACATTACGCAGCTCAATCGCGCCGTGGACAACAACTTAATGAAGCAGATCGAATACCTGACGAGCATGCTATACAGTCAGTTGGGGATAACGCAGGCGATATTAGACGGCACGGCGGATGAGCAAGCGATGCTGAACTATACCAACCGTATTATTGAGCCGATTCTGGCAGCACTGGTTGATGAAATGAATCGAAAGTTTCTCACCAAAACTGCCCGGTCCCAGAAGCAGGCAATCAAATACTTTACGGATCCGTTCCGGCTTGTTCCGATCAATAACCTCGCTGAAATCGCCGATAAGTTCACCCGCAACGAGATCATGACATCTAATGAGATCCGTCAGATCACGGGCATGAAGCCGTCGAAGGATCCAAAGGCGGACGAGCTTCGGAACAGCAACCTGAGTGCTCCCAAAGAGCAAGAAACGATCGATGTAATCAATGAACCCAAGGAGGAAAATCAAAATGGAAAAAACGTATGATTTTGCTGGTTGGGCAACCCGAAATAACGTTCGCTGTGCTGACGGTCGAACGATTATGCAGGACGCTTTCAAGGAGAATGACGGCCAGAAAGTGCCGCTTGTTTGGAATCATCGCCATGATGATCCCTATACGGTACTCGGCCACGCCCTCCTTGAGAATCGCGATGAGGGTGTCTATGCCTATTGCAAATTCAATAGCACCGAATCCGGCCAGAATGCGAAGGAGCTTGTACAGCATGGGGACATTACCTCCCTTTCGATTTATGCGAACCGGCTTCAGCAGAATGGCGGGAATATTGTTCACGGCGTGATCCGCGAAGTGAGTCTTGTACTTGCCGGAGCGAATCCGAAGGCCGTGATCGCCAATGTCATACAGCATGGTGAAGAGCTGAACGATGAGGCACAGATCTATTTCGATGAGCCGCTGGTTTTAGAGCATGCTGACGAAGATACGAAGGAGGAAAAAAAACCGATGGAAGTAAAGCAGAACGAGAAGACAGAAGATACGGAAACCATAGAAGACGTCTTCAACACTCTGACTGACAAACAGAAGAAGGTCGTTTATTACCTGGTCGCCCGGGCGAAGGGCGAAGACAACACCAAGAAAGAATCTGAGGAGGATAATTCTGTGAAGCATAATGTTTTTGACCGCGATGATGAGAACCAGGAGAATGTGATTTCTCACGCTGATCTGCAGGAGGTTCTGAAGGATGCCAAGCGCTGTGGCAGCCTGCGTGACAGCGCGATCCAGCATGGCATGGAAGATCTGCAGTACCTGGCCCATGCCGATTACGGTGTGGATCCCGTTGACTATCTGTATCCTGATGCGCGCAATGTGACGGCGACCCCGCAGATGATCCAGCGCGATACCGCCTGGGTTGGCAAGGTTATGCAGGGCGTCCATCACACCCCGTTCTCCCGCGTGAAGAGCCTGTTTGCCAACATCACCGGCGATGAGGCTCGTGCCCGTGGCTACATGAAGGGCAACCGCAAGCTGGAGGAGGTCATCACCCTTCTGAAGCGTACTACCACTCCGACTACGGTGTATAAGAAGCAGAAGATGGACCGTGATGATATTATCGACATCACCGATTTCAATGTTGTCGCGTGGCTCAAGGGCGAGATGCGCGGTATGCTCGAAGAGGAAATTGCGCGTGCGATTCTCGTGGGCGATGGCCGCTCTCCTTCGAGCGACGACAAGATCAACGAAATGAACATTCGTCCGATCTGGACCGATGACGATCTCTACACGATCAAGGCTGCCGTGACCCCGGCGCAGAATGCTACGGCGGAGAATACGGCGAAGCTCATGATCAAGCAGATCATCAAGGCCCGTAAGGACTATAAGGGTTCCGGTAATCCGACGCTCTTCACCACCGAAGATATGCTGACCGACATGCTCCTCATTCAGGATACCACCGGTCGTGATATTTACGACACGGAAGAGAAGCTGCGCACCAAGCTGCGTGTCAAGGAGATCGTAACGGTTCCCGTGATGGAGGGTCTGACTCGTACGGATAGCCAGAGCAAGACCCGTAAGCTGGCCGGCATCATCGTCAACCTGAACGACTACAATGTCGGTGCTGACAAGGGCGGTGCGATCAACATGTTCGATGACTTTGACATCGACTACAACCAGGAGAAGTACCTGATCGAGACCCGCTGCTCCGGCGCGATGATCAAGCCCTATTCCGCGATTGCTGTCGAAGTCGTGGAATCTGCGGGCTAATTTTTTTACCCTGTACGGTTTACATAACACTCATAAATAACAAGGAGGATTCAAAATTATGGCTCAGCAGTCTCTTATTGCCCCCGCGGATCGACCGGGCAATGTTAATTTCCAGAAGGTCTACAATCGTGCAAAGGATAAAGATGTGGCCGTGGTTACGCTCAGCGTTAACGGAACCACCCTTTGCATGGACGATCATCATGCGCTTACGGCGGAAGAAGTTCGTGATTGCTGCGAACAGGGCTGCGTTGTGCAGGTCTCTGGTGGTTTCTATCGCCCCGTTTACTGGAAAGAGAACGGTGGCATTGTCACGGTTGTGTGCCTCGACAATTCCGGAACTTCCGGCGCGCTTGCAGCGAAGGTCTTCACTTCTTATCAGGCATCCTAAAATTCAAAATGGCAAAATTTTTCGGAAAAATCGGCTATGCTGTCACGACTGAAACCGAGCCGGGAGTATGGACGGAGCAGATCACGGAACGTTCGTATTATGGCGACGTGATCCGCAATGTCCGCAAACTCCAGACTTCAGATCAGGTGAACGACGATATTAACATATCGAACGAGATCAGCATAGTCGCTGATCCGTTTGCCTATCAGAATTTTCACTCGATGCGGTATGTCGAGTATATGGGTACGAGATGGAAGGTGCATAGCATCGAGGTTTCGTACCCTCGATTAATCCTAAGTGTTGGGGGTGTTTACAACGGGTAAACGAGTTGACCTCCACATGGAGCTGAAACAAATCATGGCCGCTGTTCTGGGGCGAGATCCCGGCAGCGACCATGTTTATTTTCAGCCGCCGGAGAATATTCGATTGAAGTATCCGGCAATCATTTATTCTCGCAACAATATGCCGAGAATTCACGCAGACAATTCGGTTTATGGAATGGGCATCGAGTACAGCGTCATTGTGATCGATCCAAATCCTGAGAGCCTCTTACTTAGACCCATTGCCAGTATCCCGACTTGTCGATTCGACCGGCATTATGTTGCGGATAATCTGAATCACGATGTATTCACAATTCATTATTAAAAGGAGGATTTTACCATATGAGTAGAATCGTTTGGGACCAGTCTGGCGAAAGACTGTACGAAACCGGCGTAGACCATGGTGTTCTGTTCCTGGTTGAAAACAACGTCTACACCAAGGGTGTTGCCTGGAATGGTCTGACGCAGATTACGGAATCTCCGTCCGGCGCGGAAGCCACGGCCCTTTATGCTGACAATATCAAGTATCTGAGCGTTATGTCTGCGGAAGACCTCGGCGCGACTGTCGAAGCGTATACCTATCCCGATGAGTTCGCCGAGTGCGACGGCTCCGCTGCCATCGCCGAGGGTGTACTGATCAGTCTGCAGGAGCGCAAGGCGTTCGGTCTGGCCTATCGCACCAAAGTCGGTAACGACCAGAATGATAATCTCGGCTACAAGATCCATCTGATCTATGGCGCCAAGGCTTCTCCGTCGGAGCGTAGCTACAGCACGGTCAATGATTCCCCGGAAGCCATCACTTTCTCCTGGGAACTCACTACGACCCCGATTAACGTTACTGGCCACAAGCCGACGGCGCTTCTCACCATCGACAGCACGAAGGTCGATAAGGATAAGCTGAAGAAGTTCGAAGATATTCTGTACGGCACCGATGCCTCGACCACCGGCGGTGAAGCGACGGAACCTCGTCTCCCGCTGCCCGACGAAATTCTCACGATTTTCGCTGCGGGCTAAAACAACTTGCATAAGAGGGTAGATTCAACTACCCTCTTTTTATTTTTGAAAGGAGTAAATACAAATGTTTAAAAAGACCATTACCTACACCGATTACGACGGCAACGAGCGCACCGAAGATTTCCGTTTCAATCTTTCCAAAGCGGAATATGTTATGTTCGAAAATTCGGTTATCGGCGGCATGAGCAAGGAAATTGAGCGAGCGATGGCCATGCAGAATGGCCCGAGAATCCTTGAAATTTTTAAGGACCTTGTGGATCGCTCCTATGGTGTGAAGACGGCAGACGGCCGTCGTTTCATGAAGTCGCCGGAACTGCTGCAGGAATTCCGCGAGACGGAAGCCTATGTAAATCTCTTCATGGAGTTGGTTACGGACCCTGAAGCGGGTAAGGCATTCCTGCGCGGAGTTTCCCCGTCTGACATGATCGCAGAGCTCGATAAGAAGCAGTAATGCTGACTATTACGGTTCCTGAGCAAGAGTTGTACAACGAGCGGACAGAGGAATTTCTAACGATTCCTTCGTCCACTCTCACTCTGGAGCATTCTCTTGTGTCTATTTCAAAATGGGAAGCAAAATGGAAAAAACCGTTTTACGATAAAAACGAAAAGACACCTAAAGAGGTAACTGATTACATCCGGTGCATGTGTATAACAAAAAATGTACAACCGAATGTTTTTTATTATCTTGGCGATGAAAACCTGAAGAAAATTCAGGAATATATTGCTGATCCGATGACTGCGACCACATTTTCCAACCATGAAAAAGGTTCACGTCGGCAACGGATCATCACATCTGAATTAATCTATTACTGGATGATCAGTGACGGCATCCCAATGGATTGCGAAAAATGGCATATCAACCGGTTGCTGACACTTATCCATGTCTTCGATGCAGAGGGGAATGCATCGAAAAACAAAATGTCAAAGAAAGATATTTACAGCCAGAACGCAGCTTTGAATGCTGCACGACGGGCAAAAAACAAATCCAGAGGATGAACGAAAGGGGTGGTGAGATGATAACTATACGGTCAAAAGGGAGTTTCTCACGGTCAAAGAGACTTCTGAAAAAGATGTCCCAGACTGAAATCGAGAAAACTTTGGCTGCGTATGGGGAACGCGGAGTGGCGCTCCTATCATCCGCTACCCCGGTTCGTTCTGGCTTAACAGCGAACTCTTGGAGTTATGAAATTGAAAACAGTGGTGGTTCTGCACGAATTGTGTGGACCAATTCAAATATAGTAGGTGAAAAATATAATTTAGCGGTTCTGATCCAATACGGCCATGGGACCGGAACTGGCGGGTATGTGACGGGAATCGATTATATTAACCCAACACTACGCCCCTTATTCGAGGAGATGGCAAATAGTATCTGGAAGGAGGTGACTTCGGCATGAGCACCATAGACAACAGAGTAGTTCAGATGGAATTCGAGAATAAGAATTTCGAACGAAATGCAAAAGAATCTATGAAGACTCTGGAGAAACTGGATAAGTCTCTGGAGTTAAAAAACGGTACGAAGTCATTCAAAGACGTTGAAGAAGCGGCAAAAGCGTGTGACTTTAAGCCGTTGATGGAAGCTGTTGACGGTGTTAAGGTTCAATTCACCGCATTAGGGGCCGTAACCAATCGCGTAATGCAGCGAATTACAGATTCTGTCCTGGACACCGGTAAAAAAATGCTGAAGTCCCTGACAATCGACCCCATCATGTCTGGCTACACCAAGTATGAGGAAAAGACGGCTTCTGTTCAGACGCTGTTAAACTCTACCGGATTATCGCTGGATGAGGTGAACGGATACCTGTCGAAGCTTATGTGGTTCTCGGACGAGACAAGCTATAGCTTCACACAGATGACCTCGGCTCTTGCCACCATGACTTCTGCTGGTGGTGATATTGCAAAGATCGTTCCGATGCTGCAGGGTGTTGCGAACGCTACTGCTTTCGCGGGTAAAAGCGCCCGAGAATTCAGCGGCGCTATTTTTAATTTAAACCAGTCCTATTCCGGCGGTTTCCTGAGCTATATGGACTATAACAGCTTGGACAGAACATACAATATGTTCAGCAAGCAGTTAAAGCAAGCGTTTATCGATAACGCGAAGGCGCTTGGGAAGCTGGATAAGGAAGGACGCACTGCTTCCGGAACGCTGGTTGAGATTTCGAACTTTGCCAGCACACTGAGCGAAAAATGGGCCGACCGAGATGTTATGGAAGCATCGTTCGGTTGGTTCAATGAAGTTACGGAGCAGGCGTATGCCCTCGTACAAGCTGGGAAGTACGCCACGGCATCTGATGCGTACGAGGCACTCGCTGGTCAGTTTAATGATATTCAGTATGCGGCTGCGCGATCTGCGCAAGAAGCAAAATCTTTTACAGAAGCAATCGATTCCGTAAAAGATGCCGTAAGCAGCGGCTGGATGCAGACCTTCGAATATTTGTTCGGTAATTACGAACAATCAAAAGTTTTATGGACGGATCTGGCAAACAGTCTTTATGATATTTTTGCCGAGCCGGCGAATCAGCGAAATTCGGTGTTAAAAGAAGCCCTCACTGATACCTGGGGGCAGTTCCAAGAGCAGATTACCGACACCGGTATCGAATGGGAGAAGTTCCAAGATCGGCTCATTGAGTACGGTAAAGCAAACGGCAAAATTACTGAAGAAGAAATCCAAAACGCAAAATCTCTGGAAGATGTTATCAAATCTGGATGGCTCAATGGCGATATCGTCTCTGAAGTTCTTAAGGGATTTACAAAAGGCGTACAGACCAAGTCCATGGAAGAGCGCATCGCGGATGCAAATAAAATCGCAAGAGAAGTTATGCGCGGTGATTGGGGAAAGGGCGACGATCGACGGAAGCGACTGATCGAAGCGGGATATGACGCTGCGGAAGTTCAAAAGTACGTTAACACCCTTTACCAAAAGGGTAAGCTTGCGGTTGAAGATCTTGGAAAAGCCGAAGAGACACTCAGCGATATTACGGACGAGCAGCGAGAAACGATTGAGGAAGCCGCTGCGCAAATCGAAAAATTTGACAAACTGATCGCAAGCTTTAAAGACCCTTCGGGCCGAGATAAGATGCTGCAGGGCATTAAAAACATCCTGAATGAGCTGCTGCCGATCTTAGACGTTTTTAAACTTGCGTGGACAGATGTATTTGGAGAGCTTTCAGCAGATAATATCACCTCGTTTATTAACAAATTTGCTGAAATGTCCGAAGAATTCAAAATCAGCGATGAAACGTTAGAAAGTCTTCGTGACACGTTCGGCGGTGTCTTCGCGATCTTAAAATTTATTATTCGTGTCGGGAAAGGGCTTCTCAAAGTCTTTTCTCCGTTTTTCCGACTCGTTACAAGGGTCGCCGGCCGCGTTGTTAAAGCGTTTGGAAATATAGGTTCTGCTATTAAAAAGGCACTTAGCGGGACTATAGTCGAGAGGCTTGGAGACACATTCCATGCTGTTTTTGACAAGGTTATTTCAGTAATCGAATCATTTTTGGACTTTGTCGGTCGTGCGGGAGAGGCCATCAAAGAACTGGTTCCGAGCTTGAATATCGGAGGTCAAATTAGCAACATAATTCAGTCTTCTTTTGGCAGTACGGTCCTGGAAAGTGTTCTTTCTTTTCTGGAAGGAATTAAGAGTCAGTTAGATCAGATTTCAAAAGAAGATATTAAAGACTGGTTCGATAAGGTGGGCCAGAAAATTTCCGCATTCCGGTCAAAGATTATATCTGTATGGCAGGCGATTAAGAAATTCTTGAACCCGGCGATTCAAAGGCTCAAACAGGTTTTACAACCGGTTGTAAATTATCTGACCCAGAATGTCATACCGGCAGTAAGTGGATTTGTTTCTGAAATAATTAATTCCGATCATCCGCTACAGACGCTGTGGGAGAAGTTGAAAGCGCTGGTAGACCCCGTTACCAATCTTTGGGATACATTGAAAAATCTTATGAAAAAAATAGATTTTTCAAAATGGGGGGAAGAAGTAGGCGGCGCCATTAAAACGGTGCAGGATAAAATTGAAGACTTTCTTGCAATCGTTAAAAACAAACTCCAAGGTCTTGACCTTACAAAAATCGTCGCGATTGCAGCCGTTGGGGCGGTCGCAACAGTGATCGTAACAATCGACAAAGCGCTTGCCGGTATTACAAATCTTTCTACGAGTGTAAAGACCTTTTTCGATAACTTGGTGACGTATATAAGACCCGCGGCGGCAAAGACTTTCTCTAAAAATGTGACTATTGTTACGGGTGCGATAATCGCGTTAATTGCTGCCGTGTATCTATTGTCGACAATTGATGACAAGCGCAGTCTTTGGAGTGCCGTCGGCGCAGTTGCCACCTTGGCAATTATTTTGGGTGTGCTTTCTGGCGGGCTCACCCTCCTTGCGAGTAAAATCAAACTTCAGACTGCAGCAAAAATGGGAAATCTTGCCAAAGGTATGCTTGCAATCGCCGGCGCGATTGGGATCGTAAGTCTCTCGCTGCTGGTGATCAGTCAGATCAAAATTACAAGCTGGAAGCAGATCGGTATGACATTGACTATGCTCGCCGGTGCGGTGGCGGTGCTGATGATCGCCGTTATTGCTATTAGTCGATTCGGAAAATCCATGCCGCTCAAGAGTGTTTCTGTTATCGCCATCGCGTTGTCGATCTTATTGCTGGTGAAGGCGCTGGAGAAGTTAACGGCACTCAAACTGGAGGCGAATGCTGGACTATTTGACACACTGCAAGATGTTCTCATGTCTATGTTTGCACTGGCGCTGATTTCCCGTTCGGCAAGTTTTTCTGGTATGCTCGGAGTTGCTGGCGTGATCGGTGCGGTATATCTTCTTATGGTCGTGATTGACAAGTTGAAGACCTTTGATTTCAGTGGAATGCAGAATAATGTAGCCAGTGTAATTTTTGTGATCGGCTCAGTTATGGCCTTATACATAATCGCATCAATCGCTGGCGCTGCCGCGAATAAGTATAGCGCTAAATCTGTCATATCGATCGCCGTCAGTTTACTGGCGATTGTCGGGAGTATTTGGTTACTTGGAAAAGTATTAACAAATTACTCCAAAACGATGGACGCGGATAAAGTGCAGGAAAGCCTGCGTAGCTTTGCAGTCATTTGGCTCATGGTTATCGGGTTGATCCTCACTTTAGGCTTAGCTTCTAATATTTCAGCAGGTAATGGCGGTTTTATAAAGATTGGTGCTGGGCTGTTGTTAGCGGTCGGCGCTATGGCATTGCTATCTTTAGTTCTCGAATCGATTACCAATTTGATTACCGAAAATCCCGGCGCAGAAGGGAAAATATGGGCTGCCGTTGGCATCATTGCTGTTCTCAGTTTGGTAGTTGACGGTATTATGCTCGCAGCTGGGGGGGCAGCTAAACTCGGCGGCAAGACTGGCATGGTGTATATGATCGCGGCTCTCGGTATGATCATTGCCATCGTTACTGCATTTTATGCGCTGCAGTTGATCCCTGTAGACCAAATGCTTAAAACAGCATTCTCGATAGGGCTTGTAATGGTTGCTATTGGGGGCGTTATGCTGGCAATGGCATTGGCAGTCAAAATGGCAAATAATGCGGGCAAGGGTTCCAAGAAAGGAATCTGGGCTATGCTCGCGATGATCTTGCCGTTGATTGCCGTCGCAGGATCCTTGTTCGTTCTCGCGCAACTTCCCTGGGATTCTCTTCTTGCTGCGATGGTTGCTTTGGGTGGCGTTATTCTGGCGATGGCGGTCGCTGCAAAGATCGCAGAAGGCAGTATGAAGGGCGGTTTTGCACTGCTTGCTATGGGGGCGTCGATTCTTGCAATTGCTTTCGCATTGACTATGTTAGCAGCAATTCCCTGGCAGGCTTTGTTAAAAGCGGGAATTGCGCTTTTAGCTATAATGGCAGTTATGGCCCTTATCGGTTCGCTTGCATCTGTAACTATTCTTGGTGCTGCAGCAATTGCGATTCTTAGTGTGGCCTTGCTTATCGCGGCTGCTGCCTTTGTTGTCTTTACATCCGCGCTTGAACGTCTCCAGTCTGTCGATTTTGCGACTATCGGCAGTGGACTATGGGAGATTCTTGGCCCGCTTGCGATCCTTGCAGCAATTGGACTTTTAGGTAGCATTGGCGGCTTCGGCCTCATTGTGTTATCTGGCGGCATGCTTGCGCTTGCCGGCGCCATAGCAGTTCTTTCCGGATCCGCGATTCTTGCAGCGGATGCTCTCCTGTTTGCGAAAGGTGCTTGGGACTTCCTTAGCGGTAAAGGTACAGAATCCTGGGAGCTTGCTGTACAAATGCGGAATGAAGCAAATGCGCTCAAAGAAGAATCCAATAACATGCAGCAGTCGATCGACGAGGCCACAGAAAAGACAACCGAATCTATCGACAATTATGGCGAGGAAACGGCTAACGCATATGAACAAGCCGGGGAAAAGATCACCGAAGCACAGGCCGAAGCACAAATCAGCGCACCGCCTCAGGAAACCGTTGCCGATCTTCAAAATGAAGTTGCCAACGGCGGAGGGACCACAGAAGGCGGGACGGAAGACGCTGCAGCGGCAATGGGTGTAAATTTTGATGTAAGTAAGTATACTACCGGATTCATGGACCAGATCACAGGATGGCTTGGCGGGAGTGACGCTATGGCGGCATTGTCGGAGGGCTTCGGTAATCTATTCTCGGGACTCGATTTTAGCAGTATCGGCAATGGTTTAAATCTTGAAGGACTCGGCGCGATAATGGCTCCGCAGATCAATTCAGAAGAGAACGCTGCCGCCGTAACGGAAGGCATGCAGGGGCTGTTCTCTGGTAGCACAGAAGCCGGAGCAGCGGCTGGCACTGAAGGCGGTAACGCATATGCCGGGGCTGCTGCAGCTGCTATGGTCAGCGCAGAAAATACGATGTCTGTTACTACTTCTGGTCAAGATCTGGGAAACGCCGCAGCAGGAGGATTCCAAAGCGTTTCTCCGGCAGAATCCGGCAAATATTTCATTGCAGGTATCAAAACCGGTATCGGGAATGAAGCAAGTTCATTATTCCGTTATATCGAATCGATAGCGAATCAGTGTATCAATAAACTGAATATCACTTGGAGTGTGCGTAGCCCGTCGAGAGAAACGCAATGGAGCGCAATGCAGTTCGTCAACGGTTTGGTTGTCGGCATCCGTGATAATCAGAAGTATGCGATTTACGCGATCGAAGATCTTGCGGGAGATACATTGGATACTTTGAACCGCGTTCTGGATTCTGATCAAGATGGTGCGATTCGTCCGGTCCTTGACATGAGCGAAATCGTAACCCAGATGGATACTTTTGGATCCGATTCCGAATGGAAGCCGGTTATCACACCTGTACTGGACATGTCTGGAGTCGAACCGGGGCTTCGTAATCTGAACGCAATTGCTGGCTATCGGGCGCCACAAGTCACAGAGACGAATGCCGGAATAGACACCGGAGACAATGCAGATTCACCGGTCACATTCAATCAGTACAATTACTCCCCGAAAGCATTAAGTCGGCTGGAGATCTATAGACAAACGAAAAACCAGCTTTCGATGATGAAGGGAGTTGCGAGGAAGAAAGTATGATCAAAAATATTCAGATTACAAACTTCCGCGATGAAACATTAACGATCGAATTAGCGAATCCTGAGAAATCGGGGTTCGCTATTTCTGATATTACCGGTCTCGGGCCGGTAAAAGCAGAGATCAACACGATCGAAAACGGCATCAATGATGGCGCAGTATATAACTCAGCGCATGTCAGTTACCGAAACATTGTTCTTTCTATTCGGTTTGTTGGAATCGACATAGAAAGCCTTCGCCAAAAATCATATCAGTTCTTCTCAGTGAAGCAGAGTGTAAAACTCCTGATCGAGACAGACAATCGTATAATGAATATCGAGGGGTATGTCGAGTCCAATGAGCCCACGATATTCTCCAAGAACGAAGGATGCAAGATTTCGATTATTTGTCCATCGCCGTATTTCAAAATGGGAACCGGCGACCCGAATACTACTGTATTCAGTGGACATGATGCAGCATTCGAGTTCCCTTTCTCGAACGAATCGTTAACCGAAAAGAAGCTTATGTTCGGCATAGTGCGAACGGATACCGCTGGTGATGTATATTACGAAGGCGATGTCGGCACAGGGATCATCATAACGATTTCTGCACTCGGCCCCGTTAAAAACATCAAGATATACAATACCATGACAAAAGAACAGATGGTGCTGAATACAGATAAGATTGAGACTCTAACTGGCACAGCGTTCAATGCCGGGGACGAGATCGTTATATCTACAATTAAGAATAAAAAGTCTATTCGTCTACTGCGAAACGGTATTTATACGGATATTCTTCGTTGTCTTGACCTAACGTCTGACTGGTTCACAATTTATAAGGGCGATAATGTTTTCTCTTATACAGCGGATACCGGAGTAGACAATCTGCAATTCAGCATTGCCAACGACGTGATTTACGAAGGGGTGTAACATGTACTACGTTCTTGATGATAACTTCGTGCCTATTATGCCCTTTGAAAACTATGTTTCGTTTTTGTGGACGGATCGGTTTTTTGAAGCCGGCGATTTCGAGATTGAGACAATGCCTGAAACCGCGCTCCTTAAGCAATGCAAACAGGACTATTACATTCTGAATACGGAATCTGAGCACGAAATGATCATTGAGGGGTTAAAAATAACCACCGATACGGAAGAGGGGACTCGGCTATACATAACCGGGTCCTCTTTAGAGTCCATACTGAAACGCCGAATCGTTTGGTCAAAGACCCTTCTGAGTGGAAATCTTCAAAATGGGATTAAAAAAATCCTGGACGAGAACATCATTTCCCCGACGGATGGAACACGAAAAATACCGAATTTTGTGTTCCAGGAATCGACAGATGAAGCCATTACAAAACTGGAATTGGCTCGTGAATGCGACAAAGAAAATATTTATGACCTTGTTACGGATATTTGTAAAACGAAAGAAATCGGTTTTAAGATTATTCGGAATGAAAAAAATGAGTTCGTATTTTCATTGTACGCAGGAAAGGATCGCTCATACACGCAAGAGGTATTGCCGTTTGTAGCATTTTCTCCAAAGTTTGATAATTTGGAGAATAGCGAATTCAATAACTCAACAGAGGATTCTGTTAACACCGTGTATGTTACCGGTGGGGAGAACGGTAGTGAATCTGTGGTCGTCGGAAACTATACTGGATTGCTCCGCCGTGAGTCGTATGTTAATGCAGGGACCATCGAGGAGGGGTATACAGGAAGTTACGCCGACTTTCTTACAGAAAAAGGAAACGAAGAACTTAAAGATCGAAAAGCAACAAAGATATTTGAAGGCGATGTCGACGCCACCGGCCTATTCAAACTGGGCGTCGATTTTTCATTGGGGGACATCGTTCAAATCGAGAACGAATTCCAAATTCAGGATCGGGTCCGTGTCGTTGAGATCATTCATTCAGATGATAAAAGCGGACATACGGTATACCCGACATTCGAAGCATATGAAGAAATAGGGAAGGAGACTGTATGAGTTTAACAAGCGGCTTTTTTGACAGCTTCAATGAAGACCGAAAATACAACAGTCTGCAGCTTTCTTCGATTTTTGATGGCATTATTTCTGATGGTGTATATGCCACATATGGGGATTATTTTCTGGTATCGCCGGTTTCTGGGATGGGCATCAAAGTCGGGACCGGGCGTGCTTGGCTGGATCATACATGGACGTTAAATGATGCAGATTATCCTCTGACCGTCGAAGATGCAGAAGTTGTTTTAAAACGTATCGACACCGTAGTAATCGAAGTTGACCGAAGCAACAGCGGAAGAATCAACCGGTTACGTATTTTAAAGGGGACGCCTGCAAGTGAACCTGTTGCACCGACGCTCACCAAAACAGGAACCCTAAAACAGTATCCGTTAGCGGATATTCTTGTGAAGCCGAATGCCACGGCAATTGTTGCTGCAGACATCACGAACCGAATCGGAACAGCAGATCTCCCGTGGGTTGCAGGCATCATTGACCACGTCTCGGCAGAGGAGCTTGTGCAGCAGTGGAGAACAGAATTCGACACCCTTCTGGACACTCTTCGAACGATGATTTCCCAGGTTGGTCAGCAGACGATTCTGGACAACAGTGTCGGAGCATCGGCAATAATTAAGACCGGCGAAAACGCGGTGACTGCTGCTACGGTGAAGGCGATTCCGGACACTCCTGGATCGGTAACGCCTACGCATCTTTCAGACGGTGTCAATTATGAGGCAATCGGTCTTACAGCGGATCAGGTTCGTAAAATCACAACCGGAACTGATGAACCTTCGGGTGGTTCTCCCGGTGATATTTACTTACGAATCTTAACTTAAATGCGGGAGGGGATTCAAAATGGAATTTTTTAAAGCCATTCTTCTTGCCTGTGGGAGCGCTTTCGTAACCGGTTTGTTCACATTAGTTCTATCAAACATCACATACAAGAGAGAGCAGAAAAAGAAAAAAGATATGAGATATGAACAGATCCTCACAAAGCTTGACGGGATCGAAAACAAGCTTAACCGGCATATAGCAGATGATGAACGGAATCGGGTGGAAGAAGGTCGCACCCGGTTTCTTCGTTTCGGTGATGAGTGCCGCCGCGGTATTTTACATACGGAGGAACATTGGAACGACATCATGAAGGATATTGATATCTATAAGGATTTCTGTCGTCGTCATGTGGACTATAAAAACGAACGAGCCGTTCGTACTATCGATTATCTACTCGAAAAATACGACGAGCATATTAAAAACAATACATTTTTAGGAGGTAAAGCACAATGAAGCTTAACGACAAAGTTTATGATGTCCTGAAGTGGATCGCATTGATTGCACTTAATGCTATCGGCGTCTGCTACAAGACCCTTGCTGCGGTTTGGGGCTGGCCCTTCGGTGAGGAAGTCCTCACGACCTGCACTGCATTTGCGCTCTGTCTGGGCACCCTTCTGGGTATCAGTACCGCAGAGTACAATAAGAGCCATACGCAGGAGTAAGCTGTAGACGGTTCTTACATTATTCCTACATGTAAGACTCAAACCCATTGAAAAATCAGGGTGTATTGCTTTCCACCGTAAAGCGGCTGCGGCATTTAATGGCATCCAAATGCTGCTAAACACTGTAATATCGTAGAAAATAATAAGAAATAGGAGTGGTAAAAAGTAGGTAACGGGAATCCGTTCCTACACCACTCCTACATTATTTTTTATTGACTATTTTATTTTTTCGATTTCCGCTTTGAGCCAGTCGTAATCGCGGTCGGTATAAACACGTTCGGTTAAATCCGTTATTGTATGGCCGACGATCCGCTTTATAGCATATTCATCCACATTATTCTTTTTTGCCAAGGTTACAAAGGTTTTTCTCGCGTCATGCGGCCGATGGGCCGGATTTAACCCATATTTTTCCATGGTTTTACGAAATCGTTCTAAATAATAATGATATCCGCCATTAAACAACCGGTCATTGAATTCATCAAACCCTGACAAGAGTAACGGGGCGATCAATGGATGGATGGGAACAATTCGATTCTTACCGCTTGCGGTTTTACTTCCACCCTTGAAGCTTTGTTGTTCAGAGTTAATGCTATCAAGCCTAAGATTTAAAAATTCACTCGGACGCCAGCCAGAGTAGCATTGAATTAGAATCGCTCGAACACAAGGATCGTCTGTATGCGACCAAAGGATTTCTAATTCGTCATAAGTAAAGGCGATATGGGGCGTTCTTTCTTCTTCTGCTCTTTTTGATAGTTCCTTACATGGTCTGCATTCCCGGGCGATATTTCTTTCTACTAATTCATACTCTACTGCATAGTCGAAAACACTGTTCAAAGTTTGTTTCACGAGACTTTGAACAGTCGGGCTTTCCGTTGTCTCGATTTTATCCAGAAAATCTCGTATACACCGGGGACGCATACTTCGAATCGGTAGCGATTCAAGCGGCTTGCATCGTTTCCAAGCACTCCGAATCCCTCGAAGACGGGCGTCACTTACTGTTGGTTTATATTTTTCAAACCAGGCGTCGTATACTTCTTTTAATGTTGTGTTGTCGAGTTCGTAAGGATGCTTGTTATATTCCATAAGCGCGCTGTATGCTTCGTTGTATGTCCGGAAATACCCTTGCGGCTTGAGGATCTTGCAGATGGGTCTTCCTTCGTCGGTTTTTCCTACGGTTATCATAGCCCGATACGGATTTCGCAAACGAGCATTGTTGATTTTGCTGATTTGCCCGAAGCCGTTTGGCAATCGCATTCGTTTGTTTGCCATTACTATTACCTCCTTTGCAATGTAGTAATAGTATATGCATTTGTACGCGAATTATGTCATATCCCTTGTTCTGACAGACTATGACAACGGGCATCTGGTATGGTTTGTGCAGGAGGTGGTACGATGTATAAAGTCGTATTCGAGCCCGGCTCCGTGCCGGTAAGCGTTGTTGCAAGAATTTATGGGAAGGACGCGTCATGGGTCCGTGCCGGTATCATTTCCGGTTGGCTGCCGATCGGAAAGGCCACCCGCGACGGAAAGTTGGTTACGGACGTAACAGAAATCGACTCAAAGAAGGGGCGGATCAACTTTTATATTTCCCCGAAACTCTTATGGCAGGAGACAGGATATGTATGGAAGGGAGAGCGGAAATGACAACAAAGATTCGTGCGGATATTTCCCGGAGAAATCCGTATTGGTTGGAACGCCATCGCTATTATGAATTGAAGCATTTCTGTTTGCAGTACCCATACTGGAAGAAAATGTACCGATATTTGGACGGTTACGCCGCAAGGCACGACAGCAGTAGTAAAATGCCGTCCGCAGGAGACCGTGGCCGTCCGACAGAAAGGGTCAGCGAGATGCTGATATTTTACAGCAGCCGGATGGAGCTGGTCGACCGGATCGCCGCACAGACGTCTGACGAACTGGCGGATTATATTCTGGAAGCAGTAACGCAGGGGTTTTCTTACGAAGACCTTTTGGTGAGACGGGCGATCCCTTGTGGGCGGGATATGTATTATACCGCGTACAGACGATTCTTCTGGCTGCTGAGCCGGGAACGGCAGTGACCGCGAAAAAAAAACCCCTCCTATTACGGAAACTAATATTTTAGGAGGTATTATCATGAAGAGAATTAATTCGATTTTTATTGATCTTCGCAATGCCGAACAAGTGAATTGGTGGCTGACAAAAACAGGATCGAAAGTAAAGGTCCGCAGTTTTACAAACATTGTAGATACGGCGACAGGGAATAAGATCGGTGTGGTTATGCGACTTGGCGGATTTGGTGTAAAGAAGATCATCGAAGAGAATAACAAATTCTTAGGAGAAAATCTGAAGGTTATGTGTTTCCGGTAAATTCGGAGAAGAGTCTTTTACGAGACTCTTCTCTTTTATATTTCCGCGAAAAAAAATACCCCTTATATGAAAGGAGATGATAAAAATTATTACGATCATTATTTTGGCGATAGCATTTATCTTTATGCTGGCGATCACCATACCGTTAATGGGTATGGGTCTCGGGATAGGATTTCTGCTATTTGGCGACCTATTGGTGGGCGGATATTTTATCTATCTTATAGTAAGGAGATGGTTAAGAAAACGACGAAGATATTGGTAAGAGGATCTATAAAGATCCTCTTTATTTTTTTTCAGCACGCAGCCGACGAAAGGCTGTGATATTTTCTATGTGTCGAAAGGAGCAGCTATGACAATTCTTTGGATCATTATTGGCCTTCTCTTTGTATACTCTGTGTATATGACCTTCTGGGGTACAAAGACAAATCACCCGCAGATTCCCGTTCACGGCAATCTTGAAATTGCCGATGGTGATGATGGCGAGTCCCCGTATGTATTTATGCAGATTGATATTCCACCGAACGAATTCAAGACGGGGGATGTTGTATGCCTATGCGTACATAAAATCGATCCGCGAAATTAATTCCCCCTATTATGGAATCTAAAATTTTTGGAAAGGAGATTATACACATGGAAGAAAGAAATCAGCTGGAGGTTATCCGCGATACACTCTATGAGGCTATGATGAACGAGGAAGCAGGAAGTGAAAAGTATAAGGCGATCTGTGAGGAATACCTGAAGGTATCCAAACACATTGAGGAGATCGAAACTGAACGACGGAAGCGTTCGGCGGAAGACGATCGGGTTCTTTTGGAAGAAAGAGCCAGTCGTCAGCAGCTGGAAGCATTCGAAGAACAGAAGAAATCGACGCGTGTGGGTTGGGGTCTGACGTTATTCAGCGCATTGATCGGGCCAATATGCTATAACGGATGGCTGAACAAGTCCATCAAGTTCGACATGGAGGGAATCGCGCATTTCCCCAGCGTTCGCAATGTCATGAGCAAGATCCCGATGCCGAAAATCTTTAAATGACAGAGGAGAGGAGTCTTTAATGAGACTCTTCTCTTTTATATTTCCGCGAAAAAATCTTACTATCTTATGGAAGCGAGCAAACACAAAACTTCAAAAACATTTTTAAAAAGGAGAATAGTTATGAAAAAGCTTAACAACACTTGGAAGATGGTCCTTGGACTGGGTCTTTGGGTCGTATGTTTGGGCGGAAGCTATGTCGCCGGCGAGATGGTTGGCGGAGTTGTTGGTGAATGGATCGTGAACAAACTTGATTAAAGAGGGTTAATTAACCCTCTTTAATTTTTGAAAGGAGAAAATGAAAATGGTTGACGATTACAGAACAGAGCACTGTGAAACCTGCCCAGAATGGCGAAAGAGATGGGTTATTACAGACAGTCCTTCAGATAAATGTGCATATGTTTTTCCGGGCGATCATTGTGAATATGCTCGACAGAAATTAGAAGAGAGCGGCAAAAACGTCCCCCTTACTCCTGAGGAGTTCGCAGCGGAAATGCTTCGACTTCAAAAGAATATCGATGACGAGGAGGTGCGGCACTGCGACATGGACGATTTGATGTGCCATGTCCTTATTTCACTCGGTTACGAAAAAGGAATTGAAATCTTCAACAATACGCCGATGTGGTATGCATAATCCCTAAGTTCATCAAATCGAAATGAAAGGTAGATGATTAAAACGCTGGAGGAGTTTTCCTTGAGTCTTGGACGGTCGTTTGTACAGAGAATTGCAGAAAAGATCATACGCCGCGCGATAATAAAATCCCTCAATATTTCGCCGGAAATTGAATTAAAGGATCTGCACGCATGGTCTGACGGAGACAGTATGACCGTTCTTTTAACCACTCGTGTGGAGCTGGACAAAGATGATATTTTGAAGCTCATCAAGCTGTAAAGGAGAAAAAATGAAACTACCAAACATCAAATACTTTTTTCGAAAAAACGGGTCCTTGATCCTGACCTGTATGGGTGCAGCAGGCGTTGTTGCAACAGCGATCTCTGCGGCGAAATGCACGCCAAAGGCGATGGATATTCTATACGACTGCGAAAAAGAGAATGAGGATAAGCTGCACACTGCACTTCGTGTTGCACCCGCTTATATTCCTGCTGCCGGCATTGCAATCGGGACGATCGCTTGTATATTTGGGGCCAATGCACTGAATCGCCGTCAGCAGGCGATGCTTATCAGCGCATACGGCTATCTGGACCAGACGTACCGTCAATATCGCCAGCAAGTGAAAGCTATCTGCGGCGAGGAGACGGAAAAGGAAGTCAATAAAGCAACGACGGAGAGTATTCAGAAAATGGATTTAGCGACGAAATCTCGTACGAACGAGAAATGTCTTTTCTATGATGAGATTTCCAATCGATATTTTGAGCGTTCCATGCTTGAAGTCACGGAGGCAGAGCTTCATTTAAACCGAAACTACCAACTCCGAGGATATTGTGAGCTGAACGAACTATACGAATTTCTTGGCTTGGAGCCGACAGAATATGGCGCAACAGTCGGATGGGGAATGGGCGTTGGCTTCGATCTCTATGGCTACAGCTGGATCGATTTCGAGCATGACCTCATGACTATGCCGGACGGCATGGAGTGCTTTGTTCTCGATATGCCGTTTCTGCCGACCCCGGACTTTATGGACTGACCGCGAAAAACTTTATGGCTATTATGGAAAGGAGTGACTTTTATGAACACTAAAAATCTCAAAATCGGAACAACGATCGTTACTATCCTTGGCCTGGGCGTCAATCTGGCGCTGAATTGGCTGGAGGAAAAAGAGCGGGAGGTTATGAAGCAAGAGATTAAAGAAGAAATTATAACGGAACTCAATTCCGAAAACGAGGATGAAGAGGAATCTTAAATGGATTCCTCTTTTCTTCTTTATCGGGAGTACATGCAAAGCTATGCAATCGGAAAGATAATACTATATCAGGACACTTTGTATTCGACGCCGCCAGTATCGGAATGCGAATACGAGTTTTTTGTTTGGTCGTTGAAACGGTGGGTTTGCAACGAGATCATCGCTCGTATTGTCGCATCGGAAGATGACTCGGTTGCAGAGGTTATCCGGTCGTTCATTCGGGAGCTGGAGTCATTTGACCAGAGCTCGCAAATTTACACCCACAAGATCTACTTTTCGATCGCAGCTCTCGAAGCAAAAAAAATCCTGAAAATATTCAGCAAAGGAGATTCAAAATGAAGACAGTACCTTTAAACACGGCATTCCGAGATCTTAGGAAATATATTTCCCGGAATTCCCCCTCGATCCTCACTGGATTGGGAATTGGTTTAGGCATAGCGTCCACGGTTCTTGCAGTAACCGCCACCCCGAAGGCTGTACAACTTCTGGCAGAGAAGAAAAAAGAAGAGCAGAAAGAAAAGCTCACAGTCATCGAAACGGTAAAGACAGCTGGGGCCTGTTATATTCCGGCGGTGCTCGCTGCTGCAGGATCGATCTATTGCATCGTGAGCGCCAGTGCCAGATTCAGCAAACGCAATGCGATCCTCGCAACGGCGTACGCCTTGTCTGAACGCGATCTTCGGGAATACCGGGATAAGGTCAAAGAGACTGTCGGCGAAAAGAAGGAAAAAGAAATCCGGGGAAAAATCGCAAAGGATCATATCCTGAACAATCCCGCCGAGCCGAATCGTATTTTTACACCGGAGGGCGGAAAGACCCTATGCTATGACAACTGGACCGGGCGATATTTCATGTCTGATATGGAATCGCTCCGGCGATGCGAAAATGAATTGAATTCTCGTATCCTCAAAGAGCAGTTTGTATCGCTGAATGAGTTATATGACCTGCTGCATCTGGAAGGAATCAAGATGGGAGAGGATTTCGGATGGAATTATGACGGATTCCATGATGAACTCATCCATTTTAGCTATTTCTCTCAGCTTGACCGGGACGGAAACCCCTGTCTGGTGTTGGATTATGACGCGGAACCGTTTGATATTTATCAGCGGGTCGGCCATTAACCGCGAAAAAATCTGGTTATATTATGGGAAGAAATTCCACAATTATTATTTGAAAGGAGTTCAATACAATGAACGAAGAGATGAACAATCAGGAAGCTATGGAGCTTACTCAGGAAGAAGAGGAAGAACTGGAGCGCTGTGATGGCGAGCTGAATCCTGCGAGTCTGGTGCTTACGGCGGTTGTCGGAGGTCTCTCGGTCATCGGTGGTGTCACCGTTGGTAAGATGATCTACGAGAAGGCGCTGAAGCCTGGATTCAACAAGGCGAAGAACGCGATCGGTGCGACGATTTCGGAAGCGAAAGCCAAGAAAGCTCTGAAGCAGTCCGAGGAGGATCTCGAAATCGTTGAGGACGACGAAGAGTAACAATTTGGTTTCGACCAAAGGGAGGATACCTTAAGAAAGGTGTTCTCCCTTTATTTTTCAGCCAGAAGGAGGGCGTCATGGATCGTTATATTTACAACGGGCCGGTGCTGCATTTCGACCGTGTCGTTGCAAGCAACTGGAAAGCGGAAACGACCGCCGTTTCCGAAGCAAAGGCGCGCAGCAATATGATATTTCAATACAAAAAGATCGCGGGGCTTGCACCATACGCAAAGGTGACGCTCCCGGGGAAAATCACACTCTCAAACTGAAAGGAATTATATTCATGGATGATTTGAACACCTTGAAGGGCAATTCCCATAAATCGAAGGAAGCTCTTCCGGAAAAGAAAGTCGAGAAAGTCATTCAGGGCGAAGCGAGAACCAAGAAGAAAAACGAACTCGAAAAAATGGCGGATACTTTCCTTGTGGAAGACCGCAGCAAGGCCAGGGACCACATTGTCAACGATCTTCTGGTTCCGGCGGTAAAGAACTTCATCATTGACATGATCACGGTTCTGCTGAAGGGCAGCTCCGGTCCCGGCGTATCTGCACGAACGGTCGATCGGGTTTCCTACCGAAATTACGACCGTGATTATGATCGAAGCCGACCGGCCACGTCTGCGGCACGAAGAGCGTACGCCTATGACGATGTTATTCTGAAAAATCGCGGCGATGCGGAAATGGTTCTGGATCAGATGCGCGATGTGATTTATACGTACGGGTTTGCGTCGATCGCAGACCTTTATGAATTCGCTGGGCTCAAGTCCAATTACACGGACACCAAATACGGATGGTCAGACCTCCGTGACGCGGATATTGTGGAAGTCCGCGGCGAGTGGCTGATCAAAATGCCTCGGGTAACCCCGATCAATTGAAAGGAGTCAAAATGAAAACGAACGAAATTATGAAAAAGGCATCCGGTCTGGTTCACAGAACCGGGTTTAAGCTCCGGCAGAGCAGTCCGGAGATCCTGATCATCGGCGGCATTATCGGCGTGATCGGAAGCGCTGTCATGGCGTGCAAGGCCACGACCAAGGTCAGTGAAATCCAGGATAAAGCTAATGAGCAGCTTGCCACAGCAAAAGATGTGCTGGAGAAGCGCACAGATATTTATTCGGAAGAAGACTACAAGAAGGACAAACTGATCATTCGCGTTCATCAGGTTGTCGACTACGCGAAGCTTTACGGGCCGTCGATCATTTGCGGTGCGCTTTCTATCAGCTGCATCGTTGGCAGCCATGTAATTCTCAAGAAGCGCAATCTGGCGCTCAGTGCGGCATATGCCACGATTGACAAGGCGTTTAAGGAGTATCGCGGTCGTGTCGCAGAGAAATACGGCGATGATATTGAGAAAGAGCTTCGTTACAATGTGAAAAAGCTTGTGACGGAAGAGAAGGTCAAGACCGAAGAGGGAAAGACCAAAAAGATCAAGGACACGGTAAGCTATCTTGACGGCGATTACAGCGATTACGCCCGTATCTTTGACGAGTCTAACCCGAATTTCGAGCGCAATCCGGAGATCAACCGCGCATTTCTTCGAACGCATCAGCAGTTCGCCACGGATAAGCTTCGTGCGCAGGGCTACCTGTTCCTGAATGATGTATATCGAGATCTCGGATTCAAGCCGACACAGGCTGGTCAGGTCATTGGCTGGATCTACGATCCGAAAAGCAATGATAGCGACTGTTATGTTGATTTCGGTATCTTTGAATCCAAGCGTCCGAAGGCGAAGGATTTTGTGAACGGGTATGAGTATGCTGCGGTTCTCGACTTCAATGTTGACGGGCCGATTCTGGATCGTTTCGTGAAGGAGGTGCTCTGATATTTTGAAGAAGGGGATTTTCTACTTCCTTGCGGGAGCGGTTATCGGCGCCGTTCCCGCCTGGCTGCTGGCCAAGAAAAAGTACGAGCGCATTGCAGATAACGCAATCGCAGAAGTAAAGGAAGCATACGCCAAGCGTCGAGAGCAGGATATTCTGGCGGAGAAAGCTCGCACTAAGCCGCCACTGGAAGAGCTTGTGCAGAAAGTGCGCGAAGAAGTTGATACGGATGAAGCTGATCTGGAAGAGATGCAGGAGATCATCGAGACCAATGGTTACGCTGCAGACGGTACGTATAACGGCCACGAACGCCCCACATTGGAGGAACGTCTGGATGCTATCCCATACGTTATCAGTCCGGAAATGTTCGGCGAAGTTTATGGTCCCGGGAATACCTGTACGATGACCTACTATACCAACGGTGTCCTTGTGGATGATGCAAGTGGTATGGTCGAGGACATTGAAGCTATGATCGGCATGGACGCACTCAATCACTTTGGTGATTACGAACGCGATATTGTTCATGTGCGGAATGACCGATACATGATGGATATCGAAGTCTGCCGCGATCCGGGGACGTACGAAGACGTCGGCGGAGTCAACGAAAAGCCGTACAATCCGGAGGACGACTTTGACGAGGTAGATGGATGACAGACAGCGAGCTGATCAATGCGTATTTTGAGTGGATGTATCAGCTCGTTTGCGATGATTTCAACAAGCGTCTATCTTTTCGGAAACTCTTAGCCCGATTGTATGATGCCGACTTTGAGTATTCGCTTCCTATGGACGAAAACCGGGAAACGGATGGTATACGTCTGCGTTATCGATTCGGACGGGAGTGTTCGTATGACGATCGAATTATTGCGACTTGTCTGGACAATCGACCGTGCAGCATTTTGGAAATGATGATCGCGCTGTCTCTGCGGTGCGAAGAATTCATCATGATCGATTCACATTATGGAAATCGAACGGGTCAATGGTTCTGGAACATGATCAGCAGTCTCGGGCTGGGCGGCATGACAGACGAAAAGTTCGACCGGGACTATGTGACAAGAGTCATAGAAAACTTCAACAATCGTCGTTATGCTGCAGACGGGCAGGGAAGTCTCTTCCGCGTCCAAAGAGGCAATGTTGACATGCGCAAGCTGGACATCTGGTATCAGATGCAGGCTTATCTGAATGATATTTTAGAAATCTGAAAGGAGATAAACATGGAACAGAAAACGATCCGTATCCTTATGACGGACAGCAGAAGCTTGGAGCGCCTTTGGCGCGGTATTCGTCGCAATCGGAAGGCGATCGGTTTTGTGGCTCTTGCGCTGGGGCTGGTAGAGCTTCAGGTCAAGTTTCTGGAGAACAATCTGTATCATCACATTCAGGAGTACCATCGAACGGAAGGGGATTAATGATATTCTATGGTCGATTTTCTGATTATTTCGACTCGTAGCGGTAAGCGCGGAGTTACAGAGATCTATCCGAAGTTTGTCATTAAGAAAAGCTCCGATCTGATGATCCGTGGCGGCGACTTTTATGCCATATGGCTGGAAGATCGTAATCTATGGTCTACGGACGAGCAGGATGCACTTCAGTTGATCGACCGGGAATTGGATAAGTACGCAGAGGAACATCGGGATCGTTTTGACGGCAGCATCAAAGTTCTTCATATGTGGGATTCGGAAACGCGCATGATTGACCAATGGCATCGATATTGCCAGAAAGACATGCGCGACAATTTTCACATGCTCGACGAGAAAATTATATTTTCTAATGTCGAGACGGGAAAGAAAGACTATGCCAGCAAGAAGCTGTCATATCCGCTGGAGGAAGGGTCAACCGAGGCTTACGACCGGCTGATGAGTGTTCTCTATACGCCGGAGGAACGTCATAAAATCGAATGGGCTATCGGTGCGATCATCACCGGCGATTCCAAGAAGATTCAGAAGTTTATGGTGCTCTATGGCGCAGCGGGCACGGGTAAATCTACGGTGCTGAACATCATCCAGCAACTGTTTGAAGGATATTACTCTGTATTTGACGCCAAGGCACTCGGTTCTGCGTCGAACTCCTTTGCGTTGGAGGCGTTCAAAACAAACCCTCTGGTGGCAATACAGCACGACGGCGATTTGTCCCGTATCGAAGATAATACTCGGTTGAACAGTTTGGTATCCCATGAGCTAATGACGGTGAACGAGAAGTTCAAGTCGACATACGCCAACCGGTTCAAGTGCTTTCTCTTCATGGGCACGAACAAGCCGGTCAAGATCACCGATGCCAAATCTGGTTTGATTCGCCGATTGATCGACGTTTCTCCTTCAGGCGAGAAGCTTGGTGCGAGGGAATACAGCAAGACTGTAAAACAGATCAGCTTCGAGCTCGGGGCCATTGCGTATCACTGCCAGGAGGTTTATCTGAGCAATCCGGGAATCTATGACGATTATATTCCGATGAATATGCTCGGCGCCTCCAACGATTTCTATAACTTCGTTATCGACTCCTATCATATTTTTAAGAAAGAAGATGGTATCACTCTTAAAGCCGCCTGGGAACTGTATAAGACATACTGTGATGACGCCAAGGTGACATTTCCGTACTCACAGCGGATATTCAAAGAAGAGCTGAAGAACTATTTCCGCGATTACCGCGACCGATTTGGTCTGGAAGATGGCACCAGAGTTCGTTCTTATTACTCCGGGTTCCGGACAGAAAAATTTGAAAAAGGCGAACTGGACGACGAACCGGAAGAAGAGACAACGACTTGGCTTACCATGGAGAAGCAGAAGTCTGTTTTTGATGATATTTGCGCAGACTGCCCGGCACAGTATGCCAATGCGAAGGAAACGCCTTCCAAGCGATGGGACGATGTGCAGACGAAACTTTCTGATCTGGATACGGCAAGGATCCATTATGTGAAAGTTCCGGAGAATCATATCGTCATTGACTTTGATATTCCCGGCAAAGACGGAAGCAAAGACCCGGAGGCGAATCTGCGGGAGGCTGCAAAATGGCCGCCTACGTACGCTGAATTGAGTAAAAGCGGAAAGGGCGTGCATCTCCATTATATTTATGCCGGAGACCCCGCAAGACTCAGTCGTGTCTATGACGACCACATCGAAGTGAAGGTGTTTTCTGGAAAAAGTTCTTTGCGGCGTAAACTTACCAAATGCAACGATCTGGCGATCGCAACGATCAGCTCAGGCTTACCGCTGAAGGGAGAGCAAAAAGTGATCAATGCCGACGTAATAAAGTCTGAACGCAGTCTCAGAATTATGATACTGCGCAACCTGAACAAAGAGATACATCCGGCAACCAAACCAAGTGTGGACTTCATCTATAAGATTCTGGAGGATGCTTACGCCAGCGGGCTGCATTATGATGTTACCGATATGCGAAATGTCGTATTTCAGTTTGCTGCGCAGAGCACGAATAATTCAAGCTACTGCATTTCTCTGGCGAATAAGATGAAGTTCAAATCTGATGAACCGTCTGACTCTGTAGAGGTCGATAACGGGGAAATGATATTTTTCGACTGTGAGGTATTCCCGAACCTGTTTCTCATCAACTGGAAAGTAGCAGGAGAAGGAAAGCCGATCAACCGAATGATCAACCCGTCTGACGAAGAAGTTCGGGCGCTCTTTGCCATGAAGCTCGTTGGCTTCAACTGCCGGCGCTATGATAATCACATGCTGTATGCACGAAGTCTCGGATATTCCAACGAGCAGCTCTACAAGCTTTCACAGTCCATTATTCAGAAGAAAACAGGGTTTTTCGGTGAAGCCTACAATCTGAGCTACACTGATATTTATGACTTCGCTTCCGCGGCGAACAAGATGAGCTTGAAGAAGCTGGAGATCAAGATGGGTATCCACCATCAGGAGCTTGGGCTTCCCTGGGATCAGCCGGTGCCGAAGGAACAATGGGTCGAAGTTGCAGAATACTGCGATAACGACGTCATCGCCACAGAAGCGGCCTTCAACTATCTTTCTGCGGACTGGAACGCACGAGAGATTCTGGCAGACTTGGCAGGCATGACCGTAAATGATACGACCAATAGCCTGACAACTCGAATTATATTTGGCAAAGACCGAAAGCCACAGAGTCAGTTCAACTATCGTAATCTGGCGCTTCCCGTTGGCCCGGAGCAGTATGAAGAGTATCGGGAGAAATTCGGCCCGGACTATAAGTTCCGTGTATTTAATGACGAAGGTCAGCCGATCTACGAAGATTTTGACCCGAAGAAAACATACCCGAGAGGATACAGCATCCTGCCGTTCTTCCCCGGTTATATTTACGAGCGGGGCAAATCAACGTACCGTGGCGAAGAGGTCGGCGAGGGTGGTTATGTGTATGCAAATCCGGGCATAGCACTCTATCTCGCACTGTTGGATATTGCCTCGATGCATCCGCACAGCATTATTGCAGAGATGCTCTTTGGCCCGAAGTACACCAAGGCGTTCATCGATGTTGTCGAGGGACGAGTGAACATCAAGCATAAGGCATGGGATCTGGTCGATCAGATGTTGGATGGCAAACTTCGTCCGTACATCGAGAAAGTCAAGGCCGGAGTGATCACAGCGAAGCAGCTTGCCAATGCGCTGAAGACTGCGATCAATTCGGTATATGGCCTGACGGCAGCGAACTTTGATAATCCGTTCAAGGATCCTCGCAATGTCGATAATATCGTAGCAAAGCGCGGTGCGCTATTCATGATCAATCTCAAGCATGAGGTTCTCAAGAGGGGCTTTGACGTGCGGCACATCAAGACCGACTCCATCAAAGTGCCCCGAGCAGACAATGATATTATTGGGTTCATCATGGCTTATGGCAAGGAATATGGCTATACCTTTGAGCATGAGGCAACGTATGAGCGTATGTGCCTTGTCAATGACGCTGTATACATTGCCAGATTCGACAGTAAGGAAGCCTGTCAGGCACGCTATGGTTATATTCCGGATGAGAACAACGAGGATCCGATGGTCTGGACGGCGACGGGCACACAATTTGCTGTTCCGTATGTCTTTAAGACACTCTTCAGCCACGAAGATATTCTCTTCGAAGATATGTGCGAAACAAAGTCTGTAAGTAGTGCACTGCATCTGGACATGAACGAGGAGTTGTCAGAGGGCGAGCATGATTATCGCTTTATCGGCCGTGTGGGACAATTCTGCCCGATCAAACCTGGATGCGGCGGTGGCCTCCTGATGCGACAGACAGAAGGTAAAGACGGCTCAATCGGTTATGCTGCGGCAACTGGATCCAAGGGTTACCGGTGGTTGGAGAGTGAGTACGTACGGGAGCTGCATCTCGAAGAGAACATCGATCGCAGCTATTATGACAAGCTGGTAGATGATGCAGTAGCAGAGATCAGCAAGTATGGTGACTTCGAATGGTTCTCGATGGATGATGCCATTACCGATGATATTTCCCATCCGCCGGAGGACGAACTTCCGTGGTGACCGCGAAAAAAGTTGAGACTGTTACGGAATAACAATTATGAAAGGAGAAAACATCATGAAGAATTTTGGGTACGGCATTCCGAAGCCGAAAACAAAGGATCCGAATGAAGGAAAAACTAAGGAATGATTGGCAAGAGGAGAGTCTTTAACGAGACTCTTCTCTTTATATTTTTGAAAGGAGAATAAAATTATGCCTATTGCAAATGAGGAAAAAACTGGACGTTATCCGTGGGGTACTGAGGTCAATAATGAACCGGTTAAAATCTGCAGTCCGGAGGAAGTTATGCCGATGATTGAACGACTGCAAATGCTCGGACGCCAGGCGGAGATGCTCGTTTGCGGACTTGATAATTTGCACACTCGCCTGTTCGTAGGCGGTGATAACGCTAAAAATTTTGATTACGACCGAGGAACCGGGAGTGCTGATGATGCTGTTAATGCCATTGCACGCCTCGTTGATATTTCCCTGAAGATCCTCGACGACATCCACACCAAACTGTAAAGGAGAATATTTATGTATCAGAACAATGGACTTGTAAACATCGAAGGAGCGTCCTTCATTTTCATGACGAACTTCTCTGGCGACCCGGCGAGAAGCGGTAAGTATCCAAGCACAACGCGGCAAGCGAATCTGACGATTCCTGACGTAGACTTGGCACGCGATCTTATTGACGAAGGCTTCAAGGTGAAGCTCACGAAGCCGCGCGAGGGCGAGGAAGAAGGCTTTGTTCCGACGTACTTCACCCCGATCAAGGTGAATTATCAGGTCAAGTACCCGCCGAAGATCTATCTTGTGGCAGGCGATGCTGAGCCCCGTCTTCTGACTGAGGATACAATCGATGTTCTGGACAAAATTCGTGTGAAGAACGTCGACGTTACGCTTAACAAGCGGTTCACGGACATGGGAAATACCTTGTACGTACGTACCATGTATGTCGAACAGGATGTCGATGACGACCCGTGGGCAGGAAAGTATTTCTGCCGTCACGACGAATATTAAATTAAAAGTGATAAGGAGAAGTTGGAAACAGCTTCTCCTTATATTTTAGGAAAAGGAGATCACTATGAAAATTATTGAATCGGATGAAAAACGCTTTTGCGACAACTGCTATACCTATGGCTATACATGGGACATTTATACCAGTAAGGATTCTGCAGTGCCAGAAGATGAATGTTACCCGCAGATGTCTCTGTGCAAGAAATGCCTCGTGGAGTTGTTCAAAGCAATTTTGGAAAGGTGATCGTTATGAAAATTTATATTCCCTCAGAAACTTATACCGGAAAACCGATCATATATCTCGACGATGGCGAGAAAGAAGATCTTGAAAAGATGGAGACGGTCGAACGAGATTATTATATCTGGCTCGGGGAGGTTTGCATGGTCAATGATACGCTATCTGGATCTGGGCAAACTACGCGACGTCTTTATCCGATAAACGATGCACAATGCCGGTATGAAGTGATACGTACTAAATGATATTCATGCCCGGATGGTGGAATGGCAGACACAGCGGACTTAAAATCCGCGAGCATACGCTGTGAGGGTTCGAGTCCCTTTCCGGGTACCAATAGGGGCGTGGCGGAATTGGCAGACGCACCGGATTTTGATTCCGGCAATTGGAGGTTCGAGTCCTCTCGCCCCTGCCATCATTATATTTTTAAGGAGATGCTGACAAAATGAAAACTGTATTCGACGCCGTGCAAAGACTTAATTCTCTGGACACCAAGATTGAAATGCTGGAATGCATGGATGAAGCTGACACCATGCTCATAAAGGATGCAGATCGAGAAGAAATCATCAGTCTTCTTGAGGAGTACCGTGTATTCCTTTACGAAATGAAAGTCACGAAATGACACCTGAAGAATTATATTCCCAGAATGAGCCGCTCGTACGGTGGGCAATGAAGAAGTATTACCATGATTTCATAGACGATGAAGACCTTATGCAGGAAGGGCGAATCGGGCTATGGCGAGCCTGTTTGGTGTATGACGAAAAGAAAGGGTTCAAATTTTCGTCGGTGGCAGTTTCTTATATTCACAACGCCATTCGTCACGGATACGAAAAGCTCTATGGACGCAGTCTCGGGAAACGTCAACTTTTATGGAACACGCAATCGTTATATGAATTAATCGGCTGTGACAATCTCCCGCTTCAGGGCATCATTCCTGGGGATACAGACATAGCTTTTTTGGATATTTCCGGGGCATTAAACCAGATGTCCGAGCGGGACCGGAAGATACTGTACCTGTCGATTGCCGGTTTTTCGCAAAAAGAAATTGCAAAAAGGGTGGGCGTTTCTGAAAGAACTATATACCGGGTATTGCAAATCGCCAAAAGAATTTTCCGAGCATACATTTGAAGATCCCCCAATAATAACCCAAAAGGAGAATAGTAATGAATAAAACCTTTGAGATCACAGAAGCATATATCGGCAACCGCGAGATCAAAGCTTATGAAGACAGCCGCCGCGTTCTTGATATTATTGTAAATGATTACAACGTCGACGGTGCGTGTAAGGTTCTTGAGGCCCTTGGCTACCAACTACTGTATAGAGAATATTAATAAGGAGAATAGCAATGAATCTTAATGAATTGCGCGAGGCAATGGCTTCGGATGCCACAAAGGAAAACGAGGAACTGAGGCGAGAGATCGCAAGTCTGAAGAAGAGATACCATAAAGACACAACGTATCTTCGTAGCTACTGTAACGCCCAGCTGGAAGACTTGAAGGCTTTGGCTAATCGCTGCTGGGCACTAACACATGGGGCTATGTGCTGCTTCTGCGGATTAAACGTATTTAAGTGCCCGCACAGTATGAGTTTCGTCGACAAGCTGCGCGAAGTAAGGAAGATTGGAGAGGAGAATAGCGATGAAACAGGTGATCTGTGATATTTGCGGAAAACCTATTCTGAAAAGTGAACTTAACACAGTATACCGAATCCAGAAACGCGTTTGGGGTTTGGCATTTAACCCCGAATGGGACGAGCTGGACGTCCACTCGCATTGCATGACAGAGCTTATAGAGATTATAAGAAAGAAACAGAAAAATGAAGAGGGCTGAATAAAATGGGAAAAAGAGGAAGACCGCCTAAAGCCGATAAAAGAAACGATTCTTATAGGCTCAGGCTGAATGCAGAAGAAAGACAAATGCTCGTACAAATGAGTGAGTGGGTAGAACAACCGAGTGCAACAGTAATTCGCACAGCTTTGCGTACCTATTATGAGACTATTAAGTCTGAAAGAAATACACAGTTTAATAATTTGGAGGAAGAAAATGCTGAAAATTGAAAACACGGAAGTCATGGGCTGGGAGCACGCCATTCGTGGTATGCGAAACCCGAAGAACTCCTGGGAGAAGAGCGACAGTGGTATATGTCCGAACGGAACTGAGTTTGGTTACTGTTATCTCGATCATCGTAAGTATTGTCAAAGGCGAAATACGGATGATCCAGCTTTCTGTATCGGTCCCAAGGATCTCGACCTCATGACTCGCCTTCGTAATGCTGGTACGGACCATCGTAAGTTCATGCGGATGATCGCCGTTTACCTTGATATTACGGCACCACTGTATTGGTGGAAGGAGTTCGATACCTATAAGGTGGGTACAGTTGCCAATTCCTGTAGTACAATGCATAAAATCGCAGCTAAGGAGTTCACGTTTGATGATTTTAGTTGTGAGCATATCTTAAAATCTAAAGATGTTAATCGTCCAGATAATAGTTGTTGTAATTGGAATTGGGAGGGATGTGAAATTATTGCTCCGATTGATATTTTGGAGGAGACAATAAATATGTTAAATAAAGCTCGTAAAATGTTTCTTGAAACCAAAGACAAAAAATATTGGTGGCAGCTGATCCAGCTCCTGCCGAGCAGTTATAACCAGCGCCGGACGATCATGCTGAACTACGAGGTTCTGGCGAATATCTACAAGTCCCGTCGGAACCACAAGCTCGACGAGTGGCATACGTTCTGTGACTGGATTGAGACGCTGCCGTATTCGGAGCTGATTACGGGAGAGGATGCGCAAAGCGAAGATTGATTTCGCGAAAAAAATGTGCCCTTTAATGAAGGGAGTGTTGATATTTATGAAAAAAGTCTACATCGTTAAAACGACTAAGCGCGGAAGAGATTGGAAACAAATCGGTGAAGGTCTCGATTTTCTGGAAGATGATACGTTATATCGACTGGAATTTCATGCAACGGGGATAATCCAATATATCCGCGCAAAAATAGCGTTTAAACGAAATAAGAGATTCAAATATTACACTTATTAAAAACTGTTTTTGTACAAGATTAAAGCCTTAGTTGAAAAATACTGGGGCTTTAATCTTTTATATTTTGAAAAGTAAAGGAGAATGTAAAATGGAACGAGAAATTATAATCCAGCCGGAACGCCGGCTTTGCACGGTTAACGGAGAGACTGGATATTTCCACTGCTGGGAATATTACGCAACCGTTGTGGATGCAAGTCCTCTGCGAGGCGGGCACCCGGCGGGACAGATTTCTGAACTTCGCGGAATTGTAGAATTCGAAGACCGGGTCGAGCGCGTTTCCCCGCAGTTGATCCGATTCTGCGATGAAGAAAATGCGATGCTTGCCATGTTAAATAAAATGAATAAGGAGAACAACAAATAATGAAGCGATTCGTTTATATTCTTCTCGCCGTGGTCATTCTGGCTTCGGCGGTTCTTTTTTCCGGGTGCAACAAGACAGTTGCCGACCTTACCTATAAATACAACTACGCCTGGATCGAGCTTCCGGGCGGGGATGTCGTAGAAGGCCCGGTACAGTCATGGACAGATTTCGAGGACGGAGACCAGATCCAGGTAAAGATTAATGGCGTGATCTATCTGACAGATACGACGCGCTGCGTTATGGCACAGAAAGGAGATTAAATATGACCGTGCTTGACAGAATCTTGGAGCGTCCGTCATGGATACCGGCAATACGGGCAGATTTCGGCTCGTGCGAAACGACATTGGAGAAACCCACGCACGCAGAGCAAAAAATCGCTGAAATAGGAATCGATTTCTCTAATTCGGCAGATTCTTTAGAACAGTCTGTGATAAAACAGATTGTAAATGAACAGAAAATACAACACGAAGGAGATCCTCGATTTATGTGTATGAGAAGAATGAACAACCTTATGCCAGTGGGAGAAATGGACACCGCCATCAAGTATCTTAGTCAGAATGAGTATCGCAAATTCCGTGATAAAATTCTGAAGGAGAAAAATAAATCTATCTATGATAGCATGATCCAGCGGGTCATCTTCAATCCTCCGGCGACGATCGTGATCTGGAAAGACGGGTCCAAAACAGTTGTCAAATGCGGCAAGAATGATATTTTCGATCCGGAGAAGGGTCTTGCCATGGCGATCTCCAAGCGAGCCTTTGGCGATAATCGGGACTACTATGAAGTCTTCGCCAAGTGGGTTGGGAAATATGAGTACCAGCAGAGGAGAAAGGGGAAGAAATGAGTCTTACTTGTCGTCGCGTTAAAGCACAAGGTGCAGACAAGGAGTATTACTGGGTTCAGAATTCAGGCGTGTCTCCGACAACTGTAGACCTCTATGAGACGCTTGAAGATGTTCCTAAAGAGAGTCGTCACTATTGCGAGAATCTTGATGTAATTACTGTCGGGCCGGGCATGGCAGACTTTATGGGTATCGGGGATCAGCTTTTCCCCGATTTCCCCATCTGCGGTTTTCCTAAGTTTTCCAATAAGCGTTGTTACGCCGAGATGTGCGTTTATATTGTCAAGGACGAATGGCCGATGTGCCCCTATTTGAAAGGAAAAGAAAAATGATTGTGACACTTCTTACGATTGCTATTCTTCTGTTCGGAATCTTTTGTCATTTTTGTGAAGAACGCAACAGATGCTATACTTGGCAAGATATTTGTGCAGTCTTGTGCCCGTATTTTGCGGGCGTTCTTCTCGTTGTCGAGTTAGCAGCCATTATCGCTCCACGTGCTAATGCCATTGGAGACAAGGCAGCTATGGAAGCAAGGCGAGAAACTATTGTATACCAGCTGGAGAATAAAACGTTTAAGAACGACAATAATCTCGGGACAACGGAAGTGCTTTCTGCCGTGGCAGACTATAACGGCGACGTTCTAAAAATGCGGGCAGGAAGAAAAAACCCATGGATAAACTGGTTTTATGCACCATATGGAGAAGATCTCGAACTGATCAATTTGGACGACTTTTTGTAATGGGAGTGAGAGACGATGAAATTTATAGTTGACCAGCTTCCCTATTACGGGGAGCCATGCCCATTGCGGACAATGTGCAGTAAAAATGTAACAGGGTGTCGCCTGGAATGTCCGAGATACTGGGATAAATATAAGGTCTGCTCGGACGAAAACCCGCACGAATGCGAGCACCTTATCGAGATGGAGAAAGGGGGACAAAATGAGTCTTACTTGTCGTCGCGTTAAAGCACAAAGCTCGGACCAGCTATGTCTATTATGGAGGGAAAGTATGACATCTTCGGAAAAAATGAAAGCAGAAGCTATTCTGCGGATGCGGAGCCTGAAGCTCCACTCGATCGTTCTACAAAATTTTGCAGCAAATGAACAAATCTATTATTCATTTGGTAATTTTGGTTTCCTGTATCCGCTGGACAAAGCTATGGAAGAGCGGGTGCGTCGGTTTGAAAAAAAGTATGGATATTTGGTATACCATGTGATTGACAACCCAACCTCGATCGGACGGATGCACTCGTATCTCTATGTTTCGTCGAATGAAGAGGAATGGGAGCAGGATCAACAGGATCTCAAGGACGGCTGCCCAATCGTTTATGTAGAAAACGTGGACGATGAAATCTTGTCCGAGTTCGGCAGCATCGGGATCAAGCCGCGCAGCGGGGGCGTGATCCGAACCGCCTGATATGTCTGAACTCATAAGCCTGCGGCCGTACCAAATGGAGGCCGTCGGTCGGATGCATAACGGCTGCATACTCTGCGGAGGGGTCGGGAGCGGGAAATCACGAACCGCGCTCGGCTATTTTTATGCCCAAAACGGCGGTGTGCTCGGATCGGAGACGTACGTCGAGATGAAGAATCCGCGGGATCTTTATATTATCACGACCGCACAGAAACGGGATACGAAGGAATGGGAGGGCGAGCTTGCGCCCTTCCTTCTTTCTACCCATCTGGAAGCCAGTTATTACAAAAACAAGGTCGTGGTGGATTCGTGGAATAACATTAAGAAGTACGTGGATATTTCGGGTGCGTTCTTTCTCTTTGATGAGCAGCACGTCATCCGATACGGCGCATGGACAAAGGCATTCCTGAAGATCACAAAACAAAACCAATGGATATTGCTGACGGCCACGCCGGGCGATTGCTGGGAAGACTACGCACCGGTATTTCTGGCGAATGGATTTTACAAAAACATTACCCAGTTTCGAAGCGAGCATTTGGTCTATGCGCAGCGGGTCAAGTATCCCAAGGTGGAACGCTACATCAACACCGGGCGGCTTGTGCGGCTTCGCGACCGGCTACTGGTAGACATGGACTTTCATCGGGAGACTATACAGCACCACATGGATATTTTCACGGGCTACGACCGGATCCTTTATAAGTCGATCGTCAAAGACCGGTGGGATATTTGGAACAACAAGCCGCTGGAGAATGGGTCAGCCTATTGCTATGCACTGCGAAAGATCGTGAACAGCGATGAAACACGGCAAACGACATTACTGGAAATTTTGGAAAAGCACCCGCGAGCAATCGTCTTTTACAACTTCGATTACGAGCGGGATATTTTGAAAGGACTGGATTATGGAAAAGGTACAGACATTGCTGAGTGGAACGGACACCAGCATCAATCTATACCGGACAGCGAGCGATGGGTCTATCTCGTACAGTATACAGCTGGAAGCGAAGGATGGAACTGTATTAAAACAGACACCATTGTCTTCTTTTCTCAGAATTATTCGTGGCGCGTACTTGAACAAGCCTGCGGCCGAATCGATCGCATGAATACGCCGTACACGGATTTATATTTCTATCATCTCAAATCTCACAGCAGCATCGATCTCAGCATCGCGAGAAGCCTGAAGGAGAAAAAGGACTTCAATGCTTCTCGATTCGCGAGATCACAGAATTTTATGCCGAGGAGGAACGTATATGGAGCCAACGAATGACTCTTCCGCTATGATTCGAATGTGCGGATATGAATGGGTATATTGCAACGGCCGCTGTTCTGAGTGCGTGGTACGTAAACCGGTGACCACAACAAACCGAATAAAAGAAAGCATCTATAATAATTCTACAAGGGGTGAAACAACATAATGGAACACAAGCTCTGTAAGGGTTGTCCGGATGCAAAGCCTATTACAGACAAAAGCGCGAATTCAAAGATTGTTGGATATTTCTGCACGATCCTGAAACGAAAAGTGAAAAACATGGTCAAAGAATGCCCGATGTTAGGAGATAGTATTTATGATTGAAACCGATTTCCAATATTACTGCCAGGATTGTTCGAGGATTGCGCCGGAGGCGAAAATTAGCAAATTCTTTGGCGGCGACGAGCCCATACTGACAACCATTCGCCTTTATTGTACGCATCAGAAAGAATGCGCCAGATTGATGCAGGAGCTGGAAGCAAAATACCTGCGGAAGAAAGCGTATGAAGATTTTAAAGAATTGGAGAGTTCGAACGCAAATGGAACAGAAAAAAATCATGAAAGCCATGATATCCCAGCCGATGGCGGGAAAGACGCCGGAAGAGATCGTGGAGGTGCGGGATAAAGCCGTCAAGCATCTGGAGGAACTTGGTTACGAAGTTTTCGACACCTACTTCCCGAACGATTTCAATAGTCTTCCCATGGATATTCTGAACAAGCCACTGTTCTTTCTCGGTCAGTCGCTGATGTATATGTCCTATTGTAATACGGTGTATTTCTGCAAAGGCTGGGATAAGACGCGTGGCTGCATCCTGGAGCATAAGACTGCAGAAGCTTACGGGCTGAAACTGTTATACGAATAACCGCGAAAAAAATTACTCCTATTACGGAAAACAAAAATAGGAGGTTTTAGCTATGACAGTAAAAGACGGAATTGTATTTGGAATCGGTTTTACAATTGGAAAGATCTTGATAACCGATCTGGTAAACATCGGGGGTGTAGTTATGCGTCGAACGACGAAAAAAGTAAACTCTGATTTTGCCGAATATATGGATCGGGTTTACCCATGCGAAAAAAATGATAACAAAAACTATCCTGAAACAAAAGCAAAAATCGGATTCGAAATTTGAATTCCAAAAAGAGAGGAGTCTTTAACGAGACTCTTCTCTTTATTTTTTAAGGAGGCATCAGAAATGGAATACCCTTACAAACACGTAGAATTCATGTTCTGCAAAACATGCAAATACCGGGAAACGCCGCCGGACGAAGAACCCTGCAACGAGTGTCTGGACGAGCCGGTGAACCTTCATTCGTACCGGCCGGTAAATTACGAAGAAAAGGAAAAGTAATCATGGAAACGGTGAACGAGCAAGGCGTTGAGAATCTTGTTTTCGCGATCGTCACCCGAGCGATCATCGATTATGAAAAAGCGTTGCAGCATGTAGAGCTCACCCGAGGACCGGGCGGATTCGCGCATGAAATGGCAAAATCCAAAGTCTTAAAGATCGAGAAGTTCTTCAAAAGCGACTTCTGCTATCTCATGACGCAGGTCGATGGCGACCAGATCATTTACGCCTGTAAACAGCGGGTGAAAGACCCAAATTATGATCCGGACGGTCGGTTTCGTCCTCATGCTAATAACAAGAATCTATCAAAATAAAAAGGAGAAAAATATGGAAAAATTGATTAATGACGCCCCATTTGTTCTTGTGCTTGTGTTCCTTGTAATTGGTTTTACATTGTTGATCAAGGGTGCAGATCTATTCGTGGAAGGAAGTTCAAGCGTAGCCAAGAGACTACATGTGCCATCTATCATTATCGGGCTTACGATTGTAGCAATGGGGACATCGCTTCCGGAGACGGCGGTAAGTGTATCGGCTTCCCTTGTAGGCAATAATGAGCTTGCAGTTAGTAATGTGGTTGGTTCCAATATCTTTAATCTGATGGTTGTTATCGGCGTATGTGCGATGTTAGCAACGGTAAATGTTGCTAAAGAAACCATAACGAGAGATATTCCGTTGTCATTGATCTGTGCCGGACTCTTGATGTTGTTTGGAAGTGTCGGAATTGGTGACAAATCAGATTTAACATTAGGACGCTTTGACGGTGTGATTTTAATTGTTTTCTTTGCCGGCTATTTATTCTATATGGTTAAGATTGCATTAAAGGCAAGCAGAGAAGGCAAGAGCGTTGAGATTGAAGGTGGATCTGATGAGGACATTAAGATTGTTTCTGTTCCGGTAAGTATAATATTTATTGTCGGTGGAGCGATCGCAATAGCATTTGGTGGAGATGTTACTGTAGATGCCGCATCGAGGATCGCAAGCGATCTCGGAATGAGCCAAACGCTTATCGGACTTACGATCGTTTCGATAGGAACATCGCTTCCGGAGCTGGTAACTTCTATTGTTGCAGCCAGAAAGAATGAAGTTGATATGGCACTCGGTAATGCGATAGGATCCAATATATTTAATATACTTATGGTACTAGGTGTGGCTTCTGCAATCAGTCCGATCAGCATAATCAAAGAGAACATTATAGATATGTGCGTACTTATTGTGTTTACCGTGTGCGTATGGATATTTGCAGGGACTAAGAAAAAAATTGGAAAAATTGAAGGTTTCTGTATGGTTGCGTTTTACTTAGCGTATGCGGTGTACATCATAATAAGATGATGTTAAGGGCAAAATGATCTTTGAACGAAACATTATAGTAAGATGATGTTGAGAGCAATATATTTTCGAACGAAACATTATTGGAGATATATGAGGGATAAGACAAATGATATTATTTTTAAAAATTTTTTTCACAGAATTTATAG
>ERZ831979.398-NODE-398-length-50324-cov-244.644990_pt1 | contig 50324 bp, 42 predicted proteins | sample MGYA00519952_ERZ831979 | MGnify/ENA primary metagenome ERZ831979 (study PRJEB31850, sample SAMEA3708723) | human gut metagenome | biome: human gut; feature: human-associated habitat; material: faeces | place: China | collected 2014 ...
CGAAGATGCTTCTGGTACAATCTATTATACTGGCGACAGCTGGGGTACTCCACAGACAATGGTTATCGCAGGTACGGGTACATGGATTGTAACTCTCGACATGAACAATCTGTCTTACTCTGTAGGCAAGCCTATCCTCTATATGGCAGGTGATGCTAATGGATGGGCAACAAATGACTACCTCGCAGGTGAGGATGGTGTACACTTTACTGGTTTCATGTTCTTGAACCAGAATGGTTTCAAGTTCTGTACTCAGCCAGAGTGGAAGGGCACCAACTATGGCGCGAACTTCGACACAGCTCCTGATGCAGCCAACATCACTATGACAGAAGAAGCCGGTTACTACAAGGTAGATGTTGATTTGGGAAGCAAGAGCTATGTTCTGACTCCTATCACAACTATCGGTATCATTGGTAGCGCATCACCTAATGGTTGGGATTCTGACGTAGATATGACATATGTTCCTTACAATGCAGAAACCAAAGAACTTGGCTACTGGGAAATCAAGGACGTAACATTTACATCTGGTGAAATCAAGTTCCGTGCCAACGATGACTGGGCTATCAACTGGGGTGGCGATGTAAATGCTCTTACCCAAGGCGGTGACAACATCTCTGTAGATGCTGGTACTTACGATATCAAGCTCTATGCATGGGCTAATGGCTATGCAAAGTGTGAATTGATCAAGAAGTAAGAAATACAAACTTAAAGAGGCAACTAAGGTTGCCTCTTTTTATAAATACTATAAAAAGATGAAACAGCTAATATTATTCGTTTTTATCACATTAATTTTAACTGGATGCTACAATGAAGATTACAAAAGTGAAGAACAGCAAAGCTCCACTTACATTGCAAGAAATATAAGATCAACAGATATTCCAAACGATACTTGGACTAATTATGATTATTGTACTATCAAAGGACATTCAGAACTTATCAGAACGCCATGGGCAGAAAACAATGTTACAACAACAATCCCAATAGGCATAAGAAAAGATGTCAAAAAAGAAGATGGATGGGATATTCTTTTTTCAAGCGTTAAAATTAACAATTACTCACAGCCATACAATTATCAAGAAACCGACAAAGGTGTTAATTATATTATTTTCTATAATCACTTTAATGGACTTTTAAAAGGCTTTTGCTATTTACCCAAGGTAGAAGAACAAAATAATATGGGAATATGGCACATAAGTACAAATGATTCCACTAGGCTATTTAACTTTGCTGGTATAGATGCAATCCCATATAATGGCCCAAAGAGCAAAGATGTTTATATTTCAAATATAACAATTGATGAAGTATCTAAAGGATTCCACACAGGATGGAATTGTTTTCAAATAGAATTAGCTTACGATGAAAATAGCATTAACGAAACTTTGAATATTGATGCAATTTGCTTGAACGAAACCTCATTTGATTTTACAGGCACAATGGATTTTGATTCACAAGGAGTAATCATTACTTCCACAGAACAGCCACAAAGCAATGTATTTAAAGGAGTTGCTACAGCAATTGGAGATGCTGCAAATAAATATGTAACAAAGAATTTAGAAAAAAACAAAAAACAAGAAAAAGGTATTGTAGGCAAAACAATAGGAAGTTTAATAGAACTTGGTGCAAACAAAATTTTTAGTTCAATCTTTGGAAAATCAACGTCAAAAATATCAGAACAAACAATAAACATAGCTAGCAAAGGAAACGTTAAAATTACAGGAAAAAGCATTAATCCTGGTTCTGGTATTATTGCCCCAATAAGCAGCATTCCATTAAATACTTTGGGTTATGCATTAGGAATTTGGAATTTATTAGACTATCCAATCTATCAAATAGAATCTACCGCAACATTACAGAATTACTTCGATACACCAAATAATGTAGCCTTTAGATACAAGGTTGAAACGTCTGCAAAATATAAGACAATAATAAATCCTGCCCAAAAAGAATACTCAACACAAGCTAGTTTTGTATTTCAAGATGGATTTTATTCATCAAAATCTGATTTAGAAACAAGCTCAAATAAGATATTCGAAGGTACGAAGAACCTTCCTAGCCTATATACCCTTTCTCCTATATTCAATATTCGATATATATCTACAGATTTTCTTCCACAAAAATCATACGGATATAAAACTCCAGGATTGGATTTAAAATTAGCAGATAAAGATATATGCAAACAAAGAACCCAGTTATGTGTCGTAGAAAAATTTTTAAATAATGACATCTACATATCTGCAAAAACGTTTAATGCAAAAGACAGTTTTATTGTTACAAAAGGTGCAAGACCATATTGGTGGACACTAAAACAATTAGAATCTAATGGATATAAATATAACGGGTATAGCAAGTGAACTGTATCAAGCAGCATAACTCTTTATTAGTAAGAGAACAGCTGGGGAACGATCCTAAAGGTCTCTTCCTTAGCAAACTCAGGTCGGGTTCGACGCCCTACCTGAGTTTTTTGTAAGCTGGTAGCATAAATACAAGACGAGATTTACTGATGGCTTACGGATGACTATAGCTTGGTTTTCTTAAGCGGGTGCAAAGGTACTACTTTTTTGAATCCACCAAATTTTAGGGGGATAAATTTGCAGAAAATATTTAAGGTGAATTATCAATCTCCTTTCACAGAATGTGGATTGTATTGAAAATAAGAGAGTTAAGTGTGAAAGGAAAAATCGGTTCAGGGGAGATTGTCCGTGGATAGACAATCTCTTCTGAACCATTTATGTCATTTTTTGGGAACTAGAAAATGGGAAAGTGACGAAAAGTGGTAAAACTACCACTTTTTGCTTGTAAATCATGGTAAAAGCCTTCGTTTGAGCCTTTTTAGTGACGAAAAACGGTAAGTTTACCACTTTTTGATAATAAAGTTGCGCATTCTTAGATATTTTTTGTATCTTTGCAGTGACGAAAAGTGGTAATGTTGCCACTTTTTGATAATATAGTATAATTATGGATATTAAAAGACAACAATATTTAGACCAACTTATCGCAAGCCAAAGGAATGGCTTGATTAAGATTATTACAGGTATCAGAAGATGTGGAAAGTCATATCTTCTGTTCAAGTTATTTCATGAGTATCTAAATTCGCAAGGGATTTCAGATGACCATATCATAGAGGTTGCCCTCGATGATCGTACCAATAAGGAACTGCGTGATCCTGATAATCTGTTGAAATACATCAAGGAGCAGATAACAGACAAAAATCTCTACTACATCATGCTTGATGAGGTACAGATGGTAGATGAGTTTACAGATGTATTGAATAGCTTGCTGCATATATCAAATGCAGATGTATATGTTACAGGCAGCAACTCGCATTTTCTATCGACGGATGTAGTGACAGAGTTCCGTGGTAGAGGTGATGAGATACATTTATTTCCATTGTCATTCTCTGAATACTGTGAAGGATATAAAGGGACAATAGACAATGCATGGAAAGATTATTATACATACGGAGGGCTTCCTCTTATTTTGACGCTTGATACAGATAAGAAAAAAGAAGATTATCTGAATAACTTGTATAAGAGTGTGTATCTCGTAGATGTGTTGGAACGCCATAAGATAAAAAACATGGGAGAGTTTGATGAATTGCTGCGAATTATCGCCTCTTCCATTGGTGCTCCATGCAATCCAACGAAGCTTGCCAATACATTCAAGAGTGTCAAGAATGTGGCCATTCATCATCAGACGATAAACAAGTATCTAGGTTTTTTAGAAGATGCGTTTCTTGTGGAAAAGTCCATCAGATATAATATCAAGGGGAAGAAGTATATCAACACCTTGGCAAAATATTACTTTTCGGATCTTGGAATCAGAAACGCTCTGTTAGGCTTTCGCCAGCAAGAAGAGACACATATCATGGAGAATATCATATACAATGAATTGCGTACGAGAGGATATCATGTAGATGTGGGTATGGTGGAAGTCAGAGAGCCAGACAAAAGTGGCAAGTTGATCAGGAAGCAGTTGGAGGTGGATTTTGTGGTGAATCAAGGAAGTCAGCGATATTACATCCAGTCAGCTTTCGCCATGCCAACAATAGAAAAAGAGGCGCAGGAATCGGCATCACTATTGAGAATTAAGGACTCTTTCAAGAAAATAATCATTGTGAAAGATGATATCAAGCCCAAGAGAAATGAAGATGGCATCCTTACAATCGGGCTGAAAGACTTCTTGTTAGACAAAAACAGTTTAAATTATTAATGCTCAAAATATAGAAAAGTGCCATTCTGCAGGAATGAACTAATGTATATAACTCAAAAAGCGATTACCAAGAATGGAAAGAAAAAGGCTCAGGGGAGATTGTCTTATCCACGGACAATCTCCCCTGAGCCGAAAAATCTCTTTATTTTGAGATGGTAATTGATGGCTAAGCTTAAATATGGCGATGTGCCTTGCTCCAATAGGGAATAGTGGGTGTCTTGATAATGAATAGTGGGTGTCTTTGTTATGAATGCTGGGATAAAGGATAGTAACCAGAAGGATGAGGGATAGATATTGGCAGGAGAAAAGGGGTGAGTTATCAGCTGGACGACTAAGTTCGTCTATATGGATGACTCGGGTCATCTATATGGCTCACTCCCGTCATCTATATGGATGACCCGGGTCATCCGATAGAAAGAAGCCTTTTCTATTCCTTTTGTGATAGTTGCTTTCTCCCTTAGACTAAGTTGCTTTCTCCTTATATGAATAGTCCTATCTACTGATTATTATTGTTGTTTCAGAGAATTCTCCTTTCACACTTAAGCAACTGATTATAAGTATATTCTGATGATTGTGAAAGGAGAATGAAATTTTAATTGTTATTTTTGAGAAGCTATTTCTGAAGGTAACTTTATGTTGAAACCCTCATTTTCATTATCATCATCCCTACATTTTTCCCAAAAACCTTGGAAGTTACGAGGAAAAGTCGTATCTTTGCACCGAATAAGTACAACATTTATATTTTTATGATTATGAGAACAGGCGACAAAGTATTAATATCTCCAGACTTGACACATGCCAAAGACTGGACACAGGGCGAAGTGATTGAAGTTGAGAACAATCCTTTCGTAGGAATTGTCATCTCCGCAAAAACCGCAGATGGGAACATATTCTTTGGATATAAGGACTTATTTGAGCCAGCAAAGGAGGCAGTATGTACGCACTAGCATTTGATATGGTAATTTCTGATTTACAGAAATACTATGGCGAACCTTACAACAAGGCTTACTACGAAATAAAAGAGCTTCTAAAGAAGAATGGTTTCGAGTGGGTGCAAGGCAGTACATACATGACGATGAATGATGATTTGACTGCACTTGTAAAAACAGTTATGGAGCTTTCTAAAATAGAGTGGTTTAAGAAATCCGTCAGAGATCTAAGAGGATTCAAAGTTGAAAGTTGGTCGAACTTTACTGATTTGGTTAAAAACTCATAGAATAGGCGACTCTCCTCCAATCCGGGAGTCGCCTATTTTCTTTTTCTCCTCCCCCTTTTCAAGTATTTTTTCCCTAAAACCTTGGAAGTTACGAGGAAAAGTCGTAACTTTGCAGAAGAAAAGCTGCACTCGGCAAATTGAAAGCAAGCTTTCTTTGCGCTCGTTTGCATTTTCTTTGCCACCGAATAGCAATATTGCGTTCACGACCTTATAAAACATAAGATTAGTAATAAAAATAGCTTTACAAGTAAAGTCTGGTGAAAAAAATCTCTTAAGGGAAGATTTTATTTCCCTTAAGGAAAAAAGCATTTTCCCTTAAGGAAAAAAATAAATATCCTTAAGGGAAAATTTTCAATCTCTTCTTTTCCCATTTTCCGGGAGTTTCTCCTTGATTGTCTTTTTCCAGAATATTATTTACATAGCATAATATATGCCGGCAGAATGATGGAAGGACTATAATGTGATTCCCCCTCTCACCAGCCACTTTGCAAAGAAGCGGTCACTTACCAAATAGCCGTTTGGGGTCTTGCTTACCAGCTGCTTATCCACCAATGCCTTCAATGCCGTCTTCACGCTGCTTGTGGCTGGCAGATGGTGGGTGCTGATAAACTGCTGGCTCAATGGCGAAGATACCAGGTTACACTGCCCGACTGCTGATAGATATAAGAAAAGACGGATTCGTCTATCACCCTATGCTGAGATGACAACAGACGATTGGCAAACTTACGATAAACCGGTTCTTCGATGCAAGGCAATGACAACACCAGCGAACTCTGGAAGAAAGGATAGAAATCATCTTTCAGTTGATGTAAGTATTAATATCCATATTTTGTCTATTGATCAGTGGGTAATCTAGAAGCGAAAAAATGACTTCAACATACATCACTCCCCTATTTCATAAATAAAAAACTGCTGTTGTACAACAAAAACACCTATAGTTGTACAACTATAGAAATCTCAAAAAACGCCCTTGAAGGGCAAAAACATAACCATCTGATTTTCAGTATATTCACATCACACCTCATATTTTCAATATTCATAAACAAATAAGAATCAGATAAAAATACGAAAATCTCAGCAAAGGAAAGCTAAAGAAAAATCGTCACAGATGCAAACGTTTGCGCATTTCTTTTGCTCAATTTACACCAGTTGGAGAAACAACTCACCGATTTTCGTCGTAACTTTGCACCAGTTATCAAAGCAACAACTCTAACTGGATAAATATGAAGAAAATCTACTTAACACTCGTTGTCCTACTGGCAACCATCAATATGTTCGCACAAGGTTGGCCTGCCAACTATAGTGGCGTGATGCTGCAGGGATTCTACTGGGATTCCTACAGCGAATCCAAATGGACCAAACTCGAAGCACAGGCTCCGGAACTGGGACAGTACTTCAACCTCGTATGGATTCCACAGAGCGCCTACTGCGGACACAAGTCAATGGGTTACGATGACCTCTACTGGTTTTCCAACTACGAAAGTTCTTTCGGAAGTGAAAGCGAACTCCGCTCTCTCATCAAGACTTTCAAGAATAACGGCATCGGTACCATCGCCGACGTGGTAATCAACCATCGCAAGAACGTATCAACCTGGTTTGATTTCCCAGTAGAAACATACAAAGGAGTAACCTACGAGATGAAATCTACCGATATCTGCGCCAACGATGATGGCGGTAAGACCAAGAAAGAGGCAGACAAGCAAGGCGTAAAGCTCAGCAGCAATAATGACACGGGCGACGACTGGGACGGAATGCGCGACCTCGACCACAGCAGCGAGAATGTGCAGACCATCGTAAAGGCTTATCTCGATATGCTCCTCAACGACTTCGGCTATGCCGGATTCCGCTATGATATGGTAAAGGGATACAGCGGAAAATTTACAGGCATCTACAATACCGCTACCAAGCCTTCCTATTCCGTAGGAGAATATTGGGATGGTGATGTCAGCAAGGTGAAGAACTGGCTCGAAAGCACCAAGGTGAACAAAGAGATTACCAGTGCTGCCTTCGACTTCCCTATCCGCTACGTGGTGCGCGATGCCATCAATGGCAAATGGTCAAACGTAAAGACAGATGGTCTGGCCAACGACCCAGCTTACAAGCAGTATGCCATTACCTTCGTAGAGAATCACGATACAGAATACCGCTCAGCCAGCGAACAGCAGGACCCTATCCGCAAGGATACCCTGGCAGCCAATGCATACATCCTGGCATCTTGCGGTACCCCATGCGTATTCTACAAGCACTGGATTGACTGCAAGCAGGATATCAAGGCGATGATCAATGCACGTCAGATGGCTGGCATCACCAACACCAGCAATACCACCTTCAATGCCTACAAGGGCGATGGATTTAATGGTATCTTGACCACCGGCACAAAGACTTCGCTCCTTGCCATCGTGGGTCCTAACGCCAACAAGTTTGAAGTGTCTAACGCATACGCTGAAATTCTCAACGGCTATCACTATCGCTATTTCATGTCCAAGAAGGCAAACGTGGCTTGGGTAAATCTGGCATCAGGCGAATACGAGGGTGCACAGAAGGCAAAGCTCGTGGCAGTAAGCAACGCAGACGATGCACAGTTGGTTTATACAACTGATGGCACCGAACCAACAGCCAGCAGCAAGAAGGCAAAGAGCGGTGAGGAGCTGGAGATTCCTTTCGGCGAGACAACCCTGAAGGTGGGCTTGCTGATGAATGGTGCAGTCAGCGGTATTCTTACCCGTAACTATAAGGTAGAAAAACCTGCTGCTTTCGACCCATACGATATCACCGTATATGCCAACGCAGACCAGGTAGGATGGAAAGATGGTTTCAACTTCTGGGCTTGGTGCGAGAAACCAGATGAGAATCTGACTACCACAAAAAAATGGCCTGGCGATAAGGTTACCCAATGCAAGGAGATCGAAGGAAAGAAATGGTATTATCAGACTTACAAGATCAAGAGCAAGGACTATAAGGTTTCATTCGTATTCAGTACAGGTACCGGAACTCCACAGACCGTAGATTTTACGGATATCAACAAGGATACCTACCTGGAGGTTCTGAATGAGAAGAATAATGAAGGTCACTATAAGATCAAGGATGTAACTGCCGATATGCCAACAACAGGCATCACCGATGCACCAGTCATCGACAAGGCAACAAGTACCAACAATGCCTGGTACACCCTGGATGGAATGAAGATGAATCAGAAGCCACAGCAAACTGGCATCTATATTCATCAGGGCAAGAAGATCGTTATCAGATAAAGTCGTTCAAGACTTTGTAAAATATAAGATATAGGTTTCAAAAAGGTTTAGATTTATTTTATAAAAGGTTTAAGATTGTTGATGAAAGATGTAGGTTCTAGTTTGAATAAGGTTTAAAGATTGCAGGGTACAGTTTTGGTTTGAATAAGGTTTAAGATTGTTGATAACAAGGTTTAGATTATTTAAAAACATAGGTTTAGTTTTCAGGGTAAACATCAAAAAGAAACGCCTGGCGTAGCAATTCTGAAAAAGCTACACCAGGCGTTATTCTTTTTATATTACTATCTCTGCCTCTGATCAGCTCCCCACATCAGCTTTTCTCTCAGCGTAGAGAAATATCGCTGGTTGCGCTGCTTCACAATCTTGATAGAGTGAGGCGCCTTGCGGATAATCAGGCGGGTCTGCTCGGTCATGCGTTCGCTTCTGCCATCAATCGCCACGAGATAATTATGGCTTCGGCTCTCCACATCCAGCACGATCTCTGCCGTATCATTGATTACAATAGGGCGGATGTTCAAGCTATGAGGTGCCACAGGAGTAAGACAGAGACTGCCACTCTGCGGAATGATGATAGGTCCGCCATTAGAGAGATTATAAGCCGTAGAACCCGTAGGCGTGGTCACGATAAGACCATCCGCCTGATAGGTAACCAGAAACTCGCCATCCACCTGCGTACGGATGGATATCATCGAAGCATCATCACGTTTCAGCACGGCGATGTCATTCAGGGCAAAAGGATAGCCCGCCAGAATGCCGCCCTCTGCCTTCACCTCGATGATGGCATGTTCCTCTATCCTGCATTCGCCGGCATAGAGGCTGTCAAGCGCCGACTCTATCTCGCCAGGCAGCACATCGGCAAGGAATCCCAATCGGCCCATATTCACGCCGAGGATAGGCGTTCCCTTGGCTCCCACACGGCTCGCCGCCTTGAGGAAGGTACCATCACCACCCATCGAAATAACATAATCTACATCAAAATTGTAATCCTCGAATACACCTGCTGCCTGCACTTCAAGGTGCTCCACCTTGGTAAGAAAGTCGTAGAAGAGACTTTCGATATACACTTCAGCCTCTCTTTTCTCCAGATAAGAGAGGATTCGCATGATGGAAGCACTCTTCTTGGCCTGATATTCATTGCCAAATATAGCAAATTTCAAATGTTGTTGTGCCATTATTTTGTTATTTCAATTATTATTCTTACATTTGCAGTTGCAAAAATAGCATTAATTATTGAATTACGCAATAAAAAAGATAAAATTATGGCTAAGGTATATGAATTTCTTGCCAACGGCTTCGAGGAAATCGAAGGATTGGCTCCTGTTGACATCCTGCGCAGAGGTGGCGTGGATATCAAGACTGTTAGTGTCACCGGAACAGAATGGGTAGAGACTTCCCACGGCATCACCATCAAGGCAGACCTCAAGTTTGAGGACATCCAGAGTTTCGAGGATGCCGATATGCTCCTCCTGCCTGGCGGAATGCCTGGCAGCAGTCATCTCAACGAGCACGAGGGTGTACGCCAGGCTCTCATCGCCCAGCACAAGGCAGGCAAGCGAATCGGTGCCATCTGCGCTGCCCCTATGGTTCTGGCAAGCACAGGTATCCTGGATGGCAAGAAGGCAACCTGCTATCCTGGATTCGAGCAGTATTTCAGCGACAGCACCGAATATACCGCTACCCTCTTCCAGGAGGATGGCAACGTGATAACAGGCGAAGGTCCTGCTGCCACCCTCCCATACGCCTACAAAATATTGAGCTACTTCGCAGGCGATGGCATCACTGGCGAATTGCAGAAGGGTATGATGTACACCCACCTGATGGAAAGCAAGTAAAAGGACAAAAAGAAAGAAATATGGATTATGTAATCATAGTAGCCGGAGGCAAGGGCCTCCGCATGGGAAGCGAGATTCCCAAGCAGTTTCTGCCAGTAGCAGGCAAGCCTATCCTGATGCGCACCATCGAGCGCTTCCACGAGTACAGCCCAGAGTTGAACATCATCCTGGTGCTCCCAGAAAGCCAGCAGGAATACTGGCACCAGCTCTGCCAGGAGCATCATTTCAGCATCAAGCATCAGATTGCCAATGGCGGCGATACCCGCTTCCAGTCATCCAAGAACGGACTGGCGCTGGTTCCTGATACCGAAGACGGCGTGGTAGGTTTCCACGATGGCGTGCGCCCTTTCGTATCTACAGAGGTAATCGATGAATGCTACGAAACGGCACGCGAGGAGTATGCAGCCATCCCGGTATATGCCGTTACCGATACCCTGCGCTACATCGACCAGCACGGAGGCGGAAAGAATGTACTCCGCAGCGACTACCGTGTGGTTCAGACTCCCCAGGCCTTCGACATCGGTCTAGCCAAGCAGGCATTCAACCAGGAGTACAAGGAGCAGTTCACCGATGATGCATCGGTAGTAGAGAGCCTCGGCTGCCAGGTGGCAATGGTAGATGGCAATCGTGAGAACATCAAGATTACCACCCCCTTCGACATCAAGATTGCCGAAGCCCTCCTGAATCAATAGCCCGCCAGCGCAAGCCCGCTATCAGCAAGCTAGCCCCCGTTCCAGGCGATTCCATCGCCTGTCCTCCATATCAAAACCAGCACAAACATGAGCAGTATTCTAGATCAAGACATCCAATTCCTACCTAGCGTAGGCCCCAAGACGAAAGAGATTCTGAGCAAGGAGCTCGGCATCCGCTCGTATGGTGACCTGCTGGAATACTACCCCTACAAATACGTAGATCGCTCAAAAATCTTTCATATCAGCGAGTTAACCTCAGATATGCCCTTCGTACAGCTTAAGGGAAAGATCCTGAGCTACGAGGAAGTCGATATCGGCAAGCGCAACAAGATGCTTGTGGCGCATTTCTCCGATGGCTACGGCGTGGTAGATCTGGTATGGTTCCGCAGCGCCCAGTACATCATCAAGAGCTACAAGGTAGGAACCGAATACATCGTCTTCGGTAAGCCGTCCGCCTATAACGGCAGATTCCAGTTTGCCCATCCCGACATGGATGATGCAAGCAAGCTGCAGATTTCAGAGATGGGAATGCAGCCCTTCTACGGGTTGACAGAAAACATGAAGAAGCGCGGTTATACCTCACGAAGCATCGAAAGGATAACCCGCAACCTGGTCAGCATCCTCCCTCCACTGCCCGAAACACTCCCCGACTTCATCATCAACCGTCTGCATCTCGTATCCCGCGATGCCGCCCTCCGGATGATCCATTATCCCCATTCCCACCAGGAAATGCAGAAGGCGCAGGTAAGACTGAAGTTCGAGGAGCTGTTCTACGTGCAGCTTAATATATTAAGGTACGCGAGCGACCAGCGACGCAAATACCGCGGCTACATCTTCAATCGCATCGGAGACATCTTCAACGGTTTCTACGCCCATCATCTTCCGTTCGAACTCACGGGTGCCCAGAAACGGGTGATGCACGAGATCAGGGCCGATATGTGCAGCGGCAGACAGATGAACCGGCTCCTTCAGGGCGACGTAGGCTCGGGCAAGACGCTCGTAGCCCTGATGACTATGCTCATCGCTCTGGACAACGGCTATCAAGCCTGTCTGATGGCACCTACCGAAATCCTCGCAGAACAGCATCTGCAGACCATCCGCGATTTTCTGCAGGGCATGGACATCCGGGTGGAACTCCTCACCGGCATCGTCAAGGGCAAGAAACGGAAGGAGATACTCGACGGACTTGCCACCGGCGATATCCAGATACTGATAGGCACGCATGCCGTGATAGAAGACCCTGTGGCTTTCCATCGCCTTGGCGTAGCGGTAATCGACGAGCAGCACCGGTTTGGAGTGGCGCAGAGAGCCAAGCTCTGGGCGAAGAGCGAGAATCCGCCCCATGTGCTGGTGATGACCGCCACCCCTATCCCCCGCACGCTGGCGATGACCATCTATGGCGATCTGGACGTGAGCGTTATAGACGAGTTGCCGCCTGGCAGAAAACCGATTCAGACACTGCATAAGTTTGACAATCAGCTCACCAGTCTCTATCAGAGCATCCGCCGGCAGATTAATCTGGGCAGACAGGTCTATATCGTCTTCCCGCTGATCAAGGAGAACGAAAAGATAGACCTGAAGAATCTGGAAGAAGGTTATGAGACGCTGAAGCAGGCTTTTCCGGAGTTCCGCCTGAGCAAGATTCACGGCAGGATGAAATCTGCCGAAAAAGAGGCAGAGATGGAGCAGTTTGTGAAGGGAGAGACCCAGATCCTCGTTGCCACCACCGTGATAGAGGTAGGCGTGAATGTGCCGAACGCCTCGGTGATGGTAATCCTGGATGCCCAGCGCTTCGGACTCTCGCAGCTGCATCAGCTCAGAGGACGAGTGGGACGTGGCTGCGACCAGAGTTACTGCATCCTGGTAACCGGCTACAAGCTTTCAGAAGAAACCCGCAAGCGAATAGACATCATGTGTGATACCAACGATGGATTCCGCATAGCCGAAGCCGACCTGAAGCTCCGTGGTCCGGGCGACCTGGAGGGCACCCAGCAGAGCGGAATGGCCTTCGACCTGAAAATAGCGAATATAGCCCGAGACGGCCAGCTGGTGCAGCTAGCCCGTACCGAGGCCCAGGCCATCATCGATGCCGATCCGCAATGCGAGCATCCTCAGAACTCTCTCCTCTGGAACCGCCTCCGGGAGCTCAAGAAAACCCATATCAATTGGGCAGCCATCAGCTAGCAGGAAGCTAAGCATTATCAAAAATAAAAAAGTAAAGAAATGGATAAAAGACGCAAACCAGCCATCCGGGAGCCTCGTCCCCACCTCACTATGGAGGAGATGAGATCCTATCTCACATCCCTAAAGGAAATAGAAAGCGTAACGGGCATCCGCTACATCAAGCTCCACGTTACCGCCAAGATGATTATAGGTATCCGCGAAGCATCGGGCAAGGAATTCACCATCAATCTCGATGATCTCTTCCGTGCCTACAACGAGTGCCTGCGCTTTACAAGTCCCGAAGTTAAAAAGTACATCTTCATGGGCCATTCACCCGCCGTGGCGCTGCTCAGAAGACTGCAAAACCGGCAACCATTTGATACAGAATCTTTCCACGAAGAAGAAAAGAAATGAAAAAATACCCTGTAAAGCTCTATTTGTCAAGAATACGAAAAAGAAGTTGCTAACAAAAGTTAAAAACAAAAAGTCAGCGTTAAATATCAAGCAGATAGCGTTAACAACCTTGGTTTTTTGGAATATTCTTGTTATATTTGCAACGTCTATATAACAAAATCACATCTTAAGGCACTTGCTTTAGTGGTTTTGGCAGGATTTTTTGCTATATTACGTTCTGCACTTATTGACACAATGGACCTAAAAAAGAAAATAGAATTTAAAAGTAGTATGAGTTTTAGAAAGCAAATAAAGAAAATTTCGGTCGTGGCGTTGTTGGCGTTAACAACTGTACCCGTTTGCGGTCAGGACTTATTAGCCAGACAAGCTCCAGTTGACCATCGAATGAAATCATTGGATACTCTCGCAGTATCGCATTATCGACTGATGGAAGATCGAGAAAACCCTTCTGCAGAACTGTATGAGGATTTCTCCAACAAGTATGCCCACAAGGCAACCACATTGCCTGAGCGCTACCGTATCGACCTCCGTCACTTCTGTATGCCAACTTCTAGTCGTGTTGTCACAAGTAACTTCGGTTACCGTGCTAGCTTTGGCCGCCAACATAAAGGTATGGACATCAAGGTTTATATTGGCGACTCAATCCACGCAGCCTTCTCAGGCAAAGTTCGCATAGTAAGATACGACCGTGGTGGTTATGGTAAGTTCATCGTAATCCGTCACAACAATGGCTTGGAAACCATCTATGGCCATCTCTCTGAGCAGCTCGTTTCAGAGAACCAGGAGGTAAGAGCCGGAGAAGTAATCGGCTTGGGTGGTAATACAGGTAGAAGTACTGGTTCTCACCTCCACTTTGAGACTCGTCTCTGCGGTGTAGCCCTGAACCCAGCCCTGTTCTTCGACTTCCGCAACCAGGACGTTACCGGTGACTTCTACAATTTCAACCGTGATACTTACGAGAGTGAGTATGCTGAGGCAAATGCAGCCCGTGGCAAGATTGGCAACGGCGGCTATACCCGAGAGCAGGTAAACGGTGGCGAAGTGGGCAGATATACCACAAGCGCATCTGGCGAGAAGCTTTACCACAAGGTAAAGGCTGGCGAGACTTTGATGAGCATTGCTGAAAAACGTGGCGTTAGCGTAGAGCAGATCTGCCGCCTCAATGGCTATCGCAAGGATAAGAAGCTGTCTCCAGGACAGATTATCCGCTACTCTTAAATTACCAGTAAGTTAATATACAAACAAAAAAGAGATAAGCACTTCGTGATGCTTATCTCTTTTTTTTGTCTGTATCTATTTTATTCTCCAACGGTCATTACATCAAGCCGAAGAATCGCAATACATCATTCAGATTCGCTACAACAAGCAGCAGCAGGAGGATTCCGAATCCCACGTACTCTGCACGCTCCATGAACTTATCGCCAGGCTTACGACCCGTAATTACCTCGTAGAGGAGGAAGAATACATGACCGCCATCCAATGCCGGGATAGGAAGGATATTCATGAATGCCAGAATAATGCTCAGGAATGCTGTCATCATCCAGAAGGCGTGCCAATCCCACATAGAAGGGAAGAGACTGCCCAAGGCTCCGAAACCGCCCAGACTCTTGGCGCCCTCCTTGGTGAATACATATTTCATATCGCCTACATAACCCGAAAGCACATTCCAGCCATACTTCACACCAGCTGGGAAACTCTGGAAGAAGCCATAACTGATATGGGTTACCTTGTAATCGAGCATCACAGGATGATTATAGAAGCCGAACTTCACACCCTCATCGCCTGCCTGAAGCAATACGCTGTTCTTCAGGGTATCGCCAGAAGCCTTCACATACTCAACACTGGCTGTGAGTGCCTTCACGCTGTCCTGATGAGAGGTAGCGGCGGTAAGCATATCGTTCACACGGCCCATCTCCAACTGGAAATCGTTGAAAGACTCCACTTTCTTGCCGTTTACGGTCAGAACCTTATCACCCTTCACCAATCCCAGTTTGCTGGCAGGCGAATCCTTCATCACACTGTCTATCTGCAACGGGATATACACCTCAACGAATCGAGGACTCTCCTTGATCATGCTCAGCATATCGAGATCGCCAGGCAGATTCAAGCTCATCGGCTTGCCGCCACGGATGATATCCACACGGGTGGCTGTAGAGAGATCACGATACATATCGCCATCATAGGTCTTGAACTCGCCCTTGTCGGTACCAACCAGGATATCGTGATCCTGGAAGCCCAATGCCTTGGCCTCTGTATTGAACTTCATTCCCTGGGTCATGTGCTTGGTAGCCACATAGTCGTCACCCCAATGGAAAAGAATCATGGAATAGATGAAGAGCGCCAGCAAAAAGTTGACCAGCACACCACCTATCATGATCAGCATTCGCTGCCAGGCAGGTTTGCTTCGGAACTCGTATGGCTGCATAGGCTGCTTGAGCTGCTCGGTATCGAAACTCTCATCTATCATACCCGAAATCTTGCAATATCCACCCAATGGCAGCCATCCCAAACCATAAGTGGTATCAGAGTTCTTTGGCTTGAACTCGAAGAGGTGGAACCATGGATCGAAGAACAGATAAAACTTCTCCACTCTTACGCCAAAGAGCTTGGAGAAGAAAAAGTGTCCGCCCTCATGGAGCAGCACCAGGATGGAAAGCGATAGCATCAACTGCAACGCTTTGATCAAAAATACTTCCATTTATTTACTTTGAACTGTGAACCTTGAACTTTGAACTTGATGATTAGTCCTATATTCTGCGTTCATTTTTAACTATTAACTATTAATTATTAACCATTAACTTTCATCAACTCTGCGGCAATACGGCGCGCCTCGGCATCAGTCTGCAGATAGACATCGAGATCAGGATTGCTGTCGAAAGTGGCCTTTGCCATCGTCTCCTCGATGATATCCGCCATCTGCAGGAAGCCACACTCTCCCTTGCGGAAGCCGGCATTTACTATCTCATTGGCAGCATTCACGATGCACGACATATTGCCACCCTTCTTGATGGCATCAAAGGCAAGCTGCAGACACTTGAACTTCTTGTAATCAGGCTCAAAGAACTGCAAGTCTTGAGCCTTGAAGAGGTCGAGACGGTCGCCATTGAGATGCAGGCGCTGTGGGAAGGAGAAGGCATACTGGATAGGCAGACGCATATCTGGCACACCCAACTGAGCCTTCACGGCACCATCAGCAAACTGTACGGCACTGTGAACGATGCTCTGTGGATGAATCAGCACCTCAATCTTCTCGGCAGGAACGCCGAAGAGCCACTTAGCCTCTGTCACCTCGAAGCCCTTGTTCATCAGCGACGCAGAATCGATGGTAATCTTGGCGCCCATATCCCAGGTAGGATGCTTCAGCGCATCGGCAGCGGTAACCTTCTCCAGCTGCTCGTGGGTAAAGTTGCGGAAAGGACCACCAGAGCAGGTAAGGAGGAGTTTCTCTACCTCATTATCACCCTCGCCCACCAGACTCTGGAAGATGGCGCTGTGCTCGCTATCCACAGGAAGGATAGGCACGTGATATTCCTGGGCAAGATTGCAGATCAGCTCACCTGCCACCACCAGGGTCTCCTTGTTGGCAAGACAGATCTTCTTGCGAGCCTTGATGGCATGGATGGTTGGCTCCAGACCGGAAAAACCTACCATGGATGCAAGCACCATATCGATAGGCTCTGCCTGCACGATATCGCAGAGCGCCTGGGCACCGGCATAGACCTTGATATCAGGTTCATCGCTGAGCAGATTCTTCAACTCGTCGTAATGCGCCTCATTGGCAACCACTACAGCAGCAGGATGGAACTTATGCGCCTGCTCGGCAAGCTCCTTTACCCTGTTATTGGCGGTAAGGCAATATACCTCGTAAAGATCGCTGTGCTGCTCGATGACATCCAGCGCCTGTGTGCCAATACTTCCCGTAGAACCGAGAATACATATCTGTTGTTTCATTTTATTTAGAACTTTGAAATTTGAACTTCTTCACTCTTCACTTAACTTACAAATCGAGCAGCCCCTCTGGGATTGCCATTCTGATTTCCTTTCTTTCAGCACTCACCTCTTCTATCAGGTCGTTGCTGGCAGGAATCAGCAGGTCATCACCTTCGGGGGTTGTTACCTCGAAAAGGAGATTGAGCGTGGAATCATCTATACGATCCAGGGTTCCCACCACCTTTCCGGTTACGGCATCCACCAGCTGGAAGCCGATGATTTCTGCCCAGGTCATGTTCTCTCCATCGCTATCCGAGAGGTGGCGAGGGAAAAAGACCTCACATCCGGTATAGTTGCGCGCCTGCTCCTGCGTATCGATATCCTCGAACTTCACGAGCACATTCTCATCGTTCTTGAAGCGATACTCCTCCAGATAGAAAGGCACCAGGATGCCATCGATATCAAGAACAAGATATTCTGCATCCACACGGTCGAATACATCATCGGTGATGGCAAAGGTTATCTCGCCCTTCACTCCATGAGGCTTGCCCAACTTACCTATCTTATATACTTCGTCACGTCTTATCATAATTTACTTGGAACTTTGAATTTTGAACTTTAAACTTTATGATTAGTAAAGCAAATGAATTCTTCGTTCTTCACTTACCTAGTCGCAGACACGGGTAATCTTGGCACCCAACTGGTTCAGGCGCTGCTCGATATCCTCGTAGCCACGGTCTATCTGGGCGATATTGGCAATACGGCTGGTGCCGTTGGCGCTCATCGCAGCAATCAGCAGGGCAATACCGGCACGGATATCCGGACTCGTCATTCTGCCCGGACGCAGCTTCAGCTTGTGATCATGACCTACCACCACTGCACGGTGAGGATCGCAGAGGATAATCTGCGCACCCATATCTATCAGTTTATCCACGAAGAAGAGACGGCTCTCGAACATCTTCTGATGGAAAAGCACACTTCCGCGAGCCTGGGTTGCCACCACGAGGAGCACCGACAGGAGGTCTGGCGTAAGTCCTGGCCATGGTGCATCTGCCAGGGTCATGATGGTGCCATCAATGAACGAGTCGATCACATAGTGCTTCTGTTCCGGAATGAAGAGGTCATCGCCCTCTACCTTCACCTTCACACCGAGTCGGCGGAAGGCATCAGGAATGATACCCAGGTCCTTCACCGACACATCCTTGATGCGGATGCCAGCTCCACACATGGCAGCCATACCGATGAAGGAACCCACCTCGATCATATCAGGCAGGATGCGATGCTCGGCGCCATGCAGCTTCTCCACACCCACGATGGTGAGCAGATTGCTGGCAATGCCACTGATCTGGGCACCCATAGAATTGAGCAGGTGACAGAGCTGCTGGATGTATGGTTCGCAGGCTGCATTATAGATGGTGGTGGTTCCCTTGGCAAGAACCGCCGCCATGATGATGTTGGCAGTACCGGTAACCGAAGCCTCATCAAGCAGCATATAGCATCCCTTCAGCTTCTTGGCCTGTATCTGATATACATTGCGCTCCTCATCGTGCACAAAATTGGCACCCAGGTACTTGAATCCCAGGAAGTGGGTATCAAGACGGCGGCGGCCGATTTTATCGCCACCCGGCTTGGCGATGGTAGCCTTGCCGAATCTTCCGAGCAAGGGTCCGAACATCAATACACTGCCACGCAGCGAAGAACACTTCTTCACGAACTCCAGACTATCGAGATAATCCAGTTTCAGTTCATCACTTTGGAAGGTATAATCATGACGGCTGTTTCGGGTTACCTTCACACCGATTTCCTGGAGCAACTTAATCAGGTTGTTCACATCCAGGATGTCCGGCACATTGGTAATGCGCACGGGCTCATCGGTAAGAATGGTGGTACAGATCACCTGCAGCGCCTCATTCTTGGCTCCCTGCGGGGTAATGGTACCTTGGAGCGGATGACCGCCCTCTATGATGAAAGACTCCATAAGCTTGTCTAATTATTATAATCTGATTATCTAAATTACAAAAAGTGATTACTTTTTCTTCTTATTATTATTGTTATTGCTGCGAGCTGGGGTCTCCTTTACTTTCTCGAAGACGAAATGCTTGAGATCGAGTTTGATCTTGCCATCGGTAAATCTCGCCAGATCGGCAGCCACCTTCTGCTCATCGCAGGAACCATGGCTCCACTGCATCAGGTTGCGATGCATCTGGTTGGCTGTCAGCTTCACCAGTTCATCTCTTTCCTTGCCCGGCTCCATGTGCTTCAGCTTCTCGAAGATTTCGAAAAGCATGGCACCATAATGGCGCACAGGAATACGCAGGTTAGGATATTCCACGGTTTCGGGTTTCTTGGCAATCTTTGCAGCATTGCTTACATCGAAAGGATAATCGATGTCAAGTTGGAAATTGCTCATGATGGCGAGATGATCCCAGAGTTTCTGCTCATGGTTTTCCAAGCCTCTGTTTTCCGGAAACATACGATCCATGATCTTGATGATAGACTCGGCACAGCGCTGGCGCTCCTTGCGGTCTTCCAACTCTACACAGTAATCCACCATCTGCTGAATCTCACGTCCGTATTCAGGCAGCACGAGCTTTTCTCGCGTTGTATTATAGTCTAATCCTATTTTATTCATATTTTCTTGCTTGTTTCTTTTATTATTCAGAGGATAACCCCACTATTCAAATCTGCGGATGCTCCCGCCATCCATCTCTCCTAGATAAGCTTCTTAGGCATCTTTGCCACGAAATCCTTGAGATAGAATGGTACGAAGTAAGCCACATCCTCAAACTTGCCCTCTACGAATCTCTTCTCGGCAAGCGGTGCCATATTCTTGGCAAGCGGCTCGATGCCCTCCACGAGATGCGCATGAGGATGGTTGATGGTCTCCATACACTTGGCTGCACCGTTTCCGAAGAAATATACATGATGCCCGTCCAGATATTCCTTGTAGGTTTCGGCATCCACGATATCAGCCTGGATAGGGCGAACCACCTTCAGGGAGCGGTCGAGCACTTCGGCATACACCTCCATGCGGCGTGCGTCGAGCATAGGTACGATGAGGGCATCTTCCTGTCCAGGATGTTCGCCAAGCAATACTGGCACAGCCATCAATTCGAGGGTTGGTACTGCGATGAGCTTCACCCCACGACCATAGCAGATGCCCTTAGCCATACTCACACCGATACGCAATCCGGTATAGGAGCCAGGACCACAACTTACAGCCACAGCCTCTAATGGAAGACCATGGGAATCGAGGAAATCAAGAGCCTCATCAACAAACACACCCAACTTAACTGCATGGTTAGGACCCGTGTGATCTTCCTGGTTGAAAATCACCTGTCCACTATCACTAATTGCCACTGAGCACACGTCCGTACTCGTCTCAATATTCAAAATACACGACATAATTAAAAAATATATTCTTAAATAAGTTGCAAATATACGCATTTTCTCGCTTTTTTTTGTACTTTTGCAGAAATTTAACGTGAAAGATTATATGATACAGTCAATGACAGGCTTCGGAAAAGCTACCGCGGCCTACAAAACAAAGAAGATTAATGTAGAGATAAAGTCATTAAACAGCAAGAATCTTGACCTCTCTACACGTATCGCCCCTCTCTACAGAGAGAAGGAGATGGAGATTCGTCAGTATATAGCTAAGAGCCTGGAAAGAGGCAAGATTGACTTCTCCATCTGGATTGAGAAGGATGCAGCTACAGATGCTACCCCCATCAACAGTGCGCTTGTTCAGAATTATTATCAGCAGATCAAGAAAATATCTGCTGAAACAGGTATTCCTGAGCCTACCGATTGGTACAGCACCTTGTTGCGTCTTCCTGATGTAACAACCAAAACTGATGTGGAAGAATTAACCGACGAGGAGTGGGCAGTGGCAAAAAATGCAATTTGCGAGGCTATCGGCCATCTGAGCGACTTCCGCAAGCAGGAAGGAGCAGCCCTGCAGAAGAAATTCACCGAGAAAGTGGATAATATCCAGGCTCTCCTTGCCAGCATTGAACCATACGAGAAGGCACGCGTGGAGAAGATCCGCCAGAACATCGTAAACGGTCTGCAGCAGATTCCGAATGTGGATTATGACAAGAACCGTCTGGAGCAGGAGCTCATCTACTACATCGAGAAGCTCGACATCAGCGAGGAGAAGCAGCGCCTAGCCAACCACCTGAAGTATTTCCGCGAGACCATGAATGAGGAAGGTCATGGTGTGGGCAAGAAGCTCGGATTCATCGCCCAGGAAATGGGTCGCGAAATCAACACTACCGGTTCAAAGAGCAATCAGGCTGAAATGCAGAACATCGTGGTGAAGATGAAGGATGAGTTGGAACAGATTAAGGAACAGGTGCTGAATGCTCTTTAATTTAATGTGGAAAATAGATTTGCTTTACTAATCATAAAGTTCAATGTTCAAAATTCAAAGTTCAAAGTAAAATGAAGAACGGATTATTGATTTTCAGCGCCCCATCGGGCAGCGGCAAGAGTACCATCGTCAACTGGCTGATGAAAGAGCACCCAGAGTTGAAGTTGGCTTTCTCTATCAGTTGTACCTCTCGTGCCCCTCGCGGCACAGAGCAGAATGGAGTAGAGTATTTCTTCCTGTCTCCAGAGGAATTCAAGTCCAAGATTGAGGCTGATGAGTTCCTGGAGTATGAGGAAGTTTACCAGGATAGATTCTACGGCACCTTGAAGTCGCAGGTAGAAAACCAGCTTGCCAAGGGCGAGTCTGTGATTTTCGACGTAGATGTAAAGGGTGGCGTCAATATCAAGAAGTTCTATGGCGAACGTGCCCTGAGCATCTTCGTGCAACCTCCTTCGGTAGAGGAACTGCGCCGCCGTCTGGTAGGCCGCAACACAGATGCCCCTGAGGTAATCGAACAGCGCCTTGCCAAGGCTAGCTACGAGTTGACCTTCGCTCCTCAGTTCGACCACGTAGTCGTAAACGATGATCTGGAAAAAGCTCAGCAGGAGGTTTATCAGCTCGTAAAGGCCTTCTTGGACGCAGAATAGCAATTTAAAAGAAAGACCAAAGCAGCCTGGCTTGCTAATCATAAAGTTCAAAGTTCAATGTTGAAAGTTCAAAGTAAGAAGGTAGGAATCTTTGGAGGCAGCTTCAACCCCATCCATACCGGCCACATCGCATTGGCGAAAAGCCTCTGCGAGAAGGCGGGACTGGACGAAGTGTGGTTCATGGTCTCCCCCATGAACCCATTCAAGAAAGCTGCTACCGACCTGCTCGATGACCACCTGCGCCTGGAGATGGTAGAAAAGGCCCTGGAGAATGAACCCCAGCTGAAGGCATGCGACTATGAGTTTCGCCTGCCCAAGCCTTCCTATACCTGGCACACCCTGCAGGCCATCAGCAAGGATTATCCAGAATGTGAGTTTACATTATTAATAGGTGGCGACAACTGGGCAGCATTCGACAAGTGGTATCATCACGACGATATCCTTGCCCACTACCCTATCGTGGTCTATCCCCGCCAAGGCTCCTGCATAGGCGAAGTGCCTGCCGGCGTGACCATCGTAGAAACCCCGCTGCTCAACATCAGCAGCACGGAGATACGCGAATGCATCAAGACCGGAAAAAGCATCGAAGGTATGGTTCCCGAATGCATCGAGAACCTCGCCATCAAAAACTATCAGGCGCTCTAAGTCTAAAAGAGTGCCAAAACATCAATTCTCTAAAAATAGCAAACATCATCAATAGAAAGCTATGAGTTGGAAAGAAATCATCAAGAACTGTCTTAGTCTGGCATCAGCCCCAATCAGGCGCAATGCCAACTTCTTTGTGTCCATGTACATCCTGGGCATGGTTAGTTCACTCATCACGATTCCAAAGAACGGAACGCTCTACGAGAACATGTTCCTGGAGCTGTTCCTGGACCTCTATATCGTGAGCGCCATCCTCGCCGTCTTCCCGAAGAAGGTGCGCAGGGGACTGCGTGCCATATTATACATTATATTATATGTCACGGCTGCCGCCGATACCTACTGCTTCGTGAATTTCGGTTCCACACTCAATCCTTCTATGCTGATGCTGGTGGGAGAAACCAACAGTTCAGAGGCAAGCAGCTTCCTCTCTGCCCTCATCTCTGTCGAAGTGCTCTTCAGCAGCGTAGGCTGGATTCTGCTCCTGGCGCTCCTGCAGATACTCATCGTCATCTTCCGGAAACGGCTCATCAAGTTCTACGTCTTCCTCGTTACCGTACTCGAATTGGCATCGCTCAAGAAACGACTGATGGCTATTCCGCGAATGACGGCAGCCATGCCAGCCACCTTTGGCATCCTCTGCCTGGCTATCCTCATCACTTCCATCTGCACCTCCTGGCACAACAAGGAGGCTTACCATAAGCTGATGTCAGGAAGAACCATCGGAGAGGTGGAGCACACCCTTACAGAGAAAGATCACGCCGTGCTCTATCTGCCAATCTACCGCCTCCAATTCAGCATCTATGCCAACCAGCTGGCAGCGCATCAGATTACCCAACTGATTCATGCTGCCCACGAGGTGAAGGTAGATAGCTGCAGCTTCCGCTCGCCAAACATCGTGCTGATCATCGGCGAAAGCTACGGTCGCCATCATTCACAGCAATATGGCTACTTCATGAAAACCACCCCAAACCAATCGGCGCTGGAGAAATCGAAGAAACTCACCAAGTTTACAGATGTCGTGACCTGCTGGAACCTCACCAGCTTCGTATTCAAGCACATGCTCTCTACCTATGTGGTAGGCGACAAGGGAGAATGGTGCGACTATCCGCTCTTCCCGGAGGTTTTCCGCAAGGCAGGCTACAACGTAACCTTCATCACCAACGAATTCCTGCCGCAGGCTAAGGAGGCGGTATATGACTTCAGCGGCGGCTTCTTCCTGAACAATCCGGAACTGAGCAAGCTGCAGTTCGACCACAGAAACACCCAGTTGCATGCACTGGACGATGGATTGCTGAAAGATTATGATGACAGTCTGAAACAATACAAGACCGACCATAATCTCACCATTTTCCATCTGATGGGTCAGCACGTGAACTACAAGCTGCGCTATCGCCAGAACCAGGCTAAGTTCTGGGCAAGCAGCTACGAAGACAAGCGTCCAGAACTGACTGACGCCCAGCGCAAGGTATTGAGTCATTACGACAACGCCACCCTCTACAACGACTCCATCGTGGCAGAGATCGTGAAGCGATTCCAGAAGGAAGATGCCGTCATCATCTATGTGCCCGACCATGGCGAGGAGTGCTACGAGGAAAACCGTGGTTTCATCTGCCGCAACCACTCCGCCAACATCGACTGGAAACTGGCACACTATGAGTTTGAGATTCCTTTCTGGATCTACTGCTCAAAGAAATACATCCAGAAACACCGCGCCATCTACCGGCAGATACGTGCCGCCAAGGACAAGCGGATGATGACGGATGCCCTGCCGCACCTGCTGCTGTATCTTGCCGGCATAGAGACTCCGACCTACAAGGAGGAGAACAACATCCTGAGTCCGAAATACAACGAGATGCGCCCCCGCATCCTGAAGAACTCTGCCGACTACGACAAGCTGAGGGATGAATATCTCAAGACGCAGGCTAAGCAGGAAGAAAAGAAGCAAGACAAGAAAAAAGATAAGAAACAAGGTAAGAAACAAACAAAGAAAGGAGCCAGGAAATGAATCAGAACATACTTTCCAGAAGTGCATGCAATGCATTGAGAGGACTTGCCATCATCGGCATCTTCCTACACAACTATTGCCATTGGCTAGGTCCGATTGTCAAGGAGAATGAATATCAGTTCTTCCAGCACAACGCCGACTGGCTGCTGCAGGTGATGGCGAATCCCGACATCAACCTGCCTGTCCATCTGCTGTCGTTCTTCGGTCATTACGGAGTGCCCGTATTCCTCTTCCTGAGTGCGTACGGACTGGTGATGAAGTATGAAGCCAAGCCTCATCTTTCTGCCGACCAGCAGGCTCAGATGTACAACATTTCGGGCAGGAAGCAATCCTGGAGCATCAGCTGGCGCGAGCCTCTGCGCTTCATCCGCTATCACTATCTGAAGCTCTTCAAGATGATGATCGTGGGTTTCATCGCTTTCACGATGATAGACTACATCACTCCGGGTCCACGCCATTACGAGGTGCTGGGCATCGTATCGATGCTGGGTATGTTTAACAATGTATTGCCCAACCCCGACAACATCATCTGGCCAGGACCTTACTGGTTTTTCGGTCTGATGCTGCAGCTTTACATCGTATATCGACTGCTGCTCTATCGCCGCCACTGGGGATGGACGGTAGGATTGATGCTTCTCTGCATCGGCATCCAGCTGCTGCTGGGCTTTGACAATCCCGAGAGCGAGGCGATGAACCGCTACCGCTATAATTTCATGGGCGGTATGCTGCCATTCGGTCTGGGCATTCTGTACGCCCGCTATGGCGAGAAGATTCTGATGACCTTCCATTCTCCTGTTACCAATATCTTCGGCTGCGTATTCTGCCTCTCGCTGATCTACAGTCTGAGTCTCAATATGATAGGATGGACCTTCGTACCATTCTTCATCTGTCTGCTCAGTGTGCTTGTAGCCGATCTGCTGCAGGAGGTAAGTTGGCTGTCGGGCATCTACAAGGTTTTGGAATGGATGGGCGTCATCTCAGCCGCCCTCTTCGTCACCCATCCCATCACCCGCAAGATATTCATCCCTATCAGCCGTCATGGAGACATCTATGCCGGCCTGCTCCTCTACATCATATCGAGCATCTGCCTGGCTTGGCTCTTCACCCAACTGATGAAGAAGATTCCAAACCCGAAATATTAAAAGAAAATCATGAAGATAAAAGATATAGAACTGGCGAATATCAGCAGATATCGCGGTGAATTGATGGGAGCCGCCATGCTCTTCATCATTCTCTTTCATGTAGCACTGCCTAGAGAGGACGCTTTCTTCGGATTGCGCCGCATGGGCAATGTAGGAGTAGATATGTTTCTGTTTCTCAGCGGCATCGGCCTGTGGTTTTCCTGGATGAAGAATCCTTCTGCCAAGCATTTCTTCATCCGCCGTTACCTGCGTATCTACCCGGCGTGGCTCATCATCGCCTGTCTCTACTACATTCCCCGATTCCGGGGAGGAGACCTCGAGGCGTGGATCAACCTGATAGGCGAGATTACCATCAACTGGAATTTCTGGCGATACGACGAGCTTACCTTCTGGTACATCCCAGCCACCATGATGCTCTATCTCTTCGCCCCAGCCTATATGGAACTCATCAAGCGCCACCCCATCTACAAATGGCTGCCGGTGGTGATGATCATGTGGTGCATCCTGGTGCAATACGTCACACCGATTCATCAGGCTGTAGGCCATCTGGAAATCTTCTGGAGCCGAGTACCTATCTTCTTCATCGGCATCAATATGGGTGAGATGGTGCGCCAGAAGCAGACGCTTGATGGTGCCAGCATCTGGATGATATGGCTGATGTTCCTGATGACGCTGCTCGCAAGCATCTTCCTGGAACAGGAGAAGCACGGCATGTTTCCGCTCTTCCTGGAGCGCATGCTCTACATCCCGCTCACCATCACGAGCATCCTGCTCCTGAACCGCATCTTCCGCCGTACTCCAGGATGGTTTAACCGCAGCTTTATGCTGGTAGGAGCATTGAGTCTGGAATGCTATCTCATCCACATCCACTTCGTGCTCCATTATATCGAGCCTCATCACTTGGGATACTGGCCTACCTTCATCCTCTGCATCGCCATCACCCTGCCACTCTCCTGGATATTGAGCAAGATTGCAGAATGGATTTCCAAGGAATTATCTCAGATTATTAAATAAAAAGAATCATCTTAGATTAAATAAAAGAAGTTTTTATGAACGAGAATGAAATAAAAGATAGCCAGGGCTTCGCAGCCTTGATGCGCCTGATCCGCCCGAAGCAGTGGATCAAGAATATGTTTATCTTCGTGCCCCTCTTCTTTGGTGGTGCCTTGTTTCATACAGATGCCCTGCTGGCGGGTCTGATTGCTTTCTTTGCGTACAGCTTTGCCGCATCGAGCATCTATTGCTTCAACGATATCCATGATGTGGAGGCAGACCGCCGCCATTCGGTGAAGTGTCACCGCCCTATCGCATCAGGAGCCGTAAGCATCAGGCAGGCTTACGCATTGATGTTTCTGATGCTCATCCTCTCAATGGGGGTATGCAGTCTGCTCGATTCGTGGGAGACGATGGGAATCATCGCCTTCTATTGGGTCATGAACCTCTGCTATTGCGCCAAGCTCAAGCAGTATGCCATCATTGACGTGTGCATTGTGGCATTCGGATTTGTGCTCCGCTTGCTGGCGGGTGGTGTCGCTACGCACATCATGCTCAGTAAATGGATTGTGCTGATGACCTTCCTCATCACCCTCTTCATGAGTTTTGCCAAGCGCCGCGATGACGTGCTGCGAATGGAAAAGACGGGCGAGGCGCCACGCAAGAATACGAGCCGATACAACCTCACCTTCATCAATCAGGCTATCACCATTACGGCATCAGTTACCCTGGTTTGCTACATCATGTACACGGTGAGTCCTGAAGTAATAGAGAATTTCCATACCGAATACCTCTATCTTACCAGCGTATTTGTATTGGTAGGTTTGCTGAGATACATCCAGATTGCAGTGGTTGACCAGAAAAGTGGCGATCCTACGAAGATTATCCTGCGCGACAGAATCACGCAGTTTATCGTTCTCGCCTGGTTACTCTCCTTCCTCATCCTTATCTATATCGTATAAGAAAGAGTTAATCCAAAAGAAGAACAAGAAATGAAGAAGAAATTATACTGTTTCGATTTCGACGGAACACTGACAACGAGTGATACCCTGCTCGAATTCATCAAGTATGCCAAAGGCAGAGGCCGCTTCCTGATGGTTTTCCTGATGTATAGCCCACTGCTGGTATTGATGAAACTGCATCTTTATCCCAACTGGAAGGCGAAGCAGCAGATCTTCGCCCACCTCTTTGCTGGCATGCGCATCGAAAAATTTGATGCTCTCTGCCGTGGGTTTGCAGAAGAAAACCAACATCTGCTCCGTCCTAAGGGCATCACCCTGGTACATGAAGCATTGGTAGCTGGAGCTCAGGTCTTCATCGTAAGTGCCAGCATCGACAACTGGGTGCGCCCCTTCTTTGATATCCGCAACCTGAAAGGTGTTCAGGTGCTTGGTACACAGATAGAAGTAGAAGACGGCAAGCTGACGGGACGCTTCAAGAGCAACAATTGCTACGGTAAGGAGAAGGTGCACCGCATCGCAGAGGCACTAAAATCTTTCGAACGTTCAGAATACGAGATAGAAGCCTTTGGAGATAGCCGTGGAGACAAAGAGATGCTTGCCTTCGCCGACAAGGGACACTTCAAACCATTCCGAGAATCATAAATTTCCATTTTACAGAAAATAACATGAAAAGAAATACAGACCTCGACTTGATACGAGCCATCCTCATCATTCTCATGATATTGATTCATATTGTGAACTTCGGCAATGCATATCCACATCTGAAGGCAGGCATTCTCTCGTTTATGATGCCTACCTTTCTCATCATCACGGGTTATCTTGTCAATATCGAGAAAAGTCCCAAACAAATGGGAATATACCTGATGTGTCTCGCCCTACCCTACGTCATCATGGTATCCGGTTTCTCTGTACTTTCCTATTTCATGCCCGTAAGAGATGGCATCACGGAATTATCCTTCTCACAGATTTGCGAGAAGATATTTGTCACATCTATAGGTCCTTATTGGTTTATCCAGACGATGATTATCTGTGGCATTCTTTATTATATCAGTTTCAAGGGGGCTACTTGGGAAAGCCTCAAACAAGGAAAAACGACGATGAGTACCACTACAAGCCTCTTCATCTTCGCCACCCTACTCTTGCTGGCATCCAAGACACCCGCTCTTTCGCCCAGTGCCGCAGCCTATTATTTCATCGGTACAGCAATTCGCCAATGCCACATAGAGTTTGGCAAGATATTCCATCCTTCCCCTGCAGCCTTACTGCTCTGGCTCAGCTTGCTGGGCTTAGAGGAATGGTACGACTGGGGATGCCTGGCTGTAATCTTCTCCTGCTGGTGCTGCATTTCGTCATTGATGTGGATACATAGCCTCATCACTCGCATTCAAGGCAAAATCTACATTCAAAAGATAGACAACACCTTATTATATATAGGGCGCAACACGCTGCCTATCTATCTCTTCCATCCCATCTTTACGATGGCTGCGAAGTTCTATCATCCCCTTTTCAGCTGGGATCCGAGCGAGATCTCGTTTGCTGCCGTCACCATCCTCCTTGCCATTACAGGCAGCCTGCTCATTGCCAAGATGATGGAGAAGACCAAACTGGCATATCTCTTCGGAAAAGGGAAACTATTAAGATAAATCCAGGCAGATTAATATTTTGTAGAAAGAATATTTGCTAGAAACAGGAAAAAGGCGTATTTTTGCACGCCGTAAAAGATAAAACAATGAATATCAAGAACAAGATTAATAATATGGATGATGCCAGACGGGAAAAACTGGGCGAAGTCATCAGATTCGGAATCGTAGGCGGACTGGCTACGGTGCTGCAATATGTCATCTATCTGGCTATGATGCCGGTGCTGAACCATTTCATTCCACAAATGGGTGATCACAGTCTGGCTACCACAGCCAACACCATCGCCTACATCGTGAGCTTCATCTTCAATTTCATCGCCAGCACCCGATACACCTTCAAGGTGAAGGCAAACGCCAAGCGAGGTGCCGGCTTCACCCTCTCACATGTGGTAAACTATACGATGCAAACCGTCTGCCTCAACCTCTTTGTAGGTCTGGGACTCGCCAAACAGTGGGCGATGATTCCAACGCTCTGCATCTGTATCCCCGTTAATTTCCTATTAGTAAGATTCTTCCTGAAGAAATAAAAGAATCTTCAAAACTCGAAAGAGAAAGACTAAGAGAAAGACTAAGAGAAGATTCCTCTCAAAACTTGAAAGAGAAAGAAATAGATAGATATGAAAAAGATATTCGATATTTTCACGATCAAGAAAGAAGAAAGATGGCTCGCCCTGGGCATTTTTCTGGCGCTTGCCGTTCTGAATGGTGTAGTGATAGCCCGCTATGCCAGTCATTTCACCCTCATCACGGATGATTATTACAAGAATTTCATCCGCCACTTCTGCGTATCGGGCTTCGACCCGCTTACCTACTGGGTATTGAGCGACTGGAATGCAGCATACAATGTATATCGCCATCCGCTGCTCGCCTTCTATATGTATATTCCTTACCTCATCAATATGGGTCTGATGAAACTCACAGGCTACAACTGTGCCCTTTTCATCGCGGTAATCATCCAGATATTCTGCGGATTCTATGCCACCCTCTTCCTGAAGAGAATCTTCCGGGAGGTAATGGATCTCGACAAGACGGCATCTCATATCCTCACCCTGTTGTTCTTCTCCTTCGGATATGTGATGGTTACCTGCATCGTGCCCGACCATTTCGTCATCTCCATGATGCTGCTCATCCTGGCACTCTATGTATCCGGTCTCAGAATGAAACATCACCATCCGCTCAAGATATGGAAGAGCGTGGTATATTTCATCCTTACAGCCGGCACATCGCTCAATAACGGATTGAAGATTTTCTTCTCAGCATTCTTCGTGAATGGAAAGGGATTCTTCCGCCCGAAATATCTTCTCCTGGCAGTCATCCTGCCAGCCGCCCTGCTGTGGGGGTTCTGCAGATGGGAATACCGCGTCTTCGTATGGCCTAACGAGATGGCACGCAAGGAACTGAAAGCCAAGAAAGCGGCGGAGAAGAAAGCCAGACAGGAGCGTATGGCACAGATCAAGCATACCCGTGATTCGCTGACAAACGACTCCATCAAAAGAGGCTTGAAGATTATCTCTGCCCAGGAGATAGCCCTGAAAGCCAAGAACGACAGCATAAGGAAGGCAAAGGAACTGGCTAAGAAAGAAGCCAAAAAGAAAAGGTGGCCTAAGCAAGGTGCCCCTATCATGAAAGGTGAATTCATGAACTGGACGGATGCCACAAGCTCCCGCACACAGTCGATCATCGAAAATCTGATGGGCGAATCTATCCAGCTGCATCAGGATTATGTGCTGGAAGATGAATTGCGCCATCGCCCGATGTTCGTGAAATACCGATACGCCATCAATTATGTGGTAGAGGCAGTCATCATGCTGCTGTTTGTTGCCGGCATCTGGGCGGGCAGAAAGAGCAAGTATCTCTGGCTGGTGATGTCGTATTTCGGTCTAGATATGATGCTGCATATCGGACTCGGCTTCGGTCTCAACGAGGTATATATCATGGCGGGTCACTGGATATACGCCATTCCGATAGCCATCGGTTTCCTTCTGAAGCAAAAACGACAGCAGCCAAACCAAGAGCTGCAACCCCGACAGCAGCTCTATAGCCGTTGCCTAAAAGGCGTATTGCTCGTCCTGGGTCTGGCACTGCTGATATACAATGGTATTCTGATTATCGGATATTTCTGCTAGGAAGAGATCAAGCGTGCTTATCTCTTCCAATCATCTTGCGCCATCTGCGAGCCATCGCCTTGAAGATACTGGAGAAATTACCATATCTCAGATTCAGAAAGAGTTCTTCCAGGGAGCGCGACATCTTAATGAATGGGTGGCCCCAGGCATTGATTCTGTACACCCGCTCCTTGAAATCTACGTTTTCTACTACATATTTAGGATGTTTCAGCGGAAACTCCAGTTCATGGCGCTTCATGGTGAAGATTCTGCGATAAGCCTTGGGAGTCGTCTTCATGCTGCCCGAGAAATGGGTAGAGTCATCAGAGAGACCCAGATTATTGACCAGATTCCTGCATGGCATGATGGCAAGGCTGGAATTCAGCAGCATCGAAGCCCAGAAGATGCTTTCATAAAACTCCTTTCCACTATGGGCATGATCCCTGCACATCGGGATGAAGTCCTTACGGAGCCCACGCTGGCGAACCACCGATTCCAACTGTCGCATCGCCTGCTTATCGTGCAGAAAGGCATAGTCACCCTCCCATTTGTCCACCACACGGCGCCACGAAGCCCATCCCCAGATAGAGAAGACAGAAGTAAAGAAATAGCTGTCCTCGCAGTCGGGGGTCACCTCATCTTCATTGAATCCGGCAATCATGGCAATACGTTCGTCGTGCTCGTAGCGGTCGAGCATCTCCTTGCAGAAAGGGAAGAAAGATTGTGAAGGCACATCGTCATCTTCCAGCACGATACACTTATCCACAATCGAGAAAGCCCATTTCTGTGAGAGATACTCAGATGGATCGCATCCCTGGTTCTTAGTCTGATAAGATCTGTGCACCTTACACTCCCAATCAATATTCTCATCTGATGCTATCTGCCGGCATGCCTCGATACCCGGCACATCCCGCTCACCTCTTGCTCCATCCTGATAGAGGAACAACTGGGCAGGACGAGCCTTCTTCACCTCGTCAAACACTTTCTGAAAATTGTCGGGACGATTGAAGAAAAGCATCAATACGGCGACATCAATCTTAGCTGGCTGTTTCATATCTATGATATTCGTTAACTATACACAATTGTCGGAATCTGTCATCATCCGTTTTTTTGGGAGACAAAGATAACCTAAAAAGCAGACAATGCCAAATAAACCGCCACAAAAAAACAGCCGGAATGAAATATTTCCTCATTTTTCTTCCCACAATCAATTTTTTACACTAACTTTGCAGCCAAATAAGAATAAAACGATGAAGAATATTTTTAAAATCAAGAAAGAAGAAAGGATTCTTGCACTTGTTTCGATGCTGGTATTCGCCAGCTTGAATACCGTGCTGATCCATTCCTATCCTGCAAGCTTTTTCAAGGCTGGCAAACTGGGATTTTGGAGTATTTTCTACAAGCATTTCACGGTATCCGGTTTCGATGCCTACTCGTATATCTTTCTTTCCAACGAAAAGATATACTTTGAGTTGTCACGCCATCCGCTCTTTGGCGCCCTACTCTATCCCGGAGCCTGTCTCAACGACTGGCTGATGGGCTGGTCTCATCACAACTGTGCCACCTTCATCATGGCAGTGATGCTCGTCATCAGCGCCACTTTCTCTGCCGTATTCTTCTTCCGCATCTGCCGGGAGCTCATCCAGCTATGCCGGTTGGATGCCTACATTCTCACGGCATTCTTTTTCTCCTTTGCCTCCATCATGCTCACCACGATGGTACCCGATCATTTCTGCTTTTCCATGCTTTGTCTGCTGGTCAGCATCTATATGGTGGGAACCTGTATGGCGCAGGGCAAACAGCTCAAGGCATGGCAGGCTAGTCTGCTGTTCCTTACCACGGCAGGAGTATCGCTGAGCAATGGTGTAAAGACCGGTATCATGTCGCTTTTCAGTAATGGTAGAAAGGTGTTCTCCCCCCGATTCTTTGCCATCGCCTTCATCCTCCCACTCCTCATCATGGGCGGCAGCTTTTACTATCAGAACGAATACATCGTCAAGCCTCAGCAGGAAAAAGGCAAGGAGATAGAAAGAAAGCTGATGCCGAAAAGACCCGATATTGCCCAGAAGAATGCCGTTCACGATGCGTGGATGGATGCTCATCGAGGCAAATCGGTATCCGATATGCCATTCCTGAAATGGACCGATGTTTCTACCCCACGAATGGAATCCATCGTAGAAAACCTCTTTGGAGAAGGCATCCAGCTGCATCAGAAGGAACTGCTCAAAGACCTGAGCGTATCGCGCCCAACCTTTATCCGATACGATTGGGCCATCAGCTACCTCTTCGAAGCATTCGTTTTCCTGTTCTTTGCAGCCGGTGTTTTCTACAGCAGACACTCCCGCCTGATGTGGATGTGCCTGAGCTGTGCGGCATTCGATGCCTTCCTGCACCTGGTGCTCGGTTTCGGTCTCAACGAGGTATATATCATGGCAGCCCACTGGATGTTCGTCATCCCATTCACCATGGGTTATGCTTTCAGAGAGGCTCAACCCAAACTGGCAAATGCGATGAGAGGAGTCACTCTCTTCCTCGCCATCTACTTTTGGGCATACAACGCCACATTAATCATCACGCATTTCTTATAATCCGGGGAGGGATCCCATACGGGTCTTCCCGATAAAAATATAAAGAATATGGACTTTTACAAAGAAATTAAAGAATATAGCCAGCAGAATCTGCGGGCATGCCAACTCAAGCAGCTGGCTATTCTGGAAGAAATAGACAAAATCTGCAAGCGCCACAAGATAGAATACTGGCTGGATGGCGGTACCCTGCTCGGAGCCGTACGCCATGGCGGTTTCATACCTTGGGATGACGATATCGATATCGGTATGTCGCTGGAAGATGAAAAACGATTCGAGGAGATTGCCCCCAAGGAACTGCCCGACTGGCTCTATCTGCAGACCCCAAAATCGGATCCGGGAAGCAAGGAGCCCATCACGAAGATCCGCGACTGCAACTCTCTCTATATCGAACAGGGCGATGATTTCTGCCAGCCTTATGTAAAGGGAATCTTTGTGGATATCTTCCCTTTTGTGGATTATCCAGACATTCCCCGTTCGTGGATCAAGACCTTGACAAAAGGTATCTCCAAGAGTTATTCTATCCTGAACCACCGACACACTTACTCTCTGCGTTCCTTTGCTGAGTTTTTCTATTTCGGAGGCAAGTATTGTCTGTGCAGTGCATTATGGAAGGTAGTAGGCTTGTTCGGAAAGAAGACCCGTTATTCTGATGTTCCTTTCCTGAATGGCCGAGGCATCTCATTCGACAAGAAGGCAGTCAAGCCATTGGGTACCATCAAGTTTGAGGGCAAGGAATTCCCTGCACCATGCAATCCCGATTCCTACCTCACCGACCTCTATGGCGATTATATGAAGATTCCACCAGTAGAAAAGCGAGAGTTCCATTCGATATTCATCCTGCCAGAACTAAGGAAAAGGAGTTAAGAAGTTAAGGAGTTAAGAAGTATGTCTTGTTTTTAAAAACTACACTAAAAGACCAAAAGCAGCACGCTCTTTCAGGACGTGCTGCTTCTGTTTTTGGGGGCCTCAGCCCGTTCTTAAACCACATGCAAAAACTCAATCTATCATTTACTGTAAAGCCTGAATGGTATGAGCCAGACCATCCTTTAATAATGTAATCGGCTTCCAGCCCAGAGCTTCCAACTTATCCGTAGCAAAAACAGCCTTGGTAATAGGAGTGGTATTGCCATGACTGGCATCATCGGGAATATCAAAGACCACCTTTCTGCCAGCCAGATCAGCAACAGTTTCTGCCAAGGTTCTGATGCTTACATTCGACTCCTCATTGGCTATATTATATGCCTCGCCGTTCCCGCCCTTCAGCAGGATACAAAGCAGCGCCATCGCACAATCCACCACATAAGTCCACGAACGGAACGCCTCCCCCTTACTCTTCAGTACGATATCCTCGCCACGCAATACATTGCGGATAAACTGGGCATAAACACGATTATCGTTCTCTGTAAAGAACGGACCGTAGATATGACTCGGACGGGCGATGGACACCTCAATGCCATACTGATGAGCATAGCAGATACAAAGCGTCTCGGAAGCACGTTTTGCCGAAGGATAGCACGCCCTCACCGTAGTAGGATCGATATACCCGCTATAGCTTTCTTCAAAGACACGACCGTCGCCCTCGCCATAGACTTCTCCGGAAGATACATAGACCAATTTCTTCAAGCCGTGCTGCAGTCCAAAGCGCAGCAGATTATCCACGCCGAAGATATTAGACTTCATCACTCCCACAGGATCCTCGCTATAAAGCTGTGGACAGGCACCGCCAGCAGCATCCACGATATAATCGAAAGAGATATCCACCGACAAGGGAGCCGTAACATCAAAAGGAAGAAAATGATAATGTCCGGAACCAAGATACGCCGAAAAGCGCCTGTTAGCCCGCTCTTCGTTACGACCCGCAGCATAAACCTGATAATCCAGTTCCTCATGCTGCATCAGCATATCAACCAGACAGCCACCAATCAATCCAGTAGCGCCCAGCACCAGGATATTCTTGCCCGAAAGCTGCTGCCATGGCAGCTCAAACGCAGCCAAAGCCGCCTTTACATCTTCATTATATAGATTTGTCTGTTTCATCCTACTATCTATTTCCTTCTATTATCTATTTCAACTTATTATATCGGCAGAGCCTATTATCTATTTCAGCCACTCATCCTTGGTGGTATGCTTCAATGCCTTAAACAGCTCCACATCCTCCGTCTGGGTAAGCTTCAATCCGTTTTTCTCAGATCCCATCACCAGGTGCTGGTTATCCACTCCCAGCTCAGCCATCAAGGTACAGGATGCCACCGTGCCGTCAATACCCTTGGCATCAGCCTCGGCGTGCGCCTTCAGCAAAGTGCCGAGAGGATAGGTATGGGGAGTCTGGGTGCGAACCAGCCGCTCGCGTGGGATGTCGATATTCTTCACACAGTCATCCACCTTCTGCATGATAGCCTCCTTGCAGATCATACCCGTAATGGCATAACCATACTTTCTGCACTTCTCGATATTCTCGGTAATGATTCGCTCTGCCACCAGCGGGCGCACACCATCGTGTACCAATATGATATCATCCTCTGCACATCCGGCATCGCGCAAGCCCCACAAACCATTGCGGATGGAGTGCTGATTGCTGTCACCACCCTCGAAGATCCACTTCAGCTTGGTGATGTTAAACTGGTTGGCATACGCCTGCAGTACCACTTCCCATCCCTTGAGGCACACCACGCAGATGGCGTCTATCTGAGGATGGCTCTGGAAAGCCTGCATGGTATAGATGATAACAGGTATGTTATCAATCGTCATAAATTGCTTTGGGATATCCTGTCCCATACGGTTACCAACACCGCCTGCAGTTAATAATGCAATATTCATAAAGTTCGTATTTTAAGATTGTCTATTATATTGAATGTTATTATATGAGAAGATCAACGGATAGCAGAAGGCACGTATCTTTGCCATCAAGCCCCGCTGATGCTTGCTGTAGTATATCTTGTCACCATGCTTCAGACAGAGGAAGCAGAGGCTGAAGAGTGCCAGCAGATTGTGATGCAGCATATAATAGCTCATGCGATGTGCCAGCGCAAACTTCGGCTCCCGGGTATGCTCATATATATAGGTATAGAGCATCTGCCAGTTGGGCTGCTGCTGCAATCTGCGATAATTGGCGATACCATAGAGGTAAGGCTGATAGGTAGGGCGGGCATCCACCTTCTTGCCTGCCTGCTTCAGTTCCTCATGACAGGCTGAAGCCAGATTCGTGCGATGCCAGTTCAGCGGTTCATCTACCATCACGATACCGCCGTGCAACTGGGCGCAGATGGCAAGACTCCAATCGTACATGATATTCGGCAGCCAGTATTCACTTGTCTGGATAAACTCCCTGCGGAGCAGCATGGTATGTCCGGCAAATCCGCAGAAGAGCAGCGCCTCCAGACTGTACTGAGGATTCACAAGATGCGTATGCTCCCTGTCGGCACCACGCAGATGGGTAGAAAAACAGATATCATGATTGCCGATGGCAGCCACCTGCTTCTCTATCTTGGTGGGAAACCAGACATCATCCTGATCGCTGAAAGCCACAAAATCGCCCGTAGCCTTCATCGCAGCCGACTTGAAGTTCTGATTGAATCCCAGGTTGCTGGCATTGCGCGAGAAATGTATGATAGGAAACTTCTCGGCATAGGCTGTGCAAATCGCCACCGTATCATCCGTAGAACCATCATCCTGGATGATGATCTCCTTCAGGGGATAGGTCTGCGAGAGTATGGAATCCAACTGTTCCCTGATATATTCGGCACCATTGTAGGTGCCCATAATGATTGAAACTGTCTTATTTGTATTCATCCTTCATTCTGATTTATTCATATGAACCCATCAAGGTTACTTCTTTCCCATTTCCTTCTTCACGAAAGCCATACACTCCTTCAGGATGGCGGCACCGGCAATACGCATCACCAGATAGTACAGCACCACAGCCATCAGAATGCGGCAAAGCAGGAGCAGCCACAGATTGTGGATAGACTGCGTGGCGAAATAGGTAGCCGTCATCACCGCCAGGGCAGCCAGCGCAAACGGCAGGATATCCTTCAGGAACATCCATACCCGATAGCCTATCAGGCGACGGGAGAAATACTGCCATACGAAGAGCCAGATGATGTTCAGCAGCACGTAGGCGATGACCATCGTGCGGATGCCCCAATGCCATATCAGAATCATCGTCAGAATCTGAACCACACCCAGGGCAAAAGTCACCCCAAAATAAGTACCCGACTTGCCGTTGCTCACCACCAGACTCGACATGAGCTGGCTCATCGGAATGATGGCACCACTCACGCAGAGAATCTGCAGCAGGAAGGCACTCGCCAGCCATTTTTCGGTGATAGCCAGAACGATAAACTCCCTAGCCACCATTCCAAATCCCAGCATCAGCGGGAAGGAGATGAATGCCGTGAAACGGATCAGCTTGCGCAAGGCTTCCAACTGGCGTCCCGGCTGCTCACGAAGATCTACCAGCACTGGCTGAGCCACCGAATCCACCATTCCCTGTATCACGCTGTAAGCCTTGAAGTTCCACTGCGAAGCCTGGTTGTAATTACCCGTATCATGCGCCGTGAAGTAATGACCCAGCAGGATATTCAGCACATTGTTGTTGATATGCGTGGTGATGGTGGAAGCCAGCAGTTTGCAGCTGAACTTGAACATCCTGCGGATAGGTTCGAAATCGAACCGCAGACTCGGGCGCCACGGAGAATAATGCCAGAACAGCGCCGTATTCACGATGCTGTAAACGATAGTCTGGGTAGCCAAAGCCCAATAAGACATGCCGCAAAACGCCATGATCACTCCTACCACACTCGAAAAGAGCGTGGCGATGATGCCCGACTGCGCCCTCTGCTTCACCATCATGTGCTTGAAGAGATAAGCCGACTGAGCCGTACAGAGGCTGGAGAATAACAGCGACAGGAATGCATACCGGCAAAGAGGAACCAGTGCCGGAGTATGATAATAGCCTGCTATCAGAGGGGCACAGAGAAAAAGTACCAGGTATAGAAAACCACCTACAGAGATATTAAACCAGAATACGGAGTTATAGTCATTATCTGTAGGTTCCTTGATATTCGTGATAGCCGTGATGAAGCCCGAATTCTGCAAGGCATTGGCTATCAGAGAAAAAACAGTAATCATGGCGATCATACCATAATCGCTTGGCGACAACAGTCTGCCCAGGACGATGCCGAATACCAAACCGATAACCTGCATCGCCCCATTGTTCATGGCTCCCCAGAAGAGACCCTTTGCTGTTTTTTCCTTTAATGTTTCTGCCATTTAAATTTATTTTTTCTTGCTAAAACCATGCGAACTAGCGCTTGAAGAGACTTCTCACCACAAACCAGGTATGCACCAGAACCGTGGTGACAAAGCCATAGTTGCTGCGCATCACCTCGAAACGCTCCTTGAGCGAAGCCTTGTGATTCTGCACCGACATGCCGCCATCCAGATAGTTGGTGATGACTGCATGCACATTGCGCAACGGAAGATGGCGCTGCTGAGCCGCCTTCATGATGCGGATGCACCAGTCCACATCCGCCGAAAGGCGATAGTGAAGATCATAATGGATTTGGCGGGCTATATCCGTGCGGGCATAAAACGACTGATGACAGACGAGCATACCCCACTTGAACGAGCGCCAGTTCAGCTTCTCGGGAGGCGAAAGACGGCGATGGCGCAGGAATCTTCCTTCGTCATTCACGATATCGGTATCTCCATAAAGCACGCCCGGCAGGTTCTCGCCCTCGCCTACGCATCCCTCCACATACTCCAGGGTATCGTCGGAAGGAAAGACATCTCCCGCATTCAGAAACACGAGATAGTCGCCCGTGGCACGGTCTATGCCCTTGTTCATGGCGTCATAGAGTCCCTTGTCGGGTTCCGAATACACCACGATTTCGTGTGCATTCTCTCCAGCCTTTGCCCTGTTCTGGTATGCCCGTACCATAGCCAGGGTCTTGTCCTTCGAAACACCATCTATGATCAGGTGCTCGATGTTGCAGTAAGTCTGCTTATTGACACTATCCAATGTACGCTGCAACACACGCTCAGCATTGTAGGTACAGGTTACGACGGTAAACTTAATCATATCCGGTAGTTTTTAAAGGCCATCGCCTGATTATACACCTCAACATATTTCAGCGCCACCGCATGCTGCGAATAGTTATGCATCACCTTCTGCAGGCACGCCTTCTTCAGATTCTCCTCATCGGCTTCTTCCAGCACCCAGTGGATTCCAGCCGCCAGATCCTTGGCATCGCGGTAGTTTGCCACATATCCGTTCTTCTGATGATCGATCATCTCCGGTATGCCGCCCACCTTGAATCCTACGCTCGGCACGCCGCAAGCCATCGCCTCCATGATGGTATTCGGCAGATTCTCCGACAGGGAAGGGAGCACGAAGACATCGGCAGCATTGTAGATATCTGCGATGCGCTTGTCATCACTCACATAACCGAGCGAAACGATCGGGAACGAAAGCTTGCCTTCGAACTCCTCGCTGTGTCCACCCAGTATTGCCACGCAGGTGTTCTCCCTCATCTCGGGATGCTGCTCAGCCATCAGCCGGCACGCCTCTATCAGATAATCCATGCCCTTATAGGGATTGGTGGCTCTCTGGGCGATGAAGAGGATGATGCGCTTGTCCTTCGGCAGCTGCGTGCGCAGACGGGATTCCAGCTTATCCTGCGGACAATATACATGGGTATCTATTGGATTGGGAATCGTCTCGATGCGATGACCCGCCAGGAGTCCGCTCAGCCGTGCTTCACCCGCCAGCCATCTGCTGCAGGTAACAAAGGAAAGAGCCCCGCTATTATACACCTTCTGCTTCTTCTTCCATATCTTAGCCGACAGATCGTTCTTTCCCCCGTTTCCCGGCAGATACTTGCAGTTGCCGCAGCCATTGTTGTAATGATGGCAACCCAGGGTAAGATGACAGATGGATGAAGCCGGCCAGATGTCGTGCATGGTCCATACCACCGGTTTTCCGCTGCTGATGATCTTCCGGATGGTCTTCAGCGAAAGCATGCCCTGGTTGACCCAGTGCAGATGGATGATGTCAGCCTCCTTGAACTCAGGCAGTGAAGTGATGTCGTATCCCGCATTGGCGATATCGAGTGCAAAGAGATTCTTCTTGGAAAAATGAAGGCGGCAGAAGATGCACCAGCGCTCCCACAGAAAATTCCACTGCATCCTGAGCGAGCGTGGCAACCCCACCACGGTAATATCATCGGTCACCTTATCGCGCACCAGCATCTTAGCCTTAACACCATTGTTGTTAAGGGCATCCATCAGGCGGTTGGCAGCTACGGCAGCTCCACCCGCCTTCTCACTTGTATTTACTATGAGTACTCTCATGATTATCCTTTTAATTCTGCTTGCAAAGATAATGTAAAAATTTGAGTTAGCGAAGAAAAAAGGAGACTTTTCTGAGATAAAGAGAATGTTTTTTCTGAAATGATGAGAATGGATATAATAAAACATGCCACAACTCTCAACGAGCTGTGGCATGCACTATGTTTAACTTAAAAATTCTAATCAAAATAGTCTCACGACCTTCTCAATTATCTGTTAAACAATCTACCTTAAAACCTAATAACTAAAAACCTAAATCTATTACTACTAACCTAAACAATCTATTAACCTTTTGACGCTGCAAAGATAGTACTTTTTCTACGAATCTCCAAATAATTCGGCAAAAAAAGTATTATTTTTGAGATTTTTTGATATAAATCAACGAATTATTAGAAATTTCATCAAAAACTAACGAGTTTTTAACCCTCATTAAGCCTTTTCTATCAATACTGTAGCGTAAGCTGAGATTCCTTCCATTCTTCCGGTAAAGCCCAACTTCTCTGTGGTTGTAGCCTTGATGGAGATCTGGTCTTCCTCTACACCCATCACTTTTGCCAGGCATTCCTTCATGGCAGGAACATGCGGATTGAGCTTCGGACGCTCTGCACAGACCGTTGCATCGATATTGCCCAGGGTATATCCCTTGGTGGCAATCAGGTCCATCGTCTTCTTGAGCAGAATCTTGGAATCCACATTGAGGGTCTCTGCTGCCGTATCAGGGAAATGATAACCGATATCACGCATATTGGCTGCACCCAGCAGGGCATCGCAAATGGCGTGAATCAACACGTCGGCATCACTATGACCGAGCAAACCCAACTCATAATCTATCTTGATACCACCCATCCACAAGTCACGGTTCTCTACCAACTTGTGAACATCGTATCCAAATCCTACACGAATATTCATAATTCTATTATTGATGATTAAAGTTATTAATATGTTTATCTATCGCTTGAACAGGTCTTTCAATCCGTCCATATCGAACGCCAGCGTAAAGCGCAGGGTCTGGTCGAGCGGATTGCTCTTGGCGGTGGCTACCACATAGGAAGCATCGAGCGAGAAGACATTCATCTTGAAACCGGCTCCCACCGTGAAGTACTTGCGGTTGCCCTTGCTCTGGCTCTCGTGATGATAGCCGGCACGCAGGGCAAACTTGTCATTATATACATACTCGGCACCTACGCCATAGTTGATTTCCTCCAGCTCTTCCTTGAATCCGCCTGGGGCATCGCTGAAGCTCTTGAAGATGCCACTGATGCCCGAAATATCGTTGTATTCGCGATGCACACGGTCTTCATACTCCGAGTTGTCCTCTCCCTCCATCTGAGCAGGAACCGTCGGTACGAGATACTTGTTGGCATCTGCGGCTATGGTAAAGCGGTTGTACTCGTCGATTGGAATCATCAGTGAGGCTCCCAGACGCAGATTGGTAGGCAGGAACTCGCCATACTCCTGACCACTGAAGGTAATCTTGCTGCCGATATTCGAAATGTTCAGACCTACGCCCAACTGGCACTCACGCGGTCCGATGTTGACATAGTTCTGATAATAGGCTGCGATATCCGCCGCAAAAGCCGAGGCTGGCGAATTTTCCTCCTGATAGTCGAAGCGCAGGTCGGAATAGATCCAGCGGATGGCTGCCGCCAGGGAAAATTTCTCGCTGAGCATCAGAGAGTAAGCCACATCGATCGACATCTCATAGGGATTGATGGTCATCGTATTGTCGTTTTCTCCCGGCTCAGAAAGAAACACCTCACCCATGTTGAAGTAACGGAGCGAAGCGGATACGGCACTGTAATCGCCTATGCGGTAATAGCCCGAGAGATAGGCGAGATTCATGTCGTTGACCAGCGAGCGGAGCCATGGAGTGAAGTTCAGCGCCACGCCCGCCCTGGAGATGTTGAAAGGATACTTTGCCGGATTCCAATACTGCGAGTTGACATCCGGATCGGTTGCCGCACCCACATCACCCAGACCTCCGCCGCGGGCATCAGGCGCTATGGTCTGAGAGATGACGGCATAGTTTACCGGATTGAAAAGACTCTCCTTGGTATCTCCCTCTCCGTTCTGCGCCGATGCCGTCAGCGCCCATACCGAGAGGAAACCGGTTGCGAATATCTTGACGATTCTATTCATACTACATTATTTTATATGATGATATTTTCTATTTTATAATGATCAGTTTCCGGGTCTTGGAGGCATAGCTGCTGCCATCCGATGAAACCTTGACCCGATACAGATAGATGCCCGTACCCAGAGGGCGACCGCCATCTACCGATAGATCCCACTTCACGGTATAGACCTCCGAAGCCGGCACTCCGCTCTCGGCATGGCGCCAGAGCTGTCTGCCCGAAGTATCATAGAGTTCGATCACCACATCCATCCGGCTCTCCGTCCTGTCGTGAGAAACGATGAAGGTGGTGGTGCTGCGGGCTGGATTCTCCGTCACGCCCACATCGAAGAGCGATGGAGCCAGACCGCTTACCACATTGAAGTGGAGGGTGGTGGTAGAACTGTTGTTCTGGATATCCCATGCCGTGAAGGTAAGCTGATGCCTGCCTGGCGGGAGTTCCGGAATACTGTAGCAGGTGGAACCGCTGGTATAGGTTCCGAAATCATACGAGAAATAACCGTTGAGATTGTAGGTCTTCGACTGATCTCCGTCTATCACCAGCTTCAGGTCATGGCCGAGTCCGCTTCCTGCGGCATTGATTCCGTCCTTGTCTGATATCCTTGCCACGAAATAAGGGGTGGTATTCACATTGCCGCCATCCACGAAGGTAGGCGAGTTCAGATAGCAGAATACCGACGGACCGATGGAGTCGTTTCCTGCCACCACGCTGCCGCCGACCTTGAACCGTGCGCTTTCTCCATTCGCCCGCAGCGCCTTGTCGTTGCTGACGGCATAGAGATTCATCAGTCCGGTATCACCCGAATAATTGATATCCTTAGGTACGGCAAAACTGAAGGCGAACTTTCCGCCGGATACGCTGTCAGCACCCTGATAGAGCGTCTTCTGGCGGTCGTAATACTGGAAGGCGGAAGAAGCACCGTCGGCAGTGGCATCATTCAGCTTGCAGGTAACCAGTTCCCTGGAATCCCTTACCGTAGCCGTCACTACCCCCTGGAAATCGACATCCGTCTCTACATGTCCCGCAATCCTGACTATATCTCCGGCTCTCAGCAGCGGAACCGTATCGGTGCGCTGGCAGGAGATGCCGTTGATGGAATCCACCACCACCTTCATCATCGGCAGGTTGAGCGAGAGAGCGGGATCTCCGAGCAGGGCATACTGCAGATGGTTTTCCGATCGGTCTATCTCGCCCGCCATCACATTGCCCAGCATCACGTCATTCTGCGCCAGCCGGTGTGCCTCGCCTATCGCAAGCGGCTTGCCGTCTTCCCGGCTCAGCACCCTGCGCAGGAAGGCGCGGTTCATATACTTGTTCTGCTGGGCAAACACGGTACGCGTGGTACCGTAGAATGCCACAGCTCCACCTTTTTCATTCAGCAGGGCAGCCTCGCCGATGGTAGATTTCGTACCATCATAAGGCATGATGTCGCAGGATGCCGTCACCCACAGCGGCAGGTTTTCGTTTCTGAACGATTCGAAATCCGTGATCTTGAGCACGTTTTCATGCGAAATCTGGGTCTCGCTTCCATGCCCGGCATAATCCATCACCAGGGCACCGCCCGACTGCTGCTGCCTGATGATACTGGAGACTTCTGGATAGGTATTTCCCGTTGAGGAGGTCTGGCGAGTGTAGGCATCCCACATCACCTTTCTGATGAGATAGCCCGGATAGAGCGAGGCGATATCGTCTGCCACCTCGTTGGCATCCGCCATGTGGAGATTCTCGTTGCCGTCATCGCCCATGAACATCAGGGTGTTCTGCCAGGCTCCGGCATTGGCGTTCTTCTTGTAGCTGATGGTCTTGTCCACCAGTATCCTGGCTTCCTGCGCCGTGGTCACCGGGAATCGTCCTACCGCCACATCCTGCAGTTCGGTTTTCGGATCGGCTCCCTTTCCTTCGCCGATGATTCCCAGCCAGCTGTCGCTCACGTAGCAGGTGGTCTTGCTGAACGAGTCATCGCTCTCATGACAGAGCAGGTAATCATCCGGATTCAGCAGCCTGCAATCTGCCGTAAGCATCCGGTTGTCCCATACGCAGTCGCCGAAGAGCAGGAGATACTTAGGCATGTCAGCAGCCGTAGCCGCCCTGTCGCTCAGCATCCGCAGATAGCGGCGGTAGGCATTGGCATCGGGGGTACCGCTGGAAAATTCATTATAGAGTTCATCGGCGGGCACGATATTCACGCGCAGCCCGTCGTGGGTTTCGTGGAATTCCTTGAGCCGCTGTGCCTGCTTGAGCAGTTTCTGCGAGGTTGGGATGATGATCACCATATCAGCAGCCCCGTCGGCATGATGATCCTGCGGAGTGATGCCATACACATACTCGGCTGCAGGAATCTGACTTCCGAAACCGGCAAAGGGCGCAGGCTGCTCCCAGGTTACGGCTACATAATCCAGATGAACCGGTCCACCGCTGAGTGGCTGTATCTCGATGGTATCCTTCTCCCCGAAATCCTGAAGCGGATAGGTGGCGCTCTTTTCCACGGCTACCGTATAGGCACTGCTGCTGGTATTGACAGGCAGTTGGAGGCTCATGGTTCCCAGTTCCTTCCGGTTCTTGCTGATCTGCACCTGGGTGTTGGTACCGGCGGTAACAGCCACCACCAGCTTTCCCCGGCTGCATCCGGTAGGATTGGTGATGACCACCTTCTGGGTGTCGCCCACCTTGACGGCTGTAGGATGGAAGAGATTCCTTCCACCCTGCATCCAGCTGAACCCATCTACTTCATAAAGAGAATGATAATCTTCCGGCATCGGATGGCAGGAAGATACGAAAGAGGCTGAATCTGCCCAGAGACTCGGCGACTCATCGCTCTGGGTGATGAAATAATAGCCATAGTCTGAATAGGGATTGCGGGTACGCACCGTAGCCGTCGGGCTGCTCCAGCTCACCGCACCGCGGGCATAGAAATAATGTCTGCCATCCACTACATATTGCGGCACCTCCTTCAGGTCGTCCGTCTCACGGATATCCTGGGCATAGAGCGCTTCATTCTGAAGATTTCCGCCATAGCCGTAGATCTTCACCTTGCTGATATCCGAAAAACCGGCACGGCGCACCACATCGGCAGTCAACTGATGAATACCCGTTTCGCTCACCCTGATCTTGGCCCATTTTCCGCTTGCCAGCACAGAATGGTCGGCATAGGCGGGAGAAGAATGCTCCCCGCCGCGGGTCTGCAGCCGGGCTTCCTGCTGCGAACGTGTCAGCAGATGCGAGTGGCTCTGCGAACGTTTCAGCGGCTTCGCCTGGATATCCAGCATGAAGCTCACCAGCGCCTGATATCTGTGCTCCCTGAAAACCAGAGGAGAAAAGGAAATCACCAGCAAGCCTTGTTTCCGGCATTCGGTTACCTGCTGGCAGATGGCCACCTGCTCAGGGAGAGCAGCGCCCGAAAGTCGGTTGTAATGGGAAATATCGGTAGCAGGCATATCCACATACTCCGGATATTTCACTGTTACCGTATAGATAGAATCCTGATAATCACCCTGCAAAGGCAAAGAATATACGAATTGAGGCAATATGGAGTCCACCTTCACCTCCTGCGAGGTAAGGTTGAAGAATCTCTGTGCCGCAGCAGGCAGCGCCATCAGCACCAGCACAGCCACGAGACAAAGGTATTGCCATATTCTACTCTTATTCATATATTCTTTTATTCTTTATTTACACATAAAGTCGAGCACCTTTCTATCTTCGAGATAGCCCTCCAGATGGTCGTCGATCTTCACCGGACCGCATCCTGTAGGACAACCCGTATAGAGCAGGTCTCCTGTCTTCAGCGTGAAGTACTGACTGATGTACGAGATGATCTCATCCACTTTGTAGAGCATATCGCTCGAACAGCCTTCCTGCACATTCTCGCCGTTGATGTTGAGATGGAAGTGGATAGCCTGGATGTCACGGAACTTCTGGATATCTACCCATTCTCCGATGGCTGCAGAACCGTCGAATCCCTTGGCAAGCTCCCAAGGCTGTCCAGCCTCTCTCAGCTTCTTCTGCATCTCGCGGGCGGTAAAGTCGATGCCCACGGTCACCGCATCATAATAGCGGTGGGCGAAACGCTGCGGGATGGTCTTTCCCAACTTGCAGATACGCACCACCAGCTCGGTCTCATACTCTATTCTTCCCAGATGATCTGGGATGAAGAAAGGCTTGCCGTTGTTGAGCAGCGCAGAATCAGCCTTGGTAAAAATAACAGGACGCTCCGGTTTAGATAACGTACCATGCAGCGATTTATTGTGTTCGGTATAGTTCATACCGATAGCAAATATCTTCATAACCCAAAAATATATATAAAAAAGAAATGGGAGTTAGAAGCAAAGCTAAGCTTTAACTCCATAACTCCCGGATATTCTAATTTAACTATAAGTCAAATTAATGGTTGCGATGAGCAAAATGATTACTCAGCAACGAGTGTGAAGCGCTTGTAAGCAGTGATCTTGAGATCCTTGCTCTGAGAAGCGAGGTACTGAGCAACAGTCTGCTTGTCGCCATCACCGAACTGGAACTCCTGGTCAACGAGGCAGTTCTCCTTGAAGAACTTAGCCAGACGACCGTTAGCGATGTTCTGGATCATAGTTGGGTTCAAAGAAGCAGCCTTTTCCTCACCTACAGTCTTCTTGATGTTGCGAGCCTCCTCAGCCTGCTCAGGTGTCAACCAACCCTTCTTGGTGTTGCTCTCGATGTGATCCTCAGAGTCAACGTGAGCTGGGTTGATGCCAGCCTTCTTCAAAGCAGCGTTAACTGCCTTCTCTACGAGCTCCTCCTTAGTCTTGGCAACAGCAACCTCGAACTCAGTCTTCTTAGTCTCCTCAGAAACAGAAGACTCGTTGAGAGCTACAGGGCGCATAGCAGCTACCTGCATAGCTACCTTGTGACCAGCCTCTTCGTTGTTCTCGTTGAGCTGAACCATAGTACAGAGAGTGTGCTTGCCCATGTGGTCGTAAACCTCGATGTTCTCACCCTCGAGAACGCAGTAGCCGTCGAGCTCCATCTTCTCACCGGTGATACCAGAGCGCTGTGTAACAGCAGCCTGAGCATCAGACTCGCCAACCTTCAAAGCCTTCACCTCGTCGAGAGTGTGAGCCTTTGCAGCGATAGCAGCGTCGAGGATGTCAGATGTCAACTTGATGAAGTCAGCACCGTTAGCTACGAAGTCAGTCTCGCACTTGAGAGCGATGATAGCAGCGAAATCGTTAACCTTCTTAACGAGAACGCAACCGTTAGAAGTCTCACGGTCAGAACGCTTAGCAGCGATAGCGAGACCACGCTCACGGAGCAACTCCTTTGCCTTATCGAAATCACCTTCAGCCTCTGTGAGTGCCTTCTTAACGTCAGCAAGACCAGCACCAGTCATAGCGCGAAGTTTCTTGATATCTTCAATTGAAACAGCCATAATATTTTTCTAATATTAAAAGTTAATAATAATCTTTGCTTGAAAAGAACTAAAGCCATCGAATCATAAAACAGAATCAATGGCTCCAGTATATTTTTGTTTGCCTAATTACTCAGCCTCGTCCTTGCGAGCAGCCTTCTTCTTAGGCTGATCCTTCTGCTCTGCAGCAGCCTTGTCGTCAGCCTTCTCAGCCTTACGCTCCTCAAGACCCTCAGCGATAGCACCGCAAACTGCAGAGAGGATAGCCTCTACTGAGTCCTTAGCGTCATCGTTAGCTGGGATAACGTAGTCGATATTCTTTGGATCTGAGTTGGTATCAACGATACCGAACACAGGGATACCAAGACGGTTAGCCTCCTTCACAGCGATGTGCTCCTTCATTACGTCGATAACGAAGAGTGCGCTTGGGAGACGGGTCAAGTCAGCAATAGAACCGAGGTTCTTCTCCAACTTAGCACGCTGGCGGCTGATCTGCAGCAACTCGCGCTTTGAGAGGTTAGAGAATGTACCATCGTTCAACAGCTTGTCGATGTTTGTCATTTTCTTAACTGCCTTACGGATTGTAGGGAAGTTGGTAAGCATACCACCAGCCCAACGCTCGTTTACGTATGGCATATTGATAGAAGCTGCCT